>Ga0316205_10003770_pt1 | contig 13952 bp, 11 predicted proteins | sample 3monthpyrite_MG_FD_204941 | JGI IMG/M metagenome (GOLD analysis project Ga0316205, IMG submission 204941) | Microbial mat bacterial communities from mineral coupon in-situ incubated in ocean water Damariscotta River, Maine, United States -... | ecosystem: Environmental > Aquatic > Marine >... | reverse complement strand
GGCGATTAAAACTCGTGGTGCCTCGGCATGAGTTCGAACTACACCAACCGGTTTACCGGATTGAATTAACAAACTGTGATTGTCGTCCAGTTTGAGTAGTATTTCTATAATTTTCTCCAGCGCGGCTCTATTTCTAACCGCTTGTCCGTTCCCGCCATATACAATAAATTCATCCGGATTTTCGGCTACTTCTGCATCCAGATTGTTTAACAACATTCGTAATGCTGCTTCGGTTTGCCAACTTTTAGCATGCAAATTTGGCCCATTTGGTGCTTTGTATCTGGGATGTGTTGCGTAATATTTAAGAAAGCTGGAATAATTCATGACTTGATCCATTTAAATCTATTTTTTCTTTTTTGGCGGTCTCTTTTGCAATTTGATTCAGCTCGTTTGCTTCAATAATTGCGTGTGCTTTAGCTATGTCTTTCGCAAAAATTCGGTCTTGATCTGCATAATCAATTTTTAATCGTACATGTTGATGACAAGCTTCTAAAATTGGTCCTGATTTCATTGGACGGCGAAAATCGAACGCCTGCGCTGCAGTAACTAATTCTATGGCTAATATATGCTCTAAATTATCAAGTACCTGATTCAATTTTCTAACTGATATTGAACCCATACTTACATGGTCTTCTTGGCCCAATGAAGTTGGAATACTATCGGCTGATGCAGGAAAACACAGAGACTTATTTTCACTAACTAAAGCCGCAGAAGTATATTGGGGAATCATAAATCCGGAATTCAGTCCAATATCGTGCATTAATAATTTCGGTAAACCTTCATGCCCTCCTTCCAACAACAAGTAAATTCTGCGATCCGAAATATTTCCAATTTCATGTGCTGCAACGGTGAGATAATCTGCTGCCATTGCCAAAGGTTGTCCATGAAAATTCCCCCCACTAATTGCTTCATTTTCCGAAAAAATGATAGGATTATCTGTCACCGAATTCATCTCAATATCCACTAATTCCTTCATGTGCAACCAAGCATTCCTTGAACTTCCATGAACTTGAGGTATGCACCGAATGGAATACGGATCCTGCACTCTTCCACAGTTTTCGTGGGATTGAATCATCTCAGAGTTTCTAAGTAATTCTCGCATTCTATGTGCAACTAAAATCGACCCTTTAAATGGGCGTATTTGATGAAGTTTTTCATCAAACGGGCTGGCACTTCCTAAAACTCCTTCTAAACTCATAGCTCCGATAATATCAGCTGCATCTAAAAGTTGCTGCATTCTGAAAACCGCGTATGCTGCATGTGCTGCAATGAATTGTGTTCCATTAATTAATGCTAAACCCTCTTTTGCTTTAAGTGTTAAAGGTTCTTTTCCAATTAATTGGTACATCTTTGCTGATTGCAATCGATCTCCTTTGAAATATACTTCACCTAATCCAATCAATGGAAGAAACAAATGAGCAAGCGGTGCTAAATCGCCCGATGCACCAACCGAACCTTTTTCTGGCACAACCGGAATTATATTCTCATTGATAAAGAACTGAATTCGTTCTAAAGTTGAACGTTGAATTCCCGAAAAACCCATACTTAACGCATGAAGTTTTAGCACTAACATCGCCTTCGCAATTTTTGGGTCGATGGGTGAACCAACTCCCACGCTATGGCTTCTTAGGATATTGTCTTGCAGTTTTGCCGCATGCTCATTAGAAATAATAGTATTGCAAAGCGGCCCAAAGCCCGTATTTATGCCGTAAACTATATCTCCATTTTCAATCATCCTATGGACATGATTGGCACTTTCGTCTACTTTTTGTGCTGCTTCGGCAGTTAGTTTTATGCGCCGATTATCTTCACAAATTTGGATAAGATCTTGGACGCTTAGCGTCTCAACTCCAGCTGGAAATTCTTTCATATTTTTTATGCCAATTTACCGAATGCTTTAAATACTTTGTAATACTTAGTTTGTATATATTAATTACTATGAGTAATAATTTAGAGCTTCGCCATTTAAGTTACTTTCTCTCTGTAGCTGAAGAATTACATTTTAGTAAAGCTGCTGAAAAGCTATTTATCACTCAGCCGGCACTAAGCAGACAAATTCGCCAACTTGAGGAATTGCTTGAAACTGATTTATTTAAACGTGATAAACGAAATGTACGGTTAACCGATACCGGCCGATATTTATATGATGAGTCGCAATTTATTTTCAATCACCTTGAGTTTGTAAAGAAAAACATCAAACATATAGATTCCGGTGATGAAGGAGAACTTAGAATCGGTTTTGTAGGTTCAGCAATGAATAGCATAATTCCGCCACTAATTTCTGCCATTCAAAAAAAATCACCCGGACTGCATACCGAACTCACCGAGCTGCCCAATCAAGAGCAAATTGATCGAATTCGTAAAGATGAGCTAGACATTGGATTTATTAGAACCATGCGTTTGCCGGAGGGTCTTCAAAAGAAAAGTGTATTTGAAGAGACGTTTAGTTTGGTGCTCCCTTCAGATCACCATCTTAATCAGAAGAATTTTGAATCGGTTAATCAGTTACGTGAAGAGTCATTCATTCTATTTTCAAGCCAATACAGTCATGGTTATTTTGAAAAAATAATGAGCATTTTTGAGGATCAGGGATTTTCCCCGAAAGTGGCTCATCAATCCGTACATGCAAACACCATTTTTCGTTTAGTGGTGCAGAATTTGGGAATTGGGATTGTTCCAACGTCACTAACTACCGGCTTTGATTTGAAATTCAAAAGCATTGAGCTAAACAAAATTCCACAGAGAACCACTTTATCAGCAATCTGGAAAAAAGATCACAGAAATCAACTATTAACTACTTTTTTAGAATTACTTTAGAAATGTTTTTCTTCTGTGTTCAAAAGGGCAGCTTTCTTCACTTCTCTTTGTGCCATATAATAGGCCGTCAATCTGGCAAGCAAGTTAAATAGAAAATTGGCCCGCGATGCCATGAGTACTCCGTCTGGCACATATTTTTGAGCTCATCGTAGATGGTTTAAACTCTTTACCTGATGAATTAGGTTTCGTACGGTGGATTCATGAATCCACCCAACGGCACTGGTTTGAACTCATTTCTCCCCGATCTTTCCATTTTACCAAGATTGCTTCGGGTATGGATGCTAGTTCACAATCAAGTGATATTTATGTTGCTAGATGATTGGCAAATGGTAACTCAATTTTTTGGAATTAATCTAGGCCCGTCTTATTCAACTTCTTCGCTTCTCGATTAGCCACATAATAGGCCGCTCCAAGTACAGCGGCATCGTTTTTAAATTTGGCTGGTTTAAATCGGGTACTTAGTTTAATAAAAGGAAGCGTTTTATCGGCCTTTGAACTGATTTGTCCACCGATGATAAACAACTCTGGATAAAATAGTTTTTCGTAGTGTTTCAATACAAATTGAAGCCGCTTTGCCCAAGGTTTGCGTTGAATACCTTCTGCTTTTCGGGCAGTCTCAGAGGCTCGTTCCTCCACCGAAATCCCTTTAATTTCAATGAGTCCTAATGCAGTATTCGGAACCAAGTTTCCGTTTGCAAAAACCGATGAACCTATATTAGCCCCAATGGTTAACATTACAATAGTTCCGGTAACTCCTTTACCAATTCCCCACGTTACTTCTGCAAGGCCGGCCGCATCAGATGAATTAACAACCTGCACATCGCATCCGGTAATTTCCGAAAAAAGATGATCTGCATCGGCATCCACCCAAGCTTCATTTAAAATATTTGTGGATAAAATTCGTCCTTTTCGAACGGCTGCAGGAAGTGCAACGCCAACAGGACCTTCCCAATTAAATTTCTTAACGATCTTGTGCATCTTGGAGATAAGTTTATGGGGACGAGTGTCTTCAATTGCATCAATAGTTCGTTTCTCAGAGCTGATTTCTCCCTTTTCTGTATCAACGATTGCGCCTTTTACACTTTCACCATCAATTAAGATGCCTAATATTTCCACTGCTTAACAATTTGGTAATATGAATTCCAAACTTAAGCAATGAAAGCAATAATCCAATGTTAAATCTTCAGGAATCGATCAGTAATTTCTTGAAAAAAAAGATCCATACGGCCAATTCATGAATGGGTCCAACGGTACTAAAAACGAGATCGGTGGGGTCAGTTCATAAATTGCCCCTCGATACGAGCAGAGGACGAACACTTCACAGAGCCAACCTTCATTCTAAGTTCGAAGTTTAATTTTTCAATATTCCTCAGCTCTCCACCATCACCCAGCCTTGTTCATCCACTAATTTCTTGGCGTGTTTCCATTTGATGGTTCGCGTTTCGCCTGAACTCATATTTTGAACGGTAACCGTGTCATTTCGGCCAGGTTCAACAGCAACGGCAACCGGTTTTCTTTTCACATTCCCCATTGGTGGATTCTGCCCACCTTCAAGAGGTTGACCTGCCGTAGTTTGAAGTCCCATTCCTGTTGAATCAGCATGTTGAGTTTTCATTCTGGAAGTATCAAATCGGGATTTTTGCTGTTGAGCTTGTTGCAGTTTGTCTTCGTTTGCTTGAGCTTCGGGGAAGGATTTCCAGATCATCGAAATAGCCTCTTGATTAATCATGTCTAGTAATTGCTTAAACATGTCGAAGGCCTCTTTTTTGTACTCCAACAATGGATTTTTTTGAGCAAAAGACCTGAGTCCAATCCCTTCTTTCACAGAATCCAATTCACGTAGATGTTGCATCCATTTGTCATCAATCACAGATAGTACCGCACTACGTTCAAGAGCTCTTGCTACTTCTCGGCCTTCGTTTTCTAATGCAGCATCCACATCAACTACCACACGCATACGATGAATTCCATCAGTAAATACAATCTGTACACGATCAGGACGGCGCTCCGGGTCAGCTTCAGAAATGCGTTTCATCACCTCATACAGCGGTTTTGCCATTAATTCTTCTTTACGTCTATATACTTCAAGAGCTCGATCAACAATTAATTCAGTTAACTCATCTTCCCCTAATTTCCTCCAATTTTCAGCTTCAAATTCTACATCAACGGCTAGCCGACGAAGAATTTCCTTGTGCAATCCTTCATAATCTCCGGCAGCTACAAAATCATCCACCATCGATTCTACTAGTTCCTCTAGCATTCCAAGGATATCGGTTCGTAGTTGATCACCAAGCAAGGCATGTTTGCGGCGAGCATATATTACATTCCGCTGGTTATTTAAAACATCGTCATACTCAAGTTGGCGCTTTCTTATGCTGAAGTTGTTTTGCTCTACTTTTGATTGAGCGCGTTCCAAAGACTTTGTAATCCAAGGATGCGTGATAACTTCGCCTTCTTCAAAACTTAGCTTGTCCATCACTCCGGCAACTCGATCACTCATAAATAGAGCCATCAACTTATCCTCTAGTGAAACATAAAATTGGGATTCGCCCGGGTCACCTTGTCGTCCGGATCGACCTCGAAGCTGCAAATCAATTCGGCGAGATTCATGGCGTTCTGTACCTAAAATTGCCAATCCGCCTTTTTCAAGTACGCCCGGTGCTAATTTGATATCGGTACCACGACCGGCCATATTTGTTGCCACGGTTACTGCTCCCTGTTGACCGGCTTGCTTCACAATTTCACTTTCACTGGCATGTTGTTTTGCATTTAAAACATTATGTGGAATACCGGCGCGTTTAAGCATCCTACTCATGGTTTCTGAAACATCAACACTAGTTGTTCCTACTAAAACCGGCTGTCCTGATTTGTGATACTCGTTAATTTTTTTAATCGAAGCGTTGAATTTTTCACGTTTCGTTTTAAATACTAAATCTTCTTTATCATCTCGTTGTATTGGACGATTTGTAGGAATTACCACTACATCTAGTTCATAAATCTCGTTGAACTCACCTTCTTCTGTTTCCGCAGTACCTGTCATACCCGATAACTTGTTATACATCCGGAAATAATTTTGCAGAGTGATGGTCGCGTAGGTTTGAGTGGAGGCTTCAACTTTTACATTTTCTTTTGCTTCTATCGCTTGATGTAAACCGTCGGAGTATCGTCGGCCTGAGAGAACTCGCCCTGTATGCTCATCAACAATTTGAACTTTACCGTTTTGAACGATGTATTCTTCTTCTTTAGCAAAGTTGGTATATGCTTTTAATAATTGATTTACCGTATGAATCCGGTCGCCGCGTTCAGCAAAAAGTCGATATAAATCATTAAATCTCTTTTCTCTTTCCTGCTGAACTTCAAGTTTAGACTCTGCTAGTTTTTTTTCTTTGTAATTATCACTGAACGCTTCATTCTTTTCAATTTCTTGAATTTGTTCCGCTTCAAGAGTATTAATTTCTTGCTCTATGATGGCTGTTTCATAGCCCAAATCCGGGATAATGAAAAAATCCGGGTCTTCCCCTTTTCTGGTTACAAACTCACGACCTTTTTCTGTCATCTCAATCGAGTTGAGTTTCATATCCACTGCGTAGAACAGGTACTCATCAACAATCGGCATGTTTTTCGCATTATCTTGTAGATAAATTGATTCCGTTCGCTGAATCAATTTTTGAGTGGCAGGCTCCTGAAACAATTTCCTGAATCGTGTATTCTTTGGAAATCCACGTTGGACTCTAAATAGTGCTAACCCTGCTGCTTCCTCATTACCTTCCTCCATTTTAGCCTGAGCCTCGGCAACTAACTGAGTTACTAATTTCTTTTGGGCGTTTACCAATGCATCAATACGCGGCTGCATATCAAGGTATTTGTCCGATTTATTATCGTTTGGAACCGGACCGGAAATGATAAGTGGCGTTCTTGCTTCATCAATTAGAATAGAATCTACCTCATCGATAATGGTGAAATTATGTTCACGCTGAACCAACTGCTCTTTGTTAATCACCATGTTATCGCGCAAATAATCGAAACCAAACTCATTGTTGGTACCATAGGTAATATCTTTGCGATACGCTTGTCTTCGAGCCTCAGTATTTGGTTCGAAATTATCAATACAAGCAACTTCAATCCCGTGGAAATTAAAAATCGGCTCGTTCCACTCAGCATCTCTTTTTGCTAAGTAATTATTTACTGTAATTATGTGCACGCCTTTACCGGTTAGCGCATTCAAATAAGCCGGGAATATTGCTACTAATGTTTTTCCCTCACCCGTGCGCATTTCACCAATTTTACCTTGATGAAGTACAATTGCGCCTACCAGCTGAACATCATAAGGAACCATGTTCCACTCAATTTCGTCTCCGGCTACTTTCCAGCTTTTCCCGACAAATCGACGGCAGGTATCTTTAAGTACCGCATAAGCTTCGGGCAATATGTCATTAAGTACTTCTTCGATTATCTCTAACTCACTTTCCTCAAGATTATCAAGCTCTTCTCCTAACTTTCTACTCTCGGCAGGATTGAGCTCTTCTATATTATCCAATTGTGCTTTAACCGTCTCGATTTGGGCTGTTATCTCAGCAGTAGCATCTTGAATTTTCTTCTTGAACTCTTTCGTTTTCTCTTGTAATTCAAGATCACTGAGTTTTTCCATTTCAGGCCCATAAGACTTTATTTTCTCTACAATGGGCTGAATGCCTTTAATATCTTTTTCGCTTTTTGAGCCGAATACTTTAGTTATCAGCTTACCTACTTTATCTAGCATAGTCTCGCTTGGAGTGGATTATATTATTTCAAACTATGAAAGTTAACCTTTCGTTACTGGTGGTTCAACTATTCAAAACTTATTTGACAAATATTGCGCCATTAAATCTTACTCTGCCAAAAATATTGGTATATTTAATGTTCTAATTCTCGAAGTAACTGCGTATATTTAAAATCTTTTTGGATTTCGAAATAGATTAAACATCCTGAATCATGAAACGTACATTTCAACCAAGTAACAAAAAGCGCACAAACAAGCACGGATTCCGTAAGCGCATGTCCACCAAAAACGGGCGTAATGTTATTGCTGGTCGCCGAGCAAAAGGCCGCCATAAGCTAACTGTAAGCGATGAGATTAAAGGAGCAAAGTAACTTAGCTGCTCCATCTCCTCGTAGATTTATCCTCCCAAAATCTAGAATTCTACGGGGCAGAAATAATTTTCAGAGTCTTTTTGCGAACTCAAAATCACTCTCTACTGCATCGGTTTATCTGAGATATAGAATTGCAGATAGTGCTACTCCTGATTTTAAAATCGCATTTATTGCCCCTAAGAAAATTGGTACTGCAGTTAAAAGAAATCGAATAAAACGGCTGATGCGCGAATCATACAGGCTAAATCAGGATTTGTTAAATTCAATTTCGAGGGTACCTATTTTAGTTCATGTAGCACTTATTGGCAGAACTGCTGATATTGAATTCTCGAACATACAAGAAGAAGTAGTAACCCTGCTAACAAAAATGCGTACTTGCGTTGCCGAACACCCACTTTTAAAAACCTAGTTCATTGGATAAGAATACAGTAATCGGATTTTCTCTCATTTTTGTTTTGATGCTTGGATGGTTCTATTTCACCTTACCAAGCGAAGAAGAAATTGCCGAACAACGCCGTCAACAAGCCATTCAAGATAGTTTGGCTATATTTGAATTACCTGAAGTTGATACTTTTGAGGATGTTGATGATCCAATACTGCGTGCAGAGTTTCAACCGGAATCTCAAGCAATTGTCCCTGTAACCACAGGAATTTTTTCTGCGGGGCAAGACAGCCTCCAATCTGAATTTGTAATCGAAACGCCACGCTATACTGCGGTTTTTACAAATCTTGGTGCAGGTCCAGCGGCATTTACTTTAAAAGACCACCAAACATGGGCCGGGCAACCTATACAGATGATTGGTGATACAACTAGATCAGCTTATAATACCGGCTTTCTGACTACTGAAAATTATAATGTTGATACCAATACCCTTCTTTTTCAGCAACTAACTTATGGTGCTTCCATCAATTTGGAGGAAGAAGAAATAGAAGAACTTTCATATGCTCTTGATTTAGGTGATGGTCGTCAACTAGTTTATACCTACACTTTTTATGGTGGCAAATATGAAATCGATCTTGATATTCGCTTTATCGGAGTTCGTGAATATGTAATTGGACGATCCATTGATTTCGGCTGGACATCGCCACTTCGCTTTACTGAAAAAGATCCTATTCAAGAAGCGCTGGCAACTACTTCTTATTTATACTCTGGTGGCGAACTTGAACAACTTAAAGTAACTAAATTTGATGAAAACGATGGCTACGAAGAACTGAACGTAAATGGAAACGTTGAGTGGGTTGCAACCAAGACCAAATTCTTTTCACAGATTATAAAACCAAACACAGCTACAGACGGTGCTTACTTAACAGGGCAAATTACCGGTGAGGTAGATCAAGTTACTACAGATCATTATTATACATCAACTATTACTGCTGATATTCCATCAAACGGCATAATTTCTATGTCGCTTTATGTTGGTCCGATGCGATATACCGATGTAAAAGGCTTTAATGAGCACGCTTTCGATATGGTAGAGGTGAGTTACGGTTGGTTACGATGGTTTTCTGATCCATTTGTACGTTTTGCAGTTATTCCTTTCTTCAATTTCTTTAGCGGTTTTATATCAAATTATGGCGTTTTGGTTATCATTTTCGCTACACTTGTTAAATTGATTTTAGCCCCACTTACTATTCGTAGTTACAAAAGTATGGCTGCCATGCGCGAACTTCAGCCGCAAATGAAAGAAGTTCAGGAGAAATACAAAAACGATTCACAGAAGCAACAAAAAGCTACTATGGATTTATATAAAAAAAACAAGGTAAATCCTTTAGGTGGATGTTTACCGATGCTTCTTCAATTCCCTATTTTGATTACACTTTGGCGATTCTTCCAAAATTCGATCATTCTTCGTCAAGAGAATTTTTTGTGGGTGAGTGATCTTTCTGCACCCGATTATATTTTGAGTTTACCATTCACTATTCCATTTTTAGGTGATCAATTAGCCGGATTAGTATTACTGATGACGGCCTCTATGGTCGTTCAAAGTAGAGTAACTGCTGCATCGAGCGCCGGTAGTTCCGCGTCTAATCCGATGGCACAGCAGATGAAAATAATGCAGTACTTTCTGCCATTCATGTTGTTATTTGTATTTAACAATTTTGCATCAGGCTTAAGTTTGTACTACCTAATCTTCAACATATTGTCCATTGTGCAGCAGATGTACATTAACAAAAGCACGCACGCAGCCGCTGTTGCTAAAGTCTAAATCAGTTAATTGTTAATCGTTATTCGTGTTACCTTTTTGCCAATAACGATTAACGAACTACTTCATTGATCAGCACTGCATTATTTCACTATCCGCAGACCCGGTTTAAGGACTCGATAAAACAACTCCGGAATCCGGTTCTAAAAAAAAACTACAAACAACGGCCTGAAGAACGTACCCGTTTAAAATTCTTAGAGTATTTGATTCTGGAGGCGGGATATTCGAAAAATAGAATAGCATTCGAAAGTCCGGTTTCACTACCCGGTGATAAATCATCCTCTCGCTCTGATATCATTTGTTATGATGAAGATTTTTTGCCATTACTTTTAGTTGAATGTAAAGCTCCAAATATTCAATTAGATGAACAAACTGCTATACAAATTGCTCGCTACAACAGCGAAATTTCAGCACCTTTTTTAATGGTTACCAACGGTTTGAGAGATTATTGGTTTGAAGCAAAAAATGATGAAGTAGTTTTTCTTTCAAAAATACCACCACCCTTTTCATCCATAAATAGGATCGTTGCTGAATTCAGTTATTGGCAGGATCGAGGCTTTGCCGGAACTATTGAAGAACCTATTGTTCAGAAATGGATTACAGAAAATTGCGAGCAACTTTTCATTGAGCCTTCCAATCCGGCACGGTATTTCGATTTTGAAGGAACCGAAGCTGATTTACAGCTGCCGAATTATTATCAAGTGTTGATGATCAACGAACAAACTAGATTGGCTGTTTCTTTTACTTCCACGCCATTCGGTGCTACAAAACTAAATATGATCCTAAATCAAGGCGGCCAAAATGTTGGGCTTCTATCTGCTTCGTTGGATATTATTGCCTCCGATCAGGTTGAAAACACGATGATTCAAAACGCGAATGGTATCAGGCTGATTGATCTAGTGGAAGAAGTTGGCTTCGATTTTTTGAAATCCGTGAAGGAACTGGCTCCGTCACTTTCACTTTTGATAAAGAGTTAAAAAAAGTAGGACAACCTGCTAGATGTCAGATAATTTGATGACAGTTTTGGGTTTTATCATGGAACTACACACCTACGATTAACCCTGTAATAGTTTGGCGCAACAAATTCAATACGACTTGATGAAACGCATAATCTTGTCAGAATCGCGGATGTATCGGATGAATGGATTTCGATGAGGCGAGCATCCCAATAATTTTACCACTTCTGTCATTCCGATCCGTCAGCTGGCGGAGAGGAATCTGCACAACAATCTAGACTACTCGTTTTATGTGAAGGCTCCTCGCTTCCGATAGCTTCCCATTTAATAAAATCCGTGTTAATACCAAAAATCCGATTAATCCGTAATTCAAAAAGTGAAATGGAGAAGACAGACCGGATTCATTGCAGAACCATCGGTCAGACGGGCAATCCGTCAGACCGTTGGACTCAAAAGCGTGTATTGTTGACTCGATATTTCCTGTCTCCGGGTTATCCTGAATTTATTTCATGGTCTTCCAACCACCTGCGAACCCTCTTTCGCTAGGATGGTGGCATTTTGCTCTTTCTCCAATGATTTCCTCCAGACCAAATATCCGGCGATAGCTAAAATCGTAAATAAGAAAAATTGAACGCTTGTCAAGACTAACCCTTTATAAAAATAGAGAGGGATTGAAATTATATCAGTAATGATCCAGGCAATCCAGTTTTCGAGTTTTTTTCTAGCCATTAACCACATTCCAGTAATTGCAAAACAAGTTGTGGTCGCATCCCAGATTGGTACATCGCTGTCTGTGAATTGCATTAACACAAAAACGAGAATGCCGAAAGCTCCAACCAGAAGTGCACCTGTGGTCACCCATTCTCCGGCATCATTAACCGAAACCGGAATTTGATCTCTTGCTCCGCTTGTATCTTTCCAGTGATGCCACCCATACACACTCATCACAAAATAATAACTATTCACACCCATGTCGGCGTACAGTTTATAATTGAATGCAAGGTAGACGTATATTAACACACTGATGATCCCAAATGGATAGACCAGAATATTCTCCTTCATCGAAAACCATACGCTCATTAGCCCCGTAATAACGGCAATCCATTCAATGGTTGAGGTTGCCAGAACGCCTTCGATGAAAGCAGAGATTAATTCACTCATCTACCCTTGAGTAAATTCGTGAAATTGAACTTGTGAATGGGGATGAGATAAGAAGAAAGCAACTCATCTTTATGAATACCGAGTAATCCTGTTCCGCGAAAATCGACTACACATACTTTCTCTTCTTTCTGTACAATTTCTCCAATACCGTAGTATTCTGGGCTGGGACCATAATACACCAAATCACCCGGATTGAGATCGTTCATCGCCCTACGGTGGTACGGATAAATAACCGGCAATAATTCTAGTCGATATGAAAGTCTTCTTTTCCCTAACAGGGGCATATTAAACGCTTTTTATAAGTATTTCTCTTTCGCCTTCTCCTTTGTGGGTGATGGTTACCCAAACTGATTCGGGTGGCAATAAATTTCGGATTTTTTTTGGCCATTCTATAACTGAAATTCCGTCACCGTATAAATATTCTTCGGCACCGATTTCCATCGCTTCTTGATCGTTCTTAATTCTATAGCAGTCAAAATGATACACGGTTGAGCTACCCTGATATTCATTGATCAAGGTAAAGGTAGGCGAATTCACCTCAGACGGATCTACCCCAAAAAAAGAGGCAAGACCTTTCACGAAGTGCGTTTTTCCTGCACCTAAATCACCTACCAAACAAACCACATCACCGGGCTGTAATTGCTCGGCAAACTGCTTACCAAAAAGTATCGTCTCTTCAATGGATGAACTTAACACGTCGCACCTATTTGTAAACCCGAAATTGATTCGGGATTTGGATTAATTTTGGAGTTGAGCTTTTATACACAATCTAAATTTCCACCCTTGTATGAATGTCTTTTGTTTGATTTGAATTTTTATTTCCGATTTCAATCGTCCTACAACGCAGATCATTTCTTCGGCGTTAAAGTTGCGATGGGTAAAATCATTTCTTCCATTGAAGCCCCACCATGTTGGAACGTATCTTTGTAACGATTTTGGAATTTATGATAGTTGGTTGGATACACAAAATAATAGTCTTCCAAGGCAATTAGATATTCATTTGATTTCGAGATTTCCGGAAGTTTAAATCGTTTTGAATTACTGATTTTAATACTCGCGTTATCATCCACGGCGTTTAAGTTCTTGCCATATTTGTATCTCAAATTTGTTGCTGTATCTCTGTCGCCAAATACTTTAGTATCTCGCATAGAACGAACCGAACCATGATCTGCTGTTACAACAATTGTAACGTCTTCATCTGCTAAATCTTTAAACATTTGCAGTAAGGTAGAATGCTGAAACCATGCTTCTGTAATTGATCGGAATGCGCTTTCATCCGGTGCAAGCTCTTTAATAACATCTGAATCGGATCGTGAATGAACAAGTGTATCTACAAAATTGAATACAAAAGCTGCCAGTTTTGATTGGGCATAATTCTTCACTTTGCCGGCCACTTGTTTGCCAACCTCGGCACTAAGAATTTTCTCGTACTTAAAATTGATCTTGAAACCGGCTCTCTTTAGCTGCTTAGCCAATAACTCTTCTTCATGTCGATTCAGCGAAGATTCATCCTGCCCTTGTTGCCACAACGTTGGATACAACTGTTCGATTTCCAGGGGGGAAAGTCCGGCAAAAATAGCGTTTCGCGAATATGGAGTAGCTGTAGGTAAAATCGAGTAGTAGAAGTCTGTTTGGATGTCAAACATCTTGGCTAAATATGGCTCAAACACCAACCATTGATCAT
>Ga0316205_10003769_pt1 | contig 13953 bp, 13 predicted proteins | sample 3monthpyrite_MG_FD_204941 | JGI IMG/M metagenome (GOLD analysis project Ga0316205, IMG submission 204941) | Microbial mat bacterial communities from mineral coupon in-situ incubated in ocean water Damariscotta River, Maine, United States -... | ecosystem: Environmental > Aquatic > Marine >... | reverse complement strand
AAATCAATGGCGATTAGTCTAGTATTATTCATGATGGACTCTCCTGTAGATGCAACTGAGTGTACATAACAGTTTGGCGCATTATGACGCCGAATTCTTGGGAGCGTCCATCTCATCACCCATAATAATAAAAGTTCGATATTAAAATTAAGCCTTTGTTTTTATTAAACTCTTATGCTGGGTGTCCCGTAAGTATTGATTTATGTAATTAGGGGGAGGTTCACTCTGGCCCCAGTGCCGGTAAGTTAAGCTGTAACCGGTTGAAAACATGTAAAATTCAACAGTATTAGCTCCCCTCTTTGAAAAAGAGGGGTTAGGGGAGATTTGAAATCATTAAAGTTAAAGCGCTATATTTATAGTACATTCAAACCAGAATGTTTTTAAATCCCCCTCATTCCCCCTTTTTCAAAGGGGGAGATCCATCTGAAATAACCTGTAATACTTTTTAATTTTATAAGGTTACAGCTTAACTTACTGGCATTGCCTCTGAACCCATTTATTGGGCCCCATTTATTCTATAACCCGACCTTATAACCCAGCCTGACTCAGCAGTTGCATGATAGCCTGTGTTTTTGCCTGATCTTTATGCGGGAGAATGCGTGGAATATTGTTTACGCTAAAACCCGGCACTGATACTTTAAGCTGGTTTGTTTCCCAGACGGCCTCTTCATGCAAGCCGGTTTGTTCCAATGCCGCAATCAGATAAATGCGTGGCGTGATGAGTTCGATGTTTCGTTTAGTGGCTTCACGCAGAGGATAAATAGCCTCGTCATAACGCCCCAGATAGAAATGAGCCTGACCAAGCACAGATGGGTAACGCGCTGGATAATGTGGATTGAGATTCATCGCCTTGTTGACCAAACGAATCGCCGATTCCGGATCGCCATTATACATGGTGCTTAAGGCCAACATGACATAGCTATCAGAGTGATTTGGGTCGAGCTGGATTGATATTCTGGTTTTTTTTATCGACGCTCCATAGTCTTTTTTATGCAAATAAACATAACCCAAAACCCAATAAGCCTGCGGTGACTGGTTATCCATTTCGACAGCCTGACTGGCTAATTCAAACGCGCGCGCAAGCGATTGTGTCGGATTATGACTCCAGCGAAACCGGTATTCATCCGCATAGGTCAGTGCCACTGCTGCATAGGCCCGGACAAATTCCCTGTCTATATCGATAGCCGCCTGAAACAGGCTGCGTGCAAGTAAGTTATCTTCCCGGTTACTGCGCACATAAGCAGCTTGTCCTTGTAGAAATTTATCGTAAGCATGTATGTCGGTGGTGTAGCGTCGTGACTGTAGCAGTTTCTCCTGCTCGGTCAGGGTGATCGACAGTGCAGTGGCAATTTCGGCGGCGATCTCGCCTTGCAGGTCCAGCACCGTTTTAATCTCCCGGTCATAACGTTCGGCCCACAAGTTAATACCCGTCGTTGCGTCAATGAGTTGCGCATTAATTCGTACCCGGTTTTCAGTTCGTCGTAAACTGCCTTGCAGGACATAGCGCACTTTTAAATCCTGGGCAATATTACGAATTTCGTGGGTGGAATTGTCGGGCAAAGTGGATGCTGACTTCCAGGAAATGACAAAAAGACCCGATAGTTTTGATAACGCCGTTGTAATATCAGCGGTGATGCCATCGCTAAAATAAGTTTGTCCTGCCTGCTGGTTAAGATCATCAAACGGTAATACCACCAGCGTCGGTAAATGATCAGCGTAGCTGAGTAAATTCTGTGAGGGTTGTTTTTGCGGATAGTACGTTCCTAACTTTATTGAAACAATCCAGGCAGCAAGCAAAACAGCAAGCAGAACCAGCCCAGCTATTATCCATTTGAAATTTATCCATTTAGAAAGTTTAAGCGATTTTTTATCGTTTAAACCTGGCTCCGGTAAATCTGGCACCGGTAAATCTGTCGCGGGCTGCGCATTGTCAGCAAAACTAATCGGTGCAATAAAGCAGTAACCTTTCGTTGGAATAGTTTTGATATAACTAGGGTGGCTGGAGTCGTCACCCAGGGCCTTACGAAGTTTGTTGATGGCGCTGGTCAGTGCGTCATAACTGACGACCATATCTTGCCAGACGCCCCGTTCCAGTTCGTCACGCGAGACACTTCTGCCGGAAGATTCTGCCAGATAAACCAGCACTGACATCATCTTCGGTTCCAGCTTTATAATTTGTCCGGAGGCATTCGACAACGTCAGCAAGCTGCTATCAACCCGCCATTCGCCCGCGTCAAATTTGTCGGGCAATATCTGTCGTGCGCTATCCGGCATGTTCGTTTGTGGCTTTTCACTCATAAAAAGTAACTTGTTGGTAACCTTAACCCATTGATTTAAATCATATAATAACTTCGTCATAAAAGCATCAGCCTGCCCCCATAAGAAAATTTCGCGCCCGGACTAAAATCGACAGCATGGGGCTGTTAAAGACCTCACTCAACATAATCAAAGAGGTAATCATGATGACATCGAGCAAACAACATATCATACCTGAGGCGGTATGGCAGAGTTCGCAGCACATTATCAGCGCTATTTTTTTGTTGGTTAGCCTGTTGTTTTTAACCACTAACACGATTGCAGAACCGTTAAAGCGCGATGCGAATAGCCATTTCTTTCATGTCAGTTTCAATAATCTGCAAGAAGAGATTGAGCAGGCAAAAGAGGAAGGCAAGCAAGGTGTATTTATTATGTTCAGCGACCCGGATTGCCCCTGGTGCCTGAAAATGAAGTCCACGATTATGAGTAGAGTGGCCGTACAGGAATACTATAAAAAACACTTTCGGGTTCTGCACATTGACACACGGGGTAACGGATTGATGTCGGATTTTACCGGCACAGAAATGAGCGAAAAAGATTTTGCGTTTAAAGTGCATCGAGTAAGGGCAACCCCGGTATTTATGGTTTTTGATCTGAAGGGTAAAGACCTGCTGCGTTATACCGGAGCAACACGAGATAGCCGTGAATTTAAGATGCTGGGTGAATACGTCGTCTCGAAGGCTTACAAAAACACCAACTTCACACGCTACAAACGAAATCAGCTGGCCAAGATCGATAAGCAATGGGGTCGATAAGCAATGGGGTCGCGAAGCAATAGAGTCGATAAACAACAGGGTCGCTAAGCAATAATGCAACATTGTATGTTCAGTGCAAGATGGCCGACGGGTTCTCTTATTACTTTTATAAGACAGGCCTTTATAAGCCGGTCTCTTATAAGCCTCTCTCTTATAAGCTTCGCCCATATTGGCTTCGTGCTTTATCTGTTACTTTTCTCAGCACAGACTCATGCGGCAGAAGTCAACAGCCATCAACCGCTACCTGATCCATTATCGTTAGAGCAGGCGCTGGCGCTTTCAGGCATGGATCATCCCGACCTGCAATTGGCCTTCGGGCAACTTGAAGCGGCGTATGCACGGCAAGACATGGTGGATGCGGACACGGGAATACAGGTAAAACTTGAACTCAATCCTCAGCGAGTCAAGCTCAGCAAAAATGGCGAGACAACCGGTGATAGCTATGCCAGCCTTAGTGTCAGAAAAAAACTCTATGATTTCGGTTATAGCGATGCACTCGCCATGTCGACAGATGCCGAGGTGGCTCAATACCAATATCAGTTCACGCAAGCGATGTTACAGCATCGTATCAACATCATTCGCGACTTCTATGCTGTCATTCTGGCCGACTTGCGCTACACGTTTGAAGACGAGGAAATGTCACAGCTTTATGTGAAATACGATCGTTTACGCGAACGGCATTCATTGGGTATGATCACTGAAACGCTCATGCTTAAGGCCAGGAATCGATACAGTGAGCAACGGGATATACGCAATGCAACTGATCACCAACGTCGAATCGCACGCCAACGACTTGCACTGAGATTAAATCGCCCGAACCAGTTACCCAGTGGGCTCACCCCACCTGATTTTTCCAACCGTGCACTGGACATACCTGAATTTCAACAACTGATGAATCAAGCCTTAAGGTTAAACCCGGCTTTGCAGGCGCTGCGACAAAATGTAAAGGCCGCCCAAGAGCGATTACAGGCTCAGAAAACGAAATTTAATCCGAGCATTTCGGCGGTGCTAGATTTGAATGAGTATGAGCGTAGTCTGTCTTCACGAGCCGATGTGCGCGTAGGTTTACAACTCAATGTGCCGATATATCTTGGCGGCAACAAACAGGCCGTGAGCAGACTGGCTTATGCAGAGTTAAAATCCAGCCAAATGCAATTACGTCTAGCCGAGTTTACCTTGCGCGAGCAATTACTTGAACTGGTAACCCGACTCAAAACCCTAAAGGGTAAGCGGCAAACAGCGATAGAACGAGTCACGTTACAGGACCAGGTGCTGGATCGTCAGCGGGCATTATACGAGCTGGAAATTAAGGCCAGCATGGGAAGCTCATTGGCAAACCTAACCCACGCACAGTGGCAGGAAGCAAAAAGCGGATTTGATATTGCACTCACCCTGGCGCAAATCGAAGCCTTGCTCGGCAGGCCATTTACAACGAATTATAAGTGAGAACGAATCATGAGAATGTCAAAGACGATTATCTTGTTAGTGGCTGCATTGAGTTCTGCCCATCATCTAGAGAGTCATGCCGAGGGATTGGCAGAGACACAGGCAAAAAGTTATGTGGGAACGATTGATTTTTATGAACGTATATCACTGGGCGTAACCGTCAACGGTACGATCGAAACAATAAACGTTTCACCCGGTGACCGGGTTAAAAAAGGACTCACCTTGATCGCTTTAGACGATACACCCTATCAGGCACGAAAAGAAAAATTCCAGGCTGAACTGCAGCAGGTTAGCGCTGAGCTACGCAAAACAAAACGTGACTACCAGAACGCGAAAGAATTATACGAACGTGCGGCTTTATCAACCGTTGCACTTGAGAATGCAAGCATCCGCCTGGAACAGTCTATCGCAGCCGTTGCCCAGATAAAGTCAGAATTGAAACTGATTGAATACGATCTATCGCAAAGCAAAATCACAGCGCCGTTTGATGCCTGGGTGATGGATGTAAAAGCAAGAACACGACAAACTATTGTCAATACGCTACAGGCCAATTCATTGGTGACATTGGCATCGGCCAGTAAATATGTAGTGCGCATCGGCGTGCCGCTTTCCGTGGTAAAAAAACTTCACAAAAAAAGTATCGCACAAGTCAGGATCGACGATGCTAAATTTTCGGGTAAAGTGGCTTCGGTATTCCTCGACAATAAGGCCACAGATAATAAAAACAAGCCCACCTACGAAGTACTGGTTGAGTTTGATTCCATGAACCAGATGTTTCTGACGGGCGAAGCGGCGCGGGTAGTATTCTGATAATTTTCATATAAGGTGTACAACCTCATTTGTACACCGATAAAGAATTAATCGGAGTCGGAGTCAACCTACCCCTTTAATTTTACCTTTAATTTTACCTTTAATTTTTTATTGTTCATCAACGACACTATCCCATTCACTTTCATAACCCGCTCTATCTAAGTAACTCGATAATGTATTCATGATTTTTTCATTCCAAAACTCTGCACCTTCAGACCAGGGTAGCGCTAGCGCCGCTTCTTCATCTTCTATAGAACTGTCAACCATTCTCCAAAAGAACTTACTTAAATACAGTGCATCATTAGAGTTATTAACTATTCCTGCTTTTATCAGCTCAAGTGCTTTATCGTCTTTGAGTTTATGTGCATAGTGTAATAGGTATTCATTTTCTTCTTTAAATTTATATTCAATCATAGCGTTTTTCCCGCACCTTTAATCACGGACATTCTTTGTGCCATAAATTTCAATTTCTCTACTAGCTTCTCTAATAGCATCTGCTCGGTAACTGTTAAGAAGTAATGCCCCTGCTTTAATAGATCTGCTTCGAACTTTAAACCTGGCGGGATATCTGCTTTTTCTAGCACCCAATATATATCAAGTACTTTACCAGGATTGTGCTTTTCTTTTAATTTATATACTTGTTTATATCAGATGGAAAGCCTACAGTGCCTGATGTTGCTGACCAAATAGTCGCTGAATACCACAAAGCGGAAGTTAAGCCTCCCCCTTAGTAAAAGGGGGATTGAGGGGGATTTAAAATCATTAAGTTGTTTTACTCTGATGTGAGAAGGGTACAATCTGAGTCTTTTTAAATCTCCCCCAACCCCTCTTTTTCTAAGAGGGGAGCCAAAAGTCTGCATTCCTGATGTTAACGTCCATGCATGAAGATAAGGCCGTCTTACCTGGACTAAAAAGTAGAGTGGTCGCAGTGCACCACAAAGCGGACGGTGAAATATTTAGAGTAAAGATCCTCTATAGCAGTCATTCAAATAATAAAGCCTGCCACATAATATCTATATGGCAGGTTTCTAGACACATAATCAGTCAAATAATCTATCGAACGGACTTCTTGTGCCCTTACAATGATCTGCGGCAACATGAGTGTAAATCATAGTGGTTTTCAGATCCTTATGTCCCATAAGTTGCTGTATTGTTCGAATATCAGTACCGGCCTGGAGCAGGTGAGTAGCGAATGAATGTCGCAATGTATGAGCTGTCACTCGTTTTGTTATATTGCACTCGTTCACTGCTTTACGAATCGCTTTACCAAACGTGGATTTAGACATATACCATCGCCTTACAATATGAGACTGTGTTTTATCTTTACGGATCGTTGCCGACGGAAAAATAAACTGCCATTCAAAAGCAGTTTGAGCGTTTGGATATTTTCGATGCAATGCATGGGGTAAATCAACATAACCCCATCCACGATTGACATCATTGATATGCAATTGCTTGCGCCATAAAAGATGTTGAGTAAGTGGATGAACAAGTTTATCGGGTAATAGTGTTACTCTCGATTTTTTGCCTTTAGTGTTACGTATACAGATTGTTTTATTATCAAGGTCTATATCTTGAACGCGTAATGTAACGCATTCATTAATGCGCATACCAGTACCATAGAGTAGGCTTGCAGCAAGTCCCGTATGACCATCCATGAGATCCAAGAGAGATTTAATTTCAGTCAGGCTTAATACGGTTGGAATATACTCAAAACGCTTTGGGCGAATAATATTATCCAGCTCTTCAAGATCAATTTTCAATACCTGTTTATATAGAAATATTACGGCATTAAGTGCCTGTGATTGTGTACTAGCAGATACTTTCTTGTTCACGGCTAAATGCGTCAAAAACGCGGAAATATGTTGAGCTGATAATTCGGATGGATGTTTGAGTTTATGGAAATAGAAATACTGCCTCAGCCAGTGAACATAGATGCGCTCTGTTGATGGACTGTAATGCCGACGACGTAATTCATGTCGAACTTGAGTTAATATTTTAGGCTTACCCCATAAGTTTACTCCTTAACTAAGTGATTGAAATTAGTACAAATACGTTATATGTTATCTCCTAAAAACCCAATAACAAGGAATTAATTCCGCTTTTTGTCCTTCAATAACAGATCAGGTATCCATTAAGTGACTGATTTGACGGTGTAATGGAGAAAAATAGTCTGATTTTATCGGGCGATAACAGGAATTATTTCCGTTAAACATCTTAGCATTTATACGCTGTGCGCAGCATGGCGTATAAATGCTAAGATGTTAGGCTCAAAACAAATGAAATCCCTATGATCAAAATAGAAAAAATAATCCCACATATCCCAACAACTGATATGAAGGTCACACAAAAGTTCTTTGTTTCATATTTTGAATTTCATACCGTAGTTGAAACAGAATACTTTGTAGAACTAAATAACAAAAATTTCACATTGGGCTTATTAAAAGCAGATGGTAAACTAAACGAGCAAAGTATATATATTCAAGTATGCGATATCGATGAATTATGGGAAAGCCTTAAAATCAACATAATTAACTTAAAACATAAAGAGTTATTTACACAACAATATGGAATGAAAGAATTTCATGTAATTATCCCAAAAACAGAAACACTACTTATAGTCGGTGAACCAGTACATGAACAAGCCTAACAAAGCGCTCAAATCCGCTCCTTACGTCGCGCCGTTTAGCTTCACGTTGAATGTCTGCTTTTTGATGAGATACCCAGGTGACGAACGTCTGCAAATTCAGCAGGCTGTGTAAAAACGTTAAATATTTTAAGTCTGTGGGGGCTCATCCCTAAATACGAATACTTTTATATCTAAATAGTAGAACAACACCCACTTCAAGCAAGTTATAAGATGATAACGATCTTCATTTACCACTTCCAAAAATAACTTTTAGTTTTTACACAGGCTGTCAGGAAAGCGGACCTTTTCTTATATCACTTGGAGTCAGTGACCAGCCCAGGCTGCGTGAAAACTAAAAACATTTCAAGTCTGTAAGAGTCGGCCCCTAAATACGTATGCTATTGTATTAAAATAGCACAAACAAACTCCACTCTAAATAACTTACTAAACAGTAGTAATTCCTATGTTCCACTTTTAAAAATAGCTTTTAGTTTTTACAAATTGTTAGGTTTTTTACCTAAAACTATACACATTAGCATTCCAAAATATAGATGAAAGCAATAAGAATAAAGCCAAATTTAGTGCAGACATTCCCTTCCAGAAACCCAATTTCTTCTCAAATTTAAAACCAGTTATTAAAAAAGATAGTGAAAAAACTAAAGGCAACACTGGAGAGAACAACAAATAAACAAAACCATATTCAAAATTAAATACAACAAGAATATAGAAAAAAATTACAAGCATTTCCATTAAGGCCAGCTTTTTTGTTAGTGAAGTTGCATATTCCTGATTTTCTTCTGTATCAGGATACAACTCAGACCTAGATACAAACCAATCATCACCAACTTTTTTTCCTACATAATATCCATCACGAATCATTTCTATTACTTTAGCTGTATCAATGCCTTTTATTTTCGCAAACTTGAAAAGAGTGATCATTTCATCTTGTTCATTTGGTTTCACTGATCTAGCCCTTGTTGTCTAATGCCAAAGTAAGTAGCTGGCGGTTTTAGTAATCGCACCTATCAAGCTTCTAATTTTCATACAAACTGCCTCTTTTTCTCTTGATGATGACCCCGATTTTTCTATGCTACCATCTATTGTATCCAATTAATTAAAGAAATCTTTATTCGGAATAATATCTCCCTTATAAGAGAGGTGTAGTGGTCAACCTTTTTTGGCCAGTGAATTAAAGGTTGACCACTACAAGGGCGAGCCGTTTTAATTTAATCGAATGGGGTGAATATTTATTATTCATTCTCCCCCCGATTTCGTGCCTAACTATAAATAGAATTAAGCAGGAAAAAATCAGCTGTTCTGCCTCAATGTAGCAATACGCTGGTTGCTATTGGCGCAACTATTTTTCGCTTGAATTTGTCGGGGGTTAATACAATGACTTTACTATTGTAGTTATATTGACGGTTGAGGAAATCCTGGTGCGTTACAGAGAGTTGGTGCGTGCCAACGGGTAAAACCGTCTGTATAGAGCTTGAGTTACCCACATTGATGCCATTGACGTGCCAAAGAAAGTTTTTAGCAACAAAGTTCATGTTTGCTCCGCGTACTTCCCAGGTGGAGCTTAGACGAAGTTTTTCGGTTGAACGTATGACGATGCGGCCGGAAACTTCAGCTACCTTTTTGTCTTCCGGGTACATGATATGCAGTGCGAGTTCATCCCATAAAGACAAACCGTTGCGTCCATAGTTTCCATCGATTGAACAGCTGCCAAATCGATAGTGCATGACAGAATTGCGATCATAGGGTGTGATAAATCCGGTGCTGGCTGAACCGCCGTAACCGGATTCAGTGCAATTAGCATTCGCGTCATTACGTACATGTTCATGTGAAAGACCAAGTCCATGACCAAATTCATGTAAGGTATGGTTTAAATAGGGTGTATCATTCCACGGGTCATCGCCAAGTTTTAGATTGTATAAACATGAGCGATTTCCGGCAAGGTCATCTGGTGCATTAGACCAGCTTCCCCAGCCATCATTATCGCCATTATAATTCCCATTACCATCTATGAACATCGGGCAACCATTGCCAGGTACAGCACCTGTGCCCGATACGCTGGTACTTGGAATAACGACGCGGTAGTCACCATCATAAACGTCATTGCCATTTGCGTCTTGTGTGGCTGCGGGACAAGTCCCCCAATAGTTAAACCGGACATTAGCCATCCACTGAAATTGGCTGATGTAATCCAGTATTTGTGCAACTCGAGCTGGACGAGAAGTTACCGCGTTACCCACAAAACAAACACTGATTTGCTTTGAACGCACCCCTTGTTGCCAATAGAGTGCGGCATCCAGATTCTGCATGTACGGTAATATGGCCAACGTGAATACTATTGCTTTAGGAAGTGCTTTCATGGCATACCCTTTGCTCATCAATAATTAGAAGCCGATGGCGCGTATCAACCTGCAATCACTTGCATTACAACCTTTAGCCGCGCCACTTGTGTCGGCAGGGTCATAATTGATGACAAGATCAGCGCCGGATGCACGTGCGGCTGTCAGAATAGTCAGCACACGCGCTACAGCGTGGGCGTCATCCGAAGGAAATGCGAAATATTTAATTCCACTAACCGCTGCTGTGCACTGCACATGTACTCTGGGTTTGACATTCCAAACGACTACATTGTGTGGTTTGCAAATTGTGTCTTTTGGTACTGCATTAGCGCTGTTATATGGAAGTGCCAATGCCAGCACAATACAGATCGAGGTGAAGTATGTTTTGTTCATTGTCCTGGTGTCCTTTTTCGTGTTGTCAATTTAATTTGAAATACCGTCATTTGAATGTAGTTTATTAACCATGTTGAAATCTGATTCCGCCCCTTTCTGATCGCCGAGTTTTATTTTGTTGTTCGCGCGAGCAAGATAGGCTTCTACCATTTTGGCGTCTAATTGAATAGCCTTGTTGTAGTTTACTAGTGCGCCAGAATAATTATTATTCCTGTGAAGAGCATTAGCCAGTACGAAATAGGATTGGGGATTGGCTTTTATTTTAGTGGCTTTTTCCGCGTTAGTGATGGCTAGTCTGTGATTTCCCTGCGCAGTTTGATTAAGCGAGAATTGTATTAAGAGCGTTGTGTTGTTAGGTGTTTTATTAAGTTTGGACTGCAACTCTACGGCTTGTAGTTTTCTAATGCGAGTTACTTCTCTGGCTGTGTCATCTTTTTTATTTAGTAATGTGAAAAGTACTGCGCGATTTGCGAGGGCCGTGAGATTATTGGGGGCTATTTTTAATACTTGATCGTATGTCGAGATAGCTTTGGTAACTTCTCCACGACGAGTGTCAGTGATGGCCTCATTAAGCAGCGCTGGAATTTTATTTGGGTCAGGGGCTGGTTTGTCTTCATCCCTGAATGTACAACCTGTCATCAATAGCAGTGGGGAAATTACAACAACCAGAGTCCCTATAGAGAATATTCTCATATGATTGCCTTTCTCGGTAGTGGTCAATTTTGGGCCAGTGATTTTATTTGGGGTTTATGCGGCACAAATTGAAATCCCTGGTCGAACACCTCACCTATATTGAAATCCTGTAAACGATTTATGTCAACAGGTAACTTGATTAAATTAAATTTATTTGATATTGATTAAGAACAATAAAATTTCGGTGTTATATGGGGTTCTGGGGACATCACCGTCACATTATCTCGCGCCGAGCGTTCTAAGCCTGTCTTTAACTGTTTCCATACTTTCTCCCTGTAAGTCCGTTCGCCTTCTGTTTGGGGCAATATCCTGCTTAGTAAGAATGCTCTCCAGTGGCAGCTCATGCCTTTTTGTTAAAGTGGCAAGTAAATTAACCAGCGCATCAATTTGAGCAGGAGGATAACCTGGCCCGATTGCTGGATGATCTTTATCCAGATTTAACCAGTTCTCTCCATTAGAACTGGATAGATGCACCAGCCCTATGCCAATTGATACAGAATTAAGATTAGATTCTCCTTTCCAGTTACTCCGGCCTGCATGCCACGCAATATTTTCTTCATCGACAATTTTCTCAACAGAACCATCAGTGCCAATTATATAGTGATATGATGCACGAACATCTCCTTTCCTCATCATGTTTTTTAAGCTGCTAAGAGATGGGTTCTCAGAGTCAGAAATAACTACATACTTTATATCTCTAGGCGAGCTCGGGACCGTGTGATTTCGACTGCTTTTTGATATTGATTCTGCTACCGGTAATGATTCCGTTTTTAGTTCCTTAATAACATTTTCATTTAATTCTATTTCAGCATATTTGTTGATATTTTTTATAGCCCAATTTCTCAGATTTTTTGTTTCTGGAACTGGGGACTCTGTCAATATGCCAACAGAAATTTCTACATACTTCAAAGCAAGCTCTCTGTCCTTCAAGGACTTCTCTATTGACTTACCAACAATAAAAATCATGAGTGGTATAAGAACACTGGCAACTAAAGTTACTATGAGTTTATAGAGTTCAAGCTTAGATGATTTACCATCTGCTTCTACGTTTTTAACTTGATTTGTATCTGGCATACCGTGCACCTATAAATAACAGCTGATTAATGGAATAATTTTTTTGTTAGTCGTTTTTAGAACGTAAAATATACCCTACTTCCAACTAGTTCAATCACTAATCTTAGCCGGGCACCCATGTTAACAATACACCTATATTTTAACTAAGCCTTTTTTTAATTGTTCCCTTAATATGAGTGTCCGTATTCTTTGCATTATTTCTTTGTTGTTCAGACATATTTATTAATTCATTATTTTATGTGGTCGGTGTAATTTTACCCTGAATATTCCTTCAATAGACATAGCATGTTAATCCATATTAGTAAACTCTAAAAGTCTGCTTTGTGGTGTGATCTCAACTGGGCAATGCAACACAATGAGTTAACCAATCATTGACCTAGCTCATTGACAATATTTTGTGAACGCGTACTTTCTATATCAAGGGTTAACAAGGATTGTACATAGAGACAAGAAGTCAGAATAAAAACGATGGAGGAACTAACATGAAATTACGCCTGTTAAATATTTTATATACCGTTTTAATTTCTTCAAGTATATCTAATGCAAATGCCGCAACAATTCCTGTAGATATTATTTTCGCTATTGACACTAGTTCGAGTATGTCTTCAGAAATTAGTGAACTCCAAAATGGTTTTAATGGCTTTGCTGAGAACCTGTCGACTCAAAACATTGATGCTCGATTCATTATTATTGCAAATAATTCTATATGCATTCCTGCTCCTACTGGATCTGGAACTTGCCCTTTAGATGAGAGCTTACCAACTTACCAACACGTTAACGCAACAGTAGACAGTCAGAATACTCTTAATATGATAACAAACACATATTCACAATGGAGTGGATCACTAAGAACAAATGCTGAGAAAGAAATCGTTGTTTTTACTGACAATAACTCCAGTCTTCAAGCGAGTGTATTTGACAGTAACTTATTGGCTCTAGATTCATCTTTCCAGGACTACGATTTCTATGGTTTCATCGCAGCATCAACTGCACCACTGTTTCCACCTTCACGCTGCACTTCTATCACAATAGGTGCAGAGTACCAAACACTTGCTTCTCTAACAGGAGGCACTATCTTCGACGTATGTGCTGGCAATGTATCAAACGACCTGCAGTTCGAATTAAGCCTGGCTATCTCCGCTAATACTGTTCCTGTCCCGGCAGCGGTTTGGCTATTCGGTTCTGGTCTGCTAGGAATGATTAGTATACTAAGACGAAAGAATCCAGCGTAAGCCTTTCAAACAGAGGCTCCTTCGGGAGCCTTTAATATTTATTTCTTAAATAATCTCAAACACCTTTCTATTAATTTGCAATCACCCGTTGCTTGTCTCTCATCAATGACATAACCAGATTTAAAGAATCTTAGCCGGACATATATGGACGCTCCACTGATGTCAAGTAAATAGCAACCGTACCGTGTACATCACAGTAAAAATATCTTCATTCTATATCGGCAACATTCAAGAAAAAGGTCGTGCTGACA
>Ga0316205_10003768_pt1 | contig 13956 bp, 12 predicted proteins | sample 3monthpyrite_MG_FD_204941 | JGI IMG/M metagenome (GOLD analysis project Ga0316205, IMG submission 204941) | Microbial mat bacterial communities from mineral coupon in-situ incubated in ocean water Damariscotta River, Maine, United States -... | ecosystem: Environmental > Aquatic > Marine >... | reverse complement strand
TGATTTATAATCAGCGTTCGAGGTATTTTCTAATTCTTTCTGCTTGTCATTTATAAGTAGAAGTTGCTGTTTATGGTTATTGATTTCAATAAGCAGTTGTTGTTTTTCCTTTTTCTTTTTAAATAGATAAAAGATGAAAAAACCAACACTGATTAAAAAAAGAATGACAAAGGATAAAGACCAACTGGTTAACCTTTGGATCTTAGCTTGATTCTTGGAATTTTCGACTTGTTGCAAAACAAGATCATGTTCAATCTGTTGTTTTTCGATCTGGAATTGCACAGTTTTTAATTCAGAATTAAATTTTTGTTCTAAATACGACTCTCTTGCTTGATTAAAAAGCTCCAAATAATGGTAAGCTGTTTTTTGATCGCTTTGCTTATAAGCCTGTGCTAATAGTAAATATATATCCGCCTGTTGTGATAAATTGTTTTGCTCTTTAGCAAGGAATAATACGCCATTAGATAGGGCGATAGCTCTATCCAATTCTCCCGTTTGTAAAAATAGTTGAGCCAAGTGAAAATCAATTTCTAATTTCAGATTAAATTTAAATTGTGTTTGAAGCAAAGAGGCTTTTTCCAGAAGCGATTGCGCGGATTGGAACTGGGAGTGGGCTAATTGTAATTTAGCAATGTTCACTAAGGTTCTGGTGCGCTGATAAGCTGACTGCTTGTTATCAATTGAATCAATCATCAAACGCTGATAATAGGCTTCTTTCTTAGGGGCATTAATCTTACTGTATGTTACCGACAGATCTTCGTAGAGGTGAGCGATGTTAACAAACACACGTTGGTCAAATTCTTTTTGGTTGGTGTAGTCCAAAAATGATTTAAGTGATTTTTCATAATAACTGATTGATTCAGAATAGTTTTCAATTTTTGTATAGACAAGACCAATATTATTAAGAGTGGTGCCAATTATGTATAAATCGCCTTGTTCTAGTTTTAGTGCGAGGCTTTTCTTATAATGAATGAGAGATTGTTTGAAGTTACCTAGTTGTGATTCGATTAGACCGACATCGTTATAGCTTTTACTCACCCACAAATCATTATCGTTTTCAATGGCCACTGCAAGACCTTGGTAAAGAAATATTTTTGATTGCTGATAATCTTTTAAAAGATAATATTTTTGACCTTTTTTTCTATTCCAAAGATAGCCAATGCGTGGGTCTTTTGAAAATAAAGGATGATTAGCTACTTTTTTCAGAAAAAGATCTTCGCTTGCGGTATCGCCGAGCGCATGATAGATATCGACCAAATACAAATATAGAAAAACGGTATCAAAATCGGATTCTTTTTGCTGTGATTGAGTCAATTGAAATTTGCATTCTTCCAGAGCTTTTGAATAATCAGCGGTTTTTAAAGAAGTTTCACAAATGCCAAGAAATTTAGAGTTATCTGGAGTAACATTTGCAGCGCAAGTTGTTGAGAGTAATAAACAGATATTAAACAAGACTCTTACGACAATTGGGAATGAGTCTCTCATTATAATAGCGATCCTAATTTATTTGGCGGATGTTAATTATTCTATAGTAAATATTTTTTGAAACTTTCAGTATAGATCGCTTCAAAATCATCGCCATTTTTTACCAAAAGATAAATTGGTAATTTATTTTCTTTGGCAAATTTCAATGAGTCTTCAACACCCATCACCATAAAAGCAGTCGCATAAGCGTCGGCTAACATTGTTTGTTTATGCAATACTGTAGCAGAAACTAATTTGTGAGTGATTGGCTTGCCATTGGTGGGGTCAATTGTATGAGAAAATCGAACGCCATCTTTCTCGAAATAATTACGATAATCACCTGAGGTTGCAACACTAAGACCTAAAGGAGAAAATATTTGTTGAATTTGCCGTTGTTGTTTAATGGGCGCTTCGATTGCCAATCGCCATGGCGTGGATTTTGGATTGACACCCATCGAGGCGGTTTCGCCACCAATTTCTACCAGGTAGTTTTTTATGCCACTGTTAGTTAAGAGTTCTGCGATTTCGTCAACGCCGTAACCTTTTGCGATCGCGGATAAATTGATCGAAATATTCTCATGCAATTTTTGAATACATTGTTTTTCAAGCCGTATATTTTTGTATCCGATTTGTTGGAGCAAGGTGTCTATTCTTTCTTGATTCGGAACGACATCACTCGTTTGCTTTTTATCAAATCCCCACTCGGAAATGAGTGGCGCTAAAGTCACATCAAATTTCCCGCCGGTCTTTTTACTTATTTCAATTGCGTTTCTAACCACAAAGTAAGTTTCACTGGAAACTAATTGGCAATCCAAAGTTTTTGAACGGTTAAATTTTGATAATTCAGAATCGTCGATATAGGTCGACATTAATTGATTGATATTTTTGAGTCTATTTTCGATTTTTTGGTGAAGTTGGTTGGCTTGTTCTTTTGTGGATTGTAGAGTAACTTGATAACTGGTTCCCATAGTGAAACCATTGAGACGAACAAAACCAGATTCTTGCTGACAGGCGGTTAATGAAAAACCTAAAAAAATTATAACTACTTTAAGTAATATTCCATAATTCATCGCCAACTCTCATTTTATTGTTATCAACTACTTTTTAATCAGTTTATTGGAAGATAGAAAAATTTTATCCTCCGAAATCATCTAAGAAGATGTTGTCTCTTTCAACACCTAAGTCTTCTAGCATTTTAATAACCGCGGCGTTCATCATAGGTGGCCCACACATATAATATTCACAGTCTTCAGGTGCTTGATGATGTTTTAAATATTCATCGTGTAAAACATTATGAATAAAACCTGAGTAACCATCCCAGTTATCTTCTGGCATGGGATCAGATAAAGCCACATGCCATTCAAAATTTTCATTTTCCTTAGCAAGAGCGTCATATTCTTCAGTATAAAACATCTCCCGCTTACTTCTAGCACCATACCAGAAAGAGATTTTTCGATCAGTCTTTAATCGTTTTAATTGATCAAAAATATGTGATCGCATTGGAGCCATTCCAGCTCCACCACCAACAAAAACCATCTCATTTTGAGTTTCTTTAGCAAAAAACTCACCGTAAGGACCTGAAATAGTGACCTTATCACCAGGTTTTAAGTTAAAAATATAAGACGACATTTTTCCTGCAGGCAGACTCATATTTCTAGGCGGCGGCGAGGCGATACGAACGTTCAACATGATGATGCCTTCTTCGCCGGGATAATTAGCCATTGAATAGGCGCGAGTCACACTTTCTTTTACTTCTGATTCCACATCCCAAATTTTAAAGTGATCCCAGTCAGGATGATATTCTGGATCGACATCAAACTCTTTATAACTTAATTTGTGCGGAGGACATTCGATTTGAATATAACCGCCCGCACGAAAAGGAACACTCTCTCCTTCTGGTAGTTTTAATTTTAACTCTTTAATAAAAGTGGCTTTGTTATCGTTAGAGATGACTTCGCATTGCCATTTTTGTACGCCAAAAATTTCTTCAGGTAATTCGATCTCCATATCTTGTTTTACATTCACTTGGCAAGATAATCGATAACCTTCCCGCGCTTCACGTTTATTGATGTGGCTTTCTTCAGTTGGTAATAATGACCCACCACCTGATTTGATTTTACATTTACATTGACCACAGGTCCCACCGCCGCCGCAAGCAGAAGGAACAAATACACCGACATCGGCGAGTGCGCTTAATAATTTTCCACCGGCATTTGTGGTGATGGCTTTCTCTTGTTCGCCATTGACACCGATACGAATAGCACCGCTACTCACTAAACCTGATTTCGCCGCTAATATAATGAGTACCAAAGCTAAAATAACCAAGGTAAACATCGACACACTGACAACAATAGTTTCTAACATAATACTTAGTCCTTTTTATTAAAGTTGAACGCCGGAAAAAGACATAAATGCTAATGCCATCAATCCAACTGTAATAAAAGTTATACCTAACCCTCTAAGCCCTTCCGGTACGTCGCTATATTTCATTTTTTCTCGAATGCCCGCTAGAGCGACAATGGCGAATGCCCAGCCAACACCGCTGCCTATTCCATAAACGACCGATTCAGTAAAATTATAATCACCTTCTACCATAAATAATGTGCCGCCTAAAATAGCGCAGTTAACGGTTATGAGTGGTAAAAATATCCCAAGAGCTTGATAAAGTGCCGGAAAAAATTTATCTAAGATCATTTCTAAAATTTGTACAATCGCAGCAATTACACCGATGTAAACAATCAGTCCCAAAAAACTCAAGTCGATTACTGGCATGCCCGCCCATGCGAGGGCTCCGTCTTTTAAAAGATAGGTATAGAGTAGATTATTAACAGGAACCGTGATTGCTTGCACCACTACGACCGCCACACCTAAACCAAAAGCAGTTTGAACTTTTTTGGAAACAGCCAGAAAGGTACACATTCCTAAAAAGAAGGATAGCGCCATATTTTCTACAAATACTGAGCGAATAAATAAACTAATATAATGTTCCATTACTTAGTTTCCTCAACTTGTTCTGGCTTCCAAGTTCTGATCGCCCAGATCAATAACCCAATAATAAAAAAAGCACTTGGTGGGAGTAATAACAAACCGTTTGTTTGATACCAACCGCCATCTTTAATCGGATTCAAAATGGTATAACCTAAAATACTGCCAGAGCCTAAAAGCTCTCTAATTACTGCTACGCTGATTAATATTGCTGAGTAGCCTAGCCCGTTTCCAATACCATCAAAGAAACTCATTACTGGATCATTTTTCATCGCGTAAGCTTCAGCACGTCCCATGACAATACAATTAGTAATAATTAATCCGACGAATACCGACATTTGTTTTGCGGTTTCAAATGCATAGGCTTTGAGTAACTGGTCAACGACTATCACCAGCGACGCGATCACTGTCATTTGAACAATAATTCGAATACTGGATGGGATCTGATGACGAATTAAACTGATCAGCATATTAGAACATGCGGTCACCAAGGTTAAAGCTAGACACATAACCAAAGCGGTTTCTAATTTAGTGGTTACCGCAAGGGCACTGCAAACACCCAAAACTTGCAATGCAATGGGGTTATTATCAAAAACAGGTTTAAGAATAACGTCTTTTAGTTCTTTTCTATCAATTGCCATGACTACGCATCTCCGTCGTTAGAATCAGATAATGCATCACCACAATTAACCATCCTATATTCGGCGAGATCGAGATCGGAAAGAAAGAGTCCGAAACCTTGTTCGCCTAACCAGTAGTCAATCATATTTTGAACTCCGCGAGTGGTCATTGATGCGCCCGATAGAGCGTCAATTTCAAATTCGGTTTTCGCCGAACCTTTAACCAGCTTAAGTGCAGGTTGTCCGTTATTATCAAGTAATTTTTTGCCTGGCCAAAGCGCCAACCAGCGAGGATTTTCGACTTCGCCACCGAGCCCGGGAGTTTCACCTTGCTCGTAAAACTTAAGTCCCACGATGGTTTTTTTGTCAGCTTCTAAAGCAATAAAACCATACATGGTTGAGAACAATCCTTTACCATGGATAGGTAAAATAATCGTTTCAACTTTTTTATTTTTTCGTACAAAATAAATAGAAGCTATTTTTGAACGTCGCCCGATACGCGCAGCATCATTTTCTTTTGCAATGGAGATGCTGGTTTCCAGATTTTTTGCAGATTGTCTTTGATTAAAACTTGTTGGATCGGCAACAGTAACAATTTGTCCTGAAGAAAGATCCACAAAGTTTTGCTCGATATGGGCAAAGGCTTTGTCGATATCGGTATCATCTTTTAGCAAATTGGCGGCGATCAAAATATTACGTTTTTTATCAAGTGAAGCGTTATTGACTTGTTTTTCTTTTAAAAAAACCGCAGCGCTTGAAACAATGATTGAGCAAACCAAACAAAGCGCCACTGCGACGATAATCGTTCGTGCAACAGATTCTTTATTTTTTGCTGGAACAGAACTAGCTGACATATCGCTTTGCCCTCCGTTTGATATTGGCTTGTACTACAAAATGATCGATCAATGGAGCAAATAAATTGGCAAACAAAATGGCTAACATCATACCTTCTGGAAATGCGGGGTTTAATACCCGAATAAAGACACACATTAATCCGATCAAAAATCCGAAATAAAGCTTACCTTTATCAGTTAAAGAGGCCGATACAGGATCAGTTGCCATAAACATCATGCCAAAAGCAAAACCTCCAGTGACTAAATGCCAATACCAGGGCATCGCAAACATCGCGTTGGTATCGCTGCCGATCCAATTTAACAAATAAGAAGTGGCGACCATGCCGATAAAAACACCAAAAATAATTCTAAAAGAAGCAATGCGCAAATAACTAAGCAGTAAACCACCAGCCAAAATCATTAAGGTAGACACTTCACCTATCGAGCCTGGAATAAAACCATAAAAAGCATCCCACCACTTCTCATTAATGGCATAACTAATTTCACCAACAGCCGCAGCAGCTCCTGCTGCGAGAGGAGTAGCGCCGGAATAACCATCTACCACGTTCCAAATTTCGCCTGACATATCGCTTGGGTAAGCAAAAAATAAAAATGCCCGTCCAGCTAACGCGGGATTCAAAAAGTTTTTGCCCGTCCCACCAAATACTTCTTTAGCGACTACCACGCCAAAACTGATCCCTAAAGCAACCTGCCATAAAGGAATTTCTGGCGGTAAAATCAACGCAAATAAAATGGAAGTGACGAAGAAACCTTCATTGATTTCATGACCTCTTACCGACGCAAATAGCACTTCCCAAAAACCGCCCACAATAAATGCCGTGGCATAGATCGGAATAAAATAAAGGGAGCCGATAAACATTGAGTTAAGTACATTTTTAGAATATTGTACGCTAAATAGATCCATTATCCATCCGCGCCAACCGCCTAAGCCAGCCAGCATATCGCCACTAGCGGCCATTGCATCAACCGCTTGATAACCAACGTTATACATTCCCCAAAACATCGCCGGAAATGTACAAGCCCAAACAAAAATCATGATACGTTTTAGATCGATACTGTCTCTGACGTGAGAGGCGCTTCGAGTCACATGTCCGGGCGTGTATAGTATTGTGGTTGTCGCTTCATAAAGAGCATACCACTTTTCGTATTTGCCACCTTTTTCAAAATGCGGTTCAAGGTGATCAATATATTCGCGTAAACTTTTCATTAACCTTCCTTCTCAATGGTTGTTAATACATCGCGTAGGATGGGGCCGTATTCATATTTTCCGGGACACGAAAAAGTACACAAAGCTAAGTCCTCTTCGTCAAATTCTAAGCAACCTAATTGCTGTGCGGTATCGGTATCGCCAACAACCAAAGCACGGAGTAATTGAGTCGGCAAAATATCCCAAGGCATAACCCGCTCATAAGTACCAATTGGCATAATGGCGCGTTCACTGCCGTGAGTTGAGGTGGTCATATCAAACTTTTTATTTTTATTCACATGTGAAATAAACGCACGAGTCACGGAGAATTTTTCTCTGCCGACATGTAACCAGCCAAATAATTCTTTTTCACGCCCTTCGGCAAGCAGGCTAATTTGATTATGATAGCGACCTAAATAATTCCGATGATGAACCGCAATATGACCATTAAAAACCGAGCCAGAAATAACCCGCTCATCTTTTGGTGTAACTTCGTCAGTTAACAATTCTGAAATGTTCGCGCCTTGAATGGTTTTAATCAGTCGCGGTTTTTTTGCTAAGGGACCCGCTAATGAAATAACGCGATGGCAATTTAAACGACCCGTAGTAAATAATTCGCCGACGGCGATCACATCTTGATAACCGATATGCCAAACACTGCGATCGCCATTAACCGGCTTTAAAAAATGAATATGCGTACCGACATTTCCTGCTGGATGAATGCCTGAAAAAGCTTGGTAGTTGGCGACATCATTTTTATCGAGATCGAAGGATTTTTTTCCGTCATAACAAACGAACAATTCGCCTTCTGTTAGATGTTTTAACACACTCAGACCTAGATTAAATGATGCAATTTTTTCTGCGATAATAACTATCGGATCGGCGGCGAGTGGATTGCTATCCATAACAGATACAAAAATTGCCGCAGGTTGCGCTTCTTTTGCCGGGACTTTACTCATCGGTCTGGTTCTGAGCGAAGTCCATAATCCCGATTCGACTAGATTTTCGACCACTTGCTCGCGAGTTATCTCGGCAAGTTTTGATTGATCATATTTCTTGAACTCTACGTATTCATCGCCTTCTATTTTTATGACGACCGATAAAAGCTTTCGCTTGGCTCCACGGTTAATTGCGGTAACTGTGCCACTGGCTGGGGCGGTAAATTTGATACCATCATTGTTTTTGTCAGTCCATAAAAGATCGCCGCATTTAACTTTATGCTCTAGCCGAATATGCATGGATGGTTTTAAAGCGAGATAATCTTCACCGAGCAAAGCGACCTCGGTAATGGGTGCTCCTTCAGAAATAGCCTGCTCAGGATTTCCCGTTATCGGAAGATCTAAGCCTTTATTTATTTTAATCATAGAATGTATTGAAGTTACGTTCGTTAGGTTCTTGTCAAATACTATAGTCGAAGGTTGCTAAAATTGCGCAAAATATGCACAGTTAATTATCGCTAAACACTTCCAAACAAGTATCGATTTGGACGAAATTTAAACGCGCGTATTATAAGGGTAAGGGTAGATAATTGACCAGAAAAAAGGTGCTTTATTGGCATTTTACCTCGATTTATTTTGCTTAATAGCCTATGCAGCCTTGTTGAGGGTGTTGTAGTATAGCTTTGTAGCCGCCGATTGGCTTAAAGGAGCTCGTTTTTAGTGTATTGGAATCGTTCGATAAAAAATCGCCTTATTACAATCATACTTGCCATTTGCGTGTTTTCATTAAGTATTGGCATGTCTGTTGTGGGTATTGGTTTTTATAATTCCAGTAAAAACGCCCTGATTGCGGAATCGATCACTCAAGCCCGATTGTTGGCAGAGCATGCCGAAATCGCGATGAAGTCTGATGATCCTAGTGACATTTTTGATGTTTTAGGTCGCTCGGTTATGGATATACAGTCCAACGCTGCGATATTTGATGCGATAGGTCAAAAGCTAGCAGTAAGAGATAATGACAGTGCTAATTACATTAGCGAAGTCGAATATAAAAAAGACAGTCAAAACTATTGGGGACCTCAGTATCTTTATATTTGGGAGTCGATTGGATCGGATGATAATTTTCTTGGTATTGTTTATCTGAAAGTATCGAAAAAAGTGTTTGACGATAAAATTCAAATTTACGTGCTTTCTAATCTAGTTATTTTAGTCTTTTTATCAATTGTTATTTATTTAGCGGCCTTTCGTTTACAAAAGAGTGTTTCTAAACGACTAATTGAGTTGAATCAAATCAGTCGAAAAGTTGGTAAAAGTGGCAACTATTCGATTAGAGTACCGAGTTATGGCGAAGATGAAATCGGCTCGCTGGCTCGCTCGTTCAATTTAATGTTAGAAACCATCGAAGAAAATCAGCACGAGCGAGATCTAGCTAATGAAGCGCTACAGTTAAATCGGAATCGATTAGAGCTAGCAGTAAAAGATCTCCAGCATTTAGCCAATTATGATTCATTGACCCAGCTACCTAATCGTGCGCTGTGCATGGACAGGATCAGATACGCTCTAAAACGTGCAACGCGCTCAAATACCATGGTTGCAGTACTGTTTTTAGATCTCGATCATTTTAAAGATGTCAACGATTCGCTAGGGCACGCTGTCGGTGATCAGTTACTAAAAAGTACTAGTCAAAGATTATTAGAAAGAATTCGCTCAGAAGATACCTTGGCAAGATTAGGCGGTGATGAGTTCGTCATCATCTTAAATCACATAAAAGACACAGAAAACGTGATCGACATCGTTGAAACCATTGTGACTAGTTTTGAAAAACCATTTAAATTGTCTAACTATCAGGTGAACACGACAGTTAGTGTTGGTATCTGTATGTACCCAAATGATGGTGGCGATGTTGATTCATTGATGAAGGCCGCAGATGCGGCGATGTATAAAGCCAAGGAGCTTGGACGAAACACTTATGAATTTTACCAGTCGGATTTAAACAAGCTTGCCGTTCGGCGTCATCAGTTGGCTAATGAGTTGCGCAGCGCTATTACCAATGGAGAAATCGATTTGGTATTCCAACCGCAGCTAAATCTACCCAAAAACAGAGTGATTGGTGCAGAAGTTTTAGTTCGTTGGAATAGTCCTGTTTTGGGGCAAATTAGCCCTGCGGAGTTTATTCCAATTGCGGAAAATACAGGTTTAATTAAAGAAATAAGCGATTGGGTATTGGAAAACACCTGTAAAGTCATCGCCAGCTGCTTAAAAAAGAAACTAGAAATACGATTGGCAGTTAATTTATCCGCAATGCAATTTAAACAAGCAGACTTAGCGAATCAAATCGCCAATACACTCAGCAAATACAAAGTTCCAGCCAAGTATTTGGAATTTGAAATCACCGAAAGCATGTTGATGAGAGACGTCAATAAAGCGATTACGGTGCTAGAAAAGCTCAAAGAAATGCAGATCCGGATCGCCATTGATGATTTTGGAACGGGCTATTCATCTCTCGCTTATTTGAGACGTTTTCCACTTGATGCACTTAAAATTGATCGCTCATTTATTGATGAGTTAGTAACTAATAATGACGATACAGCCATTACTTTGGCGATTATTTCGATGGCAAAAAGTTTACGACTACAAGTTATCGCTGAAGGGGTTGAAACCGAGCAGCAGCTGAATTTTTTAAAGCAAAATAACTGTGATGATATTCAAGGATATTATTTTTCTAAACCTATATCTGCTAAGGAATTTATCGCATTTATTAGTCAACATAAAGCCGATAGCAAAAAAGCTGAGCAAAATACCGGATAAATAGCTAAAACTAGCTTAAATACTCAGACAAATCAGTTGAATCTAACTAGCCAGTCAGGTAATATTTGCGCCCTTTTGCACGTGGTCGAATATTGTTGATCTGAATGAGTCACTCAAGAAACAAGCTAATTGCTGGAAACTGGAAGATGAATTGTTCCAGATCTCAAGCAATTCAATTAGCTAGTCATGTAGTTGCCAATTTTGATCACATTGATAATGCCGAGTTGTTAATTTGCGTTCCGAGTATTCATTTAGCTGATATCAGCCGTTTAGTGGCTAATAGCAAAGTTTTACTGGGTGTACAGGATGCGCATTGGCAACAAAAAGGCGCTTATACTGGTGAAATTAGTATGAGCATGCTGGCAGATTATCAGGTTAGTCACGTGTTAGTCGGGCATTCAGAACGTCGTCAAATGTTTGCCGATAGTGATCAAAATGTAGCGCTTAAATTTGAATCGGCTTTAAAAAATGGTTTAACGCCCATACTATGCATAGGTGAAACTTTAGAGCAACGTGAGCAAGATATCACACTAGATGTTTTGCAAGCACAATGCGAAGCGGTTGTTAAGCAAGTTGGAATTGAAGCATTAGCTAAGGGCTGCGTGGCGTATGAGCCAATTTGGGCGATAGGTACCGGGCAAACTGCAACACCAGCGCAAGCGCAACAAGTACATCAAGACCTAAGAGCTTGGTTTGCAGAGCAAAATGAACAAGTAGCAGCAAATTTACAGATTTTATATGGTGGCAGCATGAATGCGGGAAATGCTAATGAATTATTAGCACAATCCGACATTGATGGTGGCTTAATCGGTGGGGCTTCACTAAAAGCCGATGATTTTTTAGAAATTTATTCTGCAGCAGGATAAACACAATGCAAGAAACAATCTTAATTATATATTTAGTCGTGGCAATCGCTTTGGTTGGTATTATTTTACTTCAACAAGGTAAAGGTGCAGAAATGGGTGCCTCCTTTGGTGCTGGTGGTGCTAATACCGTTTTTGGAGCCGCAGGCTCTGGAAATGCGCTAACCAAAACTACAACCATTTTAGCTATCTTATTTTTTGGCATCGCACTTAGCATTAGCTATTTGAACTCAACACCAGCAAAGGTCGTCGACACCGTTTTTGACGAAGTGCCAGCTGTAGAAAAAACTGACATTGAGTCTGCATTGCCAGAAGATGCCGATGCAAATGGCATTGAAGGTGAGTTACCGCCAGCGGATGCATCTTCTACAGATAATGCTGAAATGACAGACAAAGCGGCTTCTGAAGCTCCTGAAAAAATAGACGCAACTAAAGCGGAGCCAATGACAGATACAGATACTATGACAGACAAAGCAGAAGAGCCTGTTAAAACAGAAAAACCAAAGAAAGAAGGTGATAATCAGTAATCACTGATTATCCTTAAGAGTCTATCTGGAATGATTTTAGCCGAAGTGGTGGAATTGGTAGACACGCTATCTTGAGGGGGTAGTGACCTATGGTCGTGCCGGTTCAAGTCCGGCCTTCGGCACCAGAACGTGGTTCGTTAAGAATCAATAAAAAAACCGCCAATTGGCGGTTTTTTTGTGCTTGCGGAGAATAACCAAGGGTTCTAATAGCTATTATCACTTGATAAAAACGAGTCTAAGTCAGATAAATATTCCATTGAAAAGAAGCAAAAAGTATGTAGACTGGTAGAATCATTGGGGTGCAGGCGTTTGTAAACACATGGTCAAAGGTGATCTACTGCATTCGATCAACTGTAATGACCTAAGGAGAGCTAGATGGAAGCGAATGTATTAATTCCGCTTATTGCAGGGTTTACAGGCACAATTATAGGAGCTCTTTCCTCCGTCACAACTATATTGATCCAACAGAAATCTCAGTCAAAGCGAGATAAAATAAAACTTGCTTGTGAAATGGCCAAAGAAGATCAAAAATTCCTCTATGAGACTATTAAAAAAGAGGGCTTAAAAGGAAGCCTTATGCCGGTATCGGTTTTTCAGCATTATCATTTTGAAATTTTGTCTGCATTAGAAGAGGGAACTTTGACAGAAGATAAAATAATCAAGATTAGTGCCGAAAATAAAAAGCTGGTTCAACTGTTTAGCAAACTGAATGAATAATTGTAAGTTGCAATGTTCGACAAAAAATAGCGTTTTGCAAATTTGTGACTGCGTAGGGGGTTAGGTGCTTTTATGACTCAAAGATTAATCACTCTTTTTATTTTGTTAATATCGTACACTGTTATTGCAAGTGAGAACAAACCTGAACTGGATTACTCTCCAAAAATACCGAAAGAATTTGCAATTGATCCACCTGAATGGAAGTCTCCAACTGGGGAATCAGAAGCCGAGAGATATTTGAAGGGGTACAAGGCTTTGTGGTGGAATTGTGTGCTTGTTAGAAGCGGAAAGCTTAGTGCAAGATGTCCAAGATTTTGTTCTGGTACACCTGGTGCTTCAGCGGGTTGTTCTGATGGAGTATTGAACGCAGACAATCAAATACACTCATTAGTGTCTTCTCATTCGAATGAAATTATTGCGAAATATTTACGTAAATTTGTAGATGGAGTTGATCCACAAGAAAAACTTAATGGTTATTTCAAGGGGGTGCCGCGTGAGGAAAAGATAGAATGACAATACTATTTTAATATTTTTGGCGCGGAAAGTTACCTTAAACAACAGTTGTCGAGGACCTCCGAGAGAATATTCACATACGAATGTAGTTTTTTGCGTATATTTTGATCGATTCAAAACAGACACGCGAAATATTGGCGTTAGGAATGTATATGACTACAGGACAAAAAAATTAGTTCGATATTGGTTGTTTCTCGCTGCAGTAATATCAATAGGCATATATATTTCTCTTTCAGACATAGAAGAAAAACAAATGGCAATATTTGTGTTAACTATTCCTGCTGTTATTGTTTCATTATTTCAAGACTTCACTTATTACTCGGGCTATGGCGCTAAAGGAGAAAGAATTGGAGCGTTTATTGAAAAGCATCCAATTGTTAAATATTGGTTGGTGATTTTTTGTCTAACCATCCTGCCATTTATGGTTTATGAAATGGGCACTACAAATAATGACAAAGTTCAAGGTTATTTATATTTTTTG
>Ga0316205_10003767_pt1 | contig 13959 bp, 14 predicted proteins | sample 3monthpyrite_MG_FD_204941 | JGI IMG/M metagenome (GOLD analysis project Ga0316205, IMG submission 204941) | Microbial mat bacterial communities from mineral coupon in-situ incubated in ocean water Damariscotta River, Maine, United States -... | ecosystem: Environmental > Aquatic > Marine >... | reverse complement strand
AATTAATATAGCTTACCAGATGGTTTAGTTTTATCAGGGAGTCTTCAGTGAACAGTAAAAGTAAATTACACCTTAATTTGTATTCTTTCACTTCAAAAGTCATTTCTATGGCCAAGGTCTTTGTCCACAAACGTGTTTCTTTATTATCTACAAGATCATCAATGTTAATATGCTGACCCAGTATGCGTGGATGACCCAGACTAAAGGCAATATCCAGTTGCTCGGTAAGTCCATTCAAGCATGCACCACTAAGTACCGTAGCAATATCCATGATAATTTCTAGCGATGAAGTTTCGCTATTTTTATCTTCATTGCTCATTAATTCAGAAAGATCTTTAGGATCGGGTTTGTTAAAAACCAGTAATACTTCTCCTGCTATTCCTGAACCGATAAACCCCTGGCATATAGGTGCCAGATCTTCCCTATCATTCAGGTCTCTCAGAGTCATGTTCAGGTCGTTGATGTCCAGATAGCTCACATGCGGTATAGGCATGGGTATGAATACATCCATTAATTTAGACAGTAGATCAATACCCCTGCCCATGGATACATTGGCAAGTTCCTTGAAAAAGTCGAAATGGTCGTTATCTTCCTCTGCTTGTTGAATATCAAGCTTGTTTTCCGTTAACTGTAAAATGCCATAATCGTTGAGTATGCTATGTATTTCTTCTTTATTAACCGGTTTCTTTATAAAATCCATGGCACCGAGGTTTTTAACACGCGTCCTTGCTTCAGCCTGGACATCGCCTGAGACCACAATGACCATAATATTTAAATCTTCCTTTCTGACCGTCTCCAGCACCTCATAGCCATCCATCTCGGGCATATTCAGATCCAGAAACAAGACTTCTGCATCACCCTGACGTAGTACTTGCATCGCTTCGACGCCATTGCACGCATAGGATAGTGAGACATCCCAATGTTCGGGTAATGCACGAGCCATTTGTTTACGTGCAAAACTGGAGTCGTCACAGATGAGAACAGGTATTGTCATAAGTTGTTTCTATTTAAAAGTATTTTTTATGCTTGTTGAAGATATTAACGACCTGTAATCTGGAATCTTGATAGCATGACAGCATAAACTTGTAAAAGTTCTAATCATATTAAAAACAGGTAGTTATACGCATAAATCACAAGAATAAACATTGTTTAAAGCTCCTTGATTAGCCTATAATCATCGTTTCAGAACTCTGTTATCGCTCTAAATCCAGGCAATAAACTATGATTGATAAAACAACGCGACTTCATCGTTTGCTAATATGGACTACGTTCCTATGTTGCCTTGTGATGGCGGTGAATGTCCAAGCTAAACAAAGCCATTTAACTGAGTTGCTGTCAGATAATATAGATGTCGAGATCAATCAATTTACTGCACAGGGGGATTACCTTCTGTTATGGATAGCACCTGATTATGGTTTTCGTAAGGGCCAACAAGAGATGGCGTCACTGCTTTCGACACATGGAATGGAAACCTGGATGGTTGATCTAAACGAGACCCTGTTTCTTTCCAGAGGCAGCAATGCCATGCGTGAAATAACAGGGCAATACGTATCAGAGTTAATTACTCGCGCGCATGAGCGCACAGGTAAAAAAATAGTATTAGTCAGTAGTTTTTATGGCGCCATTCCCGCACTCAGGGGAGCCCGACTATGGCAGAGCAAAAAAAACAAGGCTAATGCACTACTTGGCGCAATCCTGTTCTCGCCGGCATTGTATAGTCGTGTTCCTGCCTTAGGTAAGGATCCTGAGTACCTACCTATCGCTGATGCCACCAACTTGCCTGTGATGGTATTTCAGGGTGGCGCCAATGGTGCACGTTGGCAGCTGAAATCCCTCATGACTAAATTGCATGCATCGAAGAGTCCTGCCTATTTCACGATTATGCCTGGCATTTCCAGTTTGTTTTACCCGGAAGAGCGTAGCGCAGTATTAGATGAATATTTCCAGGCACTGCCAAAAAAAATCAGTCAGAGTATTAAGTTATTTGAACAATCTCCTTTCCCGAAAAATATAGTTAACATTGAGAACATTAAAGTAAATAGAACCAATCTGGATATTGAGTTAAAACCATTTAAAGGTGATCCTAATGCCCAATATTTAAAACTGAAAGATATTAATGGCAAACAATACCAGTTAGATGATTATAAGGGTAAAGTGACTTTGGTTAACTTCTGGGCAACCTGGTGCCCACCTTGTGTTGAAGAAATTCCGTCACTCAACCGTCTACTAGAGAAAATGGACCACCCCGATTTTAGACTGATTTCAGTCAACTATGTAGAAGACGCCGATACCATTAAAAAATTCACAAAAAAGATAGAAGTTAAATTCCCTATTTTGCTTGATCTAAATGGTGAGGTAGCCAGAGACTGGAAGGTATTTGTATTCCCTTCTACATTTGTTGTTGGGACGGATGGTAAAATTGCCTATGGAGTTAATGCAGCTATAAACTGGGACTCAGAGACAACTATTAAACAGATCAAAAAGTTGTTACCAAAGCAACCATAGCAAACACGCCATTATTCGCTAATATTTTAATCACTCATATACCTTTAATATAGAAAATACTTGATGCTAGAAATTATTGACACACATTGCCATCTTGATGATGGCCAATTTTTGCAAGACCGTGAGGTTGTATTAAAAAAATGCAAGGAAAATGGTGTTACTACAATAGTGGTGCCTGGTATACATCGAGATAACTGGTTAAATGTTATTGAACTGTGTGCATCTCATCAGATGCTCTACCCTGCGCTTGGCATGCATCCTATGTTTACCGATAAGCACATTGAGAGTGATGTGAATACACTGAAAAATACTTTAAACAATAATTCAGTCGTTGCTATTGGTGAAATTGGTCTAGATTATTTTGTCAAAGATGCTGATAGAGACCAGCAAAAATATTACTTTGAGCAACAACTTCAACTTGCTGTTGAATTTAACTTGCCAGTTCTTTTGCATGTTCGTAAAGCACATGCGGATGTACTGGCTTTGTTAAAGCAATACAAACCAGTGGGAGGCATTGCACATGCCTACAATGGAAGTTTTGAACAAGCTCAGGAATATATTGCACTTGGATTCAAGCTAGGGTTTGGCGGGACATTAACTTATGAAAATGCAACCAAGATCCGTCTCCTGGCAGAAAAATTACCCTTAAGCGCTATTGTACTGGAAACCGATGCCCCGGATATGGCAGGTTTACTTCACAGAGGAAAACGTAATAGCCCTGAGTTCTTACCAGAAGCCATGTCTTCTCTGGCTGAAATCAGGCAATGCAATATTCAAACAATTGCTAAACAAACCACAGAGAATGCGTTGGCGATATTCCAGGGTGCATTACAGTAATGAATAATGACATCCGTTTTGCAGGCATAAACAGGTTATATGGCGATCAGGCCTTGGAAATTTTAAGTTCTCTTCATATTGCCGTCGTCGGATTAGGAGGCGTTGGTTCCTGGGTTGTTGAGGCACTGGCCAGATCAGGTGTCGGTCACATCAGCCTGATTGATTATGATGAAATCAGTGAAGGTAACATTAACAGACAAATACATGCCATGAGCAGCACTCTGGGCATGAAAAAACATGAAGCATTGCGGCAACGTATCATTGATATCAACCCTGAATGTGAGTGCACTGTCATTGATGATTTCGTTAACACCGAAAACATATGGGAATATCTGTCGCCGGAAAAAAATTATGACTATGTTGTTGATGCTATCGATAGCATAAAATTTAAGGCATCCATGATCTATTTTTGCAAGCGAAATAAGATCCCGATTATAACAACGGGGGGTGCTGGTGGTGTTACTGACCCGGCCAGCATTAGCACTAAAGATTTAAGTAGAACTTATAATGACGCACTGGCTGCTAAAGTCAGGTCAGTGTTAAGAGCAGAATACGGATTTTCAAAAAATCCTAAGCGCTATTTTGGTATAGAGTGTGTTTTTTCCAATCAACAGAAGGTATTCCCAATGGCTGATGGCTCTGTAAGTACCGCCAAACCGGGCATACATGGGGTGCATCTTGATTGCCGTTTCGGTTATGGATCCGTCTCTTTCGTAACAGCATCGTTCGGATTTATAGCGGCATCACGTGTTATCAATAAGTTATTAAGCAAGCGATTAAAGCAGCAACAAAGCGCGTCAGACTAAAACACAAATTATATATCTATATTTAGTGGGATGTTATTGAATCTTTGTCCAATGCATTAACTAAAAGTAACGTTGCTCGCCTTAAAGATAACAATAACTCTTCTTTTCCCTGTAATTGGTTGTTTAGTACCACACTGGAAACGTCCTGGCGCTGTATGACTCTTTGAGCCAGTATTTTCCACTCTGAGTCTGATAATTTGTTATTCATCGGATTATTCAAGTAAACAAGTAGTGATTTATAAATTGATGATGCACAGGTGTCGAAACTTCGATGGGAATTAGCGAAAGACTCCAGGTCCAATTTTTCCTTGGCTGTCAATGGCGCTGCGATGTCCTGGGCAAAGTGTTTAAGCAATACATATACCAGTGATGCATCCAGATTTTTTAAAGAATCTGTTAATAAGTAAAGTAGCCTTTCGGGGAAGTTTTCCAATATTGCATCGACGATAGTTTTAGCATTTTCAGAAAGTCCTTTAATAACAACCAACGAGTGATAACCACTGTAGGCATTTCTTTTATGTCCTGCTTTTATTGGCGAGTACCCGGCCTTCTCCCAAAAACGAAATAAACTTTCGTTACCACCGTAGCTAGCGCCAATAAAATCGTGCGTGTCTTTAAGTTGACGATGAATATTGGTTAATAATAAGCTACCTATTCCTTGAGATTGCATGGTTGGATTAACCGCTATTCGCATGATGCGTGCATAACTCATTTGAGCGCACTCGATCAAGGCATGTTCTGATATGACTGTTTGCGGTAATAGTTGCCCGCTTATTCTTCTGTTTCCTTTAAGTATCTCTTCTGATAAATGACTCTCAATAGAGCCTTCGGTGGAAACGAGTGCGCAGGCGACTAATTGTTGCTGTTTTTTTAGATAAAAAATAGAGATATAAGGGCTATCGACTATCATGCGCAGGTCATTGGGTGTTGTTTTATAATGTGCACTGGTGAGTAGTCCGAATATCTGCTTTAGAAGCGATTCGTTATCCATCAGCGTACTTTTATCTAATTGATAGAATTCCAGAGACTGTTTTTCATTATTATTGGTAACCGTTACTGGTAATAAATCTGAATCCATCAGAAATGCCTGATAGCAAAATGTTTCAAGTGGGTCATTAACGTTCCAACGAACGGGCTCGTCCAGATGATAGGAAGACCAACCCGGATAGTCTTTTTCCAGGTGCTTAAGAAAACGAAGTTCAAATCCACGTCCATTGCCTTCATAGCCATAAACAGTACTTGATAACACAATGCGGTGATAGTTCAGCATGAGTGCTTCGAGCATTGGTAAAGGTAATGCTGCAGCTTCATCGATCATCAGGATTGACGTTTTAACAGGATTTCTAATTAGTTCATCGGGTGCAATAAATTCAACGCGAGAGTGTTTGTAATCAATCAGGCAACTTTCAGATTTACGTGTGACCTGGATCATGCCAGATATATGATCAAAGATCTGTTTCACTGCTTGTTTTCTTGGGCCGGTAACGGTGATGTGGCAATCGCTATCACTCATGAGCTTAGTGCAAGCAATACCCAATGCAGTTGATTTTCCATGACCACGATTGGAAAGAAGAACGAGTGGCCTGTTACGGTGGCCATTGGCGGTATGCAGGATTTTTTCTACCGCCATTTTCTGTGACAGTGTTTTGTAGGGTGCAGGTATTGTATCGGTCGCTTGAGGCTCGGAAACAGTGTAAGTACTCATCCTTGAAGCTTTGGACTGAGATATTATGGAAACCCTGTCATCATCTCCGATTAAATGTACTAATCGTTGAATAAAATATGCATGCATGTCCTCTGCTTTATAGGGATACATAGCATACTTATCTGAAAAACTATCGTTGTAAAATGGCCATTGGTCCAAATCCGGAATAAGTAAAAAAAATAGTCCTCCTCCTTTCAAAGTGCCTTCAATGATCGCAAAGACGTTTGGGAAAAAACCACTAAAGGCATCATAAATAACATGATCAAATTCATTTCCGAGGTATTGCCTGGCGTTATCCTGTGTGACTGTCTTGCAATTAAAGGTTTGTTGATCAGAAATGCACAGATTGTCCAAACCGGGTTCTGTGCTCAGGTATTCATTAACGACTGACTGCCCCCATGCTTGTTCGCCACTAACAACGACGAGTAACCGGTGGCGAGAACTTATTGCCTGTTGTTTCAATTTGTTGAGTAGTTTATTCATAGTTAAGAAACAAAATCAGAAAGTCGCATGAACAATTTCATGTGCTCTTAACAGGGCAAGTGCAGATTTTCCATCGCTAATTTTATTTTCAAGTGCCCATTTTTTTGCTGTATTAAAGTCGACCCAGTGTACTTCAATAACCTCATCATCTTCATGCTGGTGTTCTCCACACTGTAATTGTGTGGCTAGATAGAGATGTACTATTTCCTTGAATACACCAGGTGAGCTGATATAGCTGCCCAATGATTTCCAGGAAGCAGCCGTGACACCCGCCTCTTCTTGTAATTCACGTTTGGCTGTATTTTCAGGGTCTTCACAAGCATCTATTTTGCCAGCAGGTAACTCCCAGATATAATCATCAACAACATACCGGTATTGCCTGATAAGACATACCTGATGGTTATCATTAACAGCGACGATAGCGGCTCCACCGGGGTGATCTATGATTTCCAACTCAACAGAATGTCCGTTAGGTAATACTGTTGTCACCAGATCTAGATCAATGATGTTACCTGAATAGATGTTTTTTGTTTTTGTTGGCAAGCTCTTACTCTTTGAAATAATTGTAAATTTGTTAAATAATGTCAAAAATTCTATAGGAAGACTTGCTAATTCATTATTCTGGCATCATGTCACTATAGAGATGGTATGAGCCTACCCATAAAGGAATACTGGTTTATACACATCGAAATCCGTAGAATGTTTACGATAGTTTATTACATATAACATTACAATTCTGGTGATTATTGACTATGTCTGACTTGACCGTTCAACAACCTGTAGTACCTGTACTTGATGTTTCATCAATACCTGACATTGCTGCGATTACACCACTGAGTGCTGAAGAAAAAGCCAAGCTAATCACCCGAATCAAACTGTTATTGATAGAAAAAAATGCGGTCATTATTGCCCACTACTACACCGATGCAGATATACAGCAGATAGCAGAAGAAACGGGCGGTTATGTGTCTGACTCTCTCGACATGGCTAAATTTGGCCACGAACATCCTGCCAGTACACTTATTGTAGCGGGTGTACGCTTTATGGGGGAAACGGCTAAAATACTGAACCCTGAAAAACGTGTGCTCATGCCAACGCTGGAAGCAACCTGTTCACTCGATTTGTCCTGCCCTGCTGATACGTTTTCAGCATTCTGTGATCAACACCCTGATCGTGAAGTGGTTGTGTATGCCAATACCAGCGCTGAAGTGAAAGCAAGAGCAGACTGGGTGGTCACGTCCAGTATCGGGGTGAAATTGGTTGAGCATTTACACCAGCAAGGTAAGAAAATATTATGGGCACCTGATAAGCATTTAGGCAGTTATATCGAAAAAGTAACGGGTGCTGATATGTTACTCTGGCAGGGTTCGTGTATTGTACACGAAGCTTTTCGCGCTAAAGCGTTGGCAGATTTAAAGAAGATACACCCTGATGCTGCTATATTGGTCCACCCTGAATCGCCTGATTCCGTTATTCAACTAGCTGATGTGGTTGGCTCAACAACCCAGTTGATCAGTGCCGCTCGAGATCTTCCCAATACCACTCTGATTGTGGCTACAGACAACGGTATTTTCTACAAGATGAAACAAGCCGCACCCGATAAAATTTTTCTGGAAGCACCCACGGTTGGTGAAGGTGCTACTTGTGTCAGTTGTGCACATTGCCCCTGGATGGCCAGTAACTCTTTAAGCAATCTAGCCGACACACTGGAAAATGGCGACAATGAAATATTCGTCGACGAAACTATCAGAAATAAAGCCTTTCAGGCTACTAATCGTATGCTGGAATTTGCTGCAACACTAAAATAATTCCATAGCAAAAGAGTTATACCATTGCTATTGATACAAATATTAATACTGGTTATCTGTGCAAATGGCTCACCTGTCCTGGCACAACATTGGTTTCAGTCATCCTTTATCAGTAAACCAGTAGACATGGGATTTCTGTTTCTTGATGGAAAACCATTGTTTGGTCATAGTAAAACCTGGCGTGGCTTAGTTGCCAGCCTGATATTGACTCCTATATGTGCATTATTTATCGGCCTCCCCGCACTGCATGGGTTCATGATAGCTATTCTGGCGATGTGCGGAGATTTACTCAGCAGTTTTATAAAACGGCGGTTAAATAGACCGGTAAGCGGAATGGCTCTGGGTCTGGATCAAATACCTGAATCATTATTACCTTTTTTGTTTGCAGCATTTTATTACCCCTTGGGAGTCACACAAATAATAACAGGGGTTATGCTGTTTATAATTTTTGAATTATTGTTATCGGTCTTGCTCTTTCGATTGGGTATCAGGAAAAAGCCCTATTGATTTTTGGTTTTATATGACTTCTTAATGACTACAAATCCGCGCGTTAATTACGGGTTTTTACTATAAAAACCTGGATTAAACATAGACTTGTGACAGATGTCTCGCTGAATTCCTGATACTGGTCTATTATTGAATAATATGAAAACTAATATCGACACCCATCCTGTAATGAATATCAGTATGCGACTGTTAATGTTGGTGAGCCTGTTTTTTTTAGCAGCCTGTGGTCGATCAGTTTCTTATGAATCTCCACCAGTCAGACACACACAATCTCCAGACAGACTTTCTCCTGTAGACATTGCACTACAACAAATTGGAACACCTTATCGATACGGCGGACATTCACCATCTGGTTTCGATTGCAGTGGTCTGGTTTACTATGCTTATCGCCAACGAGGTATGAAGGTGCCACGTAGTACCACCCAGCAATTAAGTTATGCCAGAAAGATAGCTTATGCTGATTTAACTTATGGTGATCTGGTGTTTTTCAGGATTTCAAAAAATAAAGTATCGCATGTAGGCATATACATCGGTGGTAAAAGATTTGTACATGCCCCATCCAGTGGTAAACTGGTTCAAATTTCAAGTCTGAATAATAAGTATTGGCGTCAACGAGTTGTTTCTATTGGTAGAATTTAGCTATATATTTTCTCTTTGTGGCATTTAAGGTCCTCTGATCAACTCACCACTTAATGAGAGGCTACCTGGCAGTTGCTGTCGTGACTGGTTTATTCAATAATGTAACTATGACTGCTATTTCAATCACACTTGATCAATTGAGAAACATGATAGGAATACATGTCTATCATGAGTCGATATCATGCAAGGTAGTAGAAGTGTTGGAAGATGGTCCATCACTGGTATTAATGAGTATTGATGAAGATCACATTCAAACAGATCAATACGGCAATCCCCTAAGAAGAGTACCGCAGACTTTTACAGTGCCTATATTAACCGCAGATGGTAATAGTATACACCCTGCCTATATCGCACTAGACCTGATCGACTTCGATTAAAGCTCTTACCCTGTCCAGATCCTGTTGAGTATCCACACCATGAGCCGGAGGCTCATCTGTCATACTGACGTGAATGGCATAACCGTTCCAGAGTGCTCTTAATTGCTCTAGCGATTCGGTTTGCTCCATATAGCAGGGCTTTAATTCACTGTAGTGCTGAATAAACCCGGCTTTATAAGCATACAAACCGATATGACGATAATGCATGGAGTTATCAGGCAAAACTTCCGTATCGATTGCAAAGGCATCGCGATCCCAGGGTATTGCAGCACGACTGAAATACATGGCAAATCCTTCCTTATTAGTCACTACCTTGACGGCATGAGGATCAAGTAATTCTGCGGATGTATGGATAGGTGAACATAGTGTGGCAATAGCCGCCTGTGAGTGCGTTGCCAGGTCGTTTGCTACCTGAGTGATGAGTGTCGGTGATATCAGTGGCTCATCACCCTGTAGATTGACAATGATGGTGTCGTCTGGCCAATCTAGTATTTGTATGACTTCAGCAATTCGATCGGTTCCCGATTGATGGCTTTGTTTGGTCATACAAGCTTTGGCGGAAAATGACTGGCATGCATCAAGCACTCGTTGATCATCAGTGGCTATGACGACTTCATCAGCACCACTTTCCTGCGCTCTTTCGTAAACATGCTGTAACATGGGTTTACCAGCAATGGGTAATAGTGGCTTGCCCGGTAAACGAGAAGAGGCATAGCGTGCTGGGATAACGACATTGAATGAGGTGCTCATAGTATTAGTTAAACCACTTCCTCATCAGCAGGAAGCTTCCTTGCCTCTTCTACCAGCATGACGGGAATATCATCTTTAATGGGATAGGCCAGTCGATCCAGTTTACAGATCAGCTCTTTGGCACTTTTGTTATAAACAAGCTCTCCCTTGCAAACAGGGCAAGCCAGAATATCGAGTAATTTATTATCCATAGTGTTACCTTGTGAGTGTCATGTTGTTCTATCAGTTTCAGTGTTTTTTTTCAGCATATAAAGAAAGCGCGTAATAAATCGTTCATCAAGTTTTGCTTGAATCGGCATATACCACATATTATCTTGTGCATATCGATTACATTTTACCGCATCTTTTTCCGTCATTATAACGGGTAAATCATCATTAAAGGCCAGATCATCGGCATTATATTTAAAATGATCGGCAAACGGGTGTTTTTGTAGTAACAAGCCATGCTTGATAAGGTCATTAAAAAATCGATCCGGGTTGCCTATGCCTGCCACCGCGTGGACTTCAGTCCCTTTTAAATCACTAAGCATGCGCTGTTCGCCATTTTTCAGGTTGATCACTTTACTGGCGGTGACTTCCAGAGGGTATTCCATCCGCATCGCCAGTCCATTTGCGATCACGAAATCAACTGTTTCAAGGCGCTTAACCGGTTCTCTGAGTGGTCCTGCAGGCAAACAGTAACCATTACCTAAACGCCTGATACCATCAAGCATGGCTATTTCTATATCGCGCTGTAACGCATAATGCTGTAATCCGTCATCAGAAATAATCACGTCACATTCATGGTGTTCCAATAATTGTTGCGCCGCCTTTACTCTGTTCGGCCCTACTGCCATAGGAGCTTCACAACGACGGGCAATCAGAACAGGCTCATCGCCTACCATACTAGGGTCGCTATCGGTGCGTACTTGTTGTGGCCAGGATTTAGCCTGGCCTCCATAGCCACGACTGATGACACCAGGATGATACCCGGCTTGCTTTAATAAGTGAGCTAATGCAATGACCATCGGCGTTTTGCCGCTGCCTCCCACGGTGATATTACCCACGATAATGACAGGAACCGGGAGTTTGACAGAGGATAAAATGCCTAATGAGTACAAACGCCTGCGGATGAAAACCAGCAAGCAAAAAAGCCAGGATAAGGGTAGCAGCATCACTGAAAATATATTTCGATGATACCAATATTCATCGAGTCGCTTCACAACACGCACCCCACCTGGTTTATTCTTGCTTCGTTTGAGTGGTTGCTATAGACAGGTTAAGAATACCCAGTTGTCGGGCAGCGTCCATCACAAGTACGACAGAACCATGTGGTGCCTTGCTATCTGCACGTATAATGAGTGGCTTTTCAGAATTTTTCCCCAGGTGTTTCGATAAGATTTGTTTCATGGTCTTGATTTCCTGGTTGACCAGCTGTTCTCTGTTGTTGAGGTAGTAACGACCTTTTGAATCAACCACTATTTCAAAAATTTTATTTTTCTGCTTGACAGTTTTAGCAGAAGACTCTGGGAGATCGACCTTGATGGCCGTGTCTTTTTTAAACGTTGTCGAAACCATGAAGAAAATTAATAACAGAAACACAACATCGATCAGCGGAGTCAGATTAACATCAGGAGACTCTTTCTTTTTACCGCCAATATTCACTATTTACTCTCTTCATCATTACTTTGAGAGCGTTGACCATGCATTACTTCTATTAACTTGATGGCCTCTTGCTCCATCACTACGACGAGTTCATCGATTCTGCCTCGAAAGTAGCGATAAAACATTAAGCTGGGTATGGCCACCAATAAGCCGGCTGCAGTTGTGATAAGGGCTTGTGATATCCCGCCTGCAAGGCTGTTTACATCACCCGCACCGTGTGTTGTCAGGTCGGTAAAGACCTGAATCATACCAATGACTGTTCCTAGTAATCCAAGTAATGGTGTAATGGCAGCTATCGTGCCTAGTGAATTAAGAAAGCGTTCCATCTCATGCACGACATGTCGTCCGGTTTCTTCAATGCTTTCTTTCATGATTTCACGATCATTTTTGCGATTAACTATGCCGGCTGCGAGCACGCGGCCTAATGGCGACTCCTTGCGCATCTCATTGACTTTTTCATCATTTAATTGATTGTTTTTTTCCCAATGCCAAACCTGTGCAACCAGGTGCCTGGGAATTATATTTTGTTTTCTTAAAGCCCAAATGCGCTCGATAATGATGGCTAATGCGATGGCTGAGCAAGCTATGATGGGTATCATTAACCATCCGCCAGATTTAACTATTTCCCACACAGTGATTCCCTTGTAAATAGTGACTCATTTGATAATACTACTTGATTTTATTGATACAGAATAGTCTAATTTTTAATATTAAATCAAAGTCTTAATGCATTGCTTTTCAATAATTCAGGAATTTCTCTGCGATGCCAGTGTTTGGCGGCTATTTGTCGGTATTGCCTGGGCCTGGAAATACCCGATTCAGCATCGATATTAAATTGAATTGCACCCTGTTCCGAGCTGTTTAAAAGTTGCGCTCCAGTGACAGCATATCGCTCCCTAACTTGTTTGGCTGGATGTTTGAATCTGTTCTTATACCCGGCCGGGAAAATGACATAGGTTGCTGCAGCCGCCTTGATAAATGCAGCATGAGAGGAGGATTTACTGCCATGATGAGGTGCTACCAAAATATCAGTTTTAAGCGCAGAAGACTGTGTTTTTAGTAAGTAACGTTCACTACGTTTGTGAATATCACCAGTTAATAAAATTGAACCACCCGCCGATTCAATTTTAAGCACACAGGATCTGTCATTTTTACGAAATTTTTTATTACTATCCGGGTGCAAAAATGTAAAGGTAACGCCATCCCATTGCCATTGGGTCGATCGCTGACATAATTCAGGGGAGTATTGTGCAATTTTTTCGGGCATACCGGTATATAGCTTATCTATACTGATCTCATTCATCAGCGATTCAAGCCCTCCCCTATGGTCATTATCTGCGTGTGATATGACCACTGCATCCAGATGATGAATACCACGCTGGTTTAGATAAGGCATGACTACGGAACGTCCAGTGTCAAAACTGTCACTGAATTTAGGGCCCGTATCATAAACCAGTACATGCTCTTTAGTCTCAACAACCGTTGCCAGACCCTGGCCTACATCCAGCACTGTAAAACGTACGCCACCCGGTGGAATTTGCTCTGGTCTGAATAAAAACACGGGTAGCAACAGCACAATGCCCAGGCGTTTTATGGGTAAACCACTGGGTGCTAGCAGTAATACAATGGATAGAATAGCACCTGACATAACGATCAATGAAGGTGAATGTTGCACCCATTGGGAAAATGATAAAGATGAAAAATACGACATGAAACTGTAGAGTGGCATCAGACTAGCATTACCTAATTGCAACAAAAATTCGCCAATAGGTTGCGAGATATAAATGAACATCGTACCTGCCAGCACCAGAGGAACCGTCAGAAAACTAACCCAGGGAATGGCTAACAGGTTTGCCAGCGGTGCGATGATTGAAGCTTTCTGAAATAGAAATAATGTT
>Ga0316205_10003765_pt1 | contig 13971 bp, 14 predicted proteins | sample 3monthpyrite_MG_FD_204941 | JGI IMG/M metagenome (GOLD analysis project Ga0316205, IMG submission 204941) | Microbial mat bacterial communities from mineral coupon in-situ incubated in ocean water Damariscotta River, Maine, United States -... | ecosystem: Environmental > Aquatic > Marine >... | reverse complement strand
TCACGCATGACGACCTCGACAAATGCTTCTGTATTCGGGCCGATTTTGGCGGCCTGCCTGCGAATGCGCTCTGGGGTCCAATCCGCTTTGAAACGGTGGTGGGCGGGCATGTGGTCACGATGGGTGGGAACCACGCACATCTCCGACAGAACGGGGGAACAGCAACCGTTCAATATCACTATCACCCAGATTATCAGGCAATGGCCACGACAGGCCAGCAACCTCTGCCCGCCGTAAATAATCCGACACTGTCGCTCGCCCCAATGACAAGCTTAGCGCCACCTGACGCCCCGACAATCCATCTGCTCGAAGCCGCAAAGCTTCCCGTATCTTCCGCATTGGCAATCTCTTCATTGGGTTCCCTTTCGTTCAAAATGAACGAAAGAATAACCACGTTAAGGATCGCCTCGCCGCAGCAATGTATCAGACAAAAACGGGGTGGCCGGATGCCCCGGAATCCCTGGCCGGATTAAATCGGTATGGGGGGCCGGATGTTATCGGAATCACCGGCCGGATCACTCCGGAATACGCACTGATGATCTGATCGGCGCATTCAAGGAAGCGCAGGCCATCAGCCTCGGTACTCGGTGCAGTCAGTTCCTGTTTTCTTTGAGCCTGTCGCCACCGGAAACGGCCAAGGTGCCAGTTAAGGTATTTGAAAAGGCCATCGCCGATATTGAAACCAAGATGAATCTGGTTCGGCAACCACGGGCGATCGTCTTTCATGAGAAGGAAGGAAGGCGTCATGCCCATTGTGTCTGGTCGCGAATCAATGTGGATCAGATGAAAGCGATCAACCTGCCCCATTACAAATTGAAGCTACGTGATATCTCCCGCCAGCTTTATCTGGAGTATGGCTGGCAGATGCCACGTGGGCTGATGAACTCCAAAGAGCGTAATCCGCTCAATCTCAGCCAGGCCGAATGGCAGCAGGCCAAACGGGCCAAGCATGACCCGCGCGCCAGCAAGGAAATGTTCAAGGAATGCTGGGCGGCGTCGGACTCCGCTGCATCCTTTGCTCATGCCCTTGAAGAACGGGGCTATCATATGGCCAAGGGTGATCGGCGCGGTCATGTCGCCGTGGACTGGCGCGGTGAAGTCTATCCGATTTCCCGCTGGATCGATGCCAAAGCCAAGGATGTGCGGGCAAAATTGGGCAAGCCAGATATTCTTCCTTCGGTCGAAGAAACCAAAGCCAGGATCGCCGAGATGCTGAGCGACAAGTTGCGCAGCTTCATCGCCGAAACTGGAAGTCAGTTCGAGCGGCGGCAAGCCAGACTGAATGAGCGTCGTCTCAAGCTGGTGGCCAGACATCGGCAGGAACGGGAACGCCTACGGAACGATCAGGCAACTCGAAAAAAGGAGGAAACTAAAACCCGCGCTGCGCGACTGCCGACGGGTCTGAAAGCCTTATGGTTCAGGGTCACGGGGAAATACCGCAGGATCGTCAAAGAGAATGATATCGAAACGGCGAGTTGTGAGGCGCGAGATCGAACTCAGCGCCAGCAATTGATCGAAAATCAGCTGCGCGAACGCCGTGCCATCCAGCATGAAATTGTGCAGTCAAGAAATCATCACGCCGTGGCGGCAAAATCCATGGAACGTGAAATCAGAAAGCTCCTCGATTCAAACGATGCAGAACGGCCTTTCAACGGTCGAATTGAGCAAGCGTCTGACGCTATCAAGAAAGGACGCCGTAATCGTTCACCTTGAACAGACCTAGAACAAGCTCATCTGCCGTCTCTGATCCTGTGTCAGTTTCCACGCCGCTGACTTCGCCTCATGTTCCAGCCACGCCAGGACGTATTCGACGGGAGTGCCTATTTCGCTGATCCGCTCGGGCAGGATGAAAAGCGAACGATATCCCGTCTTTGTGACGGGCAGTTCCACGCGCCCTGCGCTGATCACTTCGATATGATCAAATCCTGTGAAGCGCTCGGGCGTGTATCTGATTTCCAGATCAATGCCGTGCCATGCGGCATTGAAGGATTGATGTTCTTTTCTGGGCTTAGCGGCAGGCATAGACATACCTCCCGCCAGCGATGGGGATTTCAGAAAAATCGACGGCCAGATCACGGGCGATGGCGTCATAGTCGATGTAAAACTGGAAGGCTTCGGGCACCTCGCCATAGAGCCCTTCATCGACAAACTGCTCGGCGAGTTCGCGCATGTTTTCGACATCATGGATTTCGACATCGAATTGGATCGGGTCAAGGTCAGGCTCGAAGGCATAGCCGCATTCGCCGATGGCAATGATCAGGGTCAATTTTTCCCAATCCTCCTATGTGTCCACGCCCTCCAGATACTGCGTAAAATTCGCTTGGTTGATACCAATCGCTTTTGCGAGGTCATAGTCGATGGCATCCCCATCGATAAATTGGATTTCAAATTCCTCGACGGGATCGCCGTAATTGTTGAGTTAGGCCTTGGCCTTTTTCTGATACCCTTCGGCTTTGGTGAAACAGAAACCTTGTGCAGAAATATCATAGGGTTGGGCATAAAGGGTGGTGGTCATCTTCTCCTCCAATGGGGTTTTGGGTTGCTCCTGCAACGCTCCGGCGCGCAAGGATATCAATGCGGACTTCCCGCTACGCGGATTCGTACTTTGTGACGACTGCGGTGAGCCGATGACGTCCTGTTGGTCGAAAGGACGCAACAAGCTCTATCCTTACTATTTGTGCGATACACCGGCTTGCGCGTCAAAGCGCAAATCGGTCCCACGCGCTGATATCGAAGAAGGTGCGGAAGCGCTCCTGCGGTCTCTGCAACCTGCCAAGCAGCTCTTTGGGCTGGTCAGGGCCATGTTCATCGACATCTGGGAGATGAGGCTCGCCGAGGCGCACAGCGCGAAGAGCGCGCTTGATGCCCAGATACGGGACATTGAAAGCCAAACCGACGCCCTGTTGGACCGGATTGTCGAAGCGGGCAGCCCGTCTGTTATTCAAGCGTATGAAACACGGATCGACAAACTTGAGCGTCAGAAAATCCGGCTCAGCGAGGAAGCAGGGCAAATCATACCGCCACAAGGACGCCTGGACGAATTTATCGAACACGCTCTAGAGTTTCTAGCAAACCCTTGGAAACTATACGAAAAAGGGGGACTCGCCTTCAAGAGAACAGTGCTGAAACTGGCCTTTGTAGAGCCTTTGCGATACAGCCGGAGTGGAGGTTATCGAACCGCTAAAATCACCTTTCCGTTCAAGGTGTTAGCGGATTTTTCAACACAAAAGTGCGGGATGGTGGAGCCAGGGGGAATCGAACCCCCGACCTCTTGCATGCCATGCAAGCGCTCTCCCATCTGAGCTATGGCCCCAATCAACGCTCCGTTATTACGAGGGGTTTAGGGGGAGTTCAAGGGTAAAATGGCGGGAAAACCTTTCATCAACGCTTTTTCCTTGGCGCTCATGACTCGATGGTGTTTTTGGCCAGGCAATAGCCGGAGTTTATGCGGTATAGGCGTCGATCAGGTGGTCAACCACGGCTCTCAGTGCGGCAGTTTCGCTTGCGCCACCGGCGAGGGCTGCGGCATAGGTTTGCCGCTGGCGGTCGGCGGCACTGCCATTTTTGGCGATATGGCGCAGGTGGAGCAACTCGTCATGGCAGCCGAGCTCTTTGGCCTCGTTGCCGACCAGCGCGATCAACTCGTCGGTCAGCTCTTCAAACGGCACCATTTCGCCGCGGCCAAGGTCGATCAGTTTGCCGTTTACACCGTGGCGCTGGGCCTGCCAGCGGTTTTCCAGAATCATGGTATTGGGGTAGCGCCGCCACCTTTGATTGGATTTTTTAAGCCGATGAAAATAGAGCAACAGAGACTGGTAGGCAGCGGCAATGGCGGCGGCCTCGGCCACGGTGCCGCAAATATCGGTGATGCGCTGCTCAAGGGTTGGAAACTTGCCGGAAGGGCGGATATCCCACCATATTTTGGTGGCATCCTCGATACAGCCCGCCCTTACCAGCGCCCCGACAAGCCGCTGATACTCGCCAAAACTTTCAACAGGGTCGGGCAGGCCGGTGCGGGGCAGGGCATCAAAAACCGTGAGCCGATACGAACTCAGCCCGGTGTCTTCCCCTTCCCAAAAAGGAGAGGAAGTACTCAGCGCCAGTAAATGCGGCAGAAAATAGGAGACCTGACTCATCAGATCGATGCGCTCGTCTTCGTCCTCAATGCCGATGTGAATGTGCATGCCGCAAATCAGCATGCGCCGCACCACCTGCCCGAGATTGTCGCGCAGGATATCGTAGCGTTCTTTGCGGGTGTGGCTTTGGCTGCGCCATGTGGCAAAAGGGTGGGTGGAAGCGGCGATCGGCGCATAGCCGAAAGCGGCGGCACATTTGGCCACGCCGCGGCGTAGCGAGAGCAGTTCGGCGGCGGCGTCGCACACCTTTTGGTGCGGCTTTGTGCCAACTTCTATCTGGCACTGCAAATATTCGCCGGTAACCTGCGTGCCCAAAGCTGCGTTGCATGCCTCCAAAAATCGGGCATCCGGCTGCTGCACCAAATCGCGGCTTTCCCGATCGACGATCAAATATTCCTCTTCGATCCCGAGGGTAAGGCTTGGCCGCATATTCAACTCCTTTTCACCAAGTTTCCGCCGGAAATTCGCTCTGAGTCAATAGTTATGGTTGAAACTTTCTCCGCCTAGCGCCACCTTAGATGAAATTTACAAAAGGTGAGGCCGCATGCCCTTGAAAATAGCTTTCCAGATGGACCCGATTGAAAACGTGGATATCGACGCGGATTCGAGTTTCCGCCTCGCGCTTGAGGCGCAGGCGCGCGGGCACCAGCTGTTTTACTACACGCCCGATCAGCTTGCTTTTGAAAGCGGCGCGGTTACGGCACGCGGTTGGCCGCTGGTGGTGCGCCGCGAGAAGGGGAACCACTTTTCGCTGGGTGAAAAGCAAAAGATAGATCTTGCCGACTGGGATGTGGTCTGGCTGCGCCAAGACCCGCCATTTGATATGGGCTATATCACGTCCACCCATTTGCTCGATATGATCCACCCCGAAACGCTGGTGGTGAACGATCCGTTTTGGGTGCGCAACTATCCCGAGAAATTGCTGGTTTTGCAATTTCAGGGGTTGACCCCGCCTACCACCATTGCCCGCGATATCGAAACCCTGCGCGCCTTTAAAAAGGAGCATGGCGACATCATTTTGAAGCCGCTTTACGGTAATGGCGGCGCCGGGGTTTTCCGGCTTGGGCCGGATGACCGGAACCTGAGTTCGCTACACGAACTTTTTAGCAGTATCAACGCCGAGCCACTGATCGCCCAAAAGTTTTTGCCCGATGTTTCCAACGGCGACAAGCGGGTTATTTTGGTCGATGGTGCACCGGTCGGGGCGATAAACCGTGTGCCTGCCGCGGGGGAGATCCGCTCCAACATGCATGTTGGCGGGCGGCCAGAAAAGATTGGCCTCACCAAACGTGACCTCGAAATTTGTGCAGAAATAGGACCATTATTGCGCGAAAAGGGGCAGGTATTTGTCGGAATCGATATAATCGGCGATTATCTGACCGAAATCAACCTCACCTCTCCTACCGGCATCCAGGAGCTGGAAAGATTTGACGGCACCAATGTTGCGGCGCTGATCTGGGATGCGATCGAAGCGAAAACAGGCTGATGTCCATCCGCCTCTCCGTGCTGAATTTTCTGCTGCGCAATGTTGAGCGTCGCGTGCTTTCCAAGGCTTCGGGGCCACGGCAAATGCGCCGCCGGATGCATGTCCAAACCGGGCTATTCTTTCGCCCGCCCTTTGGCACGGCGATCAGCCGCGCGGCCCTCAGCTTTGAGGAGAAACGCGTGCCTTGCCTCAAAATCGGTATTGGCACAGGTGGGGTGCTGCTCTACCTACACGGTGGTGCCCATCTATTCGGCTCGGCCAAAACCCATCGCCGGATGGTGGCAAAACTGGCCGCCGATAACGATCTCACCGCCTTTTCGCTGGATTACCGCCTTGCGCCCGAACACCCTTTTCCGGCAGCGATTGACGATGCCTTCACGGCTTACCAGTCCTTGTTGGCGCGCGGCATTAAAGCCGGCAAAATCACCATTGCCGGAGATTCGGCCGGTGGCGGGCTGGCGCTGGCGCTTTTGCATCGCATACTTGCGGCGGGCCTGCCAAAGCCGCGCAATCTGGTTGTCTTCAGCCCGCTAACCGACCAAACCCTGACCAGCAATTCATTGCTTGAAAATGCGAAAAGCGAGGTGATGTTGCCAGTCGAGCGCTTGCCTGAGGTGCGTGATATGTATGCGGCCGGTAATGCCAGAAACCCGCTTGCCTCGCCGCTTTTTGGTGCTTTTGAAAATGCGCCACCGGTGTTTATCAGCGTTGGCACCACCGAGATTTTACGGGATGACGGCTTGGCAATGGCGGCAAAGCTGCGTGCAAATGGTGTGAGCGTCACGGTTGATATCGGGGAAAACCTGCCGCATGCCTGGCCGTTTTTTCATGGCCGGTTACCCGAAGCCGATGCCACGCTCAAAAGGGTGCAGGCGTTTCTTTCGGGCTGATTTACGACCTGCCGCGCCCGCATATTGCCGCAATCGCACTTCAAAAAGCATCGCCGCGAAAGCCGGTGGATGCAGGCCCGCTTCACCCACTCGTCAGAAGGCCAGCCGATAGCCAATCGCTTCGGCAATCGCTGGTGTGCCAATCTCGGAATCGCCGCGCAGGTCGGCGATGGTGCGCGCTACCCGCTTGATGCGGTGAAAAGCGCGGGCAGAAAGGTGGAATTTTTCGGTCGCTTTCAGCAAAATTTCCTTGGCTTCGGGCGCGAGGGTGCAAGCCTGTTCCAGCACGTCCCCCTCGATGGCGGCGTTGACCGAAATGCGCGCCAGCCCCTTGTATCTTTCTGCCTGCACTTTGCGCGCGCCAGCGACCCGAGCAGCCACTACCGCCGAGGCCTCGCCCGCGGGCAGGCGGCCAAGCTCGGCAATGCTCACCGGTGGCACTTCGATCCGCAGATCAAAGCGATCAAGCAGCGGGCCGGAAATGCGGCCCATATAATCGGCGCCGCATTGCGGGGCGCGCCCGCAGGCCCGCGCGGCATCGGCCATATAGCCGCATTTGCACGGATTGGCGGCGGCCAGCAGCATAAAACGCGCCGGATATTTGATATGCGCATTGGCGCGGCTGACCACCACATCACCGGTTTCAATGGGCTGGCGCAGGGTTTCAAGCACGGCGCGCGGAAATTCGGGGAATTCATCCAGAAACAGCACCCCGTTATGCGAGAGCGACACCTCGCCCGGTTGCGCACCACGACCGCCACCCACCATCGCCGCCATGCTGGCGGTGTGGTGCGGGTTTCGAAACGGGCGCTGCCGCGAAATGCCGCCTTCCTCCAAAGTGCCGGCCAGCGAGTGGATCATCGAAGTTTCCAGCGCTTCACCGGGTGAAAGCGGCGGCAAAAGCCCCGGCAGGCGCGCCGCCATCATGGATTTGCCCGAACCGGGCGGCCCGACCATCAGCAAGTGATGCCCGCCCGCGGCGGCAATTTCCAGCGCGCGCTTGGCCTTTTCCTGCCCGCGCACATCGCGCAGGTCGCGGTGGTCATGCAGCCCCTGCACCTCGCCCGGCGCGGCTTCGGAAAGCACGCTACGACCGGCAAAATGGTTGACGAGTTGCAGGATATTTTGCGGGGCCAGTACCCGCGCGGCGTCTACCCATGCGGCTTCAGGGCCGCAGGCGGCAGGGCAAATCAGCCCGCAATCATCCTCTGCCGCCGCTAAAGCCGCCGGCAGTGCGCCATTGACCGCCACCAGCGAGCCATCGAGCGACAGTTCGCCAAGGCTATACTGGCCCTCCATTTGCTCGCGCGGCAGCACATCCATCGCGGCCAGCAGGGTTAGCGCGATCGGGAGATCAAAATGCGAACCGATTTTGGGCATATCGGCAGGGGAAAGGTTAATGGTGATGCGTTTGGCGGGCAGGGCGAGGCCAAGTGCTGAAATGGCGGCGCGCACCCGCTCTTTGGCCTCCGACACCGCCTTGTCGGGCAAGCCCACAAGGTTAAATGCCGGAATCCCCGAGGCCAGCGCCACCTGCACCTCGATCCGTTTTGCCTCCACCCCGTGGAAAGCCACGGTATAACTCCGCGCAATCGTGCCTGTTTTTACATCCATTCGTTAACCTATTCAGCCGATAGGTTTAGGAATGGTTAACGAACCCGTAATCAGGCGATGATGCCGACATTTTCGCGCATATCCAGCCCGGGAAACACGCTGGCCTCCAGCGCGCTGGCTTGCATGCCGAACAGGTCTCGCAAGGCCCAGCCCAAATACCGGCGCACATCGTCGGTTGGCTCCAGATCGCGGTTTTGGTAGAGGTCACGCTCCGAGAGCCCCGGCCATTGTGCAAAAACCCGCCCGCCATTGATCGCCCCGCCGGCCATAACCATTGCGCCGCCGGTGCCATGATCGGTGCCGCCGGTGCCATTTTCGGCCACGGTGCGGCCAAATTCGGTGATGGCAAGCACGGTGGTGCGCTGCCAGTTGCGGCCAAGCCCGGCCTTTAGCGCCAATATCGCGGCTGAAAGCTGGCCGAGCGCCCGTGGCAGGTTGCGCGATTGCCCGCTATGGGTATCCCAGCCACCAATCGAGAAACCGGCGATTCTGGTTTCTTCATTTAGCCGCTCTGCCGCAAAAGCGGCCAGATTTTTTGCCGCTTCGGCACGACCACCACCCATACCGTCTGATTGCCCGGAGAGAGCCATAGCCCTGCGTGCAGAGGCCGCAAAAAGCGGGTCATCGGCATAAATGCGGGTCAGCAAGGCTTCTGCCTGCGGTGACAGCGCCAGCTCTGCCCCCGGATTCCAGGCGGAATAGGGCCTGTCGCCATCCAGCAGCTGCATCCGTGCGGCCCCGACCGAAAACGCGGTTTCCAGCCTTGCATTCGGCAGTAGCGCCAGCGCGCGGTTCAGCCAGCCGCTTTGCCCGGCTTTCGGGGTGCCGTCAGGGTCATTTCGGCCGGTTTCCAGCAAATCCTGACCATCAAAATGGCTGCGTTTATCGCGATAAGGGGTTGAAACCGCGTGCACAAAACCCAGCTCTTTGGCGCGCCAAAGCGGCATCAAGGCGCCCAGTGCATCATTCAGAGCAAAAAAACCGTCGAGGTCTTGCGCGCCTTGGGTTGTGCCCAATGTCGGGCGGTGGCGCGAAAAGTCGGGGTCGCCTATCGGGCGCAGCACATCCAGCCCATCCATTGCGCCGCGCAGGATGATCACCACCAGCCGGTTATCGCCCGGTGCGGCGGCCAGTGTGAGCGGCGTAAGCAAAGGCGACGCCGCCGCCGAGCAGCCCAGCAGCGAGGTCTTGACCAAAAATTTGCGCCGAGAAAGGGTCATCACAGCCTCCTAGCGCCGCATCAGGGCGGGAGACGCCAGCAAAAGCGCCACCCCCACCGATTTGGATTCCGCACCGCGCACCGAAAACGAAAGCGCCGCGGGCGCGGTATTGCCCAGCAGCGCAGAAAGCAACATGCGCGGGTCCTGCTCTTTGGCGTAAGTGCGGGCCAGCTGCCCGGCCCATGAAATGCGCGCCGCCAGTTGTGGCGGGGTTATCCAGCTTTCAGCGGCTTCCGGCCAGCCATCCGGGCCGCCGGGGCGAAACGGCTTTTGCCCCATGGCGGTAAGCTGGCGACCAAGCCTATTGGCCTCGCGCGCCGTGGCCCCCGCGATGATATCGGCGTCAACATCAAGGGCGCGTAGCGCGGTAGCGATATACTCAAACGGCGGCCGCACCTTCGGAAACAGCGCGGCCCGGGCCGACGGGTGCTGGGTGAGCACCTCATATAGCGCAGGAAGCGCGCCGCCGGTTGCCAGATAGGCCGCCGCCATATCTGCCACCAAATCGGGCGGTGGCGCGGGGCCGATAAAATGCACCGCCAGTTTTTGCGCCAAATGTCGGGCGGTGGCGGGCATTATCGCCAGATCATCAAGAAAACCCAATATATCAGCCAGTTGCGCACCGCCACCGCCATAGCTTAGCCCCAAAATACTTTCCGCCCCCGGCTCGGCTCTGTTGGGCACAAAGCGCATGCCTTCGGGGCCGATACCGATGCCGGTGAGCAACTCGGCAAACTGGCGGATATCGGCCTGCGTATAGGGGCCATCAACGCCGAGCGTGTGCAGCTCCAGCACCTCGCGGGCGAGGTTTTCATTTAGGCCCCTCGAGCGGCGCTGCCCAACAGGGGAGCCCGGCCCCACAGAGGCGCTTTGATCGAGATAAAACAGCATTGAAGGATGGGTTATGGCCGCTTTCAGCATATCAGCAAAGCTACCGCCAATATGGGCGCGGATGGCATCTTCAAAATAGGCGGCGAGCAAAAAGACCTCGTTGGCACGGTTGGGTGAAACCGTGAAATGATCAATCCAAAAAGCGAAAAGCCGCTCGCGAAACCCGCGCGGATTGCGCACCATCCGCGCCAAAATCCGCATCATGTCGGTGCTGGCCTGCTGCCGAAGGGCGCGTTTGGCCTGCTGCAACATGGGCGCATCTGCACGCGCGGCGCGCAGTTTTTGCAATTCTGCCATACGGGCGGCGGTGCGCGTTACCGGCATGGTATCATCCAGCGGGTCCGGTCCGCTCAACTGGGCCATCAGGCTGCCGGGAAAGCGCGGCTGGTCGGGGCGGATCCCGTATTCAAAGCGGGCGGCCTGGGTAATTTCGGGCCTTGTTGGCATTGCGTAGTTTTCCTTTTGATATGGTTACTACGTGAGCGGTGTGCGATTCCGTCGTATCTAGTCGTATCTAGTCGCGCAATTCGTCGGGCTCGACCCCCCAAATGCCCGATTTGGGCAGCCAGCCGTCAAAGCCGTCGACGCTAACGGCGCACCAGTTGGCCTTGCAGGCACCCAGCCGCGCAATGACCCCGGCTTCGAGCCGCGCCAGCGGCGCGGCCTCGCTATCGGGGGCGGCCCGCATTACCAGCATTTCCTGCTGGACCAAAATCGTGCGCACGGGGCTAAGCAGCGCGGTATGCACCCACCCGCCTTCGCCGTCCACATCCTCCACGCGATACCATTCCTGATATTCGGCAACCACACGGAGCGGCGTGCCGCGGTGGCGGAGCACCCAGTCTATCCGGTTGGTGGCCGATGGGCCGCGGCGCATGTTGGCCTTGCCGGCTTTCATGGATACAAACCTTGGAATTGGCAGGCCGGTTACGCGGCCGCGTGTGAAATCCTGGGCGTGCCCGACGCTGGCGGCCACCAATGCAAATGCCCCTGCCATGCAGAATATACGTCTTGTTTTCACCCTGACTGCCTCATTTTTGCCTGCGGCGAAATATTATTTCCCTTTGCGGGTTTTCCTGCCATTATAGCGCCAAGTCAGACGAAAAAGGAACCTCCGAAATGGCCCCTGAAAAATCCGGCGCGGCACCGCTTAAAGTGGTTGTAACCCGTCAGCTTCCCGAACCCGTTGAAACGCGATTGAGTGAATTGTTTAGCGTTAAACTAAACTCTGGTGGAAAGATGGACGAGGCGGCGCTCGGGGCTGCGATGGCGGATGCCGATGTATTGGTGACTACCATCGGCGACCAGATAAACCAGCGGCTTTTGGCCAAGGCCGGCCCAAACTTGCGCCTGATCGCCAATTATGGTGCCGGGTTTGACCATATCGATGTGCAAACGGCGCTTCAGCGCGGCATTATGGTATCCAACACCCCCGGCGTGCTGACAGATGATACCGCCGATATGACAATGGCCATGATTCTGGCCGTGCCGCGCCGCTTGCGCGAGGGGACCATGCTGATGCAGCAGGGCGATTGGCAGGGGTGGTCTCCGACTGCGCTGATGGGCCGCCGTATTGGCGGCAAGAGGCTGGGGATACTTGGCATGGGGCGGATCGGGCAGGCAGTGGCCAAACGTGCCTCGGTTTTTGGCCTGCAGGTGCACTACCACAACCGCAAGCGCCTGCACCCCGATACCGAATCGGCGCTACAGGCAACCTATTGGGAAAGCCTCGACCAGATGTTGGCGCGCGTGGATATTCTTTCGGTGCATTGCCCGCATACGCCGGGCACTTTTCATATTCTTAATGCGCGGCGGTTGAAGCTGATGAAACCGAGCGCTTATATTATTAACACCGCGCGTGGCGAGATTGTGGATGAAAATGCGCTGACACGGATGTTGCGTGCCGGAGAACTGGCGGGGGCGGGGCTGGATGTTTATGAAAATGGCAACCAGATCAACCCGCGGTTAAAGGGGCTGGATAACGTGCTATTGCTGCCGCATATGGGCTCGGCCACGTTTGAGGGCCGCATAGAAATGGGCGAAAAAGTGATTATCAACATCAAGACATATGCTGACGGGCATCGGCCGCCTGATCTGGTGGTGCCGGCAATGCTTTAGGGCTCGGTGGCCGCGCGTTGCGCGGAAAAGAAAGGGGGCGTTGCCCCTCGCGCGGGCGCTCACCCCCAGAGTATTTTTCAAAGAATGAAGTTATTTGTGGTTGCCGCAAACCGGGCAATCGGTGCGCCGGGTGGTTTTTAGTTTGCGGGTCTCGGCAAAAAGGGAATCGTAGAGGAAGAGGCTGCCACGCAGCCCTTGGCCGGCGCCGGTGATGTATTTTATGGCTTCGCCGGCCATCATGGCGCCCATCACGCCTGCCAAAGCGCCCATGACCCCGGCCTGGGCACAATTTGGTGCCAGCCCTTCAGCGGGGGCTTCGGGGAAAATACAACGATAGCACGGGCCGCCGCGGGTTGGATCATAGAGGCTGATTTGCCCTTCCCACTGGCTCATTGCGGCCGAGATCAGAGGTTTTTTGGCGCGCACGCAGGCGGCATTGAGCAAATATCGGGTAGCGAAATTATCGGTGCCGTCAAGCACGAGGTCGATATCGGCGAGTAGATTATCGACATTGTTTTCATCGAGGCGGGTTGGATGCTCGATCACGTTGATGTGAGGGTTAACCCGCAACAATGCGCGCTTGGCACTGCTGGTTTTGCCCATGCCGATCGCGCTTGTTTCGTGGATGATTTGCCTTTGCAGGTTGGGCAGGCTCACCGTGTCATCATCGACTATACCTAGCTGGCCCACTCCTGCCGCGGCCAGATAGATCAGGGCCGGGCTGCCGAGGCCGCCAGCGCCAACGATTAATAGTTTAGCGTTCAACAATCTTTGCTGGCCGGGGCCGCCAATTTCGCGCAATACGATGTGGCGCGCGTAGCGTTCAATTTCCTCGGGAGTCATCTCTTGCCTTTGCTTTTCGCTTGACCCACCTTAGAAGCAGCACATAGCCGAACACGGGCAGGAAGATAATGAATGCCCAGAACCACCACTGCAGGCCCTCAAAAACCCGAATGCGGAACAGATGCGATTCTGGCAATAATTGTGAAATGACAATGACGACGATGGCGGCACCGAGCAACACTTTATGGGCGAGTCGCGGCAGATTGAGCGCCCAAACATAACCCATTGAAATTGCGGTGATCAGAAATACGGACCAAAGGCCGCCTGCGTATAGGGTGCTCATCTGATACCGTCGAACAGGCCGGAGGAAAGGTAACGCTCGGCGAAGCTTGGCAGAATGACGACAATGCGTTTGCCTGCCATCCCTTCGCGTTGGCCAATTTCGACCGCTGCCGCCAGCGCCGCGCCTGATGATATGCCAACCGGCACCCCCTCGATTTCAGCCAAAGCACGGGCCATCTCAAAGGCGGTCTCATTGCCAATGGTTAAAACCTCGTCGATCAGGCTGTCATCCAATGTGGCGGGGTTGAAGCCCGCGCCAATGCCCTGAATTTTGTGCAGCCCCGCACTGCCGCCTGAAAGCACCGGCGAGTCCTCGGGCTCGACCGCAATGATCTTCACGCCCGGTTTGCGGGCTTTGAGCACACGGGCAACACCGGTTAGGGTGCCGCCGGTGCCAACGCCCGAAATAAATATATCAACCTCGCCGCCGGTATCCTGCCAGATTTCCTCGCCGGTGGTTTTTTCATGAATATCGGGGTTGGCCATGTTTT
>Ga0316205_10003763_pt1 | contig 13973 bp, 9 predicted proteins | sample 3monthpyrite_MG_FD_204941 | JGI IMG/M metagenome (GOLD analysis project Ga0316205, IMG submission 204941) | Microbial mat bacterial communities from mineral coupon in-situ incubated in ocean water Damariscotta River, Maine, United States -... | ecosystem: Environmental > Aquatic > Marine >... | reverse complement strand
TCAATTCTTGGTTTACCCTCAATAATACGACCACGAACAATTTTCTTTTCCAGCTTGCCGAAAGCTCCTTGTACTTCAGCTTCTGTCGGTGCATCGGCATCATCAGTGGCCAGCTTTTCTATGACTGCGTTGCGGATTTCGCCCACACGGTCATAACGGGCCATTTTTTCGGAAATCTGATAAGCCGCATCCAGGTCAGTAGCACAGGCATCGGCAACCGCCTGTTCAAGAGCCTGATTGCTTTCTGGCGCTTGCCACTCAACTGCATTGACGCCGACTTCAGCGGCAAATTCTTTAACGGCCTTGATCACTGTTTGCATCTGCTCCTGTCCGAACAGTACTGAACCCAGCATGATTTCTTCTGAAAGTTCTTTTGCTTCTGATTCAACCATCAGCACCGCATGCTCAGTACCTGCAACCATTAGATCCAGCTCAGATGTTTCCATTTCAGTCATGGTAGGGTTAAGAATGTACTCGCCATTAGCATAACCGACACGTGCGACAGCCAGAGGTCCATTAAAGGGAAGTCCGGAGATTGCTAAAGCCGCTGATGCACCGATAAGAGAAGGAACTTCTGTTTCAATTTCCTTGTTCAGCGATAAGACAGTACAAATAACCTGCACTTCATTGGTATAACCTTTTGGGAACAGAGGACGGAGCGGACGATCTATCAGACGTGAAGTCAGTGTTTCTGATTCACTCGGACGCCCTTCCCTACGAAAAAATCCACCCGGAATTTTACCGGCAGCATAGGTTTTTTCCTGATAATTCACAGTCAATGGAAAGAAGTCACGTCCTGGCTGCGCATCTTTATGACCGACTACAGTGACCAGTACGACTGTATCTTCAATATTGACCATAACAGCAGCTGAAGCCTGTCTGGCTATTTCGCTGGTTTCCAGTACGACAGTATGCTTACCATACTGAAATTCTTTTCTTATTGGTGTCACATTTATTCCTTAAAAAAGGTACTTACGGGTGCAAGTACTTCGAGTAATTATTATATTATCGACGCAGACCAAGGCGCTTGATGAGGTTCTGATATCGATCAGCATCTTTCTTTTTCACATAGTCGAGTAATTTACGACGCTGATTGATCATGCGTAATAAACCCTGACGTGAATGGTGGTCATGTTTATGACTATTAAAATGCCCAGTCAATTTGTTGATATTACTGGTCAGCAAGGCAACCTGTACCTCTGGCGAACCCGTATCCGTACCGGCTAGCCGATATTCTTCAACAATACTGGATTTCTCTTCTGCAGTTAACATTCTGAACTTACTCCTGATAGATCATCTAAACCTGGTTATACCAAGCCGCGTATTTTACCTTTGCACCCACCAAGTAACAAGTGAAACTTGAAAAAAAATCCATAAAGAGAAGTAGTTAGCTGGAAAGTATGAATTCATAATATGACCAGTTAATAAGGCGTTATGCGGATCATATTGATGCTGCCTGACAAGAGCTTGCCGGAAGCTGGAACAGTGCTTTAAGTCAATCATTATTTTTAATAATATTTCATATAAATTAGTTATTTATATAACATATTTCATGTAACAACTATAAATAAATTACAGCTGAAAAAGTCGTTTTGGTGCTACTTTACCGTCATCTGTAATCTGGCCGATGCCAAGAAAAACAGCTTTTTCCGAGTTATAGAGCCTCACCCAACCAGCAGTGGGTGCCCGTGGAACCTGTACTGGTTGCCCTTGCAGCAGATAATAGGAAAGATCTCCATTAAGCTGTACATCTGGCCAGCTCATCAATGCCGCATCGATGGGCAACAACAATGATTCAAGTAGACCGGGGTCCTGTTCATGCAGGGTCTCGAGTCGCTCCATACTGATCATTTTTTCAGGATCCTGAAACGGGCCCACCGTCAATCTTCTCAGCTCGGTGACATAGGCGCCACATCCCATTTTATTGCCTATATCCTCGGCCAGAGTGCGTATATAGGTACCTTTTGAGCATTTCGCCTCCAGTTCAAGCGTATCCGCCTGCCAGCTGATCAGCTTCAATTCATGAATAGTAACGCTTCTGGGTTTTCTTTCGACTTCGATACCTTGTCGTGCCAGATCATACAAGCGCTCACCCTTATGTTTTAAAGCAGAAAACATCGGAGGAATTTGCTCAATGACGCCTCTGAATGACTGCAAAACATGCTCTATCGACTGCTCATCCATTGCTGGAACATCATGATGCTGGATAATTTCCCCTTCTGCATCACCCGTATTGCTTATGGCACCCAACTGGCAGGTAAAATGGTAACGTTTGTCTGCATCGAGTAAATAATTGGACACTTTGGTCGCTTCACCAAAACAGATGGGTAACATGCCAGTGGCCAAAGGATCCAGACTACCGGTGTGTCCGGCTTTTTGAGCGAAGAATATCGATTTAACTCTTTGCAATGCCTTGTTCGATGTCATCCCCTGTGGTTTATCCAGCAAAATGATGCCATTCAGTGGTCTTCCCCGTTTACTTCTTCGAGCCATATCAATATTTACCCACTAAAATTCATTCTTCAATATGTTTTTTCTTATCTGAGGAAATAGCTTCCTCGATCAGACTGGTGAGCCTTGAACCTTGCTCGATTGAATCGTCATAGAAAAAATGTAATTGCGGGATAATCCTGGTTGACATTAACTGGCCCAGCTCATGGCGAAGATAGCCAGCCGCTTTTTGCAGAATATCCAGAGTAAGTTCTCGATGCTGATCATCCAGCGTTGTAATGTAAACCTTTGCATGCGAGAGATCGCGCGATACCTTGACCGCATTAACCGAAACCAGTCCGACTCTGGGGTCTTTTATTTGTCCACGAATGAGATCGGCAAGATCACGTTGGATCTGCAACCCGATTCGACGTGAACGACTATAGTCTTTTGGCATGATAAAATGAAAAACTACCGCAGGGCTCTTGACTCATGAGTGACTCATGAGCGACTAGAGTACCCGTTTGACCTGTACGCGCTCAAAGACCTCGATCTGGTCTCCTGGCTGGATATCGTTATAGTTCTTGACCCCGATTCCACACTCAACACCCGATTTGACCTCATTGGCATCATCTTTGAAACGTCGCAAAGATTCCAGTTCACCCTCATAAATAACAACATTGTCACGCAATATTCGAATCGGGCTGCTGCGTTTAACAACACCTTCAACAACAAGACAACCGGCTATAGCGCCCAAAACAGATGAACGGAATACATCACGCACTTCAGCCAGACCAATAATCTCTTCCTTGAATTGTGGAGCCAGCATGCCAGTCAATGCACTTTTAACTTCATCGATCAAATCATATATAACGCTAAAGTAATGAAGGTCGACACCTTCATCTTCAATCATACGTTTGGAAGAAGCATCAGCACGAACATTAAAACCAAAAATAACGGCACCCGATGCAACCGCAAGATTCACATCAGATTCCTTGATGCCACCCACACCAGTTGCGACAACATTGACTTTCACTTCATCAGTTGAAAGTTTGTTAAGAGAGCTGGTAATAGCTTCAACCGATCCTTGTACATCTGCCTTGATCAGCACATTGAGTGATCTCACCACACCGGATTCCATATTGGAGAACATGTTTTCAAGTTTGGCTTTTTGCTGATTAGCCTGCTTGGCTTCACGTTTGCGGCTTTGCCGCATACTGGCTACTTCACGTGCCTTACGTTCATCATTGACAACAATCGCTTCATCACCGGCGTTAGGGGTGCCGGAGAGACCAAGAATTTCTACCGGAATTGAGGGTCCTGCCTCATTTACTGCATGACCATTTTCATCCAGAATCGCACGTACGCGGCCGTATTCACCACCGGCAATAATAATATCCCCTTTGCGCAAGGTGCCGGACTGCACCAGGATACTGGCAACAGAACCCCTGCCTTTATCAAGCCGCGATTCTATGACAACACCTTTAGCACTGGAAACCACGGGTGCTTTCAATTCAAGCACTTCAGATTGCAGCAAGATGGCATCGAGAAGTTCGTCAACACCCTCACCAGTATGCGCAGAAACATTAACAAAGATCACATCACCGCCCCAGTCCTCTGGCACGACATTTTCCTGGCCCAATTCCTGTTTAACACGATCAGGCTGCGCTTCAGGTTTATCGATTTTGTTAATAGCGATAATGATAGGCACTTCAGCAGCACGGGCATGCTGAATAGCTTCTTTGGTTTGCGGCATAACACCATCATCGGCTGCCACGACAATGACAACGATATCGGTCGCTTTTGCCCCGCGTGCACGCATGGCGGTAAACGCCGCATGTCCCGGGGTATCGAGAAAGGTAATCATACCTTTATCTGTTTCTACATGGTATGCACCAATATGCTGGGTAATGCCTCCAGCTTCACCTGAAGCCACGCGACTGCTACGAATATAATCGAGCAACGAGGTTTTTCCATGATCAACATGACCCATAATAGTAACGACTGGCGCACGTGATTCCAGTGGAGCATCGCTCTCTTCAACAGTAATGAGTTCTTCTTCAATAGCGTCGTCACTGATAAGCTTGATTTTATGGCCCATTTCTTCAACAACAATAGTGGCTGTTTCCTGGTCCAGCACCTGATTAATCGTCACCATACTGCCCAGCTTCATCAATACCTTGATCACTTCTGCAGCCTTCACAGACATTTTCTGAGCCAGTTCAGCGACTGAAATGGATTCCGGTATATTGACTTCACGGACGACAGGAGCGGTTGGCTTCTCAAACCCATGCTCCTGAGATGAGGCTATGGCAACGCCTCTTGGCTTCTGTTTTTTCTTACGACGGCCGCTTTTACTACCTGACACATGCAGTTCTTCACGTCCATAACGTGTTGACTTGTCGTCTCGACTCGATTTATCTTCACGGCGCTTGCTTTTCTTCTCAGGTTTTTTGTCGGCCTTGGCCACGTTTTCATCAGGTGTCGTAGCGCTTTCACGGGCTTTTTGCATTTCCTGACGAAGCAATTCATCGGCTTCCGCTTTCTTGCGGGCCTCTTCTTCTGCCTGAAGCTTTGCCTGTTCCTCAGCTTGCAGACGTGATTCTTCTTCCTGCTTCTTCAGTGCATCTTCCTGTGCCTGAATCTTTGCCTGTTCTTCTGCCAGGCGAGCATCTTCCTCACTTTTCTTTCTTGCTTCTTCTTCCAGAATATCAGAACGCTTCACATAAGTTCTTTTTTTGCGAACTTCAACATTAACAGTTTTGCTCTTGCCATGGGTACCGGTGACACGCAATTCGCTCTGAGTTTTACGCCGAAGTGTAATTTTACGAGGACCATCTTTCTTATCAGCATCACTCTTGCCATGGCTCAAGCGTAGATGATCGAGCAACTGCATTTTTTGCTTATCTGTAATCATGTCGCTTTCTTTGGCAAAATCCAGTCCTGCCTCACTCAATTGAGTAAGAAGTCTGTCCGCCGGTACGCCCACGACCTCAGCAAATTGCTTTACTGTTACATCTGACATCTATGTATTCCCCGTTTAACCTTTCTGCTCTTCTTCAAACCAATGCGCACGTGCAGCCATAATCAGCTTGCCTGCACTCTCTTCGCTCATGTCCTTGATTTCGATGAGCTCATCAATTGCCAGCTCTGCAAGGTCATCAAGTGTCGCTATATTCTTACTCAACAAAATCTTGCTCAGATCCTCTGTCATGCCTTCCAGATCCAGCAATTCCTGTTGCACTTCCTTATTGTCAACTTTCTCTTCGTCAACAATAGCTCGCGTTAATAACACGTCGCGTGCCCGTCCTCTCAGTTCTTCAACAATGGTTTCATCAAATTCTTCAATTTCAAGTAATTCGCTGGCGGGCACGTAAGCCACCTCGTCAATCGTGGAAAAACCTTCCTGGGCAAGAATGACTGCAATTTCCTCATCCACATCCAGCTGTTCCATGAAAACTTTCACGACTTCTTCCTGTTCGCCTTCTGTCTTCGCTTCGGCCTGTGTTTCACTCATAACATTTAGCGACCAGCCGGTCAGATCGCTGGCCAGTTTAACATTCTGACCGCCCCGACCTATGGCTTGAGACAGCTGTTCATCGCTGACGGCAATATCCATACTATTGGTTTCTTCATCAACGACGATAGAAACCACTTCCGCCGGCGACATCGCATTGATGACGAATTGCGCAGGATTCTCATCCCAGAGAATGATATCAACGCGTTCACTCGAAAGCTCGTTGGAAACCGTCTGCACTCGCGAACCTCGCATGCCAACACAGGCACCGATAGGGTCTATTCGGGGATCATTGGATTTGACCGCAATTTTCGCCCGCAACCCGGGGTCGCGCGAAGCACCCAGTATTTCTATCAGGCCCTGGCCCACCTCAGGTACTTCCAACTTGAATAATTCCAGTAAAAACTGCGGCATGGTGCGGCTGACGAATAATTGCGGGCCTCGTGCTTCAGAACGCACATCGAACAGGTAGCCACGCACGCGATCACCAGAACGCAGGGCTTCACGTGGGATCAGGTGCTCGCGCGATATCATGGCTTCAACATTACCACCCAGATCCATGTAAACATTGCCACGTTCAACACGTTTAACGATGCCACTGACCAGCTCGCCTATACGGTCCTTATAAGCATCAACTATTTGCGCGCGTTCAGCTTCGCGTACTTTTTGTACGATAACCTGCTTGGCTGTTTGCGCCGCAATACGACCAAATGCAACCGATTCCATATCTTCTTCATAGTAATCATCAAGACCGATATCAGCGTTATCGTATTGCGCTGCACTCAGAGTCATCTGCCGTTGAGGGAACTCCATCTCAGCATCATCATCGATGACCTGCCAACGCCGAAATGTCTCGTAATCTCCGGTTTTGCGGTCAATATTCACTCTGGTATCAATATCACCACCATGTTTCTTTTTGGCAACTGAGGCAAGTGCGGCCTCGATCGCTTCAAAGATGATATCTTTGGCAACACCCTTTTCATTTGATACTGTGTCTACGACTAGTAATATTTCTTTGTTCATTCCATCAGTTCCTGCAATAAAAATCGCACTAAAATTCCGGCACTAACCTTGATTGTTCTATATTTGCCAATGACAAACGAATTTCATGCCCATCCATGTCCAGAATGACTTCATCATTCTCTATTCCCTGCAATAAGCCCTTGTAATTTTTGCGTCCATCCTGCGCCCGCGCCAGCTTGACCTTGACTGTATTACCAGCAAAGCGTTGGTAATCTTTTGCCTTAAACAAGGGCCGATCCAGTCCCGGCGAGGAAATCTCCAAATTATAGTTGCCGGCAATTGGGTCCTCAACATCCAGCACCCCGCTCAGCTGATGACTGACCGCCTGACAGTCATCCAGGACAATACCCTGATCCTTATCGATATAGATTCTCAACAAACCTGTGCTATTTTGTTGCATATATTCGATACCGACTAATTCATAGCCCATCGATATCACAACTCTTTCGACTATAGCCTGCAGTTTTTCAGGGATATGCCCCATATTTTCTCTACCGTGGAAACTAAAAGTGGGCCACTCAGGCCCACTTCTTTCTAAATCTTGGTTATTCCAGCTGCGTATTATACCTATGTTATTCGATTATTCCAATAAAGATATGAAAAATTGGTTAATAATCAGACTGAAGCATACATATGATCACAAATTACCCCCTGAACATGGCTGCAACGAGCCCGTAATTGGTAAAAATCACCACCATATCGTGGTGAATACTTCTATCTATTTGTTTATATTGGATTTTAATATTATCTCAGGCTGCATTTATCATCTGTTCAAAACACTTACTGTCAGCGAAGCACCCTATTGTTCTGGCCACTACGCTGAATTTACGGCTCACGCATCAGCATGAGTCTTTTTACCGGGCGAACAATACTCCGACTGCTGCCGGACCTCTGCTGCTACCGCAACAGTAAAAATAGTTGTTACCTGCATCCAGACAACTTAATTGTGAGCACATGAGCTAAACCAAATCAACAAGCAGCCGATAATAAACAATATCAGATCAGCTTGTTGCTCTGAGCATTATTATTATTCTGGATTCAGTAATATATTAAGGAAAATCAGTGATTGAGAAGAAGGTTTTTGTCGATGATCTGAAGCTGGGACTCTATGTATCGAGACTGGATCGAGCCTGGGTCGATACTCCGTTTATGTTTCAGGGTTTTTATATACACGATGACAGTGATATTACCGAACTAAAGAAACACTGCCTTTTTGTCTATGTTGATGCAAATAGAGAAAGACTCTCCAGTGATCAACTGTTAACTCTCAAAGCCACGGCTGACAGCGTCCCTTGCCTCGATGCCGGACTTCCTGTCAGAAAGGTACACTATAACGATACCACTGACGTAGAAGATGAGCTTGTTTATTCGAAGCAATGTCACTCGCAGCTCACGCAAATGGTCGATAACATCATCGCCGATGTAGAAGCGGGCAAAACAATCAACATCAAGGAAACAAAATCGATCGTCTCCAACATGGTTGAGAGTGTCGCACGTAATCCCGATGCATTTCTCTTGTTAACTAAACTCAGAGATACCGATACCTATACCTATCACCACGCAATGGACGTTTCCATACTGTCGGTTGTCATGGGACGGCATCTGGGCTTATCAAAAAAAGAGTTGCAAGACCTGGCAATTGGCACTTTGTTATTCGATATCGGTAAAATGAAGTTACCACCCAGACTATTGAATAAACCTGGTCGACTCACCGATGAAGAATTTGCTCTGGTGAAAAAACATGTGGAGTATAGTGTTGAAATTATCCAGAGCATCAAGGGAATCAGCCAGAGTGCACTTGAAATTGCCCGTTATCATCACGAACGCCATAATGGCTGCGGTTATCCCGAAGGCTTGCATGGCACACAAATCCCTGTGTTTGCACGTATTGCTGCTATTGTTGATTGCTATTGCGCGATTACTCGAAACCGTTGTTATAACCGGGCAATCTCTCCCCATGAAGCCATCAAACAAATGTACGAATGGGGCGGCATTGATTTTCAGATGGAATTAGTCGAACAATTCATTCAATGCCTGGGTATTTACCCGACAGGCAGCCTGGTGGAACTTACCACCGGAGAAGTGGGGGTTATTCTCTCACAAAACCGTTTCAGACGTTTACGCCCAAAAGTGATGCTGATTCTGGACCCCAGGAAAATCGCCTATGAACATTTCCCCATCATTGATCTGATAAAGGAAACAGAAGATGAAGAGGGTAATGAACTTGAAATAATCGCCGCCCATGAACCGGGTTCTTTCGGCATAGATCCTAAAACTTTTTACCTGTAATACAGGGCCGATCATCATGTATGACGACCTAACCCAATTATCATCCCGGAATGAGTTTTTCATTACACTTAACAAACTGTTTTCATCCGACTCAAGCTCCGAAAATATCGCCTGTCTTATCATCAATATACATGAACTTAAAAGAATCAATACATCACTTGGATATAACACGGGCGATATTATATTAAAGGCCTTTGCGGAAAGAATCCGAGGAATCCTAAAAGATACAGATGTAGCAGCACGTATAGGCGGCAATCAATTTGCACTCTTGTTAACGTCAATCATGAATAGTGGTCATGCAACGTTAGCCGCTAATAAAATATTAATGATTCTGGATGATCCATTTATAATTAATGGGATAAAAATCAACCTCAAGACTTCTATCGGTATCGCATTACACCCTGAACATGCCAGCAATGCAGAAATGCTATTACAAAATACTGAGATAGCAGTTGATCAGGCAAAACTCTCACATAACAATTATCATCTTTTTTGTAAGGAGAGTGACACCATAGAACAGGGTGATTTCATTCTTGAAAAGGAATTAAAAGATGCCATTGAGCAGGATGAACTGGTCATGCATTATCAACCGCAGATATCACTCAAAAACCAGAGGGTCTGCGGTATCGAAGCACTGGTACGTTGGCAACATCCGATCAAAGGCATTATACATCCAGACAGATTCATTACCTTAGCAGAAAGTTGCGGGCTAATCGTACCATTAACACTATGGACCATGAATACTACCTTGCGACACTGTAGCCCTTGCTTTAAAAACAGAAATGACTTCAACGTTTCCATTAACCTCTCTGCTGCCTTGCTTCATGAACCGGATCTGGTAGACCTGATTACTCAATCGATGCAGATATGGGACACCAAACCTAGTAGCCTCATGCTTGAAGTTACCGAGAGTGCCATGATGATCAACCCTGATCAAAGCATGAAAACTTTAAACAAACTACATGATGCTGGCATCAACATTTCGATCGATGACTTTGGCACCGGCCATTCCTCGCTTGCTTATTTGAAACAGTTACCGGTCAATGAGTTAAAAATAGATAAGTCATTTGTCATGAATATGGGCGAAAACCAGGACGATAAAAAAATCGTGCGATCTATTCTTGATCTTGGACATAATTTCGAACTGAAAGTCGTTGCCGAAGGTATCGAGAATAAGCAAACAATGTCGGAACTCACTGAGATGGGTTGTGATATTGGACAGGGCTACCATATTTGCCGACCTGCTCCTCTGGATGAATTACAACAATGGATGAAGAATCACCGCTGATATAACTCATGCCGAATAAGAAATAACTCGAAATTGTACAAATAAAAAAAGGCTGTTATAAAACAGCCTTTTTGGTTTAGTTTACATTGACGAACACTATTTAAGCGAACGATCCATCCCCTGCTCAAGTTGTTGTTGCTTGACTGCCAGCATTGCTTCAGACTTGGCTTTGTTTGCCAGCTTGATAGCCGCTTCATTATCACCCTTCTTCGCAGCTTCTTCAGCCTTTTTCAATAACTTACCGGTATCACGCCATTCATAACCAACTGCCTTGGCTTTTTTGTTTGCATCTTGGGCACTTTTAATGGCACTGGCCGCTTCAGGCGACATGGAAGGCTTTTCGGGTTGCGCGCTACAACCAACTGTAAAACCTGTGGTCAATAGCAAAACAGCAAATAACTTTGCAGCTTGAGGTTTTTTCATCTGAGTGGTCCTCTTCTTTTGGTCGTTATATTTATACTTTGGCCTGATCAGACCTGTTAATAATTTATGCTGAAAAATAATCAGCAGCAACTTTGTAGTACCCAATACTAGCGCCTTAGTAATGGAGAGTAAATGCCTGTTGGGCAATTGCCTGAATGAATGCTTACTACTGCCAGCACATTGCTTTGTAAGTAAATTCTTATATTATAAATAACACAGGCAGCGAGCATGTAAAATGATGGTTTAGCTGCCGATCCCGTTAACAAAGTATCTTCCAGAAAACCGCTGGATACACATTGCGTCCTGACATGATGAAAATGATTCGTATGCGTGTGCTTAAGGTAAGCTTATTATGTTCCCGCATTTATGTGCGGGAACATAACCCTGCTTCAAGCAAGTGTGTGGATTTATGTCACCGTCTGCGTGATCGAGGTATCAATTAACAACTGGGCAAACGTACTCTGGTTGTAGACATCATAGGTAAGGCCACTGTTGGCCACCGTACCCACCGATGTCCAACCGCTGGAAATGACCGCATCTCCGATATCACCATTGATGACCAACTGATGGCGCGCCTCCGGATTGGCGCCACCGGCCCCGCCTGCTGCCAGGTCATAGGTACCGTCCGCCCAGCCTGTGGCATTATTGAAGTTATTCAGATCAGCCAGATCCAGTACATCAATCAATCCGAGTATCAGGGTATTATTACCACTACCGGTCAGATCAATGATCTCAATTGATTCAATACGAGAGACATTCGCAAGCGAAGCGCCACTCTGGTTATCGATAGCGGTCAGATCGAACGTAATGCCGGCGCCCTGCAGACTGAAGGTATCCAGACCGCTGCCGCCATCGACACGGGCGAGGTTTCCGTTGCTGATGCCACCCGCCAGGGCAGTGATATTACTGGCATTAAGGATGATCGTGTCATCCCCTGCACCGGCGTAGAGCACATCCGCGCCCCCACTACCGATAAGGGTATCATCACCCGCGCCACCTATCAGGGTTTCCGCTGCAGCCGTTCCGGTCAGGATATCACTGCCACTGGTCCCCAACTGGTCAACATCTGTCTGCCAATAGGCACCGGTAGTTGAACCGAAGAGGACATAGCTGCGACCGGCATCAGCACCAGCTGCAGGATCACTGACTCTGGCGCTAACAATCAGGTCACCAAGACCATCACCGTTAACATCCCCGGCACTGGCCACACTCCATCCACTTTCTCCACCGGCATCCTGGCCATTAATAACAAAGCCGCCTGTGCCGGCTGCTATGTCGGACAGATCGATGGCCGATGTGCCGGTCTTGCCATATACCACGTAGCTACGCCCGGCATCAGCGCCGGCCACAGGATCGTAGAACTTTGCACCGATAATCAGATCATTAAGACCATCGCCATTGATATCCCCGGCGCTATCGACATTAAAGCCACTCTGATCACCGGCGGCCTGACCATTGATGACAAAACCGCCTGCGCCCGCCGCAATATTGGACAAATCAACAGCGGTGGTGCCGGCCTTGCCAAAGACGACATAACTGCGTCCGGCTGACGCACCGGCTGCCGGGTCACTGAGCTGTGCACCGACAATAAGATCCGCCAGGCCATCACCATTGACATCACCGGCGCCGGCCACACTCCAGCCATTTTCACCGTTGGCATCCTGGCCATTGATGACAAATCCACCCGTGCCCGCCGCAATGTCAGACAATTCAACAGCTGTATTGCTGGCCTTTCCGAAGACCACATAGCTACGCCCGGCATTGATGCCTGCAACCGGGTCACTGAACCTGGCACCGACGATCAGGTCGGCGAGTCCATCACCATTGACATCACCAGCGCTGGCCACAGCCGCACCACTCGCATCACCCGCCGCCTGGCCATTGATGACGAAACCCCCGCCTGAGCCCGCTGCAATATCGGACAGTTCAACAGCCGTGGTATTAGTCTTTCCAAATATCACATAGCTGGTGCCGGCATTGACACCGGCTGCGGGATCACTCTGCCTGGCGCCGACGATCAGATCATTAAGACCATCTCCGTTCACATCCCCGGTGTTGTCCACACTCCAGCCACTTCTGTCACCAGCAGCCTCACCATTGATGATGAAACCGCCCGTTCCGGCTGCAATGTCGGACAGCTCGATGGCTGTGGTTGTTGTCTTACCAAATACTATATAGGTGCGGCCGGCAGAAGCGTTAGCTTCACCCGCCCCAACGATCAGGTCAGCCAGGCCATCACCGTTAATATCACCGGCGCTGGCCGCACTCGTACCATTTTCATCACCCGCGGCCTCACTGTTGATGACAAATCCACCGGTGCCTGCTGATATATCGGACAAGTCGATGGCTGTAGTATCAGTCTTTCCGAAGACCACATAGCTACGGCCGGCATCGACACCCCCTGCATCGTTTAATCTTGCTGTCACAATCACGTCGGACAGGCCATCATTATTGACGTCTCCGGCGCTGGCAACACTGTAGCCGCTCTCATCAGCTGCGCTTTCTCCATTGATAACGAAGCCACCCATACCTGCAGCCACCATCGAGAGGTCGATGTAGTCGGGTGGTATGGTAAAGTTGAATGTCGTCGAATCACTGATGCCGGCATAGGGATTGCCCCCTGTATCGGTCAGAACACCGGCGGCCATCTGAACATTATAGTTGCTGTCGGGGTTAAGATCAGCCATTGGATCGATCGTGACCGTATTGCCGCTAATAGTGACCTGCGCATTACCGACTGCGATGATGCGCGTATCAGCGGCACCATCACTGATAATAATATTGCCTGTTCCTGCCGCCATGTCCTCACTGAAGGTCAATACAATATTACTGGTCAGGTTAACATCATTGGCATCGTCGGCAGGTATACTGGAGGACAGGGTCGGTGCAGTAGTATCGACCAGATAACCACCATCATCGGCCACCGCGGTGTGCGTTAACGTCGCGGCATTGCCGGCTGCATCGGCCAGCGTGCCGCCGTTGAGTGACAGGCTGTCGACATCG
>Ga0316205_10003762_pt1 | contig 13975 bp, 11 predicted proteins | sample 3monthpyrite_MG_FD_204941 | JGI IMG/M metagenome (GOLD analysis project Ga0316205, IMG submission 204941) | Microbial mat bacterial communities from mineral coupon in-situ incubated in ocean water Damariscotta River, Maine, United States -... | ecosystem: Environmental > Aquatic > Marine >... | reverse complement strand
AATAGCGCCAACCGCACCGACAAACACATTGTTTTTGCCCAGCGCCTGCGCATGGGCGGCACGCATATCTTCCGGTGTGAGGGCGGCTACAGTTTCCAGCGTGCCATCAACGGGCAAACCATATGGGTGGTCGGGAAAGGTCAATTCGCGCAGCGCTTTGCTCCCTATGGCCTGCGGGTCGGTTTTTTCACCGCGCAAGCCCGAGTTAACCTGCCCGCGCACCCGCTCAAAGGCCACCGCGTCAAAATTCGGCTCCACCAGCGCCAGCCGCAGCAGGTCCACGCTTTCCTCAAGGTTTGAGGTCAGCATCGAGGCGGAAATGTTCACGCTGTCGCGCCCGGCACTAAACCTGAAGCGCGCGCCAAGCTCGTCGGTGCGCTCGGCAAAGCCGGTGGCATCCAGCGGCCCTGCCCCTTCTTCCAGCAGGCCGGCCATCAGGTTGGTGGCCCCCAGTTTATCGAGCGGGTCGAGCGAGGTCCCGCCGCGAAAGCTGAACTGAAGCGCCACCATCGGAATACTGTCTTCCTGCACCAGCCAAGCCGTAATGCCGCCCGGAGACGTAACTTTTTGAATGTTGCTCGCGGCCTGCACGGGCGATAAACCCACCCAAAAAACAGCCAGTATGGAAAAAACACGGATCATTGTTTGCCCTCCTCCGCGCCCATTAAATAGCCGGTAACCGATTGGCGTTTATCCAGCACTTGCCGGGCGGCGGCAAGAATATCTTCTTCGGTTACGGCCTGCAAAATATCGGGCCACGCGGCCACATCTTCTATTGTCAGCCCCGAGGTCAGGGCCGCGCCATAGCGCTGCGCCAGCCCCATCTGGCTATCCATGGCATATATCTCGCTGGCCAGCAGCGCCGCCTTGGAGCGCGCCAGCCGCGCCGGGTCCACCCCGTTTTCCAGCAGGTAAGCAAGGGTGGCATCCAGCCGCGCCTCCGCTTCTTGCAGCGAAACGCCGGGCTTGGGCACCACATACATGCCAAAAGTATCGGGGTCATAAGACAGGCCGCTATAAAAAGCGCCGGATGAAAGGGCGATTTCCTCTTCTATTTGCAAGCGCTGGCCCAGCAAAGAGGTAATGCCGCCACCGCCAAGCACATCCGCCAAAAGCGAAAGCGCGGCGGCTTGTTCTTGCGCGCCCGCACGGCGGTTGGGGGCCAGATAGGTGCGGATCACATACGGGTTTGATACCCTTTCGTCACGGTATTCAAGCCGCCGTGCCGCCCGTTGCGGCGGCTCTTGCGGGCGCAGCCGCTTTTTGATCCCGGGCGAGGGCGCCACCGGGCCATAATATTGCTTTGCGAGCGCCAACACCTCTTCGGGCTGCACATCACCCGCCACTACCAATATCGCATTGTTGGGCGCGTAGTTGAGGTCATAAAAATCCAGCGCGTCCTGCAAGGTAAGCGCATTCACTTCATCGGGCCAGCCAATAATCGGGGTGCCGTAAGGGTGGTTGAGAAACTGGGCCGCATTGCGCTGTTCGCTAAAAAGCGACCCGGGGTTGCTATCGGTGCGCAGGGCGCGCTCTTCCAGCACCACGTCACGCTCGGTCAGCATGGCGGTATCATCAAGAATGAGGCCGCGCATCCGGTCGGCTTCCATCTCCATCATCAATGGCAGCCGGTCAACCGCCACCTGCTGGTAGTAGCCGGTGTAATCTTGCGAGGTAAAGGCGTTATCGTCGCCGCCATTGGCTTCGATCACCTCCGAAAAAGTCGCATCCGGCACCGCTTCGGTGCCCTTGAACATCAAATGTTCGAGAAAATGCGCAATGCCCGATTTGCCCGCCGGTTCATCGGCAGCCCCAACACGATACCACAGCATATGGGTCACAATCGGGGCGCGGTGATCCTCGATCACCACCACTTCCAAACCGTTTTCCAAAGTATAGCGCGTTACCGGCACTTGTTGGGCCTGCGCCGTTGGCACCAACACCATGGCCAGCAAGGCTGCTCCCAAAAATCTACGCATCTTTCCTCCTCGGCAATTTTAACCTCAAAGATAACCCTCCCGGCGGCAACATCAACCGCGCAAACGAAAGCGTGAACGCGCCACGCGGGCTATCAGCGTTGCGCCGCCGAGGCGTAGCCGAGGCCACCGCCGCCGGCAGGCTTTTTTCAGCTTTGCTGGAAAATATGCTTTTGGTGAAGGGGTTTACCCCCAGAGCCAAAAGCACCCGGGCTTTTTCGGCTGCCCGGCTCAACCCCGGCGCTTTTTGCCGGGTTTCTCGCCGGGCTTTTTGCCATCCAGAATTATCAGCCCGATCACCCCGAGGAATATCCACATATCCGATGTGTTAAAGACAAAGGGGTTGGAAATGCCGCAGCAGCTTACATTCAAAAAATCGACCACCGCGCCAAAGCTCAGCCGATCCAAAATATTGCTGATTGCCCCGCCGACCACCAGCCCAACCGATAACTGCACCCCCAGTTCGCGCGCATTGCGAAACCAGATCAGCAGCGCCAGCGAGATCGCCAGACCAACGCTAATCAGTATCCACCTTGTGATATCGCTGCCCGCGGCGAACAGGCCGAAATTGATACCCTGGTTCCAGGCCAGACGCAGGTTCAGATAGGGCGGCCAGACATCGATCGCCAACCTGTTTTCAAGGTCGAGCCAATCCAGCACCCAGATCTTGATCAACCGGTCAAGCGCAAATATGGCAACGGATATGGCAAGAATTCTTCTGATCGGCATTGTAATGCTCCGCTGGTTGCCCCGCCTATGTAGGCGATGCCGTGGCGGGCGGCAAGTGTTTCAATCCCTCACCAAATCGTTCATATACGTGTATTCTACCGGCCCGATATTTGATCTAGGTTTCCTGCATTAAATTTATCCAGCAGGAGAACAGGATTATGTTGAAACATTTAACCATTGTCGGCCTCGCCGCTACCGGCATTACCGGGGCCAACGCCCAGATCATGCCCTATCCAGACACGATGATCGTGCTGGATGTATCCAACTCGATGTGGGGCCAGATCGATGGCATCTCCAAAATCAGCATTGCCAAACAGGTGATCGGAGATCTGGTCACCGATCTTGAGGAAGATATCGACTTCGGGCTGATCGCCTATGGCCACCGCGCCAGAAGCGATTGCGGAGATATCGAGCAGGTTATGCCGGTCGGCGAGCTTGATACCAATGCCTTCAAGCAGGCCGTAAACGGCCTGACCCCGCGCGGGCGTACCCCGCTTACCGCCGCCGTGGCCGCGGCCGCCGATGCCCTGGATTATACCACGCGCTCGGCACGGGTAATTCTGGTATCAGACGGGGTTGAAAGCTGTGAGGGTGACCCGGAGGCGCTGGCATCCACCCTTGCCGCCAACGGGTTTGATTTCACGCTGCATGTTATCGGGTTTGATGTATCCGGCATTGAAGACCAAAGCGGGCTACAGGCACTGGCCGAGCAAAACGGTGGCCTATACCTGACCCCGGACACCAGCAACGAGCTGAAAGAAGACCTGAATTCGATGATGGAAATGGAGAGCGGCATGGCACCGGCCGCGATCGCCAGCCTGTCGGCCGACACGGATTTCGCCCCGCGCGGCCGCATTACCGTCAGCTTCACCGGCCCGATGGGCGCTGATGATTATATCGGCCTTGCCAAAGCCGGTGCCGCTCCCGATGCGGTGCTCGCCATCGCCCGTGCGGGCAATAGCGGCAGCGCCTTGCTGATCGCCCCGCGTGCTGTCGGCAGCTATGAGCTGCGCTACTATTCCGGATTGGGCGAGGTGCTGGCCATGCAGGTAATCTCGGTGCAATAAATTTGGTTTAAATCTGCTGCCGGCCTTAGGGCCGACCACAGTTTTAAAACGGGCATGGTGCTTTGAAAGCCACCCGCGCCCCGCCGCTCGGGTGGAATATTTCCAGCCGCTTTGCGTGCAGGCACAAGCGGGGCGCGGCGGCCAGCGCCGGGCCTTTGGCATAAAACCTGTCGCCCAGTATCGGGTGGCCAATGGCCAGCATATGCACCCGAAGCTGGTGGCTGCGGCCGGTTTTGGGCATCAGCTGCAGCCGCGCATGGCCGGCGTCGCGGGCCAGCACCGCCCAGCGGGTTTGCGCCGGTTTGCCAGCGATATGGTCCACTTTTTGCAAAGGGCGGTTTGGCCAGTCCACCATCAGCGGCAGGTCCACCTCGCCCTTGTCATCGGGCTGGCCCCATACCAGCGCTTCATAGGTTTTCTCAACATGCCGCCGCTCGAATTGCAGGCCCAAATGGCGCTGGGCGGCTTTGTTGCGGGCAAAGATCATCACCCCCGAGGTATCCATATCCAACCGGTGCACCAGCAGGGCACCCGTAAAGGCGGCCCTGGCGCGCTGCGCGAGGCAGTCGGCGTGCTCGGCGGCCTTGCCCGGCACCGAAAGCAGGCCTGAGGGCTTGTTCAGCACCAGCAGGTCATCATCGTGATGCAGCACATCAAGCGGGCCTGTGGGTGGCGCATAGGTAAACTCAGCCCGCATCCAGCGCCTTGAGCAAGCCTTGGGTGGAGGCGTCTTTGCCCGTGGCATCGCCGCCTTCAACCAAAGGCAGCAGCGCCGTGGCCATTTCCTTGCCAAGCTCGACGCCCCATTGGTCAAACGAGTTGATCCCCCAGATCACCCCTTCCACAAACACGCGGTGCTCATAAAGCGCGACGATCTGCCCGAGCACAAACGGCGTCAGCTTCGGATAGGCCAGCGTGATCGAGGGCCGGTTGCCCGGAAAGGCGCGGTGCGGGCCAAGCCCGCTGCCATCACGGCCGCGCATCAGGGCTTCGGATTGCGCGAGGCAGTTGGACTTCAACAGGTTGTGCTGGTGCGCAAGTTCCGGCTCGTGGCCTTGCGCCGCGATCAAAAATTCGCACGGCACCACATTGGTGCCTTGGTGCAACAACTGGTAAAAGGCGTGCTGGCCATTGGTGCCCGCCTGCCCCCACACCACCGGCCCGGTGGGCTGGCTTACCGCTGTGCCATCAAGGCGCACACGCTTGCCGTTGCTCTCCATATCCAGCTGTTGCAAATAGGCGGGCAGGCGGGCAAGGCGCTGGTCATAGGGCAGCACGGCGCGGCTCGGGTAATCACAAATATTGCGGTGCCAAATACCGGTCAGCGCCAGCAGCACCGGCATATTTTGCGCCAGCGGCGCGGCTTTGAAATGGGTGTCCATGGCATAGCCACCATCCAGAAACGCACCAAAATCATCCGGCCCCACGGCCAGCATCAACGGCAGGCCAATGGGCCCCCAGATCGAATAGCGCCCGCCCACCCAGTCTTCAAAGCCAAACACCCGCTCGGGCGGAATGCCAAAAGCGGCAGTTTTTTCAAGCGCCGAGGAAATCGCGACCATCTGGCTGCCCGCCGCCGCGCCCAGCCATTGCCGCGCGGTTTCGGCGTTGGTCATGGTTTCGATAGTGGTGAAGGTTTTGGAGGCCACAATCACCAAGCTGCGCGCCGGGTCGGCCTCTTTCAACGTATCCGCTATATGCGCGCCATCAATATTGGAAACAAAACTCAGCTTTGGCCCGTCATGGTAAGGTTTGAGCGCTTCAACCCCCATTGCCGGGCCAAGATCCGAGCCGCCAATGCCGATGCTGATCACCTCGGTGATCGGGCCGCCATCCGCTGCCCTGAAGCGGCCAGCGCGCAGGGCATCGGCAAAGTCAGCCATCCGCGCCAGTGTGGCGCGAACCTCGGGCATCACGTCAATACCGTCTACCATTACAGCGCCGCCGCGATTGCGCAGCGCCGTGTGCAACACCGCGCGGTTTTCGGTGGTGTTGATCTTTCCTCCCACAAACATCGCATCGCGCTTTGCTTCAACGCCCGCCTCGGCAGCCAGTTGCAGCAAAAGCCCGCGCGCCTCGGCATCCATCGCGGTTTTGGCATAATCAAACAGCAGATCGTCCACCGTTAGGCTGAAATCATCAAACCGGCCCCGATCCTCAAAAAGCGAGAGGATGGTTCTATCCGCACTGGCCGCGCGATTGGAGCGCAACATCCGCCACATCGTATCCATGTTATTTCCCCAATTGGCTGGCTTCGCGGGCCAGGGCTTCAATACCGGCCCAATCGCCAGCGGCCACAAGGTTTTTGGGCGCCACCCATGAACCGCCCGCGCAAATCACGTTTGGAAGGTCAAGATAATCTGTCGCATTGGCAAGGCTCACGCCGCCCGTCGGGCAAAAGGATATTTGCGGCAGCGGCGCACCAATGGCTTTGAGCGCCGGGGCCCCGCCCGAGGCTTCGGCAGGGAAGAACTTGAGCAGATCATAGCCCCGCGCCAGCATTTGCATGGCCTCGGTGGCGGTGGCAGCACCTGCCAGCAAGGGCAGGCCCAGCGCTTCGCAGGCCGCAATCAAGTCATCGGTTGCGCCGGGTGACACACCAAATTTTGCCCCTGCAGCCACAGCGTTTTCCACATCGCGCGGGGTTATCAGCGTGCCAGCACCCACCACGCCGCCCTTTACCTTGGCCATTTCTGCAATGGCTTCCAGCGCAGCGGGGGTGCGCAGGGTTACTTCCAGCGCGGGCAGACCACCAGCGATCAAGGCTTCGGCCAGCGGGCGGGCATCGGCAGCGTTATCCACTACCAGAACCGGCACAATCGGCGCCAGTTCACAAATTTCGCGGTTGCGTTTGCAAGCGTCTTGGGGGGTAATGCTCATTTGGTCACCATAAGGTTTTAGCAGCCCGCTCGGGCCAGGTTTGATCATAGGTTTTGCCGTCAAATTCACCCGGGTTCATCGCCACCGGAATATCTCCAGCCAAGGGCAAAACCAGCGCAGCAGAACGGGCTAATGGTGCTTTTGGCACCGCAACCTCACAGGTCATATCACGCTCGCGCCGGTTTCAGCCGGGCCAACAAAACGGCGGAAAACTTCGAACATTTCGCGGCCCATGCCAAAGCCATTGGCCGAAAGGTCAGCCAGCACTGGTGCGCGGCCGAGCACGGTTTCATCAAGCACATCAAGCGTGCCATTCACCGCATCCACCCGCACGATATCACCATCTGCGAGCTTGGCGATCACCCCGCCATCCATGGCTTCGGGTGATACATGAATGGCCGAAGGCACCTTGCCCGAGGCGCCGGACATGCGGCCATCGGTGACCAACGCCACCTTAAAGCCGCGCCCTTGCAAAATGCCCAGCAAGGGCGACAGCGAATGCAGTTCCGGCATCCCGTTGGCCTTGGGCCCCTGAAAGCGCACCACAACCACGGTATCGCCTTCAAGCGCGCCTGCCTTAAACGCGGCTTTTACAGATTCCTGATCATGGAACACCTTCACCGGGGCTTCAATAATGTGGCGTGAAGGGTCTACCGCCGAGGTTTTCATGACAGCAGAGCCAAGGTTACCCCGCATCAGCTTCACACCGCCGGTTTTCTGGAACGGGTCGGCCACGGTTTTGAGGATTTTATCGTTTTCGCTTTTCCGCGCCCCGCCTTCATAAACCACTTCGCCATCACGCAGCTTTGGCTCGCGGGTATAGGCCTCCAGCCCCTCGCCGACCACGGTTTTGGTATCGGGGTGCAGCCTGCCACTGCGCAACAATTCACCGATCATATAGCCCAGCCCGCCCGCGGCATGAAAGTGGTTCACATCGGCCAAACCGTTGGGGTAAACCCGCGCTATCAGCGGCACAGCCTCTGAAATATCGGAAATATCCTCCCAGTCGAGCACAACCCCCGCGGCCCGCGCCATGGCGAGCAGGTGGATGAGCAGGTTGGTGGAGCCACCGGTGGCATTGAGCCCGACAATGCCGTTGACAAAAGCCTTGGGTGACAGCACCTCGGAAGCGGGCGTATATTCGTTGCCAAGTGCCGAAATCGCCAGCGCCCGCTTGGCCCCGGCAATGGTGAGCGCATCGCGGAGCGGCGTGTTGGGGTTCACAAACGAGGCACCCGGCAGGTGCAGGCCCATGAATTCCATCAACATCTGGTTGGTGTTGGCAGTGCCGTAAAAAGTGCAGGTCCCGGGGCCGTGATAGGAGGCGATTTCCGCCGCCATCAGCTCTTTATGGCCTACTTTTCCTTCGGCAAATTCCTGCCGCACCCGGGCTTTTTCATCATTGGGCAAGCCCGAGGTCATTGGCCCGGCGGGCAGAAATACCGCTGGAATATGGCCAAAACTGGCCGCGGCTATCACCAGCCCCGGCACGATTTTATCGCACACGCCAAGGTAAACCGCACTGTCAAACACGTTGTGAGACAGCGCCACCCCCGCCGCCATCGCGATCAGATCCCGCGAAAACAGCGAAAGCTCCATACCGGGCTGGCCCTGGGTTACCCCGTCACACATGGCCGGCACCCCGCCCGCCACCTGTGCGGTGCCGCCACTGGCGCGGGCCGCGGTGCGAATAAGCCCGGGGAAGCGCTCGAAGGGCTGATGGGCCGAAAGCATATCATTATAGGCGCTCACGATACCAAGGTTGCCCGCTGTGCCATTGACCAGCGGGTCTTGGTCCTCGCCCGCCGCCGCAAATGCGTGCGCCTGGTTGCCGCAGGTGAGGTGGGCGCGTCTTACCCCGGCTTCGGCGGCCCGCTCGCAGCGCGCCATATAGGCTGAACGCTGGGTTTCCGAGCGGCTCTCGATCCGTTCGGTCACGCGTATAATCGTCTCGTTCAAAGCCATGGTCTACTCCGCAAAATGTATTTCGGTTTCGGGTAAGGCAAGCACCACCCGTATCGGGGCCGCCTCGGCTGGCCCTTCTTCAAAGGCCTTCATCAGCGCGGCCATTTTTGCCGTGCCGGTGATCAGCACATGCACCGCTGTGGCAGCTTGCAGCACAGGTGCAGTGAGGGTCAGGCGCGGCTCGCCGGCACCGTCGGCACGCATCGGCAGCAAAACCGGCGCATTCGCTGCCAAGGCTTCTTTCAGCCGGTCAGCCCCCGGAAACAGGCTGGCGGTGTGCATATCTTCACCCATGCCCAGTACCAGCACATCCAGCGGCAGCGCGGGTTTTATGCCCGCCTCCAGCGCCTCCAGCACATCTTCGGGCGTGGCCCCCGGCATGGCCATCGGCACCAGTGTTGCGGCGGCGGCTTTGCCCTGAAGCAGGGTTTCTTTCAGCAATCGTGTGTTGGAGCGTGGTGACTCCTCGTCCACAAAGCGCTCGTCGGTCAGCATCACCTGCACCTTGGCCCAGTCCACTTCCTGCTCGGCCAGCGCCCGCAAAAACGCGCCCGGGGTGCGGCCCCCCGGCACCGCAAGGCTGGCGCGCCCGTTTTGCTCGATCGCCTCATTGAGTTGCCCGGCCACAATTTCGGCGAGATCCATCGCCAAAATCGCTTTATCGGGGTATTGGGCTATAGTTGCCATCAGCTTTCTATCTCCCGCCATTTGCGGCCGTCGCGGTGCAACAGCGCCAAGGCATCTTCGGGGCCAGAGCCGCCGGCATCATATAACGAGGGTTTGGCCGAGCTTTCCGCCCACGCCTCGATCACCGGGTCTATCCATGCCCATGCTTCCTCCAATTCGTCACCGCGCATAAACAGGGTTTGGTCGCCTCTAATTACATCCATGATCAGGCGCTCATATGCGTCGGCATCGTGGTGGTCATCACCCAGCGCTTCGGCAAAGCTCATATCAAGCGGCACCCGGGTTAGGCGCATGCCCCCCGGCCCCGGCTCCTTTATGGTCATATGAAGGGTAATGCCCTCGTCCGGTTGCAACCGGATCACCAGTTCATTGCTGCCTTGCTTGGCCATATCCGGAAAAATGGCATGTGGCGGGGCTTTGAAAACCACCGCAATTTCCGACACCCGGGCCCGCAGGCGCTTGCCGGTACGCAAATAAAACGGCGTGCCGGCCCAGCGCCAGTTTTCCACATCGACCCTGAGCGCCACAAAGCTTTCGGTTTTGCTGTCGGGGTTTTCGGCATGGTCTTTGTAAGCCGCTTCACCCGCCCCGGCGCGATACTGGCCGCGCACGCTATTTGTGCTTTTTAGCGGCTCCAGCGCCCGGATCACCTTCAGCTTTTCATCGCGCACAAAATCGGCATTGAACTTGGCGGGCGGTTCCATGGCTGTCAGGCATAAAAGCTGCATCATATGGTTTTGCACCATATCGCGCAGCGCGCCGGATTTATCGTAATACCCGCCACGGCCTTGCACGCCGATGCTTTCGGCCACGGTGATTTGCACATGGTCGATATGCTGGGCGTTCCATAAAGGCTCAAACAACGCATTGGCAAAGCGAATCGCCATCAGGTTTTGCACGGTTTCCTTGCCGAGATAATGGTCGATCCGATAAACTTGGTGCTCGCCAAAACAGGCCCTTAGCTGGGCATTGAGCACCTGCGCCGAGCGCAGATCATGGCCAAGCGGCTTTTCTACCACAATCCGGCTATCCGGCGTGGCAATACCGTGCTTGCTCAGCCGGGTGGCAATTTCGCCAAACAGGCCGGGGCCGACCGACAGGTAAAAGGCGCGCACGGTATCGGGGCGCAGCTTGGCCTTCAGCGCTGCCCAGCCAGCATCTCCCATGACATCGACCACCAGATAATCAAGCGCGGCCAGAAAGGCCCTGAGCATCTTCGGGTTTTCCAGCGCTTCGGGCTCAAATTCCGCCAGGGCCTCGCGCACAAATTCGGCAAATTTCTCGCGGTTCATTGCTTTGCGGGCCACACCCACAATCCGGGCATCCCCGGGCATCTGCCCTTCCAGCATCCGCCGGAAAAGCGCGGGCAAAAGCTTTCGGCGCGCCAGATCGCCAGTGGCACCAAAGATCACCAGATCAAAGGAATTAACGGGAATAACGCGTGAAACCATGGCCAGACTCTTCTTGATAAGGCGCAAACGCGCCAGAGGTAGAATAGAATAAAGCGGGGCAATCTGCCACACTCTTGGGCCACCCGCTTCCTAGCAGTTATCCACACAAGGTCAAGCAAAGACTGTGCCGATCACCCGATTGTAACCGGTTTATGGCCGCGTTGCGATTTTTTTACCGCATCCGCCCAGAATAACAGGCTGTAACAAATTGAAATGGCCGCTGAAGCATCGAGCAACCTGAGGCTGCAAAGCATGTGAACATCCAGCGAACCGCGCCACAGGGTTGCCACAATCGGCAAAACTTTGGGTGATAAGGCCAAATAGCGCTTTTATCGGCCGGGTGGATTGCGTAATCAGAATTGGCACGTTGAACACAGGAGAAATGGTGAGCGTCTGGTTTTTGATATTGCGCGGCATTTTCCGGCTTCAGCGGCTGTGCTTTGCCAAAAAACGGGTGGTGTTGGCAACAGCAGGCTTGTTTTTGCTGCTTATCGGCTCCGGCATGTTCGAGATAAAAACCTCGAATGACCCGTTTTTGCTGTTTGGGCCCGGCAATGAATATCGCCAAAAGCTGGAACGGCAAAACGAATCTTTCGGCGAAACCAACCAGACCCTGATGCTGCTGGCGGTAGACTCGACCGAAGAACGCCCGCGCCTTTTGGCGGCCGAACGCGCCCTGTTCAGGATATTGAGCGACCCCGACAGCGCATTGGCCATCTCCGACATGACCAGTTTCACCTCGGTTTCCAGCCTGTTGCCGGCCATGGGCTACCCTCTTGAAATGACATCAATAGACGATGTTGCCATTTTGCTGGACGAGCGCGCCGCGCTCGGAAAAGTATTTTTCAACCAAGACCACACCGCGACCATTGTCTCGATCAAGCTCGATCTGAGTGACCAGAGCGACGGTGGTTTGCAGCAGGCCTATGGCGAGCAACAGGCGCTGGCCGAGCATATGCGCACCACCTTTCCCGATGTAGACGTGGCCTTTACCGGGTCGGTATCGATGGGCGAAGCCCTGCGTGACGGCCTGACATTTGACCGGAAATTCCTGTTTCCGCTGACGCTTGTTGTCAATTTTCTGTTTTTGTTGCTCGCCTTTCGCAACCTGCGCATCACCCTTGCCACGCTCGGGGTCGGGGTTGGGTCGGTGGTTTTGACCACGGGGCTTGCGGGCTGGAGCGGCTATGTGTTTGCCACCGCGGCGGTGTCGTCGTTTTCGATCATCATGACCCTCACTGTTGCTTCGCTCATCCATATCATCCACTCGATCGGCCAGCGCCAGCGCAACCTGCGCTTCCAAAAGCGCGACACGCTGATATTGGCGAGCTTCCGCAAGCTGGCAGTGCCGGTTATCCTTGCCCACGCCACCACGGCGGTGGGCTTTTTGTCACTCAACTGGGCCGATGCACCCGCCTTTCGCGCCATGGGCAATCTGGTGGCGGTCGGTTTGGTGTTTTCGCTGATACTCGTGCTTTTTGTGGCACCCTCGGTTTTGGCTTCGGGTTGCGGCAGCATGCAGGTCAGGGATGAGCGCATGCGCCGGATGAGCCGGGTTTTCACCAAGGCCTGGGCCAAATCACCGATGGTGTGGGGAACGGTAATCGGGTTGGCATCGATTATGTTGGTTGTCGGGCTGGTGCGCACCACGTTTGACGACCAGTTCATCCGGTTCTTCCCGCCCGAGCACCCGCTGCGCCAGAATATCCAGACCATTTCCGACAATATGGGCTGGTCCCAAACTATTGATCTGGTACTTCGCTACGAGGCTGGCGCACTGCTGACCCCGGAAAGCTTCCAGCAGCTTGAAAACTTCACCAATGATCTGCTGGCGCTGGAACAAGTGGTTGATATCCGCGGGCCGCTGCCCATTGTGCAAAACTGCCTTGAGCACCGCACCCCGCCTTATGAAGGCGCGCTGAAAGATGTGCCGCAAAAAATGCTGAATTTCTGTGTGCGCAGCAATTATTATGTGACCGAAGATTTTGGCAATGCCACCTTTGCCGCCGATTTTCGCGAATTGCGGATGAGCCTGCTGGTGGAGCGCCAAAGCTCGGCCAATGTGCGCGGGCTGGCCGAAACGGTTGAAGCCATGGCGGCAGAAGCCGGCTTTAAGGGCGACCGCGCGGCGGTGTCGGGCGTGAATGTGATGTCGTCCTATCTTTCCAAGGTCAACACCCAGTCCATGCTGGTTGGCTCGGCGGTTGCCATGGTGGTGGTGTCGATCCTGATCGGGGTTTTTCTGCGTTCGCTGCCGCTCGCCCTGCTCAGTATCTTTCCTAATTTCATGCCCGCCATGGCCGCGCTCGGGCTTTGGGTATGGGTGAATAGCGAGGTCGGCATGGCCGCTTCCATCATTGCGGCGCTCACCTTTGGCATTGTGGTCGATGATACCATCCACATCCTTTACGCGCTCAACCGCGGCCGCAAAAAGCAAACCAACCGCGGCGTGCAGCGCGTGTTGCAAAATGTGCTTCCCGGGGTGCTTACCACCACCGCCACCCTCGGCTTTGGCTTTGCGTTGCTGATGTTCAGCGGTTTTGCGGTTAACCAGCAAATGGGTTTTTTAACCGCCGCCACCATCTTCATTGCCTTCTTGTTTGACCTGTTTGTGCTGCCCGGCCTCTATATCATTTTTATCGGGCGAAACAGAAAACATTGAACAAGGGGCGGCTTTGCGCCTATGTTGCTGGCATCGCATCTTTTGGGGGGTTGTTATGCTTCGTATTGCCACCGCAGTTTTCCTGCTCAGCCCTGTTGTTGCGCAAGCACAATGCCTGACCCCCGAGGCACTTGATACCGGCATCACCATCACATTCGGCAATGGCAACCTCTCTTATGTCCAGCGCACCGCAAGCGGCAGTATCCTCGACGCTTATGACAATCAGCAAAGCTATTACAAAGAGATCATCCTTCTGGAAACCCTTGACGGCGTGATCGAGCTTAGCCGCGTATCGCATGAAAAAGACCAGTGGTCGCCGGTAACTTCGGGCCGTATGGCTTATGATTTCGCGGTTGAAATACTGGCACCCTATATGCCCGGCACCCGGGGCGGCGGCAGTGCCACCCGCGTGCGCCCCGATTACCGCGATACGCCCAAGGCGGTTGGCTGGTCTGCCTTTGAGCGCGCCCCGCTGCTGGTGGGTGAATGCAGCTATCAGGCCACGCAGGTTTTTATCACCGAATTCGACAGTCGCCGCGGTGACCTTTATGCCCGTGA
>Ga0316205_10003760_pt1 | contig 13978 bp, 14 predicted proteins | sample 3monthpyrite_MG_FD_204941 | JGI IMG/M metagenome (GOLD analysis project Ga0316205, IMG submission 204941) | Microbial mat bacterial communities from mineral coupon in-situ incubated in ocean water Damariscotta River, Maine, United States -... | ecosystem: Environmental > Aquatic > Marine >... | reverse complement strand
TTGCCTTCCCAACATAAAGCACACTCCCGCCTCTATCACGATAGATGTACACACCCGGCGAAAGAGGGAGATTGGCAACTTTTTCGGAAAGTTCGATGGATGATGACTCTGAACTACTCATTGCCTTGAAGATACAAAGAAATGCTAATCACGCGTTTTTGTTTCTAATTTTAAAAGATTATGCAAAACTTCTTTTTTTAAAAGAAAAAAATATTACTCGTTTTATTCTATAAATTTAGCAGGTTATTAAGAATAGAGCTTCACATATTCCTTTTCTGGGCTAAGTACCAAGCTGCGCAGCAACTCATCCCAACTTGAACTTAATTTAATAGTGAAACCACTTTTCTTAGCCCTTTCACAATGTGCTTCATTAATTTGAACCCGTTCTTTATAATTTAAAATCATACATTTAGAGAAACTGACCTCTGATGATAAAATTCTTTAGAAAAATTAGGCAACAATTACTGACTGATAATAAATTCAGCAAGTATCTGATTTATGCAATCGGTGAGATCATTCTTGTTGTAATTGGAATTTTGATTGCTCTTCAAATTAATAATTGGAATGAATATCAAAAAGAAAGAAAAAGCGAAGAATTACTTCTTTCAGAAATTCGAGACAATCTTAAGTATGACCTAAATGATTTTGATAGTAATATTGCAACACTACAAAATAAATCCATATCGAGTAGAATGATGTTAAAAGCACTTGAGAAAAACATCCCTTATCATGACTCCTTAGGGTACTTTTTCTCATATCTAAATGCATATCCTCACTTTAGTAGCAAAACTAATGGTTATAAATTATTACAGTCTAAAGGTTTAGAAATAATTATTAATACAAATCTTAGAAATAAGATTACAGATTTATATGAAGACCGCTATCAATACCTATTAACTTTTGAAAAGGAGCGAATTAATTATAATAAGGTGCTTCTAGAAACTGCAATGATTCCATTTATGGGAAATGAAAAATTGCCTTTAGATATCATGCCTAAATCTTTAATAAATAAGGGAAGTAATCAAACTTTAATCAGTATTGGATATTTCAGAAATATTCGAAATTACGACAGACTTATAGAGGATTTAGACTTCCAGAGCATGATTAAAAATGTTGAAATTTGGTCTACTGCACTTGGTAGTATTCATAATTCTGCTAAAGAGGATGCTATTGAATTAATTGGATTAATAGATCAAGAGCTTCAAAAATAACGATAGCGCATCAACGTATATAAAAAATTGTAGGAGTGGGGTAAACGAATTGAAATTTCCAAATATCTTTAAAGTTTGAAATTTTAAAGAACTAAAAAAGGAAGTCTGCTGACTTCCTTTTACTGCATTTCACTTTTAGAAATATCTAGTACCCTATACCATCTTACCCTTCATGCAAATCTGCGACTTGCTAATCTACAAGTTTTTAAATCTCAGCAGTCGCACAGCTAAATCGTAAAATGCTCTTGAAATATTATCGGATATTATTTCTGAAATTAACAGTAAGGTGCAAAATTGGAATAACTATAATGATGAAGTAAATCTAAGTTAGACGCAGCGAGATTCATTCAGAAAATCATTATAAATCTTGATAAACAATATTACGACTTGCTACAAAGTTTAAAGAGAATTGCAACCTTCGGGTTATAAATGGCCATCCAAAAACCCCTCACCAATATTAGGAATTATGAAAATTGTAACTGCAATTCTAGTTATTTTTATAACAACTAACTTATATGCTCAACAAGAGTCCAAATGGAAGTTAGGATTTGAATTTACCGAGGATAATCTATCAGGCGAAAATTTTGTTGTTACTGGTGGAGTCTTCAGTGGTTATAGGATTGAAAATACTGAACTAAATTATAGTATTGGGTTATTGTCTGAATATAATTTGAATGAAGAGATAAGTTTAAATACTGGTCTATTCTTTTCAAACAAAAACGTTAGTGGAGTAATCATCTGCAATACTTGTGATGTAATACCTGTATTGATTAAGCAACAGTATATGAGTGTTCCAGTTTCAGTGAGTTTCGGTTTTCTAAAATCAAAAATGAGACCACATTTGGAACTGGGATTTATTAATAATATTGGCTTGGTAAACGAAATAGAGAATAGCAGTGAATACTTTAGTGGTAATGGATATTTTTTTGAAGGCTTCGCTGGACTCTCACTCTCCTATAAATTGGGCAAAAAATTGGAAGCTGAAATTGGCTACAATTACCGTACGGCATTAACGCCAATGTATAAAGAAACTTCAGTTGGTGACTATACCCGCAACAATGTCTCTACCATTGGAATGGCTATTGGACTGAAATACGTATTAAAATAACATTGATTTACAATTCCTTTGATTGAATGGGGATATATCGCATAGATGTTTCATGTTTGTAACTAGAAATAACTGAGCGCGACAGATTGCCATCGGAATTCGGTAGGTTATAGAAATTCCTTTTTTTTAAGTTTTATATGAAAATCAAAAAATTCTCTTTAGTAAGCGGCTACTTTATAGCTATCGCCTCCCCTCTAGTATTGGCTTTTTACCTGCACCCAACGTCTGAAGAAGGATTCATAGCAAATGCCGGAATGCTGATGGGCATGGCTGGAATAATGATGGTGTTTTTCCAATTTATAATCTCTGCCAGAATTAAGTGGCTCGACCGATTGTACGCTTACAACAACTTGATTGATTTTCATAAAAGAATGGGAGTTTTGGCATCCTTTTTTATTATAGTTCATTTTTTGTTGCTTACCCTTTCAGAGCAATCATTGGATATGCTTTTTGGCATTAGTGAGCCTTGGTATGTCAACTTAGGCAAAGCTGCATTTTTGCTTCTTTTGGTTCAGATTTTAATAAGCATCAACCACAGAAAAATCAAAATGAGGTATGAGCAATGGCGAAGCATTCATGACTTACTCGCCTTAAGTTTATTAGTTTTGATGTTCGTACACAGTTTCTTTGCTGGTGGTGATTTAGAATTATATCCCCTACAAATATTATGGTTCGTACTCCCACCAGTTGCCATAGCTTTTTTTATCTGGCAAAGGTTTTTCCAATTCACGTTTGCACCAAATTATAAAGTTGTGGACGTCATTAAAAAAACAAACAATACCTTCAATGTTCAGTTTGCTCCAGAAAACGGTGATGAAGTGTACGCATATAATCCCGGTCAATTTCATTTTATAAAATTTTCGAATTGCAAGTATTTAGCGGATGAAGAACATCCATTTACAATATCGTCCAGTCCTTGCAAAAAATCATATATAAGCTCTACTATCAAATCTTCGGGAGATTTCACGCGGCAGATTCACCAACTTCAGAAAGGGGATAAAGTCAAAATTATCGGGCCTTTCGGTAAAATGTCTTTTGTGGAAAAACCACATGCAGGGTCCATCGTGTTTATTGCCGGAGGTATTGGCATAACACCTTTTATGAGCATGCTGCAATACATGTCAGATATGAATCATAAGCGGGAAGTAGTACTCTTTTACTTCAATCCTACCGAAGCAGATATTGCCTTCAGGGAAGAATTGGAGCAATTGATATCCCGCACATCCCTCCACTTGAAAGTAGTGCACATACTCAGCAAACAGGATAACTGGGAAGGGGAAAAAGGAAGGTTTAATACTACACTTTTGGAAAGGCATTGCCTTCAATCCATTTTATCCACTGAGTACTATGTTTGCGGGCCTTCACTTATGAGCCAAGCCGTGATTGCCGACTTGAATGAATTAGGCGTTCCACTAAATAAAATCCACAGTGAAATGTTTGGACTTGCAGGTTCTGGATCGCCAAAAACCCATCAGAAAAAACAAGCCCAATCCATTGCCCGATATGTTGCAATTTTATTATTGCTGATAATCACCTTGTTTGCGGGAATCCGTTCTGATTGGAAATTATTCGATGATAAACCAATGGAAAATGGTCATAGTCAGGAATTATTGAAGGCAGACTAAATATATCAAGAAGCAAAAGTAGCTAAGACCTGAATAAGGTACTAAATTAGCTAAATGTATCAACGAAAAAATAGAATGTCCACCCATCAGCAGTATCCTCTGATCGAACACTTTGTAGCCGAAATCACAGCTCGTACTACTTCCAAATTTGTAGGGGTTCAACCTAACATAGTCATTATACCAAATGTAAAAACCGAGACGCTTTTACCGATGATTGAGGAAAAAACAGCACATTGTTTTAATAAATGACATCAACAGGAAAAATATTAATAGTTGGTGGTTATGGCGCAGTTGGTAGGGTTATTTCAAAGGCATTAATAACATTGTTTCCTACCCAAATTATTATTGCAGGTAGAAATATTAAAAAAGCTGCCATATTTTCTTCCAAATTAAGCCCGAAAGTAATTCCATTGGAATTAGACATTACATCTTTCAGCAAACAAGATGTACAACTTGACGGCATTAGTCTTGTTATTATGTGCATTGACCAAACAGACACAAAATTTGTTTCAGAATGTATAAATAGGGGGATTAACTACATCGACATCACCGCAAATTATAATTTTCTTTCTAAGATTGAATCGCTAAATACTGAGGCGCAGAATCATAATTCTACGGTGATTTTAAGCGTAGGCCTCGCTCCCGGCATCACAAATCTTTTGGCGAAGCAATGTAGATCCAAAGTTCAGGACATGCGTTTCGCAGACATTTATATTCTGCTTGGTTTAGGGGAAGAACATGGAGAAGCTGCTTATCGTTGGGCATTTAATGACTTGAACGATACTTATTTTATCAAAGAAGAAGGAAACCGAATAAAGGTTCGAAGCTTTGAGGACGGTAAGCAAACCTTATTTCCTAATAATCTTGGAAAAAGAACCGCTTATAGATCCAATTTTTCAGATCAACACAGCATTACTAAAACACTTAATCTCGATTCTGTTTCGACTCGGATATGCTTTGATCCTGCTATTATGAGCAATATGTACGCTCTGATGAGGAAAACAGGATTTAGCAAACTTCTTACATTTACAATTGTTCAAGATTTTTTGATTAAACTTTTAAAATTATTCCGGTTCGGTTCAAACCAATTTGTTATAAAAATTGAAGCCGGGAGCAATCGAAAACAGACGTTGTTATATGAGTGTTCAGTGAATGGAACCGGTCAAGGAAAAACTACCGGCCTTGTTGCTGCAAAAGTAGCTGAGAAACTCTACACTTCATCTTTTGATTCAGGAGTTTTTCATATTGAAGAATTATTCGAACCGCTATCTTTTATTAAAGAATTGAACGATAATTTAAATTATCTGGAAAAGGATATGAAAAAATAAACGCCTAAAATGTGGTTGGGTTAAGTACTAGAATTACAAATTTTTTTTCACTATCCACAATAAAAAACAATCTGTTGTACCAAAAGGAACAAAAACTTATAAAACAGTTTGCTCGTCTTAAAAAAATTTAAACGGCTCAAATAAACAATGCCTATTTCGCATTTTTCAGCTTCGAAAGTCACCATAAACCAAAGCCAAACCGTTAAAAAATGAATCAAGAATCATTTGAACAGATTTTAAGAGCTCAGCTTCCTATTGCATGGATCGCCGGGGTACGTTTTCAAAGTTTTGAAAAGGACACCTTTAAAACCTGCGTTCAACATGACATCCTCAATCAAAATCCCTTTGGCAGTATGTTTTGGGCTGTTCAAGGGATGGCTGCAGAATTTGCCGGTGGAATGATGTTATTGAGAAAAATTGAGTCATCGGGAAAAAGTATTGCTTCGTTAATAATTAAAAGTGAAAGTACATTCAGTAAAAAAGCGACTGGAAAAATCATCTTCACTTGTAATGATGGCGGAAAGATTAACAATGAAATTCAAAAAGCGATTGAAACCAATAATCCTTCTGTTTTTGATTTATGTAGTATTGGCACGGACGAGTTAAACGATGTGGTGGCTGAATTCGTTTTTACCTGGAGTATTAAGGTAAGAAACTGAGATTTTTTCAACGTTTTTATTGAATTTAAAAAGGTACAATTCATTGATTGGTAATTATAATTTTATGACACATTCATTAAAACAGTCCAGAAATTGGTCATATCAAAAGCTTCTTAATAAGTGATTTTACCTTAGGCTACGAATCCTGTAGATTTGCAGCCGATATGAAAACCAAACACAACATCCCAAATCGGCTCATCTTTTCGGAACATAATCCAAAGAGACGAAAACGAGCATTTCTCATTATATCGATATTAATACTTGTCCAATTATCGCTGATCTGGCCAATTTATCCACTCTTTGGATCTTCCACTCCTTTAATTATGGGATTCCCACTTTCTTTTGCGTGGGTCATTTTAATGGTTATTTGCTCTTTCAGCTCTTTGCTCTGGTTCTATTTTAACGAAAAAAAGGAGGATAAAAGCTGATGGAAAGCTGGATGATCATCCTCGGAATTTGCGGTTTGTATTTAGTCATCACTTTGGTGATGGGGATTATCCCGGGATTAAAAGTTAGTCACAGCACTACAGGTTACGTAGCCGGCGACCGCTCAATGAATGTCTTCATTCTCTATTTTGTATTGGGCGCTTCCATTTTTTCGAGTTTTGCTTTTTTAGGAGGACCGGGTTGGGCATATTCCCGTGGAGTTGCCGCTCTATATATCATTGCTTATGGAGCCGTTGGCATGGTCCCATTCTACTTTTTCGGTCCCAAAGCAAGAGCTCTTGGCGAAAAATATGGGTTCGTTACTCAGGCAGAATTACTAGAAGACCGCTACAATTCAAAATTGCTTTCCGGCATTTTAGCCGTGTTAACTGTAGTGGTTTTAATCCCCTACCTTACCTTACAAATGAAGGGTGCCGGAATAGTTCTAAATACCATCAGCGAGGGCGCAATTCCAATTTGGTTAGGAGCCGCAATCGCTTATTTAGTGGTTCTAGTGTATGTTTTTTTTAGTGGTGTGATGGGAGTAGGTTGGACAAATACATTCCAGGGTATTTTCATGTTGATCATTGCCTGGTTTTTGGGGATTTATCTCCCACAAAAAATGTATGGTGGTATTGGACCCATGTTCGAACAATTACTACAGACAGAATTTAAAGATGCCCTTTCTGCGCCGGGTCTTACCGCAGTGGGCGATAAATGGGATTGGTGGGGATTTAGTTCGGCAGTTATAGTTTCAGCCATCGGTTTTTCGATGTGGCCTCACTTTTTTATGAAAGCTTTTGCCGCTAAAAGTGATCGAACCATTAAGCTGACGGTAGTTTTGTACCCGACTTTTCAGATCTTTTTAGTTCCGATTTTGATCATTGGTTTTTCGGCAGTTATGTCCTTTCCGGGTGTTTCGCCCGCCGACTCCATCCTTCCTCATGTTCTTTTAAACATGGATTTACCTGTTGTGTTGATCGGCTTGGTTTGTGCAGGAACATTGGCTGCATCCATGAGTTCCGGAGATGCAATCGTCCATGCAGCTGCCTCTGTTGCAGTTCGGGATGGGCTAACGAAAATTCCAGCTGTTAATGCATGGTTGAAGGCAGGCGATCATGAACGTTTGTTGATTCGAATTGGAGTCGTAATAATTTCACTTATCGCCTACTACTTTGCTGTGTTTGCAGAGACAGATATTGTTTCCCTCCTATTGGGAGCTTACGGCGGAATTGCACAACTTTTTCCGTTGATGTTTGCCATGTTCTACTGGCCACGTGCAAATGGAAAAGGTGCATTAGCCGGAATGATTGGCGGAATATTGGTCACCCTCTTTTTTCTATATAGTCCGGAATATAAACCCTTGCCCATGCATGAAGGTATTTTTGGTTTGATTGCAAATCTCATCCTTTTGATTAGTGTGAGTTTGGCTACACCACCCGAAGAAGAAAACAGGATTAAGCGATATATTAAATTTTAGTATGAGCGCATTCACAGGATTTAGTCTCGGAATCGTAACCGAAAATCAAAACCGTATTCAAAAAGCTGAGAAATTAGCTTCTATTTTAGTGGAGCATCTCCCAGCTGTCCGTAATTTTGACATCCAAAAATACAACAAGTTACCTGGTTCTTATCGAATTGAGTTAGAAGGCATTTTTCAAACTCAAAATCATATAAAAGAATCTATACAGATTACTGATTCAATCTGTTCACCCTGGATGGTAATGTATGACCGAGATTCTACAAACATAGAATTGATCTTCAATACATCCGAATCCGGTCAATTTGAGTTCAAGGAATTTAATGTAATCCGTTGGGCTCATTTTCAGGTAATTATTGGATGAAAAAATATTAGAACCATGTCCAATAATTCATTTTATAAAATAAATCTGGTAAACTAAATGAAATCTTGTCCTCAATGTAAATCTGAATTTGGGTACCCCATGAGTGACTTTCTCTATGCTTGTCCTGAATGCGGGCATGAGTGGAATCCTGAAAATGAAGAAGCCGATTCCGCGCATATTATCCTTGATGCCAATGGCAATGAATTAAATGATGGAGACGCAGTAATTGTGATAAAAAATTTGCCGGTAAAGGGATCGCCTAAACCTATTAAGGCCGGTACAAAAGTGAAAAATATCAAGCTAACAGATGGGGATCATAATATTGATTGTAAAATTGATGGCTTTGGTTCGATGGGGTTGAAATCAGAATTTGTAAAAAAGGTTTAACAATCATCAAAAACACATGGATATAAAAAATATTTCCATCATGACCTGTCCCAATTGTGGTCATAAAAAAGAAGAAACCATGCCTACGGATACCTGCCAGTATTTTTATGAATGTGAAAAATGTGCCTCTATTCTAAAGCCATTAAATGGGGCTTGCTGTGTGTATTGTAGTTATGGCTCAGTGAAATGTCCGCCTATGCAAGAAGAAAAGAGTTGTGCTAGTTACTAATCAGGTGGGCCAACAAGTTCAACAAATAGACCATCTGGATCTTTGATAAAAACTAGCTGATAAGATTCTCGTTTCACCCAACCCAGCACTTCGATTTCCGCTCTCTTTACTCGTTCAACTACCTGATAAAACTCTTCCGTTGAGTAATGAAGTGTCAGATAATTTACGCCTGCTGATTGATCCACACCGGATTGATTTGGTCGATCTTCCATGGTTTCGAAGTAGGCTAGTTTTAAAATTGTTGCCGAAGGTGCATCCACCATTTTGAACATTTTCACTGAAAAAGGCTTGCCATTCGCAACCCCTGCATCCTTGCTCCAAGCTTCATCCAAACTAAATTCACCTGCCGGTACCATCCCAATTATATCCGTGTAAAAAAATTCGGATGCGCCAATATCAGATACAACATATCCGATTGCTGCCACCCCCAGTTCAGAAGGTGATTGGGCAAAAATGGTTGTACTAAAAATTAAACCGACAAGAATTCTAGCAAGTGTTTTCATTATTGTTAATTGAGTTAATCCCTACCAGCCAAATAAGCTAATTTCATCAAATCTTCAACTTTGCTCCATAGTATTCAATCTTAAGGTTAGAATAATGGCACAATCGATTCTTATTATTGGTGCGTATGGTATGGCCGGAAGAGCTCTTTCCCGAGCTATTCTAACGAATTTGGATTGTCACCTCATTCTTTCAGGTAGAAACCGGAAAAAACTGGATGCATTTGCAGAAATTTTAGCTTCAGAATATCCTGATAAACATGCACTCTGTTTACAATTAGATGCCACTCATCGGGAGCCGTTGATTAATGCAATGGCAAAAGCGGATTTCACGATTGTGACAGCGACCATTCCGGATCACATAGAACTGATTGCCGAATGTGCGATTGAAACCAACACGAACGTGATAGATATTTTTATTCGGAATGATGTGGTTGATCGTCTCGAACGTTTTGATCCTATTTTGATCGAAAAAGAGCTCGCGCACTTCACTCAATGCGGATTTCATCCGGGTATCATTGCTCCACTTATCAAATATCTGGCTCCTTATTTTGATGAATATCTATCAGCGAATGTTGCGATGGCCATGGAACCCATTTTTGAAAAACCAAAAGCCATTCAGGAACTTATTTTTGAATTATTTGATTCGAAACCAACCGTGCTAAAAAACGGCACTTGGTATGAAGTTGATTACAGTGAAACACTTACCGTTGACTTCTCTCCATATTTCGGGACTAAGATTTGTTATCCGCTGCATATGCAAGAAATTTCGCATTTAAATCTTAGCCTCGGTTTGATTGAAGTCGGGGTATATGCTGCCGGGTTTTCCAATTTCATCGATTATGTGGTATTCCCTATTGCTATGATACTTGGAAAATTGAACAAAAAAGCAGCTCAGAAAGTAGGTGGATATTTGATATATGCCGCTTCCCGGAAATATCAAGACAAACAACTTCGTGTAGAGTTAATTTTAAAAGCTCACGGCGTCAAAGATGGAAAATCGCGGGATGTAGAACTCCACTTATCTGCCGATGATGGATATGTACTCACAGCAATGCCAATTATCAGTCTTCTAAAACAATATGCCGAATTAGGCCCAAAACTTATCGGATTGCATTTGATGGGCGAATCTTTACTTGAAAATCCTTTAATAGAGGATTTGCAGAATGCCGGAATTGATATTGAGGTGAGTATGACTAAAACTGCTAAGCATTTTCAAGAAATCTGACTAACTGCTTCAAACATTCGCTTGGATTGTTTTACTTTAACTCAATTCTTTTTCCTTTAACACCAATCTGGTTTTAGTCTGTCAGACGGGTAATCCGTCAGACAGAAAGAGGAAGTTAGCACCTGCTTGGTTAAAAAAATTAAGAACTGCCTTTTTGACTGAGTACCATTTGAGGGTACAATTGTCGTAATATCATGCGCATGAGCAAAAATAAAAATGTCACCTTTGGTTGGGCTGTAAAAAATATCATCTGGCCAAGAAAAAAAACTCTTCTAATTGGTCTCCTACTCATTATTATAAGTAGACCTGCAGGCTTGGTACTTCCGGCAGCCACCAAATATCTTTTGGATGACGCAGTACCAAACAAGGACTTTGAAATGCTGCAACTCATTGTCATTGTCATAGTTATCTCTCTGATAGTTCAGGCAGTATCCTCTTTTTTACTGACACGAATATTGAGTGTAGAAGCTCAATTTCTCATTTCTGAATTGAGAGTGAAAGTGCAAAAGAAAATACTCTCTCTGCCAATCAACTTTTTTGACAATAATAAATCCGGTGCTTTGGTCTCTAGAATAATGACTGATGTTGAAGGGGTTCGAAATCTTGTGGGGACAGGTCTAGTTCAATTGATCGGAGGAAGCATTACGTCAATTCTTGCTTTAATCCTGTTAATCCAAATCAGTGCCACTATGACCGTATTCACTCTAATTCCTGTTGGGTTATTTGCCGTTATTGCTATGAAGGCATTTGGTAGAATTAGACCCATTTTCAGAGAGCGTGGAAAACTGAATGCGGAAGTAACAGGGCGTTTGACTGAAACACTTAATGGGGTACGTGTGATTAAAGGTTTCAATGCAGAAGTATCAGAAAACAATACATTTGAAGCCGGGGCAAGAAGATTATTTGAAAATGTGAAATCCAGTTTAACAGCTACTGCCTTTGTAACAAGTTCAGGAACATTTCTTATCGGATTAGCTAGTGCCGGCATTCTGGCTATGGGTGGTTATTATATGATTGAAGATAATCTGACTGCCGGAGAATTGATTTCTTTCATTTCCTTACTTGCATTTATGATTGCCCCGATTGTTCAGATGAGCAATATAGGAAGTCAATTAACCGAAGCATTTGCAGGTCTTGACCGAACTGAAGAAATCATGAAAATGGATCCGGAAGACTTGACCGCAGATCGCCCTATTATGCTGGAAAAAGTAGATGGAAACATTGAGTTTAACAATGTTTCCTTTGCGTATGAAGAAGATAAAGAAGTGTTAAAAGATATCTCATTCAAAGCACCACCGGGTTCAGTAACTGCATTGGTTGGAAGCTCAGGTTCCGGAAAATCCACAACCGCTAGTTTGGCGGCAACCTTCCTTATAGCAAAAAAAGGATTAATTACCATTGATGGTCATGACATCTCTAAAGTAAACCTATCAAGCTATCGAAAGCATTTGGGTGTGGTGCTTCAAGATGATTTCCTGTTTGAAGGAACCATCCGTGAAAACATACTTTTTCCACGACCTGATGCAACCGAATCGGAATTACAAGACGCAATAACAGGAGCTTATGTAAATGAGTTTACCGATCGTTTTGAGGATGGATTAGAAACAGTGATTGGAGAACGTGGGGTAAAATTATCGGGTGGTCAAAAGCAACGAATCTCTATTGCGAGAGCATTGCTCGCTAATCCGAAAGTAATCATCTTAGATGAAGCTACTTCTAATTTGGATACCGAAAGCGAAACTTATATTCAAAAAAGTTTAGATGGCTTGATGGAAAACCGAACTACTTTCGTAATTGCCCACAGACTTAGCACCATCCGAAAAGCCAATCAAATATTGGTGATTGAAGATGGACAGATAGTGGAGCGTGGCACCCATAGTGAACTGATAGCTAAAGAAGGCAGATACTTTGAGCTGTACACCTATCAAAGTAGGATTTAGATCGTTACCAGCTTTATTTTATTCATAGTGCTGGTTCAAACGGTCGCTTGGGTCGTTCGTTTTACTTTAACTCAATCCTTGGCTTTTAAAACCAATCGGTCAGACGGGAAATCCGTCAGACAGAAATTCGAATCCGGCACCAAACTCCAGACTGGCTAGATCGAAGCAACATTTGTTCGTGCAGTTTTACCCCAAAAAGCTTTCAATTAAATCCTGAGGATGACTGGTTGGAGTTATAGGGAAATCAAACCAATCCTGCACATCTTTTTCGTAACCGACGTTATTCAAATAACTATTTAAAGCAAGGTTTAAGCCTTTTGTATACTTAGGATGATCAGCTCCTTCAGGATCTTCATGCCATAAATCGTTTTGAGCAAACCCTTGAAAAACCGGCCCGGTTAGTATGATACCAAAATCATCAGGATTTTTGCCAATTGGACTATGAACAGTAGTGGTGAATTGGTGCCAAAATGCAGACTGTATACAGTTTTTCTCAAACAATTGCCTCACAACCTCTAAAGAGTCTATGGTTTCTTGCTGTGTTTCTGTTGGGAATCCATACATAAGATAAGCATGCACCAAAATTCCTACCTTTGAGAAATTATGAGTTACTCTTGTAACCTGGGCAATATCCACTCCCTTTTTCATCTTCGCCAATAATCTGTCTGAAGCAACTTCCAATCCACCAGTTACAGCAATACACCCGGATTTTGACATTAACTCACACAATTCAAAATCGAATGTCTTTTCGAATCGAATGTTTGTCCACCATGTAATGGATAGTTTTCTATCAATCAATGTTTTAGAAAGTGCCCTCAACATGCTAGGTGGAGCAGCTTCATCAACGAAATGAAAGCCGGTGATTCCCGTATCATTGATAATTTTTTCGATTTTATCTACCAAGTCCTCAGCAGTCGTGATTTGGTAGTTGCCAATATAATCGAGACTAACATCACAAAATGAACACTGTCTCCAATAACAGCCATGTGAAATTGTCAATTTATTCCATCTTTTGTCTGTCCACATTCGATGCATAGGATTTACAACATCCAAAAAAGACACATATTTTTCAAAAGGTAATCCCACATAATTAGGTGCCGGTAAACTTTTATGATGGTAAATAGTGTTTGGTAGGTTGTTCTTATAAACCACCTTATCATCCTCTAGAACAAAGGTTCTTTCTAGCTCATTAAGATCAATAGAACCTTCAATATAATTTACCATTTTCAACAATGGTCCCTCCCCATCATCCAAAGAAATAAAATCCACAATCTCAAAAATTCTAGGATCCTCAAGACTGCGTAACTCTGTGTTACAATATCCACCTCCAAATGCGACATGTATGTCTGGATAAAACTGTTTAACGAATTGAGCACATCGTAAAGCCGCAAACAAATTTCCCGGAAATGGAATGGTAAACCCAATTAATTCCGGTGCATGCGCCTTGATTTTTTCTTCCAAAATATTCAACATCTCATCTTCAACAAGTGTAG
>Ga0316205_10003758_pt1 | contig 13981 bp, 10 predicted proteins | sample 3monthpyrite_MG_FD_204941 | JGI IMG/M metagenome (GOLD analysis project Ga0316205, IMG submission 204941) | Microbial mat bacterial communities from mineral coupon in-situ incubated in ocean water Damariscotta River, Maine, United States -... | ecosystem: Environmental > Aquatic > Marine >... | reverse complement strand
GACGAAATCGCCGTCAACTGACACTAAGACAATGCGCCTCAACGCAGCGTGCAACAGGTGGTCGGATACCCCGGTTTAGGTGGCCGGATGTTGTCGGAATGGGTGGCCAGATACTCCGGAATACGCATCGGAGACGAAACCGCTGATCTCATGGATTTCGACATGTTCGTTGTCCTCGGTTTTGAGAAGATGGTGCGCCAGCTGCATGCAGCCGGCGCGTTGGCTGGCTTTCAGGATCATAGCGATTATTCCGCGTCTAACAGGCCGAGCGCTTTAATCAAGGCATCCCGCATCGACATGACATGCGTATAGGCCTCATTGATCTGGTGCAGGGTTTCTTCATCGACCAGCAGCGATCCCGTATTGGCATGGTGGGCCAACTGGTTCAGATTATTGGCAATCCGTGTTTGCCCGAGCAGCCCAAGCGCCTTGCTCATCGCTGCCTCATCCTTGACCGGCACATGGGAGCGCCGCTTGCGGCGGGAGGTATCGGCCCCGAAGACCGCTTCGCGGACATAGGCACTGACCGCCATACCTTGAGACAAGGACTTCAGCTTCGCATGTTCATCTTCGCTCAGGCGCAGCGTGATGCGCGGCGAGGTTTTCCTGGCCGAACGTGGTTGAGATCGCGCAGTCGGAACCGCTGCCTTCTCAAAAGAACGGCGGATCGATTCAGTTGGATTTGGTGCAATGGGCTGGGTCATAGTGACGGCCCTCGCGGACGATTCAGAACCCTGCGGATATCCTGACTATGAGGTTTGAGAACGTCATCCCAGTCTGCTAGTGTTTCAAAAAGAGAGTTTAAATCTTCTCCCTTTATGTCCACCAATTACTTTCCTGGCTCCACCAATTACTTTAATGTCAATATGTTAGAGTTGCGACAAGCCCGCGTGACATAATTGCAGCTTTCTTCCCGCTTATGCCGGTCCCGGCACGGTGTTTATTGCTTCCGCCGGCCAATTCCAGCTTGATTGCGCCTGCAAGGCCGCAAAGGCCCGATCAGATTGTTGGCGAGGACCATTTGAAAACGCCAGCAGGCTTAGCCCGATCGCTAATTTCACTGTAGACGGCTGTTTGAGTGGCTGCCATGGCTTCTATAGGTCGGTGTTAAACAATGGCTTTTTTCGAAAGGAATATGCTCGAAGGAAGCCGCCGCCGGTATAAATCCATCAGGATCTTCTTTGCGGAATTTGGTCTTTTGATAGGCCATTGGTCCACAACCTGATACATCGGTAGCTGTCGTTCAAAAAAAAGAAAACGGGATTTTCAGAAGTGGTGGGCGACCCTGGAATCGAACCAGGCGTGAGTCGCCTCGAGGGAGTTACAGTCCCCTGCCACACCTTGCGGCCTGTCGCCCATGCACTTCTGTGGGGTTGGATAATCTGCCCGCTCCGTCGCGTCAATGACCAAATCAGCCCCTTGCCAAAAAAGTTCTGCGCTTGCCGCCCAGCTTGAAGGCCAGAAGCCACAACCCGCCCAGCCCCAGCGAAACGATCCCGTTCCAGCCCGCCATGGATATGCCAAACAGGCTCCACGGCACCTCGTCACAACGCACCACCGGGGTTGCCAATATTTGGGCGAGCAGATCGCTGGCGGAAATATCGCCTATCGGATTTGCGGTGCAGCTGTCTGGCCCCGCGAAATATTTCAGCTCCACCCCGGCATGGTAAAAGGCAATGGCCGCCCCGCCCAGCACCACAAGCCCGCCCAGAAGCGCGATCCAGCGGCTTGGCAGCAATGCCATAACCAGCCCGAGCGCAATCGCGATACCGTGGGGCCAGCGCTGCCAGATGCACAGCTTGCAGGGGGCCATATCGCCGATATACTGAAAGCCAAACGCGCCGATCACCATTGCAAGCGAGCCGAGCGCCGCCAAAATCGCCAGTTTTTTCGTCATGGTTTTCTGCTCCGGTCAGAGGTATTTTATCAGCATGAAGCCGCCAAGCAAAAGCCCCATGGCAACCGTAAAAACCAGCCCGAGGCGCTTTTCTATGAAGGTTCTAATCGGATCACCGAATTTCCACAACAGGGCCGCAACAATAAAGAAGCGCAAGGCGCGCGCGATGATACTGCTAAACACAAACACGCCAAAATTTAGCCCGGTGGAGCCGGAAAGAATGGTGATGACCTTGAACGGAAACGGGGTGACACCGGCGATCAGCACCGCCCATGCCCCGTATTGGTTATAGGCCTCGCTAAAGCTGTCGAACTGGGTGGCCTTGCCGTAAAACTCCAGCACCGGCTGGCCGATACTGTCAAATAATACCGCGCCGATGTAATAGCCCAATATGCCGCCCAGAACCGAAAAAATCGTCGCAATACCGGCGATAAGAAAAGCACGGCGAGGCAGCGCGATGACCATCGGGATCAGCAAGACATCGGGCGGAATCGGAAACACCGAGCTTTCAATAAAGGCAATCAGCGCCAGCGCATAAAGCGCATGGCGGGATTCGCCACGTCGAATGGTCCAGTTATAAAGGCTGCGTAGCATATTGGCTCCGATAATAACGTTCCCCGCCTTGCAGCACTTTTGCCGGGGAGCGTCAAGGGCCTCGCATTTGAAAACATGTTGGCGTATATCGCAAAGAGGCAGAAGGAGCAGGGCATGGACAAAAAAACGCAAATGGAGTTCGAGCAAATCGGGAAGCTCTATCAGGCGCGCCGGTTTCAGGCGGCGAAAGCGGGTATTCGCCAGGCGCTCATGCGTTACCCCCGCGCCTATTTTCTGCACGCCACACTGGGGGCGATCGAGGGAAATTTGAACAACTGGCGCGACGCGCGCGGCCATTTTCGCAAAGCCACCAAAATAGACCCGAAAAACTTTGAAGCCCTGTGTAACCTCGCCAAGGCCGAACGCCGATTGGGTGATCTGGTTACAGCGCAAAAGCTCTTGCTTAAATCGGTGAGGATCAACCCGAAATATGCTTATGGCTGGTGTGTGCTCGGGAATGTTTATGCCGACAGGGGCCAGCAGGAAAAGGCTGTCGAGGCCTATCGACGTGCCCTGGGCTTAAACCCTGTGCTGCTGGAGGCTGTGGTCAATCTCTTGAGTTTTTTCGAGCGCGCCAACCGGCTCGAGGAGATGAAGGCTGTGCTGGATCAATTTGAGCTTGTCGCGCCCGATGAAACGATCACAAATCTTTATCGCGGCATCCAATATGAGCGGGAAAAGAACTATCCGGAAGCGCTAAAGGTTTTGGGGGCGGTAAGCTACAAATATGATGTATACCCGGATCTCGCCCAGCTCGAGCGTTCCAGGCTCAATCACCTTGCCAAAATCAATGATATCATCGGCAATGCCGAAAACGCCTATGGGTTGTTTATGGAGGCCAATCGGGTCAATGCGCGGGCCTTGGCCTCGCCAAAGGTAAGCGCGGCGCGCTTTATCAACAGGCTCAGAAAGCGGCAAAGCTATTACCTGCCGGGCTTTAGCCAGAAGTGGGAAACCGGCGCACAAAACACCGATACCCCGGTTTTCATGGTCGGCTTCCCGCGCTCGGGCACAACGCTGCTCGACACCTTTTTGCGCGGTCATAGCGCTGTGTCGGTGATCGAGGAAAGGCCGCTGGTATATGACCTGCGTCAGGGGCTTGGGCTGAATGAAAATGATGAAATGGGTTTGCTCGACGGTCTGTCAGCCGACAAGCTGGCCATGCTGCGCCAAGCCTACCTGAAATCACTGAATGCCGGCCAGAGCAAGCCGGTCATTATTGATAAGTTACCGCTCAATATAGCCTATGCCGGCGAGATTTTACGGGTGTTCCCCAAAGCCAAATTCATCCTTTCCCTGCGGGACCCGGCCGATGCTGTATTTAGCTGCTTCATGCAGCCCTTTGCGCTAAATGACGCCATGGCCTGTTTTGACACCCCCGAAAATGCCGCAAAAACCTATGATCTTGCCTTTTCCATCTGGCAGCAAGTGGCGGCCGAGCTTGGCCCCGCGCTGATAACCTGCCGTTACGAAGAACTGATCGCTGATCCTAAAGCGACACTGGCGCCGATTACCGAATTTCTCGGGGTGCCATGGGAAGAAACGACGCTGAACTTTCAGGAAACCGCAAAGGCGCGGGACCATATTTCAACCTCCAGCTATGCGCAGGTGGTTGAACCCCTTTACAGCAGCGCCAAAGGCCGTTGGGTGCGCTATGCCCACCTTATGCCTGACGCCTTAAAAATTCTTGCCCCGTGGCGCAGGGAATTCGGCTATAGTGATTGACCTTCCTGCCCGGCTTGGGTAAACGAAGCCTGCGTGTGCCCGAGTGGCGGAATTGGTAGACGCAGGGGATTCAAAATCCCCCGCCGCAAGGTGTGCCGGTTCGAGTCCGGCCTCGGGTACCAGATTGAAAGCATTGAGTGATCGGTGATGTGACAATGCAGAAGACTCGACATGTTCTGACACCGCTGCTTTTCCAGCGCGTTTGATGGGCGAGGGCGCCTCTCTTGCGAGAAGGTTTTGTTATCCGTTTTGATGGTGGTGCGAATTAACCACAAAACAAAAGCGAAACACAATATTGAAACCTGCAGACAAGATCATCAAACACAAAACCGGATTGCTCGACCTTGCCGAAGAACTGCGCAATGTTTCCAAAGCCTGTCGGGTCATCTATCAGGGCAAAATGTGTTGCGGAAAAACACCGCTCGAAACTATGCTCGAGGGGAAACAATTCCGGAAGGAACGGTTTGTGATCCAAACATGACGTGACAGATCACCGCCACAAAACGGAAAACTGTCAGATCAAGTCTGAACTTCCACAGCCGATTGCTGTCGTAGACGGCCTGAAAGGCTTTCCGGATGTCATTTCCCGGCCAGGTGCAAATTGCCCGAGGTCACCGTCATCCTCTTCCTGCAAACTTTCCACCTCAACCGTTCAATCCCCGCTTGACGCCCCAACAAACCTCGCATAAATACAGCCACGGTATGGCGGGGTAGCTCAGGTGGTTAGAGCAGCGGAATCATAATCCGCGTGTCGGGGGTTCAAGTCCCTCTCCCGCTACCATATTTTTTCTTTAGGATCATGTGGTTGCGTCTTACGGCGCTCGAGTGCAGAGTTTCCTCAACGGCTTTTATTATACCCGCCGAAGACACTCAGCATTAGGCTGGAAAAGTCCCTTGGCTTTTGAAAAAAGAGCCGCCTAAATGAGAACTTGGGGCGGCACTAAAGCGGGACAGGTCCAGTTCGAGGCGCTCTGACTTCTGATTGAAGCGGGGCGGGTTGGCATGAATACCGTGGAATCAGCGCTATGAAAATGAATATCCTCATTCTATTGTAAAAAGTGAAAACAAAACTACTCACGATTTAAATGACATTATTATCAGCAAGCGATATTTTAGAACAATGAATTGTATAATTTTTTATATGCCTCTTGATCTTGAATTTGCCAAGGAGTTGCGCGCCTCGCTGCAATCGCAAAATCTTAAGATTGTGATGCAGGATGTTTCAGAACCTGAAGGTTTACATAATCTGGATGACGCTCAAACGGGTTTGATTCTTCTCTCGCCCAACTCTTTCGATGCAAAAGAAATGGAAAATGCCGTTTCCCAAGCCGATTACAAAGACATTCATCTATATACTGTTCGGCTAGAAGAAGCGCCCCTTGGCACCAATCTGGGTTTTTTTCTGAAATGGTCTCAATGGCTTGATTTGGCGCCCGGGGCTGCGGCGGAAGACCTGGATTTCCTTGCCCAAACGATAAAGGGAGGGAAAGCACTTGATCGCTCCAAAAGACCGCAAAATCGCCGCGCCAGACGCAAGAAAATTTCCATCTTTTTAGGCATTTTTGCACTGCTCGTAGGGATCATTTCTGTCGTCACATTATTGAATAGTGCAAAAAGCGCCCGCGAGGCCGAAAGATTGGCCCTTGAACGGGAGGAGATGCTCAAACTCCCCCCAGGAGATGTTTCGATAGGATACTCTGTCGAAGGCAGTAATCCGTGGGTTCCGGCCCTGAGAATGACTGTATACCTGATCGGGTTTGCCCAACAAAGGCTCGATGTCGAAGTTGGTTTGTATCGGCGCGTGGAAGCAGGCAGCGCCTGGGAAAAAGTCGCCCAATACTCAGGCCCCACAACCAGAGACGCCGGCACGGAACGTGTCGAGTTAGTCTCAATCGATCCGCCAGTTGGCGCAAGAATGTGCTTGATATACGGAAACGATGTTGGGAATGGATTGCTTCGCCGACAGTACGCCCTCTATGATATTGAAGGTAGCGCGGAAGCCCCAAATGTTCAATTGGTTGAGGCCGATCTTCCAAATACTGTCAGTGCAACATGTGATGATTTGTTCGGGGCGAGCCCGGATGAGAGCAGCCTTCAAAAGGCACTTAACCATGAGCGACTACTACAAATTTCCGAGACCCAAGGATACGAAGCCCCCAAGAATGTCGTGGTAGAACGCGCGGGCGGGATACGAATTATAAGTGGAATTGAAGGCACCCTACTGTCGGGCAACATTCCTGGCGCAGAGCTATTTGTTTATTCCAGAGACGAGGCCGAAGCGGAATGGGCACCTTTGGCGCGCATAAGGGCATCATCCAGCGGCGGCTATCTTGATGGATTTAGCCCGAATCAGGTTCTGGTATGCGCCGACACACGCATTCCCGGCCAGAATGCGCATATTGTTACCCAGATCATCGCGGAAAAAGTTTCAACGACATCTTATGAAATAATGCAGCAAAACACCCCTTCACTTACTTACCAAAGTTCGCCTTGCACGGCATCCGGACCTTCAAACCCGCAGTTTCCAATAGATGAAACGCGCCGGGTCCTCCCGGCCACTTCAATACTACCTGAAAATAGCGGGTTTGATGACAATTCCTTTGTTCGCATTGGCGATTTACAGTTGGGAGACGAATGGGAAGCCTCGATAAAAAACGCCAATATCCTCTTGGGGATGAATGCAACAGAAATGTCCGGACGCGAATTCGAGCGACTAACCTATTCTGATTCTCGAGCGGTTTTGCGCGCGCTGATCGACGATGTCGAACCTACCAGTATTTTATACCTTGGTTCGGGTGATGGATTACGACGCGGAGTGGCTCTCGTAAGAAATAACGAACAGCTAGCGGGTATCGTTTACGTCTTCCGGCCAGCGGTTCAATCCTGGCCAAGCCAGTCCCGATGGTTTAGCCGCTCGGCATGGAACACAACCCTGGAAGCACAATTTGGATCGGAAATTGAACTCCGAGGATCTGGAACCGAGCGGAACGGCATGAGCGGTGGCAGTTGGATGTGGCCGACATTTCCTGAAAAGTGTAGCGACCCTTTACTCAGAAATGCGCTTTTTCTATATTCGACATTAGAGCCGGCCCCATGCCTTTCACCGGCGGGGGCCGCAATGGAGCGGTTTGGTAGCAACCTAGCATTTATTATTTGGTCAGGCGCATCGGAATCCGGGTTTCAATGAAAAAGGTTTTTATTTCACACGCATCACGCGACCTCGAAACGGTTAAAAAACTCGCGACCGAGCTGAAAAAGCGCGGAATCGATGTCTGGCTTGCCCCTGAGCAAATCTCCATGGGGGATGACTATGCCGAGGAACTCGTCAACGGGATTGAAAGTTGCGATGCCACGATTATGGTTCTTTCCATCGATTCAATGAAATCGCGGCATGTTCGGCGTGAAATGGAAATAGCCAATGACCTGGGCCATAGGTTTTATCCCGTCAGGCTTTTGGAACTCGCTTTGGCTCAGGAGTTTGCTTACTTTTTGCGGACACACAGGTGGGTCGATCTTTTTGACGGTGATGTTCAAAAAAAATATGATGAACTTGCACAAGCGATCCTGGCAGGGCGCGATCTGGAGCAAAAAAACGCGCGCCGCAATCAATGGTTGTTTTGGGTCTCCGCGGTCGCCGCACTGTTGATGGTGATCGCTGGGGCAATTGGCATATCAATCTATCAATCACGCATAACGGCATCCCTCAAAACAAATGAGCCCTTCTCGGATGGGTATCCTGAAACCCTTGCAACCCTCCAAAGACTGGGAAACGGGCCCTATAAACTGGCCCCTCTCGTGCCGTTCCGATTACACCTGTATACCCCTTACACACAGCGCCAGCCAATTGCAGTTCAAGTTCGGGAATCTGGCGGGCGCGTGATTGCACAAGAAAGCCTGGAGCCGGTTGGCACAATCGAAGATGGATACGAGTTTCAATTTTATTTGCTGCAGAATTCGGGTCCGCTGGACGTTTGTTTGATCTTTCAGGATGACGACGGTTCCTCTTTAGGTTTATTGAAGAAACTTGAGGGTGAGGCCGACTACGACGGCAACCGAAGCATTTCGCAGCTAAGCGAGGGCGATACCTGTGATACATTGTTTGGCAGCGTTGCGGGCCCAACGGATATTGCACAAATCTGGACTGCAAAGTTCAACGCCCTATTCGAGGAAAGCAACACCTATCGGCTCATAGACAATATTGAGCCTCCACAAAGTTTCAGCTCCGACCAATCATATGTTTTCAATGTTTCAGTCGGTGGCGGCGTTGCGCCAAATCCAAATAGTCCGGTCAGAATTGAACTTGTGATAGAAACAGGGCCAGATGGCGAAAACTGGCCGGAAAACGCAATTCTTGTGCAGGAACCGGTTGAGCGATACGCTTCTGAATTCGACTACAAACGCCCGCTGGATGCCAATGTGAGAGCCTGTGTAATCTCAACATACAGAAATGGGCGCAATGTGTTTCACGAAACACTATTTGAGCGCGTCGGCTTAGGCCCTGAGTATGTCGCTGTCAGCGGTTCGGCCGGGCCCCAACTGACCGATGATTCCGCGTATTGCCGTCAATCGATTGACCCTACCGCCGACCTAATTGCCAAAGAGCAGAAGCTTTCTCCCCTGGAGGCGATCCTCCCGATTATGCCAACGCTCGCGCTAACGGATAGACCGATGGCGCTTGCCGAGATTCAGCGGGGGAATCCCACGCCTTATGGTCCGGGGATTGGAGGTATTCATTTGGGCATGGCATTTGACACAGCACTTGTTGCTGCGCAACGGCTGTTGCCTCGCGCTTCGGTAAATGTTTCGGCACCGCCTGAAGGTATGCTTGTTTACGGGGGTGTCACAGAAATCGGCCCCGTAACAAGACTTGAAGATCCGCAGAACGGCAGTTCAATTACGCTTATGAGCAGACCGCTGAAGGGCGGCGCGACATCCGTCAGCGCCATTTTGTTCCATTCAAAATTGGAAACAAACATCCCCAGTTTCGAAGATGTTGGGAACCGCGCCCTTGAACTTTTTGGTGACTCGATCCTGGTAAGCGATTCCGAATTTGGATACTCCGATGCTCGGCAAATGTATTGGGCAGGAAACCGAGATTCCCAATGCCAGTTCATGTCTCTCATTCCAATTCGAGACATTGGCCCTTCCTACATCAATCGAGCAGATTGTGGTATCGAGATTAGCCTTGATGCCTATGGGTCGGAATCCGGTAGAGGGATTCACCTCTACAGCGTCGGTATTTATGATTTCGCTGCGCTGGGCGCACCCGCCGAATAAGTAACCTGCTCCAACTTTATAACCGGCACTTTACCTTCGTTTGCGGCCACAACACGCTTTGTCATTTTTCCGTTTTCGTCGCTAAAAGCAACCACCACCAAATCGCAAAGAGCGACCAATCTCTGTGCAACGGATTCGCTCTCAGCAATAAACGCGGCTCTATCTGCGCTGCCAGACAAAAAACCAGATGCATTGACATGTCGTTCATTGCCCGTGACAGCTTTGGATAGCTTTTGCGACTGTTTGTTCGCTTTCACAATATCGACTTTGTGGTGGGCGAAACGGTCAAGATCATTCGTTTCACCTACCTCAAAACGAAACAGATCACCTTCCAACCCGCCGAATTTGGCCCAAATCGGAAAAAGCGCGGCGGCGGCAATTCTATCAAAGCCTGGAGCGTTGGGGGTGACAACCTCGAGGCGATAGTCTTCGGCATTTATTCCAGCTCCCACAAGCCAATCGTTGAGTTTATTGCGCAATTCGTCTTTGTTTAGGGAGCCGATACTGAGCGGGCCCAAAACGCCAATTCTTAAACGTTTTCGCCAGCGTGATTTGGGACCCACCTTTTTCCCCTCATCCCGGGAAAATTTCAAAAGCTCGGTTACATTGTTAAAATCTTTTCGTTTTTCGGCGCCGGCCGAGTCAAGTTCGTCCCATGGCACCATCAGATTGTGTAGTTTTTTTTGATTGTCTCGAATACTTGCATATGTCCAGCCTTCAGCAGCGCGCTCTGCGACCCACCTTTCATGTTCGGTTTCTGCAAGTGCATCCATCAACGCTTTATTTTGCAACACAACATCAATTTGTTCAGGAACCGCAGCAAGCGCGACGCTTGCAACACCTTGAGGTGGAACAAAACCCAGGTAATTTAGTGCCTCGACCGCCAAAAGCGCGGCCCGGGTATTCGTGCGTTTTCCAGCCTGATCCAATTTCTCCCATGTGTCGGGGTCTTCACCGACTTCGCCGGACCATATTTGGTGCAGTTTCTTGCCGAGATCCATTTGTAGCTGCTCCAAAGCCATATCGGCATCACTGACCTGCGAACCACCGAAGCGGAAAATACCTCCGCTCAGATTTGTTAGCTTGGCGGGTGAAACATAGGCGCCTTCTCCGGATCTCACAAATATTGGCGCTGCGAAATCTAATGTCTGCAATTGCAGGCGGCGAACGCGCAAGGCAATTTCCATGTTCTGTGAGTCACATCCCGTGCTTACTATGATGCAAGTTACCGGCACATCGGCGGCGGCGGCTTTCATTGCCAGAGTTCCAGCGGAATCCACCCCGCTTAGAAGCCCATCCATTTGAATTGGCCCTGCCAATTCCAAGGCAGATCGAAGGCCCGGGCGGATCACATCAATTCGATTGTTTGCTGCGTCACAATCAATATCAAAAGCTGTAACCAAAAGCCTTTCCTGGTCGGGAGCGTGGCATCTCAGTGCCAGTTCCTCGATCAAGGAAATAGCCATGTTCCCCAGACCAATTACAATAACGTGCGGCCTTCGCTGCGCTTTCCTGCGAGCCAGTTCCACAATGGAATTTTCATGAACCAGGGCACGCGCGGCAAATTCCAGCTCACAAATTATCGGAACATTGCCGAATAACGGAGACCAAAGACTGATGTCAGAATTCAAAGCAAGATCTTCTGATCGCAAGCAAATCTTTTGCTTTGGCCGCGCCAATAGCACCTTCTCCGCTCGTTCGATGTTCACGGTTACTTGGTTGTCACCAAATATTATGAGGCTGGGATCGCGCCCCAAGGCCTCAATTAGGTATTTGTCTTCGAGAAAGTCGATTGGTGCTTTTAAAACGCCAGCATTATGGCTTTGATGCGCGAACTTGGACAAATTCCGCTCCGTATCCACAAGCGTTATTCGTTCCGATTTATTGGTATTTGCCAGTGCGTAACTGAAGGAAAAGTAATCAGCACCAACCACGACAATATGATTTTTTCTATGCTTTATTCGAAACCTTCGCACTTGCGACGCCGCAAATGCCAAAACCACCAAAAACGCTGCGGAGATCATCGTGCCCAAACCAAACCAACGCGCAGCCGAAAGCCATTCGTTGGCAGGAAAATAATAATAATCCGAGCCGCCAAAGGCTAGAAATGATCGATAAATAGCCTCGGCGGTTGACAGCCCTTCCAACTTCCATCCAAAACTTCCGGCGAAAACAGTTGCGCTGCCCAATGTGCCAATTAATGCTAGACCACCTATTTTCCTATCAACCATTTCCCTACCTTTGACGGAACCTGCTGTTCGACCCCATTAACTGCTTTGGATTGAATACTAATGCATGACAAGCTGAGTTACTACCATCGTTTGGGACAGGCCAATTCCGGGCATCGCGATCAACTTCTTGCATTCTGGCCCCACGAGCCTCGCCAGGGCGTGAGCAGGTGGGAAATTGCTACTTCATCGCTGCGGGAATGACAGGCCACCCTTTTTAGTCGTCCAATCGGCGCAATAGCAGGCCAAACTCTTTCTCGTCTGTTTTTGCCGCACAGCCTTTCACTTACGGTGGTAAAAGAACCTCGTTGAGGGCTGCACACGGGCCCGCCGGTGCACGCATGGTTGCCATTGCGAGCCGAAAAATCGCGGAGATCGTGGCACGTAGATTTTTCTCGTTTCCCTTCCACCGCTTTGCTCAATCGGTTTCAGGAGGTGCAGGAGCTCTGCAGCTGTAATCTGATCGATAGGTCGATTGTGAAGCGGCTTGGTCAAATCCTCAATTTGCCAACGCTTCTTTCAAAGCGTAGCAGGAGCAAGGCCGCGTTCAACCAGGCTCTGATAATAGGCGTCCGCAACCTCCTTGAAGTCATTCGCGCTTTCACTTCTGCGTTGATGCGGTCCAATTTCTTTTGAACAGAAGGATCCGTGCCATCCTCAAGTTGTCTTTTAGCGTCATCGCGTTTCTTCCGCGCGTCAGCCAGTGACACAATCGGATACTGGCCAAGACTTAGAAGTTTCTCTTTTCCCCTGTATCGATAGCGGAATTGCCAAAGTTTTGATCCATTTGGCTTGACCAACAGATGTAATCCCAGACCATCGCCAAGTCGAAAGGGCTTACCCTTCTGTTTAACCTTGCGAATCTGAAGATCAGTGAGCGGCATGCCGGTAACGATATTCCTTTTCTATGGTGCGCGGGTGATCCCCGCATCGATACCCGCAAAATGACGTGTTTGTGCGGGTATCGATGTTCAGCGAAGCGCAGAGAAAAGCCATAAAACCCTTGTTTTTCAAGGGTTTTGAGCAGCTATGATAAGGAGAAATGGTGCCCAGGAGAAGACTCGAACTTCCACGTCCATAAGGACACTAGCACCTGAAGCTAGCGCGTCTACCAATTCCGCCACCTGGGCAGGTGTCGTTGTGTTTGGGGTGAGTATACCCGAGGGGCGGGTGTGTCAACGGGGTAAACATGGCTTTGGGCCACAAAACCCAACTTTTTTGTGCGTGCGCGGTTTGAGCTTCGATTGAGGCTTGTCCGGCTTGGCCAACAGCGGTATGAAATTGGGGATCTAACCTGATGGAGACCTGTCCATGTCAAACACACCCAAACTAGTGACCATCTTTGGCGGTTCCGGCTTTGTCGGCCGTTATATTGCGCAACGCATGGCGCGTGACGGCTGGCGGGTGCGGGTGGCGGTGCGGCGGCCAAACGAGGCGATGCATGTGCTGCCTTATGGCGAGGTCGGGCAGGTTTCGCTGGTTCAGGCCAATATAAGAGACACAGAGTCTACGCGCGCGGCCATCAAGGGGGCCGATGCGGTGGTGAATTGTGTGGGCATCCTGGCCGAGAACAGCCGGCAAAAATTTGACGTTGTTCATGCCGAAGCGGCGTCGCGCATTGCGCGGCTTTGTAACGAAGAAGGCGTGGGGCGGCTGGTGCATTTTTCAGCACTCGGGGCAGATGCCGAGGCCGAAAGCGACTATGCCCGCAGCAAAGCACAGGGCGAGGCCGACGTGCTTAAAAACTACCCCGATGCGGTGATCCTGCGACCTTCGGTTATTTTTGGCACCGAAGACGGGTTTTTCAATTTGTTTGGCACCATGTCGCGGTATTTTTTCATTCTCCCGATTGTCGGGGCCGATACCCGCTTTCAACCGGTTTATGTGGATGATGTAGCAGCCGCGGCACAGGCAGCGATACATGGCGATGTCAGCGGTGTATTTTCGCTTGGCGGGCCCGAAACCGAAACCATGCGGGAACTGATGCAGCGGATGCTGCGCGTGGTGCGGCGCAAAAGGTTTATTGTCAACATCCCGTTTGGGCTGGCGCGGATCAACGCGTTTTTCATCGAGCTTTGGCATAAAGTATCACTCGGCATGGTGCCGCTGGTGCTGACCCGCGATCAGGTCAAACAGCTTAAGGTTGATAATGTGGTGCCAAAGGGGGCGGCAGGGCTGGCCGAGCTCGGCATTCGCGCCACTTCGATGGACACAGTGCTTGATAGCTACCTTTACCGCTTCCGCCCGCATGGCCAATATA
>Ga0316205_10003757_pt1 | contig 13982 bp, 10 predicted proteins | sample 3monthpyrite_MG_FD_204941 | JGI IMG/M metagenome (GOLD analysis project Ga0316205, IMG submission 204941) | Microbial mat bacterial communities from mineral coupon in-situ incubated in ocean water Damariscotta River, Maine, United States -... | ecosystem: Environmental > Aquatic > Marine >... | reverse complement strand
CATCTTCTCAGGGATATCATAGTACAGCTTGCGCTAGAAACTATGTAGATCCAGGAAGGAAAGAATTACTGGAATTGGCGAATGCATTATCGATCAATAAAGCAAAGGTAACCATAGATGAGATAAAGGGCATCATAGATGGTTGGAGAATGTATGCTGAATTGTCTGGAGTTTCCGAAGCCTCAATAAAAACCATAGAGTCGAGTCTGAATACAATTCGCTCAAGATTTTAGATTATATCCGTGTTTCGTAAGTGACTTTTTTAAAAGAAAAAAACAAAATTTAATTTTGGGCCGTAAACTAACTCTATTTGACCAATATATCTTTATAATTACTAATCAACCCAATTTTCAAAAACCTGTTTTGATTTTAGCTAGTTAATAACGGCCTTTCTTGTGAAGTATTTAAAGTTGTTAGTGTAAATCTTGCTCTCCTAGTATTAATTGCTCAATTTTATCATAACTTTCTAATTGCTCGTCTGGCAATAACGAATCTATCAATTCTAACAGAGTGGCAACCGGCGCCTCCATTATTACACCTCACAAACCCTTTGTTTATAAGGGTTTTCTTTTTGAGCTCATAAATGAGTTGATAATTCAACCAAACCTATTTTGTATTGTTGTGTCAATCAAATTTACTATTTTTATATCTATAATTAAGATATAAATATGAAACAAGCGATATTGTACATTGCTGCATTTTTAGGAAATAAAGTAAACTATTCATACTCCTACCCCGAACATATTAAGAATAGATTTTACAATAATCAACTAAGTCAATTAAAAATGGTTATGTTGTTATTGTCACTCTTAGCCCTCTATTATTCTTATTTAGGCTATACTAAATCAGGTTGGTTTTGTTATTTTTCTTTTTTATCTAGTTTTACTTTCTTCTTATTAACTATAATTTTTCTTGGTCTATATTTTCATAGGACTGATCCAAATTTAAATTTCCCATTGAAAAAGTATTCTTTTGAAAAGATAAAAAACAAGCATATTTTAATTTCTCCAACCCCTTCAAATTTCATAACTAAATTAAATCCAATTATTAAGGTTCTTGAAATAAAATATACAAAATCATCAAAACCTAAAACCACTGAAAAAAATATTTATATTCATAAACAATTCAACAAATTAACCTCTGACTTAATTAAATTTCCAGATTTCTACAGAGAAAAAAAAACAATTTAACATTAAAAAGTATGGTATTAGCAACTTGCAAAGTTTTCAAATTCTGTTAGAATTTTTCAGAAAAAATTACGATATACCACAAAATACATATAACACAAATATTTACCCTCTCTTTAACAATTATTTTCAAACTGAAGATCAGACTTTGAGGTGTAATAATTGGACTCAATTTAAAATTAACCACCTTGAAAATATTGAAAATAATGATTTTTATAACGAATTATCATTTAATTTAAAAAAACAACTCAAGTCTTGAGTAAATTGAGTTAAAAGGTATAATTCAATAATAAATTTGGCGATTATAAACACTAAATATCGCTAATATGAGAGATTTAAACAACCCATTCGAAATCATCAACAATCAATTATCTGAACTTAAAAGAATTGTTCTTGAAGTTAAAAATGCACCTAAATCAGATTTCACTTTAAAATACTATACTGTCCTTGAAGCCAGTGAAATTTTAAAAGTGGATTCTTTTTTGAAATTTGATTTATTAGGATTTGGTTCCGAAAAAAATCATTTACAACTAGATAATAAAGATGCTGATTTAATTGTACCTTTTATAGACATTGAAATTGCTAATAGCCTTAAAAAAACAGAAATTTAATGTTAGATGTATTAGCAAACAATCAATGGAAGCAACCTATTTATTTCTCCGGTGGAGCTTATGCTGATGAAGAATATATTTGGCTGAAAGACTATTTACAATTGGAAGGAATGACTTATAAATTAGTCCCTATCAAAACATCAAATAAAGGTAAAAGTATGTTTGATATGGGACGAATAGATTCTGATATAATGTATGCGAATATTAAAAAATGGAATTGGAGAAATATTAATGATGGTAAAATTTATTTAGACGAACAGACTAAACGAAACATGATTCCTATGCGTAGAAATTTAATGCGATTAGCAGAAACTTTTACGAAGGAGCAAAACTTTGAAAAGGCAGAGGAAGTATTGGATTTATCTCAAGAAAAAATGCCAGTTAAAGATTTTGATTATAATCAATATGTGTTGGGTTATCCAGAATTATATTACGCAATTGATAAAAAAGAGAAAGCTAGAAAAGTTGCTGAAACTTTGATAGGTATCTTTCAAGAAAAATTAAAATGGTACATTACTTTTAATGATAGTGATCTAAACTTGGTTATTGATGATCTAAATACTTCATTCTATATGTATTTAAATATTATAGATCAAGTACAAAAATTTGATGATGACGAAATGTATCTAAAAAAAATAGAATACGATTTTACTGAAACCGTAAAATTATTTAAACATTTAATAGAAGAAGAATAATTCATTACCAAAGAATTTAATTCAACTCATTTTAATAAAAATTAAAATAGTTCTTCAAACAGTTCCGTTTATAATATTTTTCATTTTTTTAAAAAACCAGTGAAAAAGACGTTTCAACAAAAGGAACAGAATGTACTTTTAGCCTACCTCCATGTATTTGCATTATTTGCTTAGAAAGGCTTAATCCAATTCCTGAACCATTAATTTTAGTTGTAAAAAAAGGAACAAATATTTGGTTTATTAAGTCTTGAGAAATACCTGAGCCATTGTCCTTAATCATAATATATTTTTCATTATTAGAAGTAATACCTGTAATCATTTCTATAATTCCCGCATCACTTTTATGCAATGATTGCATTGCATTTTTGGTAAGATTCAATAAAACTTGTGTAATTTGCTTTTCATCGGCAAAGATTTCAAAATTTTCAGAAGTATTTTTAATTTCAAAAGAAATTGTTTGAAAACCATCTTCTTGACTACTTAATATTTTTACCTTTTCTAATAATTCTTGAACATCAATAATTTTTTTATCAGGAATAGGTACGTTAAGAACACTTCTATACGATTGTACAAAACTCATTAAATCGTTTCCTTGATTTTTAATAACTTCTAATCCTTTAATGGTGTTTTTTATATGATTCTCATCAATTTCACTTGTGGCTAATATTCCTTTTTCTTTTTTATAATAACTTAAAATTGATTCTGAAATAGAACTTATCGGGGCAATGGTATTCATTATTTCATGTGTTAGAACTCTAATAAGTTTCATCCAAGAATCTGTCTCTTTTTCGTCTAATTCGTTATTAATATCTTGAATTGTAACAAGCATAAGTGCATCTTCATTTAAGGTAACTTCAGTTGATTTAATTAATAACTGTATGGTTTCACGTTCATTTTCAAACTGAAATAATTTTCTCTCAAAAGGTTTTAGATTAGATAATAATTTAAAAAGTTCTTGATCTACTTTTTCCAATTGTCTCAAATGATTCAATTGTGTACAATTAAACAAACGTTTAGCTGTTGGGTTTGAAAACAAAATATGCCCTTTATTATTAATTGTTAAGATCCCTATTTTGACTTGTTTTAAAATTTCTTGATAATAATTTTCCTGAGATCTATTTTTAATTTGCGTATCTCTTATTAAGTTATTTACTTCATTTAAACTTTGATGCAACTGCTTTAAAGATGTTGGATTTGCATCTTCTGAAAAACGTAATGTAAAATCCTCATTTTTTAGAGATTCAAAAAAATAAGCAATCTTAAGGTTTGTTTGATTTATGTATTTAATAAGAAATATTACCTGAAAAATTAGAAAAACAAACAGTACAACGGCAATATAAATTCGATTATTTAGCGATGTATACGCAAGAGCAAAAGCAATAACCGTAATAACACAGACTCTTATGATTAATTGAAAGTAATAATTTTTACTGATCATTATTTAATCTTTAGCGATTCGTTTCATTTTATTATACAAAGTTTGTCTTGTAATACCTAGTTCACTAGCAGCAGCTGTATAATTACCTTCATGTTTTGTAAGTGCATTGGTAATCATTATTTCTTCCATTTCTTCAAGTGTATTCACATAATTTTCAGGAATACTTCCTGCAGAAGTATTTAAGCTAAAATTAGCAGATTTTAATATTTTTTCTTCACTTAAAATTACAGCACGTTCAATTGTATGTTGTAACTCTCTAATATTACCAGGCCAATGATATTCCTTTAATTTTTCTTTTGCTAAATTATCTATTTGCAATCCAAATTTCCCATACTTCAATGCAAATTTATTTAGAAAAAATTCAGCCAAAACCAATACATCTCCTTCCCTATCACGTAAGCTAGGAACTTCAACATGAATTGTATTTATACGGTAAAGCAAATCTTCTCGAAACAATCCATCAGAAACCATTTGATTCAAATTACAATTGGTAGCACAAAGTAATCGAATATCAACAGGGATTGTTTTGTTAGAACCTACACGTACAATTTCTCTATTTTGAATTACGGATAATAATTTAGCTTGCATTTGTAAAGATAAATTACCTATTTCATCTAAAAAAAGTGTACCGCCATTTGCTGCCTCAAATTTACCTACTCTATCTTCTTTAGCATCAGTATACGCACCTTTTAAATGACCAAAGAGTTCACTTTCAAAAAGTGTTTCTGCAATGGTACCCATATCTACGCTGATAAAAACTTCATTTTTACGGTTAGAAGCTTGGTGTAATTCTTGTGCAATTAATTCTTTTCCCGTTCCGTTTTCTCCTGTTATTAAAACCGTTACATCTGTTTTTGCAACTTTTCGAGTTAAGTTTAATACTTTTAATAAAGCTTTGGAATTACCTACTATTATATTTTTTTTATGATTAATTAACTGCTTCAAGTTACTTCCTTGCTGCTTCAATTGATTGATTTCAGCTTTTGATTTCCTTAATTTATAGGCCGATTTTATGGTAACCAATAATTTTTCATTGTTCCAAGGTTTTAAAATAAAATCGGTAGCACCTTTTTTTAAGGCTGTAACTGCTAAATCTACAGCCCCATAAGCGGTCATCATAATAACTGAAGTTTCTGGAGCTCTTTTTTTAATTTCATTTAACCAAAAAAGCCCTTCGTTTCCTGTATTAACTCCTGCAGAAAAATTCATATCCAATAAAACGATAGCTACTTCTTTTAAATTTGGATAAGACGAAATTTGATTCGGGTTACTAATTGTACTTACTTTTTTATATTCAAATTGAAGTAAAATTTCTAAAGCACTTAATACGCTTTTATTATCATCAATAATTAGAATATGTGCATCAATCATTTTTATCTTTTTTTTTATAAATAATAAAACTACATATTTTAATGAATGCTTTCAAGAAACTGTAAAAATATTTTACAATAATTGTAAATTTATTTTACATATCAATTTATTAAAACAAACGACTATTACCTTAAACTACTGATATAAAGATAGTTAAGTTTTTGGCATGTAATTAGCATTAGATTTGACACAAAGAAAAACAATGAATAGAATTAAAAAAATTACAGTACTTACATTTTTTCTGATAAATTTCACTATAAATGCCCAACAAAACTGGTCGTTAGAAGCTTGTATCGATTATGCTTTAACACATAATTTAAAACTAAATGATTATGATTATAGAACTAAATCAAGTAAAGAAAAACATGAACAATCTTATCGGGAATTATTACCTACAATAAGTGCAAATTCGAGTTATTATATTCAATACGGTAGATCTATAGACCCTAATAACAATACAATTATAAGTACCGATTTCTTTTCAAACAATTATTCAGTAAATGCATCTCTAGATCTTTTTCAAGGCTTTAAAAAATTAAATAAAATAGCAGCTTCAAAATTTCTGCTAAAGGCAATTCAAGATGAAACTTTACAAGAAAAATATTTACTTGCTTTTAGAGTTATGAGTGCATTTTATGACGTTCAATTCTTTGAAGGTTTGGTAGAAATTTCTAAAGAACAAGTCAATATTTCGTACAACAACTTTAATTTAGTAGAAAAGAAAATTGAATTAGGGCTAAAAGCTGGTACTGATAAATACGAAACCGAATCTGTACTAATAGCTGACAAATTGTTAGTTACTCAAAGTGAAAATAACCTAAAAGCAGCAAAACTAACGCTTATACAAGAAATGAATTTGAAAAATGCAGTTGGTATTAAAATAAATACGCTAGATGCAATCGCACTTACCGTTAATGGTGAAAAAGCAATAAAAGCTGATGCTATTTACAACGAAGCAATTTCTTTTATTCCAAGCATAAAAGCTCAAGAATTAAGAACAAAAGCAGCAAAAAAAGAGTTAAGCTATGCCAGAGGTAATTTATATCCTTCAATTTCATTATTAGCAGGTTATGGAACAGGTTTTTATGAAACCAATGTTGATGCATCTGGTAGTGTAATACCTTTCAATACGCAAATAAAAGACAATGCATCCCAATATATTGGACTTTCATTACGAATTCCTATAAGTGATAGATGGAGTGCTCGTTCTCAAATTAAGCAACAAAAAATAGCACTATTACAAGCAACTAATAATTTAGATATTCAAAAACAAGAGCTTTATAAAACTATTCAAGAATTAGTTCAATCATATGAAGCCTCAAAAGTAGAATACGAACAAACAAAACAAAGTGAAGCCTCTCACCTACTCGCTTTTACAATTGCTCAAAAAAAATATGATAAAGGATTAATAAGTACACTAAATTTATACCAATCAAAAAGTGGCTATACCAAATCTCAAAACGAAAATTTACAAGTATTTTTAAAGCTAAAAGTTCAGAAAAAAACGTTAGATTTTTATAATGGATTGCCAATTTTTAATATTAACACAACCAACAACTAATGGATATACAATTACAAAAGAAAAAAGGACTAAGACCAAAGCACTATGGATATATAGCACTAACACTATTATTACTCTTTTTAGCTTGGAAAATGATTTTTGGTACATCCATTTCAACCTTTAGAACTGAAAAAGACAAATTATCAATTGCATCAGTAACTCAAGGAAAATTTGATGATTATATTACAATTAATGGATCTGTAGCCCCAATCAGCACTATTTATATGGATGCCTATGAAGGTGGTCGTGTTTCTGAAAAACTAATTGAAGAAGGTGCTATGGTAAAAAAAGGTGAAATTATATTAAAGTTAGAAAATAGTAGCCTGTATGAACAAATTTTGGCAAGTGAGAGCAATTTAGCATTAAAACAAAATGATTTGCGTTCTACCAAATTAACGTTCGATTCTAGGCAAGTAAATGGTCGTAAAGAATTGGTAAATTCAGAATATGAAGTACAAAAACTCAAAAGAAATTTCGAGCAAAATAAAGCGCTATTTGACGAGGAATTAATTTCTAAAGAAGAATATTTAATAGCTAAAGAAAACTATGAATTGTCTCAAAAACGATATGAAATTATTAAACTTCAAACTGAAAAAGACAAAGCTTTGAGAAGCACTTCGTTAGCTGGATTGGACACAGATTTAGAACGCATGCAAAAAACACTTTCTATGGTTTACGAACGCTTAGACCATTTAAATGTACGTGCGCCTGCCGATGGACAATTAGGGTTTTTAGATGCTGAAATTGGTCAGAGTATTGGTCAAGGGCAACGCATTGGAGCAACCATCGATGAACATTATATTGATAGGATTAAAAGAGATTTAATAGCAGTATTAGATAGAAATTCTAAAGAATATGAATTGCGGTTACGCAAAGTATATCCTGAAGTACGCAATGGAAAGTTTAAAGTAGATTTAGTATTTACAAATGAAAAACCTGAAACGATCCGTTCTGGTCAAAGCTATAATATAAAATTGCAATTGGGAGCATCTAGCGAAGCGCTTCTAATACCCAAAGGTAGCTTTTTCCAGAGCACAGGAGGACAATGGATTTTTGTTGTAGATGCATCGGGTACTACTGCTTTAAAAAGACCTATAAAAATTGGAAAACAAAACTCTAGATATTATGAAATACTTGAAGGTCTTCAAGCTGATGAAAAAGTAATAACGTCAAATTATGATGTTTTTGGAGACGCTGAAAAAATCATATTAAAATAGAAGCCTCCCCAACCCTTCCAAAGGAAGGGCAACCTAAAAAAAATAATTAAAAAAAATTAAGATAATGATAAAATTAGAAAACTTAAAAAAGAGTTTTAGAACAGAAGAAGTAGAAACCTTGGCATTGAATAAGGTGAACCTTAAAGTTGAAGAAGGCGAATTTGTTGCAATTATGGGACCTTCAGGTTGTGGAAAATCAACACTTTTAAATATTATTGGAATGCTAGATAACCCAACTGAAGGTAGTTATTATTTTGCTGGACATGAAGTTGGAAATTTAAAAGAAAATCAACGTACTGGAATGCGTAAAGGAAACCTAGGTTTTGTATTTCAAAGCTTTAATTTAATTGATGAACTTACCGTTTTTGAAAATGTGGAACTTCCGCTAATTTATCTTAAAATGAAAAAGAAAGAGCGCGAGGAAAAAGTGATGAAGGTGCTTGAGCGTATGAAAATTTCACACAGAAAGAAACATTTTCCTCAACAATTATCAGGAGGACAGCAACAACGTGTGGCTATTGCCAGAGCTGTTGTTTCTAATCCTAAATTGATATTAGCAGATGAACCAACAGGAAATTTAGATTCTAAAAACGGGATTGAAGTTATGAATTTGCTAACAGAGTTGAATCAAGAAGGAACTACCATAGTTATGGTAACACATTCAGATAGAGATTCTCATTATGCACATAGGGTTGTTAACCTGTTTGATGGGCAAATTGTTACTGAAAGTAAAAATAAACCTTTGGTTGCAAAGGTTTAAAAATAATTTAATGATTAAGAGCAATGTTTAAAAACTACATAAAAATAGCATTTAGAAACCTATGGAAAAATAGGTTACTTTCTGTATTGAATCTCATTGGTCTTACTGTTGGTCTGGCATGTATTATGACCTTAATGTTTGCAGTCTATGCATATCATAGTGCAGATACTGCCATTGAAAACCAAGAAAATCTCTATTATTTAAAAACGCATACCGTTATTGGTCATAGTTATCCACAGACACCTTACCCGTTATTAAGTGAGATTGTCAATTCCTCTACAGATGTTGTTGCGGCAACCCATAACCAAACTTGGAACGCACCATGGTTTACCTATAATGATATTGAATTTCAAGAAGGGGTTAATTATGTAGATACAAAATTTTTTAAAGTTTTTACGCTTCCTTTTAAATATGGAAATCCACAGACAGCGTTAACTGAAAAATACTCAATAGTTCTTACGGAACAAGCTAGCCAACGTTTCTTTGGCGAAAATAATCCTGTAGGAAAAACATTGATAGCAAATGATAGTTTAAGCTTTACTATTACTGGAGTATTAGAACGATTAAGCTCATATTCCACCTTACGAATAGGTGTTTTAATGCCGACTGCTATACTTGAGGACAATGTGGGTTTTAAGGAAGCTGCCAATTGGGACAATACATTTGGAACCGATTTTTTAAGGTTGAGACCTAATGCGGATATTATAAAATTAGAAAAAGATATTATGGCACTTGTAGCCAAAAATTATATCAACCCATTAGAAGTTAAAGAAATAAAGGTTGTTAAGTATGTTAATATTCTAGAAGATTATGCTCCAATGGGTGTGGGTATTATGAAAGGTGCTATTGCTACTGCCATTTTTATACTACTTGTTGTACTTGTAAATTTATTAAATTTAAACACATCCGTTATGTACGGACGTACCAAGGAAGTTGCGTTGCATAAAATATTGGGCGGTGGTAAAAAAAGTGTGATGCTTCAATTTTGCATGGAAAATGGTTTGTTGGTTTTTACCTCCCTATTTATCGCTTTACTAGTTTTTGTGTCTATACTACTTCCAGAATTAAACGAAACTTTTGGGTCGAATTTTGGCCAAATATATCTAAAACCAAAAAAGGATTACCCTATCCTACTCTATTTCATTCTTCTTGGTTTTGTTATTACATTGGTTGTTGGTGTATTACCTACATTAAGGTATGTTGCATTGCCCATATCTACTGCAATAAAAGGTAAAGTAGATTCTCTGAAAAGCAACTTTCTAGCGCGAAACACTTTTATTACCATTCAGTTTGCCCTTGCCATAATTTTTATCTGTGCTGCAGTAATCTTGAACAGCCAAATTAATTATATGCAAAATTCTCCTTTGGGTTTTAACGAAAAAAATATGACCGTAGCAAGAATCGATTTGGAATATAAAGACAAAGAAACGGCAGCATCCAATTTTAAAACAATAATGGAAAAGCTAAAGGCGAATCCTTATATAGAAAGTTTTTCAACTAGCAGAATGGTGCCCTCAGACTATATTGGTAATCACGCCCTTTATTATGATGCAGAAACCAAAAAGAAAGTTCGTATGCGCTGGGCGCACGCAGATGCAAAATATTTGGAAACTTTTAAAATACCACTGGTTTCGGGTCGGGGTTTTAATGAAGATTTAAACGCCACCGAGAGTAATTCTGTTATAATAAACAAAAGAACAATGCAAGCCTTTGGTTGGGAAAATATTGAGAATAAGATAATGATATCTACAGGTGGAGATGAAACTGAATACAAAGTTGTGGGGGTAATGGAAGATTTTCATTACCAGGATATGCAAAGAGGTATTGAGCCTTTGGCACATTTTTATGCTGGCAAACAAGGTCTTGGCAATAACCGTTATCTGAGTTTACGTATTACCGCTGGGCAGGAAAAAAGTGTACTTCAATCTCTTGAAAATGAATTTAAGAAAATTCCTACCAGAATAGATTTTAAACATGAAGAACTGACTACCAAAATAAGTGCCCAGTATTCTTTAATAGAAGGTATTTTAAAAATAGTGAACTATGTGGCATTTATGACGATATTAATTTCCTGTTTAGGACTCTTTGGCCTTATTTCTTTAATCGCTAAAAAACGTGTTAAGGAAATTGGTATCCGTAAGGTTTTAGGTGCTGGTGTTGCAAAAATTATAATCTTATTATCTAAAGATTTTATGTTGCTAATAGTGCTTGCCGCATGTATAGCAATTCCTTTAATATGGATGCTGATGAAAATGTGGTTGGATAGTTTTGCTTACAGCATTGAAATTAAATGGTGGATGCTTGCTCTTGGTGGATTTATTGCCCTGTTAATAACCATGCTTACAGTAGGAATACGGGCATTAAAAGCTGCAATAGCTAATCCTGTAAAAAGTTTACGTACCGAATAAATTATCAAAAACGATTAAACATGTTAAAAAATAACTTAAAAATCGCTTGGCGAAATGTTCTAAAAAGTAAAGGGATATTCTTTATAAATATTGTTGGACTTGCGTTAGGAATAGCCTCATGTCTTATTATAATGTTATTTGTGGTTGACGAGTTGAGATATGACAAATTTAATAAAAAAGCAGATCAAATTGTAAGGGTAATTTTTAAGTTAAAAACAGCAAATGAAGAATCTAAAGAAGCTGTGGTTATGGCACCAGTAGCACAAACTTTAATTCAAGATTATCCCGAGGTAATTGATGCCACTCGTATGAGAAGGATTGGAGCTTCGAAAATAACTTCTAAAAATGAATCTTTTAGAAATGACAAATTCGCATATGTGGATTCTAATTTTTTTGAAGTGTTTACCCTTCCTATAATTAAGGGAGATTCTAATTCTCCTTTAGAGAAGCCTTATACAATTGTTATTACTCAAGAGATAGCAAATAAGTATTTTGGATCTTTAAATGTGATAGGACAGACTTTGTATTTGGAAGAACAACTGCAACCTTTTACAATTACTGGAATTATCGATGAAATACCACAAAACTCACATTTTCACTTTGACTTATTTGCCTCCATGGAAGGTTATCAACCTGCTAAAGGAACTTCATGGGTAAATTCAGATTTCTATACCTATCTAGTTCTAAAAGAAGGATCTGATTATAAACAATTGCAAGCTAAACTACCTAATACTTTAAAGAAGTATATGGGGCCACAATTATTTGATGCTTTGGGTGTTTCTTTTGAAGAATTTACCAAAGAAAATGAGTTGGGTTTGATTCTTCAACCTTTAACCGATATACATTTAAATTCTGATGTCTCTACAGCCTCTACTTTGGAAGAAGGAGGTGATATCAAATATATCTATATCTTTAGTATGGTTGCACTTTTTATGTTGTTAATTGCCTGTATAAATTTTATAAATCTTTCTACAGCCTCATCATCAAAAAGAGCCAAAGAGGTTGGTATTCGTAAGGTTTTAGGTTCAAACAGATACCAATTAGTCTATCAGTTTTTATCAGAATCCTTTATAGCTATAGTCTTGGCAATGATTTTGGCATTTGTATTAGTACTAATAGGATTGCCTTTTTTTAATGAGTTATCAGGTAAAGAACTGCTAATAGGCTATCTATTAAAGCCTTCAATTTTAGCTTTACTTTTTGGGTTAATTCTTCTTATTAGTTTTCTGGCTGGAGCCTACCCTGCTTTTTTTCTTTCCTCCTTTAAACCAATTGCTGCTTTAAAAAGTAGATTCTCAGGTTCTGGAAAAAGTAAAAGTATTAGAAGTGGATTAGTAGTCTTTCAATTTGTGATTTCTGCGGGGCTCATACTTTCAACTTTAATTGTAAGTCAACAAATAAACTATATTCAATCTAAAGATTTAGGTTATAATAAAGAACAATTATTGGTTCTTAGGGATTCCTATCATCTTGGTAATAATAAATCGGCCTTTAAAAATGAAATCGAAAAAGATTCTAGAGTAGCTAATGTAACACAATCTTCATTTGTTCCTGCTGGAGCATCCGATATTAATATGTCAGGGATTTTTATTGGGGAAGAATTTAAAAGGCGTATGTATATTTATAATATTGATGATACTTATATACCAACTATGGGCATGGAGTTAATTTCGGGGCGAAATTTCTCTAAAGAGTTTGGTACAGAGGCTACCAATGTAATCATCAATGAGAGTGCTGCAAAAGTTTTAGGTTTTGAAAAGAATTCTAGTATTGGTAAAACATTTATTAGAGATACTAATAGCGGTGGGGAAAACCTGACCATTATTGGAGTGATTAAAGATTTTCATTTTGAATCGTTGCATCAAGCAATTGAGCCTTTAATAATGATGAACAGACCTTATGGTGGGCTTATTTTACGGGCAAACGTTTCAGATATGTCGGGACTAATTAAAGACATCAATGTATTATGGAATAATTTTAATTCAAATGAAACTTTTGGCTATACACTCTTAGATGAGTCATATAACCAAACATATTTGACTGAGCAAAAAATGGGAAGTGTCTTGAGTATCTTTGCCTTACTAACCATTTTTGTTGCCTGTTTGGGTTTATTTGGTCTTGTAACATTTACTGCGGAACAGCGATTTAAGGAAATAGGGATTCGAAAAGTATTGGGTTCTACCGTTCCTCAAATTGTTACTATGCTTTCTAAAGATTTTTTAAAATTAGTTTGTGTATCATTTATCCTTGCTTTTCCGCTTGGCTATTATTTGATGAATAATTGGCTGCAAGATTTTGCGTATCGCATACAAATTCAATGGTGGGTATTTGTGCTAGCAGGAATTATTACAATATGTATTGCTTTTATAACTATTGGTTGGAAAAGTTTTAGTGCGGCAACTATGAATCCAGTTAAGGCTTTAAGGAGTGAGTAAATTATTTTTACAAAAAAAATAAAATTATGTTTAAAAATTATCTAAAGATAGCTTGGCGAAGTTTAAAAAAACAACCATTTTTCACTTTTTTAAACACTTTTGGTTTAGCAGTTGGTATGGCTGGTGCACTTCTAATTTCATTATATATCTATGATGAAGTTAGCTATGATACTATGTTTACCGATGCTGACAGAATACATAGAATAAACGCTGATATTACCTATGGTTTAAACGAAAACACGTTAGCAACAGTAACACCGCCAATGGCGGCAACGTTAAAAAATGACTACCCACAAGTA
>Ga0316205_10003754_pt1 | contig 13997 bp, 10 predicted proteins | sample 3monthpyrite_MG_FD_204941 | JGI IMG/M metagenome (GOLD analysis project Ga0316205, IMG submission 204941) | Microbial mat bacterial communities from mineral coupon in-situ incubated in ocean water Damariscotta River, Maine, United States -... | ecosystem: Environmental > Aquatic > Marine >... | reverse complement strand
TCATATTCGTATCCGATTGTTTATATAATAGTGAGCCTTCGATTAGTGTTGCTGCACTGATGCATAATGCGCCGGTAACTGGATAAGCTTTATGCGTTTTATATGTATTAATAACTCTAGCAACTAGAGAGACATTACCATTTTTGTTCTTTATGTCTTTAAATGAATATATAGCAATTTTTATTTTTTCTTTTGTTATATTATTATCTTTAAACGTATTAATATAATCTGCAAGATAATATCTCAAGTCTTCAATTGTTTCTCGGAAATCAAATAATTGATCCAAATCTTCTGGTGCCTCACATCCAGTTAAGGAAAAAGTACTGGACTCGAAAAATACATATAAAACACCACAATCAACTATTGAACATGTATACTTTTTGTCTTTTAAAGTGAAGGTATCAGCTGGATTCCCTGTCGGTAACAGATACCCTGTAATAGCACCTGCAGGATCACTAAATTTCAAATCAATTTCAGCACCATAACCGGGAACACAATCAATATTCATGCATGGCACCAAAGGTACGCTATTGTTAGCCGTACTAACAATGGCAGAAATCCGTTTATTTGTATTGATATTTCTGATTTTAACTTCTGTGAATGGAGATTCTATTTTTACCCAGCCCATAGATATGGCATGCAACCCGACACCGGCTGCAAGGTTTCCACACATGGTCCCATAGTTTATTATTCCATTATCGATGCCAACTTCACCACTTTCATAATCAACATCAATATCATCATCGGGTGACGCATTAGCTAATACAACTTTACTTGTAAGTGGATCGCCCCCACCAAGACCATTAATTTGTCTGGTATCTGGACTGCCAAAAAGGGCCAAAATAGCTTTGTCTCTAAGGTCTATATCCGTTGGCAATTCTGATCGTTCGATAAAAACACCTTTCGTTGTACCACCACGTATAATTGAACACTTAACATTTAATATATTCATGAGAAGTTAACCACCCTATTCAGTTTAATCACCAGGTTTATAATGGTTTAATTAAAACCATTATATGTACATCTGATAAAACTCTATAAACTTTATTTAAATTTAAAGCTGACAATAGGCCATGCAGGAAAGCGTTGTATTTTATAGCTAATTTTCCATCAGATAGGATATTATCTTTAAAAGTTAAATTACCAAAACCAATTTGTTTTTCTTCCTGAAGGTTAAATTGCGTTTTTTCTATTTTATCTAAAACTAATTTTCTAGGTAACGATTGGCCAATTTTTTTATTTGTTGATGACATTATTCTAAATGGATATTTAATAATGAATTTAATAAGATTAAAAGGATCTAATAGAATTGAATTTAATTCGTTACGGTAACTTAAAATAAGTGTACCACCAGGTTTTAATATTCGATTAAATTCATCTAATGTCTTGTCTATTGATTCAACATAACTAATAACTCCAAGGCAAATTATACATTCAAAAAAATCATCTGGATAAGGAATGGATTCACAATCAGATCTTATCAGCGGTATATTATCGCTATGTTCTTTTAAGTTATTTTTTGCATGTTTCAGCATATCAAATGAATAATCTATACCTGTTAGATTATAATTATGCCTGGATAATTCCTTAAGGACTGGGCCTGCACCACAGCCTATGTCCAACACATTGGAGTTTTCAGTAATATTATCTACAATATATTTTACTGTGAAATCTCTTCTGGATCTAAATGCTACGGCTTCAACATTAGGAGTTGATGTAGTATAGATATTTGACCATTTATTAGCATCTGACTTAACAGAAAATCTATTTTTAACCTGCTCTTTCCACTCCATAAACATTCCTACTTAATAAACTATTTAAAAAATTTATTAATTTTATTTACTAGCATATTTTTAAAAAACATATAGTAGTAAGACATTGATAATGATAAATCATCAAATGAGAAGATAGCATCCGCCTTAATTGTGCATATTTTTCGGAACCAGGACCACATTGTTATTTTATTTTCAGATGCAAGTTCTTTAGCCGCCCAAAAGTCCATAGCTATCCATGCCCACAATTGCCCATCCTCCCATTCTCTAACTGAAGGTAAAGGTTTTTCTATGAAATTAAAATATGCTATCGCAGGTAAATCAACACCCGAAGCTATCGCACAACCTGTAGTATTTACAGGCCTGGCATTAATTTCAATTAATTTATATGTGTCAGTTTTTGGATCTAGCTTCCATTCGACGCCTGCAACACCATGATATTTCATATACTGTAATATTTTTATGGACTGATCTAATACTATTGGGTTATGACATGATTCTGTCATTGTACAATAACCAAAATCTAATGGATTTTGACGTATTTTGCGTCGAATAAAATATGAGTCTGGTTCCGAATTAGAATCCATAAAACCCAGAAATGTAACTAGCCGTTCATCTCTACCACCGATAACTTCCTGTATCATATATTCATGTCCAGCGACATAAACATCATTTGACGCAGTTATCAATTCATCTGGATTTGAAACTTTAATTCCCTTTTTTCCTTTAACTTCATTATTTGATGATTTTTTCTTCCATTCAAATGAAATATTTGGCTTTATAACGTAAGGGTAATTTGAAATACTTAATGCTAATTCGGCTACATCTTCTGGATTTTTAGGGAAGTATGTTTCGGGTATAGGTATATTCAGAGCTTCAGCCGATTCATATTGATATTTTTTATTGTTAATTTTAGATATAGTCGATGCGTTAGGTGAAGGTATTAAAAACACGTCAGATAAAACATCGTAATAATTGCCAACAAAATTTGAGCATTCATCAGTAGTTGGAAAGAGTACTAATTTTCCAGTATATCTCTTAGGTATTTGTAGTAGAAAATTAAGCATCTCCTCTTCAGAGTTATGTATGTCTGGAGAGTATTCAACTTTCTTGATAAATTTTGATGATATAACGGCATCAGCTTTACTAGGAGTCACTAAAATAACGGGTACTTTTCTTCTACCAAGTGATCTCACTACTGAAAGTGTACTCAAGTTATATTGTTTATTACCTGCTTTATTATCGCTTACATGATTAAGTACAAAACAATACGGTAAACTCATCTAACACTCCATTTTATGATAATAATTAAATGTTTGAAGTAGAATAAGAACGTATTTATTATAAACTATATGTATAAAAACTATTCACAATAGATATTTATTAATATCATATAATATTATATCTTAACTACATTGTAGTGCATTGATTGTAATCAATAGCTTGTACTAAATTTAGCCAGTAATATTAATCACATAATATTTAAAAATCGACTATAACTCTCTATCGCATTATTAAGTATGACAATATAATTTATGTCTATTATATACACTAGACCAAAAGTGTTACACTTATTAAGTTTGAAGACTATTTATCTTATGTGTCTATTATACAACATGTACTAATAGATATATATTTTTTTAAGTATTGCAATCAATACCATAATCTATGTCAATACAAAGAAGCAATATCTTATACTAATTCCCTTACCGCACTACTCCTCACATAGCTATATAATGACTATGTTAGGCCTAGATTATTACATGCTTAAAATCTGAGTTTAGAAAGACAGGTGTGAGATTGCTGCATTATAGGTGAAGGCTTCGAAGTAATAGCTGTATTTTGTAAGTTAACAGGGAGCACCAGGTTAATATATATCAATTACACTTAAGTTTATTGCTATCTAACAACTTTCTTTAATGCCTCAAAGAATGATAAGTACTGAATAAAGTCAAACCTATTATTTGGCAGTGAAAATCTAGGTATTTCATATCTGGCTTCGTTCATAGTGAAATAGTCGTGCTCTGCCGTTACAGCCAAATCGAATTTATTTTGGTGCACAATACGTATATCTTTTTTTTCATAATCTATTGAACGGCCTGTTGGATATGCAAATAGGTTACTAGAATTATTTAGCATTTCTTTAACTCTTTTATTAGACTTGAATATTTCAATTCTAGAATCTTCAGGGCTTAGTTTAGATAAAATTCTATGAGTTTTGGTATGTGGTGCAATTTTATGACCCGAATTAATCAGTTCTTGAGCATTAGACCAAGACATTGCTTTGAAACAATCAGGAGGAGTGATTGGTTTATCTAATTTTGCCTCTTCATAGAAATAGTCTAACCACGTATATAAATTGGTTTGATCTACCCTCTTTATTTCATTCCTCAGCATATTTTTATTGTTATACAACATTTTGCTGTTATTCTCAAAAGATAGCTTTTTATCGCCTGGTAAAATGATATTAAAACATTCTACAGTTGTAGATTGTAAAATATATGATATTTGATCATCCCATGGCCAAAGAGAACCGTCTAAAAAATCACTAATAACAAAATACGTCAATGGAATATCATATTTACTGAATAACGGGCCGGCTACTTCATATTGATCCACAAAACCATCATCAATGGTGAAAACTACACTTTTAGGCTCAACGGGTATTTTATTTATATAACAATAAGCAAGTTGATCAAGTGATATAGGTTTATATTTATGTTTTCTTAAGTAACTCAAGCACCATTCTATATGTGATAAATGATTATTTTTCTTATTTTTGTCCTCACAATATAAACGATGAAGCATAAATATAGGTACAATATTATTAAATCGATTATATATCCATTTACTAGGAATAGATTCTATGGCCATAGAAAACATCTTAGTGAAATATTTTTTCATCGCTTAGACGGCTGCCAAATGGTTATTCTTTTACCCAATAAAAATAAAATCGTCGAATGAGCAATGGCGATATTTACCTGAACAAAGAAAAAAGGAATTTTAATTAAAATATGATCACGGGATGATTTTATAAAATAGCCAATTATGACAAGGCTATAAAATACAATTTGTAACCAAAATATAGAAGCATAAATTACATGTTTATCCGATAGTTTAAATGATACTAATAATAGTGCTAACATAAACCATGGCTCAGCCCAACGCATGATTTTATGCCCCCAAACCTGAAATGAAAAGAGCCCCATTTTTAATGGATTTAGTACTTCTGGGTGCTGAGTCAATGCTGTAATACCACGTATTACAGTTCGATTTTTTCTTCTATACTCTAACTCTGGATTTTTCACATCCTGATAGATACCAACTACATCCGGGCAACTTACTGCAAATTTCCCATTCTTTGCACAATTTAAGGCTGTATTGAAATCACTTGGGACACTAATATCCCATGATTCGCAAATTTCTCTACGCGCTGCAAAAAATGACCCGCTTAAACCAACTAAACCACCTTTTTTTGATTCAAGTCGACGCAACCACATTTCATACTTAACATAGGCGCCCTCACCTACGACTTTACCATCTTGACTAACAAATACATCTTCACTTGATAATGCGCCAACATTTGGATCATCAAAATATTTCACAAGATTATTAAATGATCCTGGCTCAACCTTTGTTGCAACATCAGAAAATACAAAGATTTCACCCTGCGCTTTTCTAATGGCACAAAGTTGAGCGTATTCTTTTCCTTTTCGTGCATCTGCTCTAACTAAAGTAATACCTTTATGTGTATATTCTTCGACTATGGCGTCGGTTTTATCAGAAGAGCAATCTGAAGCAACAATAATTTCCAGTAAGTCATCATCATATTTTATTAATAATGAATTTTCGATTTTTTCTCGAATTCTTTCTTCTTCGTTATAAGCAGTAATAATTAGTGTGAGATATGGCTTTTTATGTATTTCATCTTTATATATTTTACGGCTTGGTATAATAGTTTTAAGAATTAATGGATATAAAAAATAACTATAAATTGATAATATAAAAAAGATTATAAACATTGTATCCATAATCATAACTTCTCATAACCAAAGTCAAAATCCACATCACCCATAATTCTGTTAATAGAATCAATTTGTTCCTTAGATAAACGCTTAATACTTTCATTATTCATATTGCGTATTTCTTCATTACGCTCATGAATTGACCATTGACGTCCCTCTTCTACCCCATCAAAATTATCAATCCCGCAAAAATTTGTGATTTTATTTAGTATTTCGGTTGGGTTTTCAGTGAGGTCTTCATACTTTATCCACATGAATTTTTTCAAGTGTTTAGAGTCTTCATTTAAGATCTCATTCGATCTTTTCCATTGATTAAAGCTCATCTCAATTGGCCAACTATTGATTAGATGAATTGGGTTTGCTTTTCTGGTGATTCCTTCTGATACTGCGTATGGATCTCTCACAATGGCTACAAAATGAGCATCTGGAAAGTGTTTTTGTAACCACCTGGTCTTTGCTGTATTGGGTGGAGACTTCTCTACCAAGACTTGTTTTGAACAATCAAGCCGCATTGCCCACTCTTTCATCAGTCTAATATGATCTGGACCAGTGCTATTCTCATTTAAACAAAACAGGTCTTCCCTCTCGACCCACATACGAGGTAAGCCTATTTCATAGTCTTTAACAAATTGATCTGTGATAAAGTGGCCTTCCGTTGTAAGAGCAGAAATAGCTGGATGATGCCCTAATAACTCAGATAAGAGTGTTGTCCCGGAGTTGTAACACCCTACTATAAATAGCCATTTTTTATTTTTGGGTATAGGTGTTAGTGCAATTCTTGCTTCTCTGCTTATGCGACCAAGGCATTCACGTATAACCGGCTTAAAACGTGTTCCATTCATTAATCGAATATCCTCGATATTTTATTATAAAGTATTATATTATAAAATTTGGTCATATAAATATATATAAGAGAAAATCAGTGTTAAAAATAACACACATTGCTTCCGGTGATTTATGGGCGGGTGCTGAGGCACAACTTCTAACGTTATGTAAGTCATTAAATAGTATGAATGAATTGCGTATAGACGTAATACTACTCAATAATGGAGAGTTAGAACATAGGTTAAAGTCAGAAAATATTGATGTTTGTGTTTTTCAGGAAGGAAAATACAGTAGTTATCAAATTTACAAAAAAATAAAATCAAGACTGATACTAAACCAGCCTGACCTCGTTCATACTCATCGTACTAAAGAGAATATTCTAGGCAGTTTAGCTGCCAGGTCTGTTGGTATTTCTAGTATCAGGACTGTGCATGGTGACTTAGAAAAGACACTAAATTGGAGAAAACCACAGAGGAAACTTATCCAGTACCTAAACTGGTTAACAGGCCGTTATATACAAAAGAGGCTGGTTGCCGTCTCATTGGAACTACGTAACGTCCTAATTAAGTCTTATCCTGATTTTAAGGTATTATCTATTGAGAATGGAGTAGATATAGAGGGTATATTAGATAACTCTTACTTTCCCAGTTCATTAAGCAATACGGAATCAATAAAGGTCGGTTTTGTTGGAAGACTAGTTCCGGTTAAACGAGTAGACATATTCCTTAAAATAGCTAAGCAATGCGCATCAAGCCTACCCAATAATAAATTTGAATTTATAGTGTTTGGTGATGGCCCATTAATGGAGGAGCTTAAAGATATAAGTTTGTCTTTAGATCTTGGCAATATAGTTACATTTAAAGGCCATACAAACAATATTCATGCCGATATAGCTCAATTAGATATTCTTTTAATAACATCTGATCATGAAGGCCTTCCAATGACTCTTCTTGAATCAATGACATTAGAAACAATAGTTATTTCCCATGATGTTGGTGGTATACGAAAAGCACTTGATGATGGAAAAGCTGGTATATTAATAAAAAGCAACTCAGCGGAGAATTATGTGGGAGCCATAAAGAAATGTATTGATAAACCAGACTTCGTTAAAGAAACTATAAAAATAGCTAAAAAGCAAATAATCGATAACTATTCAGCATCTATTAATGCAAAAAATTACCTTATAGAATACAGGAAATTACTATAGTAATGGTGGCTTATACTTATATTTATCGATAATGAATTTTTCTTTATGAGTGACCAGATCTATAGTTTCCTGATCATAATAAAAACTAGTAGAATTTCTTTTTGAAGTATTTGTTTTAGTTTGATTTTTTATAAAGGCGATATTTTCGTCAGATAGAGTAAGCCCCGCTTTTTGTAAAACGTCTATTAAGTCATCTTCTAAAGCTTCATTACGAACCATGCCACTAGAAATATTATTTTTTGAGTCGAATAAAGTAATTTCTTCTAATGAGCTGAGTTCATCCCTTTTGTAAATGCTATCGCCTAATGTGAAAAGACGTAAGTAACGGTATGTCATAAGACCGGCACATTTTGAGAGCGGAGCAAAAGCGTATCCTTCTCCTATATCGTAGCGTCTATCTTTAGATAACATTAAATATAGCCATTTTTTAAATAGTTCAGGCTCATTAGTATTTTCGTAGCATGATAGCCAATCTCTTTGAGGCTTGAATATGTCATGGTAGGTGGCTAAAAATAATTCTGCTACAGTTAACCGGTTTTTCCCCATAGATTTGGGAAGAGAATTATTGTAATAGTCTATATTATTTCTATTGGTAGTACGATTTTTAATAGCTCCTTTACCACCAACGCCATACGCCCACAATGATATATACCAATCCCAGGGGTTTCGTACAGAGCCAAAAACAAATTTGTCGTTATGCTCAAAATTTAGTCGATTATGCTTACCATGATTTTTACCATCGACCAACTGAGATAATAATCGTAATATATGTGAACCACCTGTCTTTTGTAACTCTAGGAATATAAAATCCTTATGAACATACATATACACAATTTCTCTTAAATATCATATAATTATATGATATATGCATATAATTAGCATAGCAATAGGAAGCATAGGTATATGCATAAATTCATTAGGTATATTTATAAAAAACTCTTATCTGAAGAAACCAGATTAAAGATATATAAATTTAGACACCCTGATCATTATATAAATTTAAGAAGCCAAATTAACGAGTCACCTAAAGGAGACTTTTCGCTTCTGCCTTTTGATCAGCATCACACAATTTTTGTTCATATTACCAAAACAGCTGGAACGTCTGTTGCCAGAAGTATGTTCAACTATCTACCCTACCATTACACTGCTGTAGAGTACCGTGTGATATACGGCAAAAAAACATTTGATAGCTATTTTAAATTTGCTTTTGTTCGTAACCCATGGGATAGATTATACTCATCATTTCGTTATTTAAAATCAGGAGGATGGAATAAAGAAGATCAACAATGGGCTGATGAAAATCTATCCGAATATGATAATTTTAAAGATTTTGTACTCACGTGGTTAAGTCAAGAAAATATTAAAAAGCACATACATTTTAAACCGCAATGTGAATTTGTATGTGACAACAATAATAATATTTTAGTTGACTATATTGCATACTTTGAATCCTTAAATGATGAGTTTAATATTATTTCTAAAAAACTAGGTATCGATTCAGAATTAGGCTCCTTTAATATGAACCCTGGTGACAGTTATAAAGAAGTTTATAATGATGAAATGATAAAAGTTGTACGAGAAATATACGGAAATGATATAAATATTTTTGGTTACGACTTTGATAAAATTATACATAGAGTAGAAAATAAGTAATATAAATATGGGTATTAATAACAAAGGCTTACTTCTTGTTGCTAATTGGGATTCAGGCGTAGGCTACGCCTGGTGGCTTATGGAGAGCTTTTGGGTTGTTCTATCAGAAACTTATTCTCAGACACATCGTTCATATATTGCCTATCCTAGTATTTCAACAATACCCGACAATATAAAAAATTCATCAATTTCATTAGAAATAAGTGATTTTACAAAAAAAAATATAGCTGATGTCTTTAGACAGTGTAAGTTAATTATAAATAATAAAATAAAAATCATATATTTTTCAGATCAATCATTTTGGCACTGGAGATATTTGCTATTTAGGCTTTGTGGGGTTGATAGCATTATTGTACATGACCATACTCCTGGTATTAGGACAAAACCTAAAGGACTAAAAAAATTAATTAAAAGCTTAATTGCAAGAACACCGTATATTACATGTGATGGTGTTATAACAGCTTCCAATTATCTAAAACAACGAGCAATAGAAATTGCTTGCATTCCAGAAAAAAAAGTATATGTCGCAACCAATGGCTTGAAAAATGAAAAACAAGAAAATAATCTTAACATTAAAAAATTATTAGATATTCCTGAAGATAAAATAGTAATAATAACTACAGGAAGAGCCATAGATTATAAAGGTATACCATTTGCGATAAACTGCATTGAATATCTAATAAAAACACTAAAGTGTACAAGCATACATTGGGTGTTTTTTGGAGATGGTCCAAATTTCAATGACTATCAGAAGAGAATTGAGACTTCTGGACTGACTAGTTATATATCTTTCCCTGGGAAGTATGCACATATTAAAAACATATTAAGATCATGTGATTTTGCATTTCATCCTTCTCAAGGTGAAGTTGGCTACTCGTTATCTATTTTAGAATATATGCAAGCAGGTCTTCCTGTTATTGTATCAGATAACCCATCAGTTTGCGGTGCAACAAATAATAAATCTAATGGATTAATTTACAAAGAACATAATATTGATTCTGCATGTAATGCGATTATTTCTTTAATACATAATGAACACTTAATCGAAAAGTATGGTGACAGGGCTAAAATAGATGCCAAGCAGTACTCGTTAAACAACACGCATAAACAGTTAAAAAGCGCTTTCATATCGATAGAAAATACAGCTAACAGGTGAAAAAAATTAACACATCATCAGTTAATACAGGAAGAATGATAAAACATTCTAGTATCTATGCGACAGGAAACATTATAAGACAACTTGTTGGATTTATAATGCTTCCTATATATACAAGATATTTGTCACCAGCTGATTACGGAGTTATAGGTTTATTGATATTTTCTTTAAGCCTTGTCGATATACTATTTGGTGCACGATTGTCTCAGGCTATTCCAAAGTTTTATCATGCCGAAAAAGACGTTTTAAAGCGTAAAACAATAATTTCTTCTGCATTGATACTGACATCTGCAATAAGTTTAGTCACAATGTGTTTAATAGTGTTAAACAGTGATTCATCTTCATCTTTAGTTTTCGGTAATACTGAATACGGATTAATAATCAGTATATATTCTATATTAATTTTGACTCAAGCAATTGAAAACTATGGATTATTATATATAAGGATAAAGCAGAAACCATATTTTTTTCTTTTACTTAATGTATCAAAACTCATAGTACAACTTAGCTGTAATATATGGTTTTTAATATATCTAGATATGGGTGTATTAGGAATAGCAATTTCAGCAGCAATAACTTCAATATTATTATCAACATTTTTACTAACCTATACTTTTTACCACACCCAAATTAGGTGGGATAATTTAATTGCTAAAAAACTGTTTATATTTAGCTGGCCTTTATGGATAGCCGGATTTGCAGGTTTGTATATAGGATCTGCCAATAGATATTATATGAGAATATTTGGATCATTAGATGATATAGGACTGTATGAGTTAGCAGCTAAATTTTCTTCAATCATTATTTTTCTAATATGGAAGCCAATTAATCAGTATTGGCAGACTGAAAAATATCGCCATTATGAAAAGGGAAAGCCTGCTCCAGAAATATACCGCTCCGTATTTTTATCTATTAGTACAATAATAATTATATCAGGACTTGGTATAGCTATTTTTTCAGAACCAATGATAATGATAATGGCTACAGACTCTTATTATGACTCTATAAAAATAGTTCCAATACTCGTACTAGGTTCGATATTATTTTGTTTCACGCAATACTTTAATTTCAGTCAAATGGTGACTGACAACACAAAATGGATAAGTGCTAACAATTATATCACTGCTGTAATTGCCACAATAATGTTTTTAATATTCATTCCATATTATGGTCATGTTGGGGCCGCCTTAGCATCTTTGATTACAATTTTATTTCAATTAATACTTACAGTAAATGCATCCAAAAAACATTATGACATGATGATTGAGTTTAAGCCTATTATCTATATGCTTTTAATATCAACTATTAGTTATTATTTTTCTAATATATTATTTTCGAATAATTCACTACTTTTAAGTTTGTTAGTTAAAGGGGTCATATACATAATCTCAACATGTATAATTTTATGGATTATGTGGTTTTTTTCGAAAAATAAAGAATATATACTCAGCCTAATTCAGAAATTAAAATTAACTTAAGCTTTACTTAAATATCACTACTGTCCCTTTAACAAAATGAAATGTCTGCTGACACGCTTATATAGTAATCCATATATTGATTTCATGTTGCAATAGACATGAAATCAAAAAATTTAACTCCGTCATACCTGCGAAGGCAGGTATCCAGTGTCTGTAGGCCTTTCAACGTCACTAGATTCCTGCTTTCGCAGGAATGACAAGTTAACGGGACAGCAGTGATTAAATATGATTAATTTAAAACTGCTTTATTTTGACAATTTCTTTTGATGCTTCACCCTTAAACGACATAATTAAATCAGGATCTGCATTCCACCAATGCCAGGGACCTTTACCCATTGGCATTGGTTTTTTCATATATTTGATATTTTCTTTGTTTAAAGTATGAAAAATATCTAAATCAAATTCATTCAAAATTTTCAAATTATTCAATATATATAAATACTCATAATCCTCTATTGATTCACGTAATGCCTTCATCCTTAATGATGAAATGGGTATCTCGTCTTTACCACCTATGGCAGATTTTGTACCAGGATAGAATAATCTTCCATCACCATTAAGTGGTTGTTTAAAACCTTTAAATGCAACAGAATTTGTCCACGAGTTATAATTTTGATTATTTTTGTCGTAATAAACAGTTTGCCACCACTCTATCCCCTGAAAACCAAAAGACCAACTTAAAAATGCCCACATTCTATGAAATGGCATGTCATATTCTGGGAATAAATTAATTACACCATTGTTAGGATTTGCATTAGCAAGTGTTTGGCACCAGATATCAAAGTAACCTTTGCTTTTTCTATTGCGATAGTAACTTGCAATTTCCGGGCTTGAAACCTGGTGAGTAACGGGATTCCATACATCTACTAATTTATTAATTTTAGCAACATTATTAAAATTTTTATTTTTAGCTTTAAATCCATCCGTAACTAGTATTTTTAATTCTGGGGAGTGCCTTTTGATTGTCTGGCTAACATTATAAAAAGCCTCATATTTCCAAGGGGATAAAAAAGGTTCGTCAAAATAAAAAACAAAAGCCCTATCTAACCAACCATTATTTTTAAAATGTTCGGCAAGCTGCTTAAAGTATGAACCCAGTAAATAATGATCAATATTATTATAATTTAATGCTGTGATTTTTTCGTTAGAAATTTTTCCTTGAACATCTTTAATGGGCATCCAATATGGAACATATAGACACTGTGATGGGACACCATCTTTATATGCTTCACCATTCATATATGGCGTGACTAATTTATCGTAATCAGACCAATCAATAATAACTTCATTTTTTACAACTTGTATATCAACACCATACCGATCATAATCCCAGCCTTGAATTGGCGACCAATTGTTAATATAGTGAGAATGTAGCATTTCTTCATATGCATGCGCTAATCCTTCTGAACGAGTAGTAGCTATATCTTTATTATGATGTTTTGCAATCGAATCAATATCCATTTGAAAACAAGCTTTAAAGTGCTTCTTATCAGGTAATGTGAAATTATGAACTTCAATTTTCACAGGCAATGAAATATTTTTTTCTCCGTTTATATATACAACTGCACTCCCTGAATAAATACCCGGTTTGACTTTCTTATCTATAAAAAAATCAAACCAGAAGGCTTCACTTTCCCCTTTCTGCAAATCATACAGTGCACCACCATATAAACCGTTGGTGTGTTCTTTCGAAATAGGGTTAATTAAAGGCACTAGAGCATCCGGAACCAACCCAGTATGGCCATATTTTTTATTTGAAGTGGACTTTACATTGATGTAATTCTGTCTATAGATAGTCGGAGGATTAAGCTTATCTCCATCTTTATTAGTGAAATCCGATACAGAAACAGTGACATTTTCAATATTTTTATTAGCTCGAAT
>Ga0316205_10003753_pt1 | contig 13998 bp, 14 predicted proteins | sample 3monthpyrite_MG_FD_204941 | JGI IMG/M metagenome (GOLD analysis project Ga0316205, IMG submission 204941) | Microbial mat bacterial communities from mineral coupon in-situ incubated in ocean water Damariscotta River, Maine, United States -... | ecosystem: Environmental > Aquatic > Marine >... | reverse complement strand
CCGACCGCGATTTCGTGATCGCCAATATCGCCGCCTCCAAAACCGTCGATATCGACGACGAGGAAGAAGAAGCCGACCTGGCCGCCGCGGAAGACGGGACCGACGAAGCGTAATTCACACCTGCCGCTACACCCAATAAAAAGGCCTGCCGCAAGTGCGCGGCAGGCCTTTTTCATATCCGCCTCAGTCTTTACGGAAGAATTTCTTTTCGCGGGGTTTGCCGTCCCAGCCCGGTTTGCCCTTTGGCGCGCCACGATCACCACCCCGGTCACCACCCCGGTCTCCCCGGTCGTCAAAGCGTTTGCCGCCGCCTTCACGGTCTCCGCCATAAGGTTTGCCGCCGCCTTTATAGCCGCCGCTGTCACGGTCTCCGCCACCTTTATAGCCGCCACGATCACCACCGGCGCGCGCGCCGCCTTCACGAACTTCCCATTTTTTCACCAATACGGCGTTAAAGGTATCGCGATGGATGGTGCCTTCGTTGCACCATACGGTCGAGATCATATCACCCTCAACCTGCTCAACTGCCATGCGGGGCGAGCCCGCTGTCAGGGCAACGATATCGCCCAGTTTAAAATCCGCCATTTTTCTCTCCAAATACAACGCCGCAACAATCTAACGGTTGCTTTACATAGCGCCTTTTGGCGTAGATACAACAGCAATCGCTAGTAAAAGCGCTCGACCACAGTTTTGCTCATCCGGTCATAGGGCATCGCCCCGTTCCACCAGATCAACGGCGCCACCCACCACAGGATGTAAATGAAGGTGCTGGCCCCAAGAAAACCCAGCACCAAAGCGATGTCTTCACCTTTTTGCAGCAGCGGCACCGCCTGCTCCAACGTATATTGCGGCGCAAAAACACCGAGCACAAACAGCAGGATGAACGGTGAAAATTTCAAAACCTCGCGCAGGGCAATTTGCGGCAGGCTGGCGTAATCCTCGTCATTGGTCACCACCTGAACGCGGGTAATCTTTTTGCCCAAAGTCTGCCCCTGCCACAACCATGTGACCAAAACAAACAGCAACAGGATAACCGCCGGGCCAAACATCGCCACCGGAAAATACGGATTGATCAACTGGCCTTGCCGGTCTAGCGCCACGCTCACGGTTTTGGCCGTATCGGCGATATTTCCCTCTGCGTTGGTTTCGCTACTCACCAACAGGTCAGTGCCGGCATAAAAGCCGTTTTGATAATTAATACAAAGATTGCCCGTATCAGCCACCACGCCACGCTCGGCAAAAAAGGCTTCGGCCTCGGCCTCGATCGGCACCGGCCGACAGGAAACCGACGAATAGATACCGCCACTCAGCCGCATGGTATCGCCGTCGGCGAAAGGCACCATGATATAGAATGTGAGCTGGCTGAATATAATAATGTCAAAAACCAGCGCGATTGCGCGCCGCCAAAAGTGCCTTGGTTCCACTGTCCTGCCTCCATTGAGCCCTTATCGGCTTCTTTGCATAGCAACGCCATTGTTTCAGGCTTTGCTGATTCAAACAAGCAGAATCAGCCCCTACACGCGCCTGAATGCCGATTGTCCCGGCCCGCCAAGCGCATGTTTTGGGCTATATTTTCACGCCAAGATGCCCGGCAACCGCGAAAATGTCTTTGTCGCCGCGCCCGCTCAGATTTATGACCATCAAATGATCTTTTGGGTAGTCGGGCGCGATTTTGGCAGCATGGGCGATGGCATGCGAGGACTCGAGCGCCGGGATAATCCCCTCGGTGCTGCACAGCAGTTGGAACGCTGCAAGCGCTTCCTCATCGGTCACCGATGCATAGATAACCCGGCCGACATCATGCAGCCATGAATGCTCGGGCCCGATCCCGGGATAATCCAACCCCGCCGAAATAGAATGCCCCTCAAGGATCTGGCCATCGGCATCCTGCAACAGATAGGTGCGGTTGCCGTGCAGCACACCCGGGCGGCCACCGCTTATACTGGCGGCGTGCTCCATGCGTTCATCCACCCCGTGGCCACCGGCCTCCACGCCAATCATCTTCACACTTTCATCATCCAGAAACGGATAAAACAGCCCCATTGCGTTGGAGCCGCCGCCAATACAGGCTACCAGCGAATCCGGCAATCGGCCTTCCTGCGCCTGCATTTGCGCGCGGGTTTCTTTGCCGATGATGGTTTGAAAATCCCGCACCATGGCCGGGTATGGGTGTGGCCCTGCCACGGTGCCAATGCAATAAAAGGTTTCGTCGACATTGGTCACCCAATCGCGCATGGCTTCGTTCATCGCGTCTTTCAAGGTGCCGCGCCCCGAGGTTACCGGCACCACTTCCGCGCCCAGCAACTTCATCCGAAACACATTCGGAGATTGCCGCTCGACATCGGTTTTACCCATGAATATCACGCATTTCAGGCCAAATTTGGCGCAAACAGTGGCGGTGGCCACCCCGTGCTGGCCAGCGCCGGTTTCGGCAATAATCCGGGTTTTACCCATGCGCCGTGCCAGCAGTATCTGGCCCAGCACATTGTTGATCTTATGGGCACCGGTATGGTTGAGCTCGTCACGCTTCAGATAGATTTTGGCACCGCCCAAATGTTCCGTCAGGCGTTCGGCATGATAAAGCGGCGAGGGGCGGCCCACATAATGCTGCCACAAATACGCCATTTCGGCCCAAAAACTGTCATCGGTTTTGGCGCGCTCATATTGCGCTTCCAGCTCCAAAATCAGCGGCATCAGGGTTTCCGATACAAAGCGCCCGCCATGCAAGCCATAGCGGCCTTGCTCATCGGGGCCCTGTTTGAAAGAATTGCGTGTTTCTCCGGTCATAATCTGCCCCTTGGCTGGCTATTTCCGGCCTGTTTAGCCGACATTGCTTGCGGCTTCAACAAAGGCCTTGATCAAAGCCCGGTCTTTTACGCCCGGCGCGCTTTCAACCCCGGAGGAAACATCGACCTGCCGCGCGCCGGTCAGCCTTATTGCCTCGGCCACATTGCCGGGGTGCAGGCCTCCGGCCAGCATCCACGGTTTTTGCCATTTGCGCCCTTGCAGCAGCCGCCAGTCAAAGGCCAGACCGTTGCCGCCGGGCAGCACCGCGTTTTTTGGCGGTTTGGCATCCACCAATATCTGGTCAGCCACCTCTTCATAACCAGCGATTTGGCCAAGGTCGGCAGCATCGGCCACGCCAAGCGCCTTCATCACCGGCAAGCCGTAGCGGGCGCGAATTTCAGCAACCCTTTCAGGGGATTCTCGGCCATGTAGCTGCAGCATATCAAGCGGCACACGGGCCGTCAGCGCATCCAAAAATCCGTTGCTCGCGTTTACGGTAAGCGCCACTTTGGCCACGCCCATGGGCACATCCAGCGCCAGCGCCGCCGCTTTTGCGGGGTCAATATGGCGGGGTGATTTCTCAAAAAATACCAGCCCTATATAACGGGCACCGGCTAAAACAGCGGCCTCGACCGAGCCGGCATCCTTAAGGCCGCAAATCTTGACCCGCATCAGTTGAGCAGCGCCAAAACATCGTCTTTGTCAGACCCGGAGGATTTTTTGAGCGCGGCCACTTCAGCCACCAATTGCGCCGCTTCACGGTTTTTAACGGCGGCTTTGCGGCGGTATTTATGCTCGCGGAAATATTCCAAAAAATATCCGAGCAAAAGGCCCACAGCGATGGCGGCAAAAATCACCACAAACATCGGCACTTCGCGGCTGAAAGCCCCGGCAAAGGGCAGACCTTCGGGCAAAAGCGCCACGTTGACCGCGCCGCGATTTGCCAGTGCCACCAGCACCAGCACGGCCATAAAAACGGCCAGCACAAAATATTTGATATAGCGCATCATGGTTTCCGATATAGGCCCGGGCTACTTGCCATTCAACCGGTCTCTCAGCAATTTGCCGGTTTTGAAAAACGGCACATGTTTTTCCTCAACAGAAACGGATTCGCCGGTGCGCGGATTGCGCCCGGTGCGGGCCTCGCGCTTTTTCACCGAAAAGGCACCAAACCCGCGCAGCTCCACCCGCTTGCCCGAGGCCATGGCTTCAACTATTTCGTCAAATACGGTGCCGACAATGCGCTCCACATCCCGCTGGTAAAGGTGAGGATTCTCGGCTGAAATAATCTGGACCAATTCGGATTTTATCATTGTTGTTCCTCTCCAAGTTGTCGGAAATACTTAGAGGCACCCCGTCAAGCACCATTTCTAAAAAACTGTTTATCCCCCTATTCTGCCACGCCTCACCGCGTTATGGAATAGAGCTGTGGAGATTCTGGGGCAAAAAAACGCGAGACCAGCGCATTTATGCCCAATAATGTGGATAAAGCGCCACTATACCAAGGCTCAGGCTCCGATAGCGGCCAATCTTTCACCTCAAGGTCAGCCAGACCCGAGGATACCGATTCGAGGTAATCCAGCGCCACGGCCTCGCCGCCAAGCGCGTCGATCAAGCCGTTTTCAACGGCGCGACGACCGGAAAAAACGCCGCCTGTCGTTACGTCAAGCAGCGCACTTCCGCTAAGGTTGCGCCGCTCGGCAACCAGTGCTTTGAACCACGCAAAAGTTTCATCGATCAGGGCTTCCTGCGCCGCCAGTTCTTCGGGGTTTGCCGGGCGAAACGGGCTCACCCCGCCCTTGATACCCGAACTGCGGATCACCTGCATTTCCACCCCGAATTGCTCCAGCAAGCCGCTCACATCCGGGTATTCCATGATCACCCCGACAGAGCCGGTCACGGTGTTTGAGCGGGCGACGATATAATCGGCACCTAGCGCGGCAATATAGCCACCCGATGCCGCCACACCGGCCATTTCAGCCACCACCGGCTTTTTGGCGGCAATCGACCGCAGGGATTCGTAAAGGATTTCGGACCCAACCACCGAACCACCCGGCGAATTGATCCAGACAATCAGCGCTTTCACGTCATCATCATCAGCGATTTTGGCCAATATTTCATCGCGATAGCGGTCTTGTGTGATGATGCCGTTGATGCTGATGCGGGCAATCTGCTCACCCGCCGGAAACGCGCTTTCGGCATTGCTCAGCGCCCACCACATGAAGCCGCCAAGCAGCAACACCATAAAACCGATGCCCCGCCAAAAGCCGGAGCGGCGCCATTTCCGGCGCCGCTCCTCATAGAGGTCTCTTTCAAGACCATCACCTTTTCCATCCCAGGGGGACATTAATCGTCCGAGCCCTTGAGTGCTGCACCAAGAATATCGCCCAGCGAGGCACCGGAGTCAGAGGACCCGTATTGCTCGATGGCTTCCTTCTCTTCGGCAATCTCGCGCGCCTTGATAGACAGGCCAAGGCGGCGGCTTGCTTTATCAATATTGGTCACGCGGGCGTCGATCTTATCACCCACCGAGAAACGCTCGGGGCGCTGCTCTGCACGGTCACGCGACAGGTCGGAGCGACGAATGAACGACTTCATGCCGTCATAGGTAACCTCAATGCCGCCTTCTTCGATGGAGGTCACTTCAACCGTCACAATAGCGCCACGTTTGATGCCACCAACAGCACCGGCAAAGGGGTCTTCGCCAAGCTCTTTGATCGACAGGCTGATCCGCTCTTTATCGGCGTCGATATCGGTCACAACCGCTTTAACAACGTCGCCCTTCTGGTAATCCTGAATGGCTTCCTCGCCGGAGCGGTCCCAGTCAAGGCCCGAAAGGTGAACCATGCCGTCAATATCGCCATCAAGGCCGATAAACAGGCCAAATTCGGTGATATTTTTGACTTCGCCTTCAACTTCGGTGCCCACAGGGTGTGCAGCCGCAAAGTTTTCCCACGGGTTGCCCTGGGTTTGTTTCAGGCCAAGGGAAACGCGGCGTTTGGCCGTGTCGATTTCCAGCACCATAACTTCCACTTCTTCCGAGGTGGAAACAATTTTGCCGGGATGGGCGTTTTTCTTGGTCCAGGACATTTCAGACACATGAACAAGGCCTTCAACACCGGCTTCAAGCTCAACGAATGCACCGTAATCGGTGATGTTGGTCACGCGGCCTTTGTGCACGGATTCCAGCGGATAGCGTGCTTCCACGTCGGCCCACGGGTCTTCCTGCAACTGTTTCATGCCAAGCGAGATACGCATGGTTTCGCGGTTGATCTTCACAACCTGAACCTTCACGGTCGCGCCGATTTCAAGGATCTCGGACGGGTGGTTCACCCGGCGCCACGCCATATCGGTAACGTGGAGCAGGCCATCTACGCCGCCAAGATCAACAAATGCGCCGTAATCGGTGATGTTTTTCACAACGCCGTCAACGGTATCGCCTTCTTTGAGCTGTCCGACAATTTCGGCGCGCTGTTCGGCACGGGATTCTTCAAGGATAGCGCGGCGCGAAACAACGATGTTGCCTCGGCGGCGATCCATTTTCAAAATCTGGAACGGCTGGGCCAAGCCCATCAGCGGGCCGGCATCGCGCACGGGGCGCACATCAACCTGGCTGCCGGGCAGGAACGCCACCGCACCACCAAGATCAACCGTAAAGCCGCCCTTGACACGGCCAAACATGGCCCCTTCAACACGCTCTTCTTTTTCATAGGCTTTTTCGAGCCGGTCCCAGGCTTCCTCACGGCGGGCTTTTTCACGGCTGATCGCCGCTTCGCCACGGGCGTTTTCAACGCGCTCAAGAAAAACCTCGACCTCGTCGCCTACAGCAACTTCGGGGGCTTGGCCGGGTTCGGCAAATTCTTTCAGCTCGACACGGCCTTCCATTTTGTAGCCGATGTCGATGATAGCCTGGCCAGCTTCAATAGCGATAACTGTGCCTTTGACGACAGATCCCTCGTCAGGGGTTTCAAGTTCAAAGCTCTCGTTCAAAAGGGCTTCAAAGTCTTCCATAGATGCGGAAGTAGCCATAAATATAGTCTCCAGATATGTGTTACGGGCCAAGCGGTTGGGTCCGCCGGTCTTTAGGTTTCGGGTCAAAAGGTGGAAGCATGAAAAGCACCGGTTGGGCAGATGCCTGACCGAATCGCTGCTATTCTTGCGCCACCACCTCGGCGACAGCCGCGTCTATAGCCCCTTAAACCCCATGCTGCAAGGGCTATCATGCGCTCAAGCGCCTGCCTGCCTTGACCTTTGTCAATGATCTTCCGCCCCCGCCGCCCTAGCATCAGCGCATGGAAAGTGACCCGACCATCGAGTGGCTGTTGCAGGGCGATGTATCGATCGCATGGCAAACCACGCGGGATCTTCTGGGCCGTGCGCGCCCCGCGCTGCAAAAAAGGATCGCAACCGAGGGCTGGGGCAAGCAATTGCTTGACGCCCGCAACGCCAAGGGCAGCTGGGGCCGCGGCTTTTATGTGCCACGCTGGGCCTGCACCCATTATGTGCTGCTTGAGTTGCGCAATCTGGGCCTTCCGCCCGATCACCCTGATATCCGGCCGGTTGTGACAAGGGTTCTGCACACCCATATCGCCGCTGATGGCGGCCTCGGCCATGCCCCCAAGCAGCGCAAAAGCGACACCTGTATCAACGGCATGTTTTTGAATTATGCCAGCTATTTTGCCGCCCCGGCTGATGGCCTGACTACGGTGGTTGATTTCCTGCTGTCGGTGCGCCTGCCCGATGGCGGTTTTAACTGCCAGATCAACCGGCGCAAGGTTTCCCACAGCTCGCTGCATTCCACGCTTTCGGTGCTGGAGGGCTTGCAAAGCTACCAAAGCGCCAATTACCGCTACCGGCTCCCCGAGGTGAAACAGGCGGCGAAGGCCGCGCGCGGTTTCATTCGCCAACACCGGTTTTACAAGTCTGACCGGACAGGCCACATCATCAACAAAGACTTCCTGTCGCTGCCCTATCCGGCCCGCTGGCGCTATAATATCCTGCGCAGCCTTGACCATTTTCGGGCGGCAAACTGCCCCTATGACAGCACAATGGATGACGCACTGGACGCCCTGATCGCGCAAAGGCGAGAGGATGGCCGCTGGGCGCGGAGCAAAAAGCTGCCGGGTGAAGAATTTTTCAGCTATGAAGCGGCACGCGCCCCAAGCCGGTGGAACACCCTATTGGCGCTCCGGGTGCTGAAAGCCTATCCGCGCGCGTCAATCGCGCGTTGAACGATAGCAATCGAGGCGCGCGTTGCGGCGTCTATATCCATGTCCGAGGTGTCAATTACCGTGGCATCGTCCACCGCCTGCATCGGTGCCACATCGCGGCTGGCATCGCGGATATCGCGCTGGCGCAAATCCATCGCCACGGTTTCCAGCCGGGTGTCGGGGCTTTTGGCCTTGAGTTCCTCAAACCGCCGCTCTGCCCGCACCGCATCGGAGGCGGTAACAAAAAGCTTCACATCGGCATCGGGGCAAATCACCGAGCCGATATCGCGGCCATCGAGCACCGCACCGCCCTCGCGCCGCGCAAAATCTTTCTGAAAATCAAGCAACGCCGCCCGAACCTCGGGCAGCGCCGCCACCTTTGAGGCCGCCTGCGCCACCCGCGCGCTGCGCAGATCCTCGCGGACAAGGTCCGCTTCGGAAAGGTTGCGGGCAATATCCACCGCGATTTTCGGTAATATCACCCCGCGCCCCCGTATCATGGCTCTGGCACCAACGGCGCGGTAAAGCAGGCCGGTATCCAGATGGGCAAAGCCAAAAGCCTTGGCCACCGCGCGGGCAATGGTGCCCTTGCCTGCTGCCGCCGGCCCGTCAATCGCTACCGTGAAATGCATATCGATTCCCAATTACTCGGCGCTCTTTTACCTGTCAAATAACCGGCTGACCACCGGTGCAAACAATATTACCACAAAAATACGCAAAATATGGTGGGTAACGACAAAGGAAAGATCAGCCCCGGCAATAATCGCCACGATGGTCATTTCAGCCTGCCCGCCGGGCAGGAAAGACAAAAACGCCTCCAGCTTCGGGGCAATACCGCTATAGCCGATACCGTAAACAAAAACACCGGCGACCAAAGCCACCGCCGCCGAAAAAACCAGCCCGGCGCTGACATCCACCCGCAGCTCCCGCGCGGTCACGCCCGCATATTTCACCCCCACGGCAATGCCGATAAAAAACTGCGATGCCCAGATAATTTCGCTCGGCGGGCGCTGGGTGATCACCCCCGACAGGCTCAAAATCGCGGTCAGAATAAGCGGCCCCAGAATGGAGGCGCCAAACAGCCCGACACGCTCGGCCCCCTTCCAGCCCGCCAGCGCCGCCAATACCATCAGCACAATCTGCAAAGGGGCGATATTGCGGGCCGCCACCCCGGGCGGTGCCGTCAGATCCAGCTGCCAAAACAGGGTGAGCACAATCGGCGCAAGGGTCAATATCACCAGCACCCGCGTGGCATGGATCAACCCGAGTGCGCGCACATCACCGCCCGCTTCCTCACCAAAAACCAGCATATCCTGCAAACCGCCGGGCATGGCCGCATAATATGCGGTCGGGTGATTGAAGCCAAACCCGTAGCGCAATATCGGATAGCCGACAAGCCCGACAGCCAGCACGAATAACGGAATAAAGGCGAGCGAAAGCCCAATTTCCGGCAGCCGCGCAACCACCTCGGGCGTGATGCTCGAACCAACCGCAACCCCGAGAAAGGTGCGAAAAAACACACCAAGCTGCCCCATGCCCTGAAGCCGGGCCCCGGCCAGTGCCGCCACCAGACAAATCACCAGCGGCCCGAGCAGCATGGGCAGTGGCAGACCAACCCCTATAAACAGGGCCGCGCCCAGCGCCGCCAGCGCCAAGGTCTGGCCTTTGTGAAGCGCATCCTTTCGTGTCATGCCCTGCCCTTGTTTCCAGCCCGCCGAGGCGAAGCCGAGGCCACCGCCCAATCGCGCGGTTTTGCTGCGCCAGCAGCAAAACCAAGCGGAGGGTGGCACGGTTGACACCTGATTGTCAGCCCGTTCCAGATGCCCAATTCAACCATCTTGCGTTGGCCCGAAAAAGCCGCGGGTTTCGCCGGTGTTTATGGCAGTTGCCGCACAGCACCTTTAGCGGCCGAACTGGCAAAAGCCGCATAGGCTTTGAGCGCGGTTGATACTTTACGGGTCCGCTGTTCGCTCGGCAGCCACGGCAGCGCGCCTTTGGCTTTGCGCCGCGCGTCAAGCACATCATCCGCCACCGCCAGATTGATGCTGCGGCCCGGAATATCAATCTCGATCACATCACCGTTTTCCACCAGCCCGATCAGCCCGCCCTCTGCTGCCTCGGGCGACACATGCCCGATCGACAGGCCCGAGGTGCCGCCAGAAAAGCGGCCATCGGTGAGCAGCGCGCATTTTTTGCCCAGCCCTTTGGATTTCAGGTAGCTGGTCGGGTAGAGCATTTCCTGCATCCCCGGCCCGCCTTGCGGCCCTTCAAAGCGGATAACCACCACCTCGCCTGCCAGCACCTTACCGGTCAAAATCGCGCTCACCGCGCTATCCTGGCTTTCAAACACCCGCGCCGGGCCGGTAAACACAAGGTTGCTGTCATCGACGCCGGCGGTTTTTACAATGCAACCGTCAAGTGCGATATTACCGCCGAGCACGGCCAACCCGCCATCTTGCGAAAAGGCGCTTTCCTTGCTGCGGATGATGCCTTGGGCGCGGTCTCTGTCCAGTTCTTTATAGCGGCGGTCTTGCGAGAAAGCCTGCGTGGTGCGCACGCCCCCCGGCGCAGCGCGATAAAACGCCTCCACCTCGGGCTCGTTGCTCACCGCAATATCCCACTTGGCCAGCGCGTGGCCCAGCGTTTCGCTGTGCACGGTTGGCAAATCGGCATGGATAAGCCCGGCGCGGTTAAGCTCGCCCAAAATGCCCATAATGCCGCCAGCGCGGTGGATATCTTCCATATGCACATTGGCGATTGAAGGGGCAACCTTGCACAAAACCGGCACCTGTTTTGATAGCCGGTTAATGTCTTCCATGGTGAAATCTATTTCGCCCTCATGGGCCATTGCCAGCAGGTGCAGCACGGTATTGGTGGAGCCGCCCATCGAAATATCCAGCGTCATCGCATTTTCAAAAGCCTGAAAATTGGCAATGTCGCGGGGCAGTAAGCCTGCCTCGTTGCCCTCGTAATGCCGCTTGGTGATATCCACAATCCGGCGGCCACATTCTTCAAACAGGCGCTGGCGGTCGGCATGGGTGGCCAGCATCGAGCCATTGCCCGGCAGCGAAAGCCCGAGCGCCTCGGTCAGGCAGTTCATCGAATTGGCGGTAAACATGCCCGAGCAGGAACCGCAGGTCGGGCAGGCTGATTCCTCGATATCCTGCACCTGCTCGTCGGTATAGCTGTCATCGGCGGCAGCCACCATCGCATCTACAAGGTCCACTTTATGCTCGAGGTCATTGAGCGTCACCTTGCCCGCTTCCATCGGCCCGCCCGACACAAAGATCGACGGAATATTGAGCCGCATCGAGGCCATCAGCATCCCCGGCGTAATTTTATCGCAGTTGGAAATGCACACCATCGCATCGGCGCAGTGGGCATTCACCATATATTCCACGCTATCGGCGATCACCTCGCGCGAAGGCAGCGAATAAAGCATCCCGTCATGGCCCATGGCGATACCGTCATCCACCGCAATGGTGTTGAATTCCTTGGCCACCCCACCGGCTTTTTCGATCTCGCGGGCCACCATCTGGCCGAGATCTTTCAGGTGCACATGCCCGGGCACAAACTGGGTGAAGGAATTGACCACCGCAATAATCGGTTTGCCAAAATCGCCATCCTGCATACCGGTGGCCCGCCAAAGGCCGCGAGCGCCCGCCATATTGCGGCCATGGGTGGAGGTGCGAGAACGATAATGCGGCATGGGGCATCCCTTATGTTGAGCCAGTTTGCTCCCGATTAGCACAAGCCGGCCATTGAGCGCCAGAGGGATCAGGCCCCCTCTAGGCGCGTTGGCGCGCCTTCAGCAACATATTGGCGATCTCAACAAAGCCGTCGCCACCGCGGCTCTGGGCGACAAATGCGGGTTCGGCATCCATCCGGCCCGCAAAATCCTGCACATTGGCCACCCCGCAAGCATAGGGAAAATAGGCAAACATCGGGCTGTCATTGGGGCTGTCGCCGCAAAAAACCACGCGCTCGCGCGCGGTTTCAAGATCAACCCCCAGTTGCTCCTTTGCAAAGCGGCGGCTCATGGAAAGCTTGTCATAGGCACCAAACCAGCCATTTACATGGATTGAGGAAACCTTGGCCACCGCGCCCGCTTCCTCGAATATTTCCTTGATCCTGAGCACGGCGGCTTCATCCAGAGGCGGCACATCTTCGCAAAAATCTATGGCAAGGTCGGCCTCGCGGTAGGCTTGGTCGGCCGAAACCGCCGCGCCCTTTACTTCGGCCAGCACCCGCGCTTGCACCCGAGCCAGCTTTTGCCGGTTGGCCGCGCGGGTGGCGGCATCAATTTCATAGACCCGCCGCATTTTTCGGCTCTGCGCATCATAGGCAAAATAAAAAGCGCCGTTTTCACCCACCACCCCTGCAATCGGCCATGTGCGCGCGATCATATCACACCAGCCAGCCGGGCGGCCGGTAATGGGGGCCACAAAAATCCCGGCCTTGTGCAGCGCTTCCATGGCGCTATAGGCATTGGCTGGCAGGCGGCCATCAATGGTCAGGGTATCATCAATATCGGTAAAAACACAGCTAACCCCGCGGGCGATGTGAACAGGAAAGGCACTGAGAGGTTTCATCGGCGGCTCCGGCAAGCGTGGAATATTTACAGCGTTCTGCCCAAGCCGGCGGCAATGGTCAAGCGGCGGATGGTATGTTGGCAATTAGCGGTTGAAACTCGTACACCGAAATCCTAAGTTAACCGAACCCGCAATGAAATATGGAACATTTCAGCATGGACGCTCTTTGGCAATACGCAATTTTGCTTGGCCTGACATTGGGCACCATTGGCCTTGTGCTCAGCCTTTATGGCTTGGCCCGCGCCATTGGCCGCACGCGCGAAGAACCGGGCAAGGATGTGCCCGCCACCGCCGGCACGTTAGCGCGTGATCCGGTATGGGTGCGCTATCATGTGCGCTATTACGGTTATGCGATACTGTTCCTGTCATTTGATATGGAAATGGCCTTCATGTATCCTTGGTCGGTGGTTTACCGCCAGGAGGGGCTGATTGCACTGCTCGACATGGGCGTCTTTTTGGCAATCCTGTTTCTTGGCCTGCTCTATGGCTGGAGCCAGGGCGCGTTTAGGCGGCAATGATGCAGGGCGCGCGCACAGGCAAAATGAAAAGGCTACGGCGGCTGGTCGCTGGCGCGATGGCGCGCGATCTCTGCGCTTTCGCGGTGCCGGGGGCAGATGTGGCGCGGGCGCAGGGGCTGGATTTGGCCGGTGCGGGGCTGCATCTGGCGGCCACACCACGCCATGCCAATCTCTTGTTGATCGTCGGGCCGCTACCTTCTGGACTGGCCGATGCAGCCACGGTTGCCTATGCGCAAATGCCGCGCCCGCGCGCCATCATCGCCCTTGGCACCGGCGCATTTGGCAATTTGCCAGAGCCCGATGTTTCAGCTCCGCTCACGCAAACCGGCCTGATAAGAGCGCTGGCCGAAATACGCCGGATAATTGCCGCCAGTGCATTTGCACCCGAAGTGGCCGATTTCACCGCGCCAGCCCTGCAAACCCGTATTGAATACACCTGCCCCATGCACCCCGAAGTGGTGAGTAGCGAGCCTGGCAACTGCCCGAAATGCGGCATGACACTGATGCCCAAGGAAACGGCGGCAACCGGCCATTCCGGCCACGCCATGCAAGGTGAGGACGCGGCAATGCCCGCCCCAAAACCGGCCGCAGCAATGCCCGCCAGCCACGACCATGACCACAGCGCCCACGCCGCCACCGAAGTCCCCGCGCAATATACCTGCCCCATGCACCCCGAGGTGCTCAGCAGCGAGCCCGGCTCCTGCCCGAAATGCGGCATGTTTCTGGTGCCGGTTGAGGAAAAACCAAAAGGCCATGGCGGCCAGCACGACCATGACCACAGCGCCCACGCCGCCACCGAAGTCCCCGCGCAATATACCTGCCCCATGCACCCCGAGGTGCTCAGCAGCGAGCCCGGCTCCTGCCCGAAATGCGGCATGTTTCTGGTGCCGG
>Ga0316205_10003752_pt1 | contig 13999 bp, 13 predicted proteins | sample 3monthpyrite_MG_FD_204941 | JGI IMG/M metagenome (GOLD analysis project Ga0316205, IMG submission 204941) | Microbial mat bacterial communities from mineral coupon in-situ incubated in ocean water Damariscotta River, Maine, United States -... | ecosystem: Environmental > Aquatic > Marine >... | reverse complement strand
GACCCAGACGCAGTAAGTCCAACTGCCCTTTCCAACTAATACCCCTACTCCGCCGCTTGCACTCCGCCGTCGCCGCCGAACATGTCGGGGCCGTTATCTTCCTCGGTGTCTTCTTCGTTGGCGGCTTTGGCTTTTTTGCGGTTGTCGAAGCTGCTCCACACATCTTCCCATTTGCCCTTGGTCGCGCCTTTTGAATATTCGGTCGCGCGGGTTTCGAAGAAGTTGGCATGCTCCACGCCGTTCAGCAGCGGGGCGAGCCAGGGCAGCGGGTGGTCTTCAACCATATAGATTTCGGGCAGGCCAAGCTGGCTCAGGCGCCAGTCGGCGATGTAGCGGATGTATTTCTTGATTTCTTTCGCAGTCATGCCCGGAACGGGGCCTTCCTCGAATGCGAGATCGATAAAGGCATCTTCGAGCCGCACGGTCTTCTGGCAGCAATCGATAATGTCTTCTTTGACCGCCTTGGTCAGGCAGCCGGTTTCCTCGCAAAAGGCGTGGAACATGCGGATGATGCCTTCGCAATGCAGGCTTTCATCGCGCACTGACCAGCTGACGATTTGCCCCATGCCCTTCATCTTGTTGAAGCGCGGGAAATTCATCAGCATCGCAAAGCTGGCGAACAATTGCAGACCTTCGGTGAAGCCGCCGAACATCGCCAAAGTGCGGGCGATATCCTCATTATTGTCGACCCCGAACTCCTGCATGTAATCATGCTTGTTCTTCATCTCCTCATATTCGAGGAACATGCCATATTCGCTTTCGGGCATGCCGATCGTATCGAGAAGGTGCGAATAGGCCGCAATATGCACGGTCTCCATATTGGAGAATGCGGCGAGCATCATCTTGACCTCGGTCGGTTTGAACACGCGGCCATATTTGTCGTGATAGCAATCCTGCACCTCGACATCGGCCTGGGTGAAGAAGCGGAAGATCTGGGTGAGCAGATTGCGCTCGTGATCGGACAGGTTCTGCGCCCAGTCGCGGCAGTCCTCGCCCAGCGGAACTTCTTCGGGCATCCAATGGATCTGCTGCTGGCGTTTCCAGAAGTCATAGGCCCATGGATATTCGAAGGGCTTGTAGGTCTTTCTGGATTCAAGCAACGACATGTAGTGTCTCCGTGGATTTGCGTGCAGCTGGGCACTCTACAGACTCGGAGTCGGAAATCGAGTGCAAACCATGCAAGTGTGCGTGCACAACTGGTGATAATTTTTGCTTGCGCTGCAACGAATGCGCAGGCGCGCGGGGATTCGCGGTGAGTTGGCCGATGATCGGCTACGCTTTCGCCTAAATCAACATTGCCTAAATCAGCATCGCCTAAATCAACATTGCTAGGCCGATGGTCAGGATCGTTGCGATCACCGGCACGACAACGGTCACCACGCCGATATCCTTATAGCCCTGCCGATGCGTCAGCTGGGTGATTTGCAGCAGCACGATCACCGCGCCGCAATGGGGCAGGGAATCGAACCCGCCGCTGGCCATGGCGACGAGCCGGTGAATCTCCTCTGGCGCAAGGCCCATGGCGAGATAGGAATCGGCGAAAGTGGCCATGAATATCTGCAATCCGCCCGAGGATGATCCGGTGATGCCCGATATGGTGCTGGCGGCAGTGAACATCGACACCAGCGGCGGCAGATCGGCGCCAACGATCGCCTCGGTAAAGGCGGCAAAACCGCCGGTCTGCGCGACCACTCCGCCAAAGCCGATTACCGCCGATGTCGCGAGCAGCGGAATGATCGCATCTTGCGTCCCCGTCCCCATCAGGCGCAGCGGCGCGCGGCGCGCGAGCGGGAATATGAGCACCGCGACCAGGCTGGCCAAGGCGAGCGCAATCGAAGGCCACAGGATCGGCTGGCTGCTGGCAAAGGCGATCCAGGCGGTGTCCGCGCTCATCCCCAAGGCCGTCGCCAGGCGCGGGGCGAGAATTGTCGCGATCACCAGGGCAAGCGGGGTCAGCGCCAGCGCCCAATGCGGAACGTCTTTTGCGATGCTCTCCATGCTCGGGATCGAATCATTCGGGCCAGCGACAAAGCCTTCGCCCGCGGCGACCGCTTTCTTCCGCTCACGCTCGAGATAGATCATACCGAGGATAAACATCATTGCCCCGCCGAACAGGCCCAGCAGCGGCGCGGCAAACAAATCGGTCCCCAGCTTGAGCGTCGGGATCACATTATGGATCGAGGGCGTTCCGGGCAGCGCGGTCAGTGTGAATGTTCCCGCGCCCAAAGCTATCGCTCCGCAGAACAGTCGCTTGGGCAAATCGGCGGCCTGGAACAGGCGCAGCCCCAGCGGATACATTGCGAAGATCACCACAAACACCACCACCCCGCCATAGGTCAACAATGCGCCCGAGAGCACGGTGATCCACAATGCGCGGTGCGCTCCCAAGGCATGAACCAGCGCCATTGCGACGCTGGTTGCGGCATGGCTCTCGCTCATAATCTTCCCGAACATCGCCCCCGCTGCAAACAGCAGGAAGAAGCGCCCGGCGAAGGTGAAGGCGCCAAGATCGCCAAACAGGAATGTCTCATTGATGCTTTGGGCGAATGGCAGACCATTGGTCGCGATGATCACCAGCGAACACAGGATCGATGCGAAGATTATGTTCACATCGCGCAAGGCGAGGAAGATGAGCAGGCCCATCCCTAGAAATAGGCCGAGTATCCCGATCATTACGCTGTTCCCCCATCCGCGCGGATTTGTCTTAGCCTGTATGCAGCCGTTTGCCGCCAATTCATAATGGTTTAGCGATCAGAACAAATATCTCAGATAGCGGATTGCCTCCCATGCGAGATAGGCCCCCATGCAGCCGCAGATCACGCCGATGAAACGCCCAAGATCGCGACTCTTCGCCCCGACTCCCGACCAAAAGACATAGGCCAGTACCGCCAGTAGAAAGCTGCCGACGATGTTGAAGAATAGCAGTGAGGCCAAGCGCTACTTGTTCCGCTTTTTCGAACCGAAAAACGATCCGCCGCCCAGCACCGTCACGCCGAGGAAGAATCCGAAATCATACCATCCGCCGCGATTGGGGACGGCATAAACCGCAATGTCGGGATTGAATAGCGAGCCGATAAATGCCCAGGGAAAGACAAAACCGTGCCACAGTCCCCACCAGAAACCGGGCGAGCCGGCATCCTCGGCGACGCCAGCGTCAATTTGCGATGCGCAGGCAGAGAGCAGAAAAATCGCGCCCAGCGCGCAAGTGAACTTTATCGTGTTTTGGATCATAAGCTGCATCCTATCATACAATCGCATTGCCTGCGTCAATCCGTTTGAACTGCGGTTGAGATGATCAGCGACTTAGCAACCGGTCGGTTTTCTCATGGCAACGCACAAGGCCGCATTCTCCGGTTGCGGGATCTATTCGCCGGGAATCCAGGCGATAATCCGCAAGGGCGCACCGCCTCCGCCGGAATATTGAGCCAGGCAGAGCGGTCAAACACCTCATCGCGCGATGGGTCGTAGTCGGCCAGCTGGCGTTCAAGCATTTCCTGCCGCTCAGAGCGGCGTCTGATCCAGCCCAATGAAGAGATAAGAATCAAAAGGGCGATCGCAGCGAGGCCGCCTTCCCATCCCCACTGATCAAAACCGATCAACGCCAGAATACCTGCCATAGTGTTGTACGAAAATCGAAGGATCCTATGAGGAAGGCTGGCATCATCTGCGGGTTCTTCGTCAGACGGATCAGCAACTAAGTCGGCATACTCCTAGTTCGACGAATCACGTGCGAGCAATTCTCGGGCCGTGTGGATTTCCCGCAACCTCCTCGCCAAGCTGATCGTTTCGCCAACAACAGCGGCCAGAGAGCCAAAGGCGATCGGCAACCAGTGGTCTTCAATGAACTCCTGAAGAACTTGAGTCACAAAATCCATGGACCCGGAGGCTAGCGAGCGAAATTCACTAATTCCATCATAATTTCATATAGGTAACGAAGGTCGACGCGCTGCAAATCCAAATTTAATCTTTGCCTGCCAAGGTATCCCTGATCCGGACTATCCGCAGATCGGGTCGCGCGGCAGTCGGGCGATCCGGGAGCATGAACGCAAACTCGAAGGGCGCACTTACCGACCATGACGATGGCATCCGCCATTCCTAAACAATCGGAGCTCGATCTCGCGCTGCGCATGGCGCAGGCTGAACGCCTGCCGCATGCGGTGTGGCCCGAGGTGCTGCGCTCTGCGTTTGAGCGGGATCGGCGCAAAGCGGTCATCGCAGAATTGCGGTATCATCAGATCGTCGGGCTGGCGGTTGCTCTGATCTCCGTGGTGCTCGACATGGTGGCGGTGCCCGACAAGCTGATGCACGGTCTGGTCTTGCGGCTCACCCTGATTGCCCCACCGGCTTTGCTGGTGATCCTGTTCGCCGAGCAAATGAAGTTGTGGCAGGTCAAACTGCTGACAGCCACATCGTTGACTGCCTTCGCTTGCATCATCATGCATTTGGCCGCGCATGCGGATCCGATGTCGGCGACCCGCTATACCATGGCGATTTCGCTGATCCTGGGCGGGGCGATGCTGATCCTGCCCTACACCCCGCGCGAACTCGGGCTGTTCGGCCTGGTGTTCGGCATCACGTCGACATTGGCGGGCGCGTGGCCGATGCCATTGCCCGCACCGATGCTGATCGAGCATCTGGTTCTAACCGCACTGGTCGGCGTGGCCGGCTATGCGCTCGCGCGGCAGGTGTTTGCGCTCAAGGCGGCGGGTTTCCTGTCTGAACTCAGCCTGCGCCTGGCGCATGCCGAGCTCGAACAGAACAACCAGGTCTTACGCGAATTGTCCGAGAGCGACGCCCTCACCGGCCTGGCAAATCGCCGATCATTCCGCAGCGCATTTCAGGAATTGTTTGTCGAAGGGAAAGATGTTGACGAGCGGCAAGTTACGCTGCTGATGATCGATCTCGACGACTTCAAGCGCTTCAACGATCATCATGGGCACCAAGCCGGGGACCGCGCCTTACGCATGGTCGCGCGTTGTCTCGAAGAATGCTTCGAAGAGCAGGATGGGATCATCGCGCGCTTTGGTGGTGAAGAATTTATCGGAGCCACCCGCAGCGGTTCCATCGCCGAAGCCGAACAATTGGCCGAGCGGATTCGCGAGCAGATCCGCGGGGTCGCGATCCCGGTTCGCGATCTCGACGAACGCCGGGTCACCTGCAGCATCGGTCTGGCCTCAACGGCGGCGGGCGCCCTGATCGACATGAGCCAGCTGATCGCCCGGGCCGACCGCGCGCTCTATCGCGCGAAGCAGAACGGGCGGGACCGGGTTGTGGTGTCCGAACGGATCGAATTGCGGGTCGACAGACTGGTGGGCTAGAGTTGGCTCACTCGGCGTCAGTCGACGGAACCCAGCCAATGATCCGCAGCGGCGCTCCGCTTCCCTTACCGATCTTGGCAGGCAAAGCGATTACGGTCGCTCCGGCGGGCGGCAGCTGATCGAGCCCGGCGACATTCTCAAATCCGGGAATATTGGCGCCGAGCAGGATGCGATGCGCCATGAAGTCTTTTGATTGACCATGGTCAAGGCTCGGCGTGTCAAGCCCGACGGCTGCGATCTTCCGTTCGTCCGCCAGCAAAGTGGCTGCGTCTGGTGAGATGCCCGGGAAATGCAGTTCGGCGACGCCCTCCGGACCGCGTTTTGCGGTGCCCATATAGCTTTCGCGATCCGGCCAGAAACGATCAAATCCGGTACGGAACAGCACAATCGCACCCTCGGGCAACATGCCGTGCTGTGCCTCCCAAGCCAGAATGTCGTCGCGGGTGAACTGATAATCGCGGTTTGTCTCTGCGGCGGCGGAAACATCGATCACCGCTGCCGGGCCGATCAGCCGGGTCAGCGGAATCTGGTCCGCCGTGTGACGCCCTTCGGCAAAGTGCTCAGGCGCGTCGAGGTGTGTCCCCCCATGTTCGGGCAGGGTCAGATCGAATGAGCTGTAGAAATAGCCGCCGTCGGTTTCGCCATGGAAGTTCTCTTCATGGACGAAATCGCCGTCGGTTGGCCAGAACACCGATTGTTTATCGAGCGTGTGCGTGAGATCGACCCATTGGCCGCTGGCAAAGGGATCGGCGCTAGGCTCTGCAGCTTGGCAACTGGCGATGAGCGCGCTGGCGAGAATCAAGTGGGCGGAGCGGATCATGGCGCGCATCCTATCACAATGCTTTTTGAATCCATCAGCCTTGTTTGAACAGCAGCAGCATGACCATGAAAATTATCATCGCCGCGCCAAGCAGCACATGCTTTCTTCCGCGGCCACTCTCTCCCTGTTTGAGGAGAAGCGTACCGCGCCAGAAATTGGCAATTGCAAGAAGCCCAGCGACGACAATCCCGACTAGATAATAGGAATTGCCGTCCACTTTTTTAGACCCACCTTCAGCGCCGGCTCAGCCGCAGCGCGAATTTACTGACAAGAGAGGCATTCCTCGTAATCGGTCTGCTCGGCGCCCGCCATAAGTTCGATCTTGGCTGCATCAGCGGTGTTGTCCGCCTCTACCCCGCCGGCGAAGCCAGCGCGTTGGACCGATTTTGAACGCAGGTAATAGAGCGATTTGATGCCCTGCTCCCATGCGCGGAAGTGGAGCATCATCAGATCCCATTTGTCGACGTCAGCCGGGATGAACAAATTGAGGCTCTGCGCCTGATCGATGAATGGCGCACGGTCGGCAGCATATTCGAGCAAGTAACGCTGATCGACTTCGAAGCTGGTCTTGAAGATATCTTTTTCTTCGTCGCTCAGGAAATCAAGATGCGCAACCGAACCACCTTGTTCGAGGATCGAGTTCCAAACATTGGTCGAATCTTTCGACTTTTCACGCAGCAGTTTCTCCAGGTGAACATTCTTCACGATGAAGCTGCCCGAGAGCGTTTTATGCGTGTAAATATTCGCCGGGATCGGCTCGATACAGGCGCTGGTTCCGCCGCAGATGATGCTGATCGACGCGGTCGGCGCGATTGCCATCTTGCAGCTGAAGCGTTCCATCGCGCCCATCTCTTCGGCATCGGGGCATGGGCCTCGCTCATTGGCGAGCAGCATGCTGGCTTCTTCCGCCTTGCCCGAAATATGCTTGAACATTTTCAGGTTCCAGACCTTCGCCATCGAGCCTTCGAGAGCAATGTTCTTGGATTGGAGGAATGAGTGGAAGCCCATCACGCCAAGGCCGACCGAGCGTTCGCGCATCGCCGAATATTTGGCGCGCGCCATTTCGTCGGGTGCGCGATCGATATAGTCCTGCAGCACATTGTCGAGCATGCGCATGACATCTTCGATGAACGTCTTGTCCCCGTTCCACTCATCCCAATTTTCGAGATTGAGCGAGGAGAGACAGCAAACCGCGGTGCGGTCATTGCCGAGATGGTCAATACCCGTTGGCAGAGTGATTTCGCTGCACAGATTGGAAGTTGAAACTTTCAGACCCAGCTCGCGGTGATGCTTGGGCATCATCCGGTTCACCGTATCGTTGAACACGATATAGGGCTCACCCGTTGCAAGGCGGGTTTCGACCAGCTTCTGGAACAGTGAGCGCGCATCAACATCGCCGCGCACTTCGCCGGTTTTGGGAGATTTGAGCTCAAAGCGTTCGCCCGCGCGGACAGCTTCCATAAATTCGTCGGTAACCAACACGCCGTGATGCAGGTTCAACGCTTTACGATTGAAGTCGCCCGAAGGTTTACGGATTTCGAGGAACTCTTCGATCTCGGGATGCGAGATATCAAGGTAGCAAGCGGCAGAGCCGCGGCGCAGTGAACCTTGGGAAATTGCCAGCGTAAGCGAGTCCATCACGCGCACGAAGGGAATGATGCCGCTGGTCTTGCCGTTCAGGCCGACCGGCTCTCCGATACCGCGAACATTGCCCCAATAGGTGCCGATGCCGCCGCCTTTAGATGCGAGCCAGACATTCTCGTTCCACGTGCCGACAATGCCATCAAGGCTGTCGGAAACCGAGTTGAGATAGCAGCTGATGGGCAGGCCGCGCGAAGTTCCGCCATTCGACAAGACGGGTGTCGCAGGCATGAACCAAAGATTGGAGATGTAATCATACAGGCGCTGGGCGTGCTCCTGATCATCAGCATAGGCATCCGCGACCCGCGCAAACAGATCCTGGAAATTTTCTCCGGGCAGGAGATAGCGGTCGATCAGCGTTTCCTTGCCGAATTCGGTCAGTTTTTCATCGCGGCTTTCGTCGGTGACGATAGTGAAGCGGCGGTCATTGACCTTCTTGCTTTCATCGACGGGCTTGCTTGCTGCCTTCATGACTTCGGCCATGGCTTCACCGGCTTTTTCGGCAACCAGCTCTTCGGAGCCCTTATCAATCTTTTCCATTGCTACTGCGGCTTTCTGCTTGCTGCCTTTGGGTGCTGCCTTCTCCCGAACATTTGCTTCTGCACCATCTTGTTCGAGCCCCATGGCTGCTTCGTCCCCAGTCTTAAATTCCATTACTTTTATCCTGCCCTTTGGTCTTCTCGAAATGCCCGGTCATTCGACCTCGAAAATTCCGGATCATTCGAATCGGCGAGTTTCCTCCCACCTAACATTTTCAGCGTCTAAGCGGTGATTTACTTATCCCCGAACTGCCCCCAACTTTGTGCGTCACACCCGTTTCGCGCGGGCCCTTCGCCGGTCATTGATTAACCCCCCAATCGACCGAATCGTTCCCTGACCGCGTGATCGCGCACACGGCGAAAAAACATGATCTAGTAGGTTACCCCAGCGACCGAACCACTAGATAGTGAATCAGACTGGATGCAGACGCAAGAGGGTAAATTGCATTTAACCTTGTTGGACAGGGTAAATGGGCAGGTGTATTACCTTGTTGCAACGCCGCGACGCGGCGGAAATCCTAGGCTTGCCAAACACGCAAGCCCAAAAATGAATCCGTGAAAAAATATTTCGCGGGAAAAGTCGATTTCGGGGCTTTGAATCAAACGACTCGGATTGGGTAATAATAGAATCAGAAAGCGAAGGTTTTTGATGCTTGAGAGAAGCCCGATGCGGACCTCTGTTTTGACCGGTTGGTGTCGAAGCGCATTCCTCTTCAACGCAGCGTTCTGCAAGGGATCCCTGATTCAAACTGCAGACGCGCTCAGCGCCCGGCTGAAAGGCACACGGGCAAATGGTTGATCGCAGCGCATTGCGCGCCAGCCTGTCGGGCCGCGTCTTGCGCCGCTCGCTGATCGTGGCGCTCGTGATCGGCACATTGCTTAACGCGATCAATCAGGGCGACGTAATTGCTGCCGGGGCCGCGCCCGTCCTGTGGAAGATCGCGATGACATTTCTCGTGCCATTCGCGGTCGCGACCTATGGAGCCTATTCGGCGTTGGCGACAGGCCGCTCCGACTAAACGGTCTCGACCGCACCTTTCGCATGCGCAGCGATCTCATCCGCCAAAGTATCGACCATCTCCATCGGTAGATCGTGGCCCCAACCGGGGAAGGTCTTGATCTTGGCGCCGGGAATGCTCGCAGCTGTGTCACGCCCACCCTCAACCGGGACCAAAGGATCGTCCTCACCATGCAGAACCAGCGTCGACACAGTGACGTCTTTCAGCATAGCTCGGCGGTCGCCATCGGCCACGATAGCGGACAGATGCCGGGACGGACCTTCAGGATAGATGCTGCGACGAACGCTCTCGGTAACGCGTTCGCGTAGCCGTTCTTCATTCGGCGGAAAGCCGGGGCTGCCAATGGTCTTCGACAATTTCATGCCGTGCTCCACCAACGCTGCTTCCTCCATGCTCTCAGGCCGCGTGATGAGAACCTTCATCGCCTCTTTCTTGGCTGGCGGAAGTTTGGAATTGCCCGTGCTCGAAAAAATCGACGTGAGCGATAGTGCCTTGTCTGCATGTTTCGCCGCGACATGCTGGGCGATCATGCCGCCCATGCTCGCCCCGACAATATGCGCTTTCTCAATTCCCAGCGCATCGAGCAGGCCCGCCCCGTCATCGGCCATATCGGCAAGAGTATAGGGGACCTTGGGTGTGAATCCGAGCTTGCCCAGGATCGTCATCTTGATCAGTCCGGGCGCCTTCACGCCGTCAAACTTATGGCTGAGGCCGATATCGCGATTGTCATATCGGATGACACGATAGCCGCGCTTCACCATCGCCTCGATGAATTCCGTCGGCCACAGGGTCATCTGCGCGCCGAAGCCCATGATCAGAAGCATCGGCGGCGCATCTTTGTCGCCATGCTCGTCATAATGGATGGTGATCCCGTTAGCGGTGATCTCAGGCATTGAAGTCTCCCAAAGTGATAGGTCGCTGTTCTTTTGTCACAGCTTGGCCATAATCCGCGCTCCGCGACAAGCGCTCAAAGACGATAATGTGAAAATAATTTGCGCAAAGAATGAACCGTTCCGCCTTTCGGCTGCACCTTAATAGCGAGAACAGAGAGTGTGACGATGACCGCTTCGACAACAGATCAGATGAAGAGCAGGCTGCTCGACGAGTATCTGGTGCTGTCAGCAAAAGCTGGTGATCGCAAAGCACTGAACCAACTGGCACGGCGGTGGCATCCCAAGCTGGTCGCCCATGCATGGCGGCTGACAGGGGATCACGAGCTGGCGCAGGATGCGGTGCAGTCCGGCTGGAGCGCGATCATCCGCGGTCTCGGAAGATTGCGCGATGCCGAGGCTTTCCCGGCCTGGGCCTACCGGATTGTCTCACGCACCTGCGCCGGAGAAATCGGCAAGGTCGTCCGTCACCGCGAGTTGAAAGCGGCGGTGTCAGCCGAGCCGAATGATAATTCGGTCCAGCCTGAGGAACCGTCTCAGAGCAGTCGGCTGCAAGCGGCGATCCGCCAATTGCCCGCCGGGGAGCGCGCCGCAATTGCGCTCTACCATTTTGAAGAAATGCGCGTCGCCGAAGTCGCCGTCGCGCTCGCGGTCCCGGCCGGGACTGTCAAAACCAGATTGATGAATGCGCGGAATAAGCTGCGCGCGATATTAGCCCCCGAGCTTTAGAAGGAGAACAATTATGACCGACAAACTTGATGCTATGATCGACGAGGCCCTAAATGCCGAGGAGCGCGAATTGCTCGGCGCTATTGGCGATGAACCAGGCTATTTCCGCCAGATCTGGGGGATTTTTGAAGGCCCAATTGGATGGGTCAGCTGGCTGCTAATGGTGGTCCAGAGTCTGATGTTTATCGCCGCAGTCTATGCTTCGATCCAGTTCTTTAGCGCCAGTGATGCGCTGCAAGCGCTCCGCTGGGGCATCCCTTCGGCAACACTGCTGGTCCTTTCCGCTCAGATGAAGTTCCTGATGTGGCCCAGCCTGCAAGCCAACCGTGTCATCCGCGAGGTGAAACGGCTGGAACTGCAAATGGCGCGAAGAAAGGAGGGGTGATCGCCAGATCGGACGGGTCCACTTGCGGGCAAAGCTCAATCGCACCCATTCGATAAGCCCAATGGCCGCGGGCGGGATCCCCAATTGCTACATTGAGAAGCCAGGTGGCAGGAATGCCTCGATCGGGCGCTTGGCTCCCTCGCTTCCTTCGACAATCCACTCGGTAAGTGCGACGCCCGCCGGCGAATAGGCAATCGCCATAGATACAATCAAGGTCGCAACATAAAGGCCCAAACCCCAATAGTAAGCGGGATGGACCCGCCCGAGATTCTTCTTGTCAGCAATCATACCGATTAGGGGAAACACCCAGGTCACAGCACTTACCATAAACCAGGCATATGGGATCAGCAGAGGCGCGGGCATCAGTCGCCCTAGACCCGGTCCGGTCAATATGGCCATCGCGCACAGCATCAATCGTCTATGCCAGCCAATATGCCGTTGCACCCTTAGCGCCCATAAAGTCAGCACTCCGAAACAAAGAAGCAGCGCCGAATTGCTGATCAAGAACTCGCTCAAGTTGAAAAAAAACGGCCCGCCATTTTTCCGGGCGGCCGTTACCATCAACAACAGGCCAGCAGCCACCATGGCCGGGATGAAGAGATAGGCTGCTCTCCCAAGCCGCGCGTGCAGTGAGAAATTGCCCCGCGAAGCCGTTATGTGCTGCGCGAGATATAGGCCCAACCAGCTCATGAAGAGTATTCCGTGAACATGATACTGCCACGGCGCGGAAAAGCTCGAGCGGCCCATCGCCAATTGAAAGACAAAGCCAGCTACGATCGTGGCGGACATGATTGCCGCCATCGCCATGAAGAAGCCTGCGCTCTCGATTGCCTTTTGCGGATTCGCCGCCGGTGCCGTTTCAATAGCCATGCCAAACCTCCTACCCTCTCCTCGTTCTAGGCGACGTGCGGTTTAATGGTCAATTCAAGGGAAACGAGCCTTGGCAGCGATGGCCGCGCTATCCACAAGGGAAAAGTCTCGATAGAGTTCACTGCCGTAAATTCGGAGAACGAAGCATGACGAAGCTGTCGGTATCGCTGTTTGCTGCATTGGCGGCAGGACTATTGTCATCCTGTGCCAGCGCCCAAATATCGTCAGGCGTTGCCGTCCAAGATAGCCAATCCCCGGTTTCACAAAGCGCCATCTCTATTGCCGAAGCGCAGCAGATATATGATTATGCCTATCCGCTGGTGATCATGAAAATCAGTCAGGATCTGATGTTCACAGTACCGATCAGGGAGCGCTCGGTCCCCAACCATTTCATCCATTTCAAGCGGCTTGCCATGCCGCAAAATCGGGCAGTCGTGCTTGGCAACCGAAACACGCTTTACAGCGTCGGGTGGATTGATCTCAGCAAAGGCCCGGTGGTGTTTGAAATCCCGGATATGGGCGAGCGTTATTATGTGATGCCGCTGCTCGACGCGTGGACCAACACATTTGAGAGTTTCGGATCGCGGACCACCGGCCAACAGGCGCAGAAATACTTTATCGTAAACGGCGATTGGAACGGAGAGGTGCCAGCCGGTTACCAGAAGGTGGTTAGCCCGACCAATATGGTTTGGATCACCGGACGGATACAGGCGGATTCGCCGAAAGATGCGGTTGCTGCCGGCAAGCTGCAGGACGCTTTCAAGCTGATGACCTATGCGCAGCTGCAAGGAGCAGAAGATCCCTTCGCCGACTATGCGCCCGAATTTATCGCGATGCAGGTCAGGAAGCCGGTACCCTATTCGTTGAAAATGACGGCTGAGCAGTTTTACGATTCATTTTTGCGCATGTGGGCCGCGAACGGTTCTCCCGCTGCTGATGCCCCGATGATCGAAACGCTCAAAAAGGCAGGGATTGTTCGGGCCAAGACGCGCAAATTTGGCGAGCTGTCTCCTGCGGTTCAGCAAGCATTGCAAAGCGGCTTGGAGGCCAAGCAGGCGCAATATCTCAAGGATTTCTATGAAGGCAGCGCTCAAAGTCAGCCTTGGATATTTAACCGCGAACGCATGGGCGTGTGGGGAAGGGATTTTGAACGCCGCACCTATTGGGCGATGTGGGGTCTGGGTGCCAATCTGGTCGAAGATGCGGTCTACGGCGTGTCCCAGCTTGATGAGACGCTAACTCCGCTTAATGGCAGCAATGCCTACAAAATTCATTTTGAACCGGGAGATTTGCCGCCAACATCAGCCTTCTGGTCGGTCACCAATTATGATGAAGAGGGCTATTTGGAAGCCAATGCCGAGAACCGCTATTCGCTCGGCAGCAATCACGAGCTGGCGTTTAATCCGGATGGAAGTCTTGATTTCTATCTGTCGAACAGCAGGCCCGATATTGCAGAGGTAAACTGGGTCCCTGCGCCCAGGGGTAACTTCAAAACATTGCTCCGGATCTATTGGCCAAAGGAACAGGTCCTGCGCGGAGAATGGGATCTTCCGCCGATAGAGCAAGTCAGCGGCGCTGATTAGCTTTGGCGTCAGCGTTCAGGATGACGCGGTTGTTGCGTTTACGCCGAGCATTTGCTCCGCCCGAAATCATCGATCCCAACACTTGGTAAAATCTACCAAGTTGCGGTCTCTTTAGTTGGGGAAATTCCCGTTTTCTAGCGACTTCAAGACCAAAATTGGCGGAATTGCGCCATTTTCTCAAAACTGGCACACTTCCTGCTAAGTT
>Ga0316205_10003748_pt1 | contig 14008 bp, 18 predicted proteins | sample 3monthpyrite_MG_FD_204941 | JGI IMG/M metagenome (GOLD analysis project Ga0316205, IMG submission 204941) | Microbial mat bacterial communities from mineral coupon in-situ incubated in ocean water Damariscotta River, Maine, United States -... | ecosystem: Environmental > Aquatic > Marine >... | reverse complement strand
TTCCGACGTTCAGCCAACGCCCGCCTGACAAAGAGATGGACAATTCCATTTCAATAGCTGCAAGCGAGCCCTGCATCATTTCTGCGTGCATCATCAACATATCTGGTGATAGGGCTGGCATGTTCAGGCTGCCCTCGCCGACTTCGTGCACGTCAACGCGAATGTCACGGCTATAGCCATCTCCCAAAAGTGCGCGAACCCTTGCCTCGACCGCATCGTCAAATTCGTGGGTCCCATCGGTGATCGACGGTGCATCGGTCAGGTCGAAACGCACCAAAGGCGAATTTGCAGCGGCGATGATATCGGGGTGCAGATCCGCTGGGGCCTGCTCGATCAACAAGGCCAGATTGGCAGCGCGCCCCGCCGCGTCCGCGCCGAGCGCCGCCTGCACCGCCTGCCCTCTTTCATCGACAAACAGCCACAGGCTGACCGCTTGTGCGATCACAAGAACGCCAAGAACCAGGATCGCGATCTGCGTCCTTATCCGATAAGGCCCGCGTGTCATGCAATCACCTCGACATCGCAGGCAAGGCAATATCCGCCGTTTCGGACTGTCGTGATGATCCGCGGACGCAGCACATCAGGCTCGACCTTGCGCCGCAGACGGCTGACCTGATTGTCGATAGTCCGATCCAACGGGCCTGCCGTGCGCCCTGCGGTAAGTTCAAGCAATTCGTCCCGGCTGAGGACCATGCGTGAACGCTCAAGCAGGATTGAGAGCATTTTCAGCTCGCCCGAGGTCAGCGTGGTCACCTCACCGGCATCATTCGTCAGCATGTGACGATCATGATCCAGCTCAAGATGGGCAAACCTGACCTTTTTCCCCGCCAGATCGCCGCCGTGAACCTCCTGGCGGTTGGAGCGCCTAAGAATAGCGTGGATGCGGGCCAGCAGCTCTCTTGGGTTAAAGGGTTTGGTCAGATAGTCATCCGCCCCGATGTCCAGACCCCGAATGCGGTCATCCGCGTCGCTCAAGGCAGTCAGCATCAGGACCGGAATATCGCCCGTCTCGCTCAGCCGCTTGCAGGCCGACAAGCCGTTCTCGCCGGGCATCATCACATCAAGCACAATCAGGTCAAAAGAGCCGCGCGCCATCCGCGCATCCATATCGGTGGCGTCCTTTGCTCCGGTCGCGCGCATCCCGTTTTTTTCAAGAAATCGCGTAACAGAATCGCGGATTTCGCGGTGATCATCGACGACAAGGATATGAGGCGCTTCCTTCATGTCTGCAATATATCCTGCAAAATACCAAATGACCCGACATCGGTTTGTAGTGAAATGTAACAGAAGCTGGACAAAACCAAAGCCGTTGACGTGCCACTCTCACAACAGTTTTACCGGTGCCTCTGGTTTCCGGGGCAAACCCCTGTTCCATTTGGACCAGCGGCGCATAATTGTGGTACACGGCCCACCACACCGGCAGGCATCTTGCGAATATATCAAAGTTGTATATTCCGTCCTGCGTGATCTTCGACCTGCATGCCGCAGGATGCTTCACAGTTTGTCTCTTTCTTAAGGATCGGTATGTCCCTGCGCGCAGGCCCCATCATAAAAATCACCATCGGGGTGCTCGCCATCGGGCTGTTCGGCCTTTGGCTGGGCGGATTGATATCGCCGCCGACATTCGACCGCGAACAAATTCAGGTATGGATCGAGGCTGCCGGTATTTGGGGGCCGGTCGTGATCGTCGCGCTGATGACGGTTGCAATCGTGGCCAGTCCGGTGCCCTCTGCACCAATCGCTTTGGCGGCCGGAGCGGCCTATGGCCATTTTGCCGGGACCGTCATTGTGTTGATCGGCGCAGAGCTTGGCGCGCTCGTTGCATTCCTCATCGCACGATATCTTGGCCGGGATATCCTTGAGAAATGGTTTGGAAGTCGCGTCTCGGTTGGTCTGCTTGGGTCTCAAAATGCGTTGACGGCGCTTGTTTTCGCAAGCCGGCTGCTCCCGTTCATTTCGTTTGATCTGATCAGCTATGCGGCGGGCCTGAGTGTCCTGCAATTCTGGCGCTTTGCCGTTGCGACGCTTGCAGGGATTACGCCCGCGAGTTTTCTTCTCGCCCATCTGGGCAGCAAAGCCATGAATGGTGACGCCACAACCGCAGCATGGACCGCCGCCGTACTCGGCGCTTTCACGTTTGTCTCGGTCGGAGGAGCCGCGCTGGTGCAGCGCCGCAAGGAAAAGGCGTCAAATACCCGCACCGGCGAAGTGGACCGCCACAAAGACGGCACGTTTTAAAGGCACCATAGGAGATCAGAGGGACGGCCTGAAAACGGCCCTCAATCCTCCATGATTTCGACATCTGCCGCGAGGCAATAGCCACCGTTGCGCACCGTAGTAATGATCTGCGGTCGGAGTACATCACGCTCGATCTTACGGCGCAAACGGCTGATCTGATTGTCAATTGTACGATCCAGCGGTCCGGAGGGACGGGACTCTGTCAGGGTCAACAACTGCTCACGCGACAGCACAACACGTTCGTGCCGTAAGAACACCGTCAGCAACTTGTAATCGGTGTTTGTCAAAGGCGTATCGCGCCCCTCCCGGTTTATCAGAGCATGCTTTTCTGTATCAAGCGTGAAACCTGCAAATCGAAGTTTTTTTCCTGCCAAATCAGGTGATTGACCCTGTGACGCTCCTGTACGGCGCAGCACTGCTCTGATCCGGGCCAATAATTCACGCGGGTTAAACGGCTTGCTCAGATAGTCGGCGGCACCGATTTCCAGCCCGACAATCCGGTCTGTTTCCTCATCCAGAGCGGTCAACATGATGATGGGCATCTTATATTGCCCGGCAAGGCGCTGGCAGACTGACAGACCACTTTCACCCGGCATCATCACATCCAGGATCAGCAAATCAAACGTCTCTGTTGCGAGTTTGACGTCCATATCCTGCGCGTCTTTTGCCGCGGTTGCGCGCATGCCGTTCTTCTCAAGGAAGCATGTAACACTTTCCCGGATTTCCTTGTGATCATCGACCACCAGTATATGCGATGACGTTTCGGACATGACGCAAGTTTAGAACATGGTGTTTCCCGCTTACAGCATCAAATTTGTCGCCGTTTGTATCAAATGGCCGACCCTGCGACAGCACGGTACAAAGCCGCCGCGCCGCGCTATTTCAATCCTGAAAACTCATGCCAATCTAGCCTGTATCGAAATCAAGGAAATGAGGATGACATGAAAAAGTTAATCGTTCTTGCAACAACAATTGCCCTGACAGCAACCGCTGGCAGTGCCTTTGCTCAGATGCAACCTGGACACGGCGGCAACAGCGCCAATCGCGGTTATGACATGGGGGCAACATCCAACCCACATGATATGAAACAAATGATGATGCAAATGCACGCCATGATGGAACGCGGCGGCAATATGGGCGGCGGCAACGCCGGTGGCATGATGGGCGGCGGCAATGCTGGCGGCATGATGGGCGGCGGCAACGCTGGCGGCATGATGGGCGGCGGTAACGCTGGCGGCATGATGGGCGGCGGCAACGCTGGCGGCATGATGGGCGGCGGCAACGCTGGCGGCATGATGGGCGGCGGTAACGCTGGCGGCATGATGGGCGGCGGTAACGCTGGCGGCATGATGGGCGGCGGTAACGCTGGCGGCATGGGGAATGGACAAATGTCCGGCCCCGGCCGTCTTATGGGCCCTATGATGGGCATGCTTGACACTGATGGCGACGGAACCGTCACACGGACCGAAGCCGACGATCAACTGCGCGCCATGCACGAAACATTCGATGCAGACGGTGACGGAACGCTGACAATTGCAGAGTTCGAGGCTCTGAACAGTTCTCTGGTGCGTGATGCAATGGTTGATCGCTTTCAATATCTTGACGCTGATGGCGATGGAAACGTGAGCCCGGAGGAAATGGGGGCGCCCGCGCAGATGATGCGCCCTGCACCCAGCGCAGAAAGCCCCGCCGAGCAGGGCCAGATGATGAACGGTATGAACCAGGACGCAGACGAGAACTGATAACTCAGGCAAACTCCAAAGACTGCGACGCGGTGTTCACAGTTGCCGCAACAATCGCCTGACAGCCCGATGCCCCGATCAGACTTGGTTTGATCGGGGCATTTCTGTCATTTGATGCAGGCCGGCATTTGGCCATTTTACTGCGGCGCGCCACGCGCTAGGTTCGATGTACTGGACCCCAAACGGAAAGCCCGATGCCCCTAAAATACCTACATACGATGGTCCGCGTGAAGGACCTTGAAAAATCCATCGCCTTTTATGAACTGCTCGGCCTGAAAGAAACCCGGCGCTCCAACAGCGAAGCCGGGCGCTTTACACTGGTCTTTATGGCCCCGCCGGGGCAGGAGGAATGCCCCATAGAGCTGACCTACAACTGGGACGGCGATGACGGGCTGCCATCTGACAGCCGCCATTTTGGCCATCTGGCCTACCTTGTGCCGAACATCTATGAGACCTGCCAACACCTGATGGATAATGGCGTTACCATCAACCGGCCCCCGCGCGATGGGCATATGGCCTTTGTACGCTCGCCCGACAACATTTCGATCGAGCTGATACAGGAAGGCGATGATCTGCCCCCGGCAGACCCTTGGGCAAGCATGGAAAACACCGGGCATTGGTAAGGGCAGCCCCTTTTGCAAGCTTGGGTCTGGTGGCGACCCCGGCAGAGGCGTGCCGGCTTGCGCTTGTGTTGGCGCTCGATGTGTCCTCCTCGGTTGACGCGGGCGAAGACCGGCTGCAACGCAATGGCCTCGCGGCAGCGCTGCTTGCGCCAGAGGTCGAAGCGGCGTTCTTTGCCAGCCCCAACCCGGTTGCCCTGCAGGTTTTCGAATGGAGCGGCCAAAGAAACCAGACCGATCTGATGGATTGGATGCTGATCCGGTCGCCCGCCGATCTACGCCTTGCGGCCAGCACTTTGGCAAAGAGCCAACGCGGCACCAGTGATATGCCAACCGCGATGGGCTATGCCTTGGGGTATGCCGCGATCAAATTGCAGAAAGCCCCCGATTGCCTGTTCCAGACCATCGACATGGCGGGGGATGGCGCAAACAACGACGGGTTTTCGCCGGGCAACGCCTATGCCGCCTTTCCGTTTGAGGGTGTCACTGTGAACGGCCTTGTCATCGTTGCACCCGATACTTCCCCACTGGCCTATTATGAGACCGAGGTGATCCGCGGACCGAACGCCTTTGTCGAGGTGGCGGCGGGCTTTGCCGATTTTGAAAACGCCATGCGGCGCAAACTGGTACGTGAATTGTCAGCACAGGTCATTGGGCGTATCCAGAGTGAGATGGGGGATCAGGGGTGATACGGGTATTGCTGTTCTTGCTGTTCCTGCCCGGTTTCGCACAAGCGGCGTGCCGGCAGGCGCTTGCGCTGGGCCTTGATGTGTCAGGGTCAGTTGATGCGGCAGAGTATCGGTTGCAACTGGATGGTCTTGCCACAGCTTTGAACAGCCCTGACGTGCGCAACGTGCTTTTCACGCAGCCCGATGCGCCGGTGCAGGTGCTTGTCTACGAATGGAGCGGACCAAGCGATCAAACGATTATCGTGCCCTGGACGCCGATTGTCACACCTGTTGATCTGGCGCAGATCACGTCGGTTTTGCGCGGCCAACCGCGCGGTGCCGCCGCCCCGACTACGGCCATCGGCTCTGCGATGCTGGCAGGTTTCACCTTTCTGGAGGAACGCGCGGCCTGCTGGAAACGCACGTTGGATCTGTCCGGCGACGGGCAGACCAATACCGGACCGCGTCCGCAAGATATCGGCGACACCCGCACGCCTGCGGGGGTTATCGTGAACGGGTTGGTCGTCGGAACCGGCGATCAGCGTGGGGATGATGAACGCTTTGCCGACGTCAAGGAACTGTCGTCCTATTACCAAAGCTATGTCATCCGCGGGCCGGGATCATTCGTCGAGGTCGCTCTGGGGTTCGAAGACTACGCCGCAGCGATGGAACGCAAACTGCTCAGAGAGTTGGCCAGCCTGATCATGGGCGACGCGACGTTTGAGCGGGATCAGAACCCGGCAAACTGAATCCGCCGATCTGCCCTGACATCGGACCAGATTTCATGCGCTGGGAAAACAAAGGGCAGGTAAAGCTGAAGATGTTTCAGGGCCGCGCGCGCAGCTTCCAGCGAGATGCGGGCCGACACTCCAGCGGGCCGACCCGCAAGAACCGTTACGCTCGTTAACCACACCCTCTATATATGTCGGATTAACGGCATTTACAGCCAATCCAGCCTCAGAAAGACATCTTGCCGCAGCAAGCCCCCTCAATAGATATAGCGGATCTGCTCGGTCCAGTAGCGTTCAACGCGGCGCAAGGCTGAGGTGATATCCTCTACCCCGTCTTGATCCAGCACACCACGCCCCATCAACCCTTCCGCGTGGGTGCGAAACAAGCGCGACACCAAGACATGCACACCGCGGCCTTTTTCGGTCAACCGCACACGCACCGAGCGGCGGTCGATCTCACTGCGCTGGTGATGCATATACCCTGCCTCGACCAATTTCTTGAGGTTGTAAGATACGTTCGAGCCTTGGTAATAGCCGCGCGATTTCAATTCGCCTGCTGTCACCTCGTTATCGCCGACGTTGAACAACAACAGCGCCTGCACCGGATTGATTTCCAACAGGCCAACTCTTTCAAATTCATCCTTGATCACATCCAGCAAGAGCCGATGCAGGCGTTCCACGAGGTTTAGTGCGTCAAGATAAGAGTCCATAAACGCTGCGCTGCGCGCGCCGGAGGTATCCGGCCTTTCAGCTTCACCCAAATCAGTATGAATGCTCATTTTCTGCTGCTCCATTTTCGATCCGCAATTTGGGATAAAATGAAACAAACAATATTCGGTTAAGCGCAAAATGCGCTATTTACGTTGGGCGGGTGACACCTTCTGCGCCGTTGGCGATCCGTGCGACCAGATCAAAGTACTGCGCGGGCGTCGGAAACTGGCCCCCGATCCAGCCATAGATGTCATGGTCATTCTCGGCCAGCAGACGATCATAAAGCGCAAGATCGCTATCAGAGAACCCGTCAAGATGCGCCTCTGCAAAAGCCTGCAAGATCAAATCCATTTCCTTGATGCCACGCCGCATCGACCGCATCCGCAGTCTTTTGATCATGGTTTCGCGGGGCTCGGTCATCCTAGTCTTTTAATGCCGAGCGCAGCCGCTTTTCAAGGCGGCCCAGCTTTTCGCCAGCATGCACGATCTGTCCACGCAATGCGCGCATCTCGGCCAGCAGATCAATCAGGTCGCTGCCCATCGGGGTATCATCATCCGGCGCATCAGGTCCGTCGCCTTCACCGGTCAACAGCCAGCTCATCGACACGCCAACGATCCCGGAAACCATTTGCAGACGGTTCGCGCGCGGTTCCTTGAGATCGTCCTCCCACGCCTGAATGACAGCCTGTTTCACGCCGAGCTTTTCAGCGAGACCCTTTTGGTCCAGCCCCGCTGCATCACGCGCACCCGCCAGGCGATCTCCGAAAGTCGCAGTGTCTGCGCTGTACCAGTCCTGATCTTGCATCACTCTGCCATCCTTCAATCACTTGCCATTCAACCTGTGCGCGTTCTATGTCACAGACATCGCCAGTTTACCATTGGACACCCAAATGACATTTCTCTCCGCGACACTCGACCGCGTCAAACCGTCCCCCACCATCGCAGTCACCACCAAGGCCGCAGAGCTGAAAGCGGCAGGCCGCGACGTGATTGGTCTGGGCGCCGGTGAGCCTGATTTCGACACGCCACAGAATATCAAGGATGCCGCCATCGCTGCGATCGCGGCTGGCAAGACGAAATACACCGCCGTTGACGGGATACCCGCATTGAAAGAGGCGATCTGCGCCAAGCTCAAACGCGATAACGATCTGGCCTATGCGCCCGCCCAAGTCAGTGTCGGCACGGGCGGCAAACAGGTGCTTTATAACGCATTCATGGCGACACTGAACGCGGGCGATGAGGTCATCATCCCCGCCCCCTACTGGGTCAGCTATCCTGATATGGTGCTGCTGGCAGGCGGCACACCGGTGATCGTAGAGGCCACGTTGGATGCGAATTTCAAGATCACGGGAAAACAACTGGAAGCCGCGATCACGCCAAATACCAAGTGGTTTCTGTTCAACTCGCCTTCGAACCCGACCGGCGCGGGCTACAGCCGGGCAGAGCTGCAAGAGCTGACGGATGTGCTGCTGCGGCATCCGCATGTCTGGGTCATGACGGACGACATGTATGAACACCTCGCCTATGGCGATTTCAAATTCTGTACGCCCGCGCAGGTCGAACCGCGGCTCTATGACCGGACGTTGACCGTGAACGGCGTCTCGAAAGCCTACGCGATGACAGGCTGGCGGATCGGCTATGCCGCAGGTCCAGAGGTGCTGATAAAAGCGATGCGCAAAGTCCAGTCGCAATCAACATCCAACCCCTGTTCGGTCAGCCAATACGCGGCGGTCGAGGCGCTGAACGGCCCGCAGGATTTCCTTGCCCCGAACAATGCGCTCTTCACGCGCCGCCGCGATCTGGTGGTCTCGATGCTGAACAAGGCCCCCGGCATCGTTTGCCCACGCCCCGAAGGCGCGTTCTATGTCTACCCTTCCATTGCCGGCTGTATCGGCAAGACCACTGCGGCAGGGACGATCATCGACAACGACGAAACCTTCGCGACGGCCTTGCTTGAAGAAACCGGCGTCGCGGTCGTCTTTGGGGCCGCCTTTGGGCTCAGCCCCAATTTCCGCGTCAGCTATGCCACCTCGGACGCGGCGCTGAAAGAAGCCTGCCAGCGGATCATCACATTTTGCGAAGGACTATCATGACGGATTTGCCAGAGCTTTACTTTCGGGTCCGCGACAATGGTGCAGCGGTTTTTCGGATCAGCGCCGAGAACCGTGAAAGGCGCATCGAGATGGATCAGATTGCCGTGGTGAACACCAATAGGGGCGACTACAAGGTCCACGGAGACAGCACGCTCAGTCGCGCCGAAGAACAGGTTATCACAGACTGGATGCAGGCACGTCTGGCGGTGCTGGCCGCCCGCGAAATGGATGATATCCACCGCGCCACTGATCACCTGAAGCTGACCGCACAATGGGCGCAGGCAAAGGCAAGCGATTGCCAGTTGGAACAGGTGACGGATGATCTGTTGATGGCAATACATGATCTGCGCAGCGTGCTGGTACGCAAGAAAGCAGACCGGCTTTCCAAGGCGGGCTAGCGTCCCCTGTCATTGCGGCAATGGCATCACGGGCCGGGTCGCTAGACTGCCTGCGGTAAGGGCCGGCCTTCATCCCAGGCGATGATATTGTCCAATGCCATCTGACCCATCGCCTCGCGCACCTCCAGGGCAGAGGTCCCCAGATGTGGCAGCAAGACCACGTTCTCCATCGCGCAAAGAGCATCTGGAACAATCGGCTCGCGGGCAAAGACATCCAGCCCTGCACCTGCAATCCGTCCCGACTGCAAAGCGGCGATCAACGCATCCTCGTCCACCACATCACCACGGGCAATGTTGACGAAAATGCCAGTGGATTTCATCGCCGCCAGTGCCTTTGCATCAATCAGATGTGTATTACTGCCGCCGCCGGGCACAGTAACCACGATAATGTCGCAACTTCGCATCAGCTCGGCGAGGGTCTCGACCTGCATCGCTGGAAAACCGACAGGTTTTGAGGAGCGGTTGAAATACCTCACCGTCATTTCAAACCCGAAATGACAACGGCGGGCGACGGCCTGACCAATGCGCCCCATGCCAACGATGCCAACGGTCTTGCCGGTTACATGGGTCCCCAGCATCTGCGTCGGGCCCCATCCACCCCATTTGCCGGCACGCACCAACCGCTCGCCTTCGCCTGCGCGGCGGCAGGTGGACAGGATCAGGGTCAGGCCGATATCGGCGGTGGCATCGGTGACAACATCAGGCGTATTCGAAACGCTGACACCGGCTTTGGCGGCAGCGACCGTATCAATATGATTATACCCAACACCAAAGTTGGCCAGAACACCGCAGCGGATACCCCCTGCAAAGGTTTCGGCGGCAAACTGATCGCCCAAGGTTGGCAAAATCGCATCGTAATCGCGCAAGGCCGCGGCAGCTTCTGTCACCGTCAGCCCTTCCGTTTGATCGCGCAGGGTCACGTCAAAGCGGGCGCGGGCCGCTGCTATGTTCGCCTCGGGCAGAAGCCGGGTTATCAAAAGCCGTTTCAATGCAGCCGTCCTCCGGCAGGCACGGCCATGTCCGGGCCGACCAGAACGATCGCGCCGTTTTCATCGGGCATGCCAAGGACCAGAACCTCGGACATGAACCTGCCAATCTGGCGGGGTGGGAAATTGACGATCGCCATCACCTGACGCCCTGCAAGGGTTTCCGGCTGATAATGCGCCGTGATCTGGGCTGAAGTCTTTTTTTCCCCGATCTCGCCACCAAAATCGATCCAGAGTTTGATCGCCGGCTTGCGCGCCTCCGGAAAGGGCTCAGCGCGCAGCACCGTCCCAACGCGGATATCGACTTTCAGGAAATCGTCAAAGGAAATCTCATTCATTCGCCAACTCGCGCGACCGGTTGGCAGCAGCCGTGACAGCTCGGCGCAGCAAGCCGGGAAATCCAGCCGTATTGTCCATCAGAACTTCCAGCGCTGCCTGCGTTGTGCCATTGGGCGAGGTGACATTCGCGCGCAGCTCGGCAGGATTTTGCGACGCCTGTTCGGCCAGATCGCCAGCACCGGCCACAGTTGCCTTCGCCAACTGCATCGACAGCTCCGCAGACAGGCCCTGTGCCAGACCCGCAGCTGCCAAAGATTCAATAAAATGAAATACATAAGCCGGGCCGGACCCGGATATCGCGGTGACCGCATCCATCTGCTCCTCGGCGTCCAGACGCACCACTTCACCGACAGACAAGAGCAAGGCCTCGGCCAGATCCATGTGATCTGGCCTCACATTGGCGTTGCCGACAACAGCCGTGATGCCCCGACCGATCGCAGCGGGTGTGTTTGGCATGGCGCGGACGATCGGGGTATCCGGGCCCAGAACCTGTTCAAAGGTACGGATCGGGGTGCCGGCGGCAACGGAAATCACCAAGGTCTCGCCATTTCCCAGCACTTCGACATTCGGCAAGGCATCCGCCATCATCTGCGGCTTGACGGCGATGATGGCAACCGCGGGACTTTCAGGCAGATCCTCCCCGATATTGACGCCCTGTTCCTTCAGCCAGTCAGATGGATTGGGATCAATCACCCAGACCGAAGCTGGCGGCAGACCCGTGCGCAGCCATCCTTCCAGCATAGCCGATCCCATCTTGCCACAGCCCAGCAAGACAAGCCCGCGCTTTGCGACATCAGTCAGATTCATTGAGGCACCTCTTTGAAGATTATCAACAGGTTAGCCAAAGCTCGCCCTTGAGGAAAGAGATGTTTTGCAATGATGCACTGTGACCGCGCCAATCCAAGCGCCATAACCAATGGCCGGCCTCATCCCAGAGTGCCGGTTGCAGCGCTGAGCGAATAGGTTGCCCCTGTCCGCTCAAATGTCGACGGCAGCAATGCCGCGAATAGCCATGCACTGCCTGATCCAGGCCGCTAGGCCCGCCCGTAAGCCCCGCCAATCGCGACTTGCACGGCTTCTTCCGCCGACCGCTCGGCCCAAGTGACAAGCTGGATCGCCGGGTAATACTGTTCACAGGCGGCAACGGCGGCGCCGATCATCGTATCAATCTGGTCCGGCCCGGCGACCTGATCTCCGGTCAGCATCAGACCATAGCGATAAACCATAAGCTTTTGTTCGTCCCACCAGGTAAAGGCGCCCGCCCAGCAGCGGTCGTTGATGACATTCAGCGTCTCATATAGGGCCGGCATCCGGTCCTCGGGCGGCTCCATGTCGAAGGTGCAGATCAGGCGCAATGTCTCATCATAGGCCGACCATGCCAATGTGATCGAGTAAGTACGCCACTGGCCCTCGACAGCCATGGCGATCTGATCGTCATGGATGCGGTCAAACTCCCACGCATGGTGTTCTGCGATGTGTTCCACCAGATCAATCGGGTGAAGATCATCAGCCTCAAGGTAATGTTCGGACAATGCCATATGCTCGGCCTCACTGCGTTGGCGCATGGGTCATGGCAGTGCCCAAGCGCTAGGTGCCTGCTCTAGGGGCGGTGTTGATCACCGTCTCCCCTACTACATATCGTGGCCCAATCAGGGCGCACCTGTAAAGCAATTTCTTGGGGATAACCGCGCAGGCGGCCTCATTTCATGTGGATAAACTGTGCGCGATGGGCTTTGTCGCCCGGCTGGCCACACGTGAGGTCAGCAGGGCGATTGCCCGGACCAAGAAAGCCATAGCGCTGCATCGCTATGGCTTTCAGTTTCGCAAGGCCCGCTCATCATCGAAGAAATCGGACAATTTTTTGCACGTCCCGCGCGTCAGCTGGGATCATGAGGAAGATAGGCTTTCCTGCGGCGCGCTGAATGGGCGCCACGATATCAGCCGGGGTAACCCCCCGGCCTGTTTCAGGCTTCGCCTTTCAACTTGGCGATCAGTTCATCAATATCCAGTCCAAGGCTGTCGAGCATCGACAGATCAAAGCCCTTTTCCTCGATGAAGGTCTTTGCCGCCTCGATATCGAGATTTTCGAGCATCGACGGCTCAACACCCAGTTCTTTCAGTTTCGCGGCAAAATCAAAATCATTGCCCATCATACCGGCCACTTTGCCGAACATGTCACCCAATGCCATCGTCATATTCCTTTTTGCTATGTTGACCTTTTGTGCATCTTGCCGACAGGGCGACAAAAGACACGGGGAAAATCAGGGCGTCTGACGCAAATCTGCGCGGCAGACTACTTCTTTGCTTCCAAAGCCGCGATTCGCGCGACCAGTGCTTCGTTCTCTTCACGGGCTTTTTGGGCCATTGCGCGGACCGCATCGAACTCTTCTCTGGTCACAAAATCGCGATCAGCCAGCCAGCGATCCATCATTGATCTCATGGCGGTGTTCGCTTCGTCCTTCGCGCCTTGGGCCACGCCCATGGCGTTGGTCATCAATTGGCTCAAGTCATCAAGGATTTTGTTGTTGCTCTGCATGGTCCACTCCGTTTCCGCATGACCCCTATATGGGCATTTGCGGCGCGCGCGACAAGCCGGTCGATAGCGGTTGACTTTGCCTGACACCCAGACAAGAAAAGGCCGCATGTATGGCGCTATTCCCTTCCCCGACATCTCGCCCGAGATTGTCTCTTTCACAATCTTCGGGTTCGAGCTCGCTCTGCGCTGGTACGCATTGGCCTATATCGTAGGCATAGCGATCGGCTGGCAGATTATCAAAATGGCGCTGAACCGCCCGCATCTGTGGCGTAACGGCCCCCCCATGAAGGTCGAGCAGCTGGAAGATCTGCTGACGTATATCGTGATCGGTGTGATTGGCGGCGGGCGTCTGGGCTATGTCCTGTTCTATAAACCGGCTGAGTTTCTTGCCAATCCCATTGATATCCTCAAGATCTGGGAAGGCGGCCTGTCGTTTCACGGCGGTTTTCTGGGGGTTGTCGTGGCAGTCTATCTCTTTAGCCGTCGGCAGAATGTCCCTCTACCCGATCTGGCCGATATCATTGCAGTTTCCGCAACGCCTGCAATCCTTCTGGTCCGCATTGCCAACTTCGTAAACGCCGAACTCTGGGGGCGACCAACCGACCTACCGTGGGGCGTTATTTTCCCCGGACAAGCCGCACAATCCTGTGCGACGGCGCTGGAACCCTGCGTGCGCCACCCCTCGCAGCTTTATGAGGCGGGGCTTGAAGGGCTCCTGCTCGGCACGATCCTTGTGTTGCTGGCCTTCCGCTTTGGCGCGCTCAAGAAGTCCTGGTTGCTCTCCGGGGTCTTTTTCACGGGCTATGGGATTGCACGGTTCATTGTCGAATTTGTCCGCCAGCCCGATGCGCAGTTCGTCAGCTTCGGCAATGAACTGGGTCTGGCGTTCCAGATCGGCGGCTACGGGCTGACCATGGGCCAGACCCTTACGCTCCCGATGATCCTG
>Ga0316205_10003747_pt1 | contig 14010 bp, 15 predicted proteins | sample 3monthpyrite_MG_FD_204941 | JGI IMG/M metagenome (GOLD analysis project Ga0316205, IMG submission 204941) | Microbial mat bacterial communities from mineral coupon in-situ incubated in ocean water Damariscotta River, Maine, United States -... | ecosystem: Environmental > Aquatic > Marine >... | reverse complement strand
CAGCAAGGCCCACATCCACAGCCCCAGCACCAGCGCGCGCAGCGGATCGGGGCTGGCCAGCGCAGCGGCGGCGCCCATCAAGGCGCCGGCCAGTTCGGCCTGAAACAACGCGGGCGGGATCCGCGCTTCGCAGTGCCGGCAGCGGCCGCGTTGCCACAGGTAGCTCAGGATCGGCACCAACTCTGTCCAACCCAGTCGCGCCGCGCAGGCCCGGCACTGCGACCGTGCCCAGAGCACCGGCTCTGCGCGCAATGTGCGTTCCGCCAGCAGCGCGGCAAACGAGCCCATCGCCGCCCCCAACAATGCCGCGATCACAACCGGCATCACGCGCGTTGCCCGCCCGGGCACGGTTGTGTGCGCAGCGCGGCGCGGCTACTCTGAACAGCGGACAGGCTCAGGCCGGTCGCGGCCGGGCAGACAGGATGGCAAGGGAACCGCATGACACGACTAGCTAGCAGAACGCCATGCGCCGCGAAAGGCGCTGCGATGCGCCGCGATGCCGGGCTGACGCTGATCGAACTGATGGTTGTCGTGGTGATTCTGGCGTTGCTGGCCGTGGTCATCGTGCCGCGCGTCATCGACCGCCCGGATCAGGCCCGCATCGTTCGCGCGCAATCGGATATCGCGGCAATCACCTCGGCGCTGAACCTGTATCGGCTGGACACCGGCGCCTATCCGACAACCGAACAGGGGCTGCGCGCGCTGGTCGAGCGACCGACAACAGCCCCGGTGCCCGCGAACTGGGCCTCGGGCGGGTATCTGGACCGCGTGCCGCAGGATCCCTGGGGGCGCCCCTATCTGTATCTGGTGCCCGGTGTGCGTGGCGCGTTCGATCTGCTCAGCCGGGGTGCCGATGGCAATGCCGGGGGAAGCGGGGCGGATGCCGATATTACCAACTGGGATGAGAACTGATCCGCGCCCCCAGGCCGGGTTCACCCTGGTGGAGCTTCTGGTCGTGGTGTCGATCCTTTCGGTGCTTGCGCTGGGCGTAGCACTGGGCACCGGAGGGGGCTTTGCGCGGTCCTCGGACAGCCCGCGCAGGATGGCCGACCGCTTCGCGCAGGCCATGAACGATGCGCGCGACCGGGCGGTGCTGGGACGGCGGGTGGTCGGGGTTCATCCGCGTCCGGATGGCTGGCTGATCGTGGAGCCGGCCGGCGAAGGGCGCTGGCAACCGGCGACGCAAGCGATGCCCGGCCTTGCAACGGGCGCTGCATCGGGGCTCCGCTGGCAGATTGCCGGCCAGCCCGTGCTGCCGGGCGCGCGCGCGGATCTTTCCGCGCCGCCCCTTATCCGCTTGCTGCCCGATGGCCGCAGCACCGTTTTCAGCGCCGCTTTCGGTCCCGGGCGGGCGGCGGTTGTCTGCCGTTCGGACGGCTGGTCGGCGGTGGTGTGTCAATGAGCCGCCACCGGCCCGACACCCGGGGGGTTACCCTGGTGGAACTGGTGATCGCCGTGGCCATTCTGGCCATCGGCACCGTTGCCGCCTATCGCAGCTTCGACCAGGCGCAGCGCAGCGTCGGCGGGCAGATCCCGCGCCTGTTCGCGCATGAGGTGGCGATGAACCGCGCCGCCGAGTTGCGTCTGTCCGGCATGGCCGTCGGGCGGGGGCTGGCGCCCCGTGTCACCTATGGCGCGAGGGACTGGCAGATCGCGATTGCCGAGGCGCCGGCATCGGGCGGGCTGATCGAGGCGCAGATCACCGTCTCGACGCAGGGCGAGCCCGGAGCCAGCGTGATCCTGTTTGTTCCCGAGGGCGCGCCATGAGCCGGCGCCGGCAAGGCTTCACATTGATCGAATTGCTGGCCGCGATGGCGATCCTGGCCTTGGTCTCGGTGATGGCGGTGCAGGCGCTGGGCGGGATCTTCGTGCAGCGCGACGTGCTGACGCGGATCGACCGCGACGCGGCAACGCTGGCGCGCGCGCTGGCCCTGCTGCGCGCGGATCTGGAAGGTGCCGCACCCGTGCCGTGGATCGATGAGGCAGGAGAACCGCGACCGGCGATCACAGCGACAGAGTCCGGCTTCACCCTGTCGCGCGCGGGTTTCGGCGCCGACAGCGGGGGCGCGCGGATCGGGCGCGCGCGCTGGGGGCTTGAGCCGGATGGAACGCTCTGGCGCCAGGTCTGGCCGGACCAGAACACAGACACTCCGCCCGGCCCGCGTGTTCCCGTGCTGGCACAGGTCACGGAACTGGCGCTGACGCCGTTGCGAGGCGATCTGCCCACTGTTCAGGAGCCCGCCAGCCTGCCGCCCGGGCTGGCCGTCACGCTGACGCATCGGCGCCACGGAACGCTGCGCGTCGTGGTGGCGCGATGAGCGCGCGGGCGCGCGGCATGGCGGTGGTTCAGGCGCTGGTGCTGGTGGCGGCGCTGGCCGCCGTTGCCACCGCACTGCTGCTGCGCGCCGAAACCGCGCGCGAGCGGTTGCAGGTCCGGTTTCAGGCCGATCAGGCGGCGCTGTATCTGGACAGCGGCGTCGCCCAGGTGCAGGCGCTGCTGGGCGATCCGGCGCTGGCGGTTTTTGCCCATGGAGGGCAGCCATGGGCCCGGGTTCGCGATGACGTCACGGTGCGTGACGCGCGCCTGTCCTGGCGCATCGAGGATTTGCAGGGCCGCTTCAACGTCAACACCCTGAACGGATCCGAGGCCAAGCACGCCGCGGCGCGCGCCGGTTTTGTCCGGCTGGCACGGGCGCAGGGATTGAGCCGCGCCGCCACCCAGCGCCTGGCCAACGCGCTGGGGCCAGATGCGCAGGCGCGTGCCGGTTTGCCCCTGCCGCTGGCGCATCCGCTGCAACTTGCGCCGCTGGCGGGCGCCGAATCCGACGCGTTCGCGCGGCTGCTGCCGTTGCTCGCGGCCCTGCCGGAGCCCTCGCCGCTGAACATCAACACCGCCCGCGACGAGGTGTTGCAGGCGTTGCTGCCCTCGGTCACCGCCGCCACGCTGGCGCAGATGCAACGCCGCCTGCGCCGCGCACCGGTGCGCGACACCGAACGTTTCTCGGACTGGGCGTCCGAGCTGATCGGCCCCGAGGCCGTGGCGCGGTTGAGGGAAATTGGCATCACCACCGGCTCGCGCAGTTTTCAGGCGCGGCTGGCGGTGCAGCTTGACAGCCTGCGCCTGGCCCGGTCAGTTGTTCTGACCCGCGACGGCGCGCAAGGGCGCAACCGTGTGACCCTGACCCTGCCAGAGACCGAATGATGCCACCCGCCGCCATCCAGAACCCGGCCCAGAACCCGGCCCAGAACCTGGCCCAGAGCCCGGCTGCCGATACGCGCAAACCGGCTCTGGCCTTCTGGCGCCTGGGCGATGGTGCGCCGCCGTCCGGGCCGTTTGTGGCGCTGGTCCCCGGGGATGCCGCCCCTTTGCTCACCGTCGCGTTGCCCGATACCCTGCGCGGCCCCGCGCGGCTGGATGTCGCTCGGCGTCAGGTGCTGGACCGGCTTGGTTCCGGGGCGCGGGATCTGGATATCCGCGCCGCACCGCTGGGCAGCACCGCGACCTGGGCGCGGGTTGCGGTGGCTGATCGGGCGCAGGTGCTGCGCTGGCGGTCGGCGCTGGGGGCGGGCGCGGCGCGCTGCCGGGGGCTTTTGCCGGACTACGCGGCGCTTCCGACCGCAACGGGCCTGTGGACCCTGTCGCTTGACGGCGGCGTTCTGCGCGCGCGGCTTGGCCCCACCGATGGTTTCAGCGCCGAGGTCGGACTGGCCGCGGCCATGCTGTCGCGAGCCCTGACCCAAAAGCCGCGCGCGGTGCTGTGGCTGGGCCCGCCAGACGCCGAGCTGGAGGGACTTCTGGGCGATCTGCCGGTGCATCGCTCCGCCCGGGCGCTGCCTGCCGATCTGCGCCCGGAACTGCTGACACAGGGCGAGCTGGCGCTGAATTTTGCGCGCGACCCGCAGGCCGATGCGCAGGCCGTGGCCCAGGCGCTGCGCCGCCTGACATGGCCCGCGCTGTTGTTTGTGCTGGGGGCGGCCGGGTGGGGCAGCGCTCAGCTTTTGGGCGCCCGGCAGGACGCGGCAGCGGCGGAACTGGTGCTGGCACAGACCGAAGCGGCGGCGCGCCGCGATCTGCTGGGCGAAGCACCCCTGGTGGATCTGCGCCTTCAGGTCGCACGGGCGATCGACCAGCGCCGGGGCGCATCGGCGGGTGCGGATGCCCCGGTGTCGGCGCTCGAGCTGTTCAGGCGCGCGTCCCTTGCCTTGACCGAAGGGGACCTGACGCTGCAATCCGTCAGCCTGGGGGACGGCGTCGAAGGCGTGGTGCTGGAGGTTCTGGCGCCGGATTTCCGTGCGCTGGAAGCCGTGCAGTCCCGGTTGTCCCGCGCCGGGTTGCAGGCCGTTGTCCAGCGATCAGCGGTTGCGCCACTGGGCGGAGTGAGCGCCAGTGTCACCCTGATCGGCGCGGCGCCATGATTGCCCGTCTCAGCGCCTTTCTGGTCACCCGCAGCGCGCGCGAACGCTGGCTGTTGGCGCTGGTGCCCGTGGTCGTGCTTCCGCTCGGCTTTGGCGTCCTGGTTGCGCTGCCGCTGCTCGAGCACCGGGCCGCCGGGCGCGCCGAACTGGCGGAGGCGCTTGCCACCCGCGACTGGTATCAGGCGCGCCAGGCCGAGATCGCAGGTTTGCCGCTGCCAGGGGCTGCGCCTGAACCCGGTGTGGTGACCCCCGTGGGCTTGAGCGGGATCGAGGACAGCCTGATCGCCGCCGGACTGCGTGAGCGAATTGCGATACTGGCGAATGCCCAGGGTGACGCGGTGTCGATGGCGCTGCGCGCCGTTCCGTTCGAGAGCCTGATGGCCTGGATCGACACGATCAGACAGACGGGCGGCTACCGCCTCACCGCGCTGCAAATCACCCGGGCGGACACGGACGGGTTTGTCGATGCGCAACTGCAACTGGCACCGGGGCCATAGTCCGGCCAACCGCTATTTCGGGAATGCCCGAAAAAGGAGCGAAGCTAACCCGCGACCAGCGCCTGCATGTCGAAGATCGGCAGCAGGATGGCCAGAACAATCGCCAGAACCATCGCGCCGACAACCACCATGGACGCCGGTTCGATGATTACGCTCAGGCGCTTGCGTTCCGTGCGCAGCCAGGTTTCCGCAAGCACCGCCGCGCGCTCGGTCATCGGGCCAAGCCGGGCGGACGCCTCTCCGGCCTGAACCAGCTGCCGCGACACCGGATGCAGGAAAGACAGCTGCGCCAGGGCCTGCGACAGGCTGTCGCCCCGGATCAGCGCGGCGCCGGCTGCCTCGGCCATGACGCGGTGGTGGCGGACGGGCAGAACACCGGCGGCGAAACGCAGCGCGTCGGTCAGTGGCAGGCGGCTGTTGATGACCACGGCCAGCGTGCGCAGATACTGCGCGGACGCGGCCATGCGCATGAACCGGCCGATCAGCGGCACCCGCAACAGCATCCGGTCACGCCGGTCGCGCAGCGCGGGCGTGCGATTGACCAGCCAGATCGTCAGCGCCAGCAGGGCGAACCCGGCCAGCAGGAGCGGCCAGTTGGCGCGCACAGCGTCGACCACCGCCATGACCGCAACGGTCAGCCCGGGCAGCGGCTGGCCGGTGGTTTCGAACATGCCGATGATTTCGGGCGCGACGGTGGTCATCAGGATTGCTGCAACCACGATCGCAACGAGGGTCACGAAAGCCGGATAGATAAGCGCCGAGGTGATCGCGGCGCGGTCGCCCGCGCTGCTTTCCAGATGGTCGGCCAGCGTGTCGAACACCGCGCCCAGATCGCCCGACGTTTCGCCCGCGCGCACCGCAGCCGCATACCACGGCGGCAGCGCGCCGCCGGCCCGGGCCAGGGCGTCGGCCATGGCCTCGCCCTGCATCAGACCGGCGCGGGCCTCGGCGGCAAGGCGTTCGATGCGCCTGGCCCCGGCGGACCCCTGCACGGCTTCCAGCGCGGCTTCGGCGGTCAGCCCGGCGCCCAGCAGAACCGCCATCTGGCGGGTGAACACCGACAGAAACTCGTGGTTGATCCCGCGCTCGCTGCGCCGGCGCCGGCCCGGGGGTGTTGTGCTTTGCTGGGTCAGGTTGCTGGGCATCAGCCCCAGTGCAGACACCCGCGCCGACGCGTCTGCCTCGTCCTCGGCCACCATCACGCCGCGCTTGCGCTTGCCGTCGGGGGTATAGGCGACGTAGGCGAAGGTTTTCATGGCCCGTCTTCGCCCAGCCCGTCATCGCCCAGCCCGTCATCGCCCAGCCCGTCATCGCCCAGAACGCGGCGCACTTCCGCCAGCGAGGTCTGACCCGCCGCCACCTTGGCCAGCGCGGCGGCCATCAGCGATGGGCGGGTCCCGGCAGCGGCGCGCAGCTGGACCTCGGTCGCGTCGGTGTCGATGGCGTGTTTCAGGCCTTCGTCGATGGCGAGGATGTCGAAGATCCCCAGCCGCCCGGAATACCCGGTGCCGTCGCAGCGTTCGCACCCGTTCGCCGTGCCGATCCGGTCGGGCACCCGCAGGGCGTGGGTGTCGAACAGGGCACGGGCCTGCGCCGTCGGCGCGCTGAATTCGCCGCAGTCCGGGCACAGCCGGCGCACCAGGCGCTGCGCCACGACCCCGCGCAGGGTGGCGGCGATCAGGTAGCCTTCGACCCCCAGTTCGCGCAGACGCACGATGGCCCCCAGCGCGGTGTTGGCGTGCAGGGATGAAAACACCAGGTGCCCGGTCAGCGCGGCCTCGGAGGCGACCTGTGCGGTTTCGCCATCGCGGATTTCTCCGACCAGAATGACATCCGGGTCCTGGCGCAGGATCGAGCGCAGACCGCGTGCGAAGCTGAGCCCGATTTCCGGGTTTACCTGGGTTTGCGAGATACCGGGAAGATCATATTCCACCGGGTCCTCGACCGTCAGAATGGTGCGTTCCTGCCGGTCCGCCAGCCGCAGCAGCGAATACAGCGTCGTCGTCTTGCCCGAGCCGGTGGGGCCGGTGGCCAGAATGATGCCGTTGGGCAGCCCCGCCAGCCGGTTCAGCCGATGCGCATCGGCGTCCGACAGGCCCAGCCGGTCCAGCGCCATCAATCCGCCCGAACGGTCCAGCAGGCGCATCACCACCCGTTCGCCGTGATGGCCGGGCAGGGTGGACAGGCGCACGTCGATCGCCCGCCCGCCCAGCCGCAGCGCGATGCGCCCGTCCTGGGGCAGGCGCGTTTCGGCGATGTCCAGCCCGCCCATGACTTTCAACCGCGACACCACCCGACGGGCGGGCACATCGCGCCGGTCGAAGACCGCCTGCATGGTGCCATCGACCCGCATCCGGGCGCGCAGACCGTCCTCGTGCGGCTCCAGATGCAGGTCGGATGCCTGCGCGCGCACGGCCTGGCGCAGCAACTGGTTCACCAGCTTGATGACCGGCGCGTCCTCGGGATCCTCCAGCAGGTCACGGGGCGCGCCGCCGCGCGGGTTGTCCTCGAGATCAAAGGCGATATCGGGGTTTGCTTCGGTGCCGGCGCCGCCGTCATAGGCCTGTGCCAGCGCACTTTGGAACGACTCGCCATCCAGTTCTTGCGGCGTCAACGGCGCCCCGGCAGCGCGGCGCGCTTCGCGCAGGCCGTTCATGGTGGCATCCGGCCCGATCAGCAGCGAATCCCCGGCCAGCACGACCTGATTGTCACGCGCGAAGGCAAAGGGCAGGGCGGGCGCGGCGGTCATGGCCTACTGGCCCACACCGACCATCAGGCGGGGCGGCAGGGCCGGGAAAAGGCGGTCGCGCACGGCCTGATCGACATAGGGTTCGTCAAACGGCTGGTTCAGATCGACGCCGTCGAAGGGAAACCCGGTGCGGCGAGCTTGCGGAAACAGGCTGTTATTGGCGCGCGGGGCAATCTCGCGGCTCAGGGCCTGCGTCTCGCGGGCAATCTCGCGGCTCAGACGGGTGGCCTCGCGCTCGGAGCTGACAACGCGCGGGCGCATCATGATGAGCAGGACGCGCTGCCCCTCGGACAGGCTGCGGCCGCGAAACAGCTGCCCAAGAACAGGGATGCTGGACAGGCCAGGCACCCGCTGGTTGGCTGCGTTCGAATTGTCCTCGATCAGCCCGCCCAGGATTATCACCTCGTTGTTGCCGACCAGCGCGCTGGTGGACAGCCGCCGCCGCGCCGTCACCTCGCCGCCCGCCGCCGCGGTTGTTCCGGTCAGGTTGGACACCTCTTGCGTGATGGCCAGACGGACGGTGCCGTCATCGGTGATCTGCGGGCGCACGTTCAGCGTCAGGCCCACATCCTGCCGCTCGATGGTCTGGAACGGCTGATCCGGCACGGCGCTGGTGCCGACGGTGGAATACTGCCCGGTCACGAAGGGCACGTTCTGCGCGACGACGATTTCGGCTTCCTGATTGTTCAGGGTCAGCACCGCAGGGGTGGACAACAGGCGCGTGGTGCGCTCGCGGGCGATGGCAGAGATCAGCGCCGAGAAATTCCCGTCCGAGAACCCCAGCAGCCCGCCCGATCCCGGCGATACGGTGCCGCCCGCCATGGCCGCGCTGACCATGGTAATCAGCGAAGCGCGACCGTCCAGCGCAAAGGATGTGCCGCCGCCGATAGCCTGGTTCAGCATGCCGCCGAACTGCACCGACAGGTCGGAAAAATTCTCGGACGAAATCTCGAAGATCACGGCCTCGATCAGCACTTGCGAGGGGCGCACATCCAGCGCCCGCACGGCACGGGTGATCGACTCCAGCCGGTCGCGCGGCGCGGTGACAAGGATTGCGTTGGATTGCGGCTCGGCGACCACGGTGATCGGTGTCGTCCCTTCGACCGTGGCGCCGATGGACTGGCGCATGACTTCGGCCAGTTCGCTGGCCTGCGCGTAGTTCAGGCGCACGACACGCGATACCGGGCGCGACTGCGGCACGTCCAGCTGGCCGATGATCGACCGCACGCGGTTGCGATAATCGGACGGGCCCGACACGACGATCGAATTGCCGCCCGCGTCCGCCGCCAGGCTGGCCCCGGCGCCGGGCGCCGCCGCCGATTGCAGCACCGGCAGCAGGTCGTCGGCGCGGGCATGTTGCAGGCGCACGGCCTCGACAGAACGGTCCGATGCGGTGTCCAGGCGCCGCAGCAGCGAGGCGATGCGCTCGATGCTTTCGCGGCGATCCGACAGCACCAGCAGGCCCGCCGACGGAATCGGCGTCAGGATCGCATCCGGTGCGATCAGCGAACTGACCACGTCCAGCGTTTCGTTCATGTCCCCGGACGGGGCGCGCAGCACGCGGGTTTCAAACGCCCCGCCCCGGCGCGCGGCGTTGACGCCGGATGTCATGCCCGGCGCGCTTATCATCGGCACGATGCGGTCAATGCCGTCGCCCTCGATGATCGTCAGCCCGTTCAGTTCCAGCACGTTGAGGAAGATCTCATACATCGCGCCAGGCGAAACCGGCATCGGCGCGAACACCGACACAACGCCGTCAACCGACGGGTCCAGCAGGTAATTGCGCTGCGTCTGCTCGGACACAAGCTGCACATAGCTGCGCAGATCGACATCGCGCAGATCCAGCCTGATCTGGGCCTGCGCCCGCCCCGCATTCAGGACGGTCAGGGCAAGAAACAGGGCAGACAGGACAAGCGCGCGTATCATGCGGGGGATTGTTCCCTTTTGTGCGGCAAGGTCAATGGCGAACGGGCACGGTTGCCCCTACTGTGACTGTCGGCCAACAGTGCCCAGCCCAAACGGGTTCAATCCGAATCCATAGGACGGTTCTCCTGCGCCTTGCAGTTCCTGGATCATCGCCGGGTCATCACCGAATTCGCTTTCATAATCTCCTGCGGTGTCGTCAGCGCCATCCTCGAATCCCAGGAACATGATGTCGTCGTCAAAGCCGATCTCGATCCCGTCCTGCGCCACCTCCAGCACGGTTTCACCGCCCGGCAGGCTGTCCCCCTGCCGCACGACAATGATCCCGTCATCGGTTTCCAGCATCGCATAGCCCAGCCCGTCGCCCTGATAGACCAGACCGCGCAGGGAATAGAGCACGGTGTCGAAATACGGGTCATCATCGGGGAACGGGTTTTCATCGATGACGGGCTCGGGGGCTGGCGGTGGTGGTTCCGGTGCGGGGGCGGGCTGGCCGAACAGCGCGGGCCAGGGCGGCGCCGAAGCAGGGTTTGCCGCAGGGCCGGTTGATGCGGCGGCCACGCGCCCGGGCGGCGCAAAGGGCGCGACTTCAATCGCCGGAGCGTTCAGCCCCCTGGCCAGTTGTGACAGTCCGAACGCGGCGAACCCGGCGGACGCGAGCAGCGCCAGCAGCGAAATCAGGGCCTGGGTCTGGCTGGTGCGGATCATCTCGGACGGGTCGAACCTGTGGCGTTGCACTGGCTGGACAATAGCGCCGGCGCCACCTAGGATTCAACGCACAATACTCGGGAACGGGCACCCTTGTCGGAACATTGCGGGGACGGCACATGCGCAGGATCACCACGAAGATCGGACGGGGGCTGGCGCTGTCCGCACTGGTCGCGCTGGGCGCGTGTGAGGCGGCGGGAACCCTGGCGGGCGGCGGTTCGCAGTCTGACTACCTGGTTGCCCGGCAGGCACTGGAAACCGGAAACTACGATCTGGCCATTCGCCGCTATGCCCGTCTGATGGACGGCATGAGCGCGATGACCGCTCAGCGGCTGCAACTGGAATACGCCCATGCCCTGCTGCGCGGGGGGCGCTATCAGGACGCCGCCGATGCCGCCGATCCGCTGATCGGGGTCAACGGCACGGCAATCAGCGGATCGGCGCTGGCGGTGCGCGGCACGGCCCGCCACGAGGCGGCCCGCAGCCGGATCGCTTCGGGTCAGGGCGGTGCGGTGACCCGCGGTCTGCTGCAAGGCGCGCGCGACGATCTGGCCGCGTTTGTGGAGCGTCACGCCAATCTGGACGCCTCGGGCAGCATGCGGGCGCGGATGCAGCTGATCGGTGCCGATCTGCAATCCCTGGGCTAAGCCCGCGCCACCGGGTATTTGCGCAATTGTGCCTTGCACGCCGGGTCGCGGGCGATGTTTACTCTGACCCGATCCGTCTGCCGGAGCCGTGATGCCCTTTCGCCCCTTTGACCCCGCCTTTGTGCTGGCGCCCGCGTTTGCGCTGGCTGTTGCGCTGAACGCGCCGTTGGCCAGCGCCGCCGAACCCGTCAGCGTGTTCGCGGCGGCGTCCCTGCGCACGGCGCTGGACCAGATCGCGGCGGACTGGCAGCAGGAGACGGGCCATCCGGTGACACTGGTCTACGCCGGGTCCAGCGCGCTGGCCCGCCAGATCATCGCCGGGGCGCCCGCCGATCTGTTCGTGTCGGCCGCGCCCGAGTGGATGGACGCGGTCGCGGATGCCGGGCTGATCGCGCCCGGTGGACGGGTGGACCTGCTGGGCAACCGCCTGGTGCTGATCGCGGCGGATCCGGCCCCCGCTGTCGACATCTCCCCGGCGCTGGATCTGGCCGGGATGCTGGGCGAAGGCTATCTGGCCATGGCGCTGGTGAACGCCGTGCCCGCCGGGCAATATGGCCGCGCCGCGCTGCAAGGCCTTGGCCTGTGGAACAGTATCGCCGGACAGATCGCGCAGACCGACAACGTGCGCGCTGCGCTGGCGCTGGTCAGCACCGGCGAGGCCCCCCTGGGCATCGTCTATGCCAGCGATGCGGTTGCCGATCCGTCCGTCACCGTGCTGAGCCGGTTCCCCGAGGGCAGCCATCCGGCCATCGTCTATCCGCTGGCGCTGCTGAGCGAGGCCGACGATCCGGCGGATGCGGATTTCTGGCGGTTCTTGCAAGGCGCGCGCGCCCGGACGGTGTTTCAGGCGCAGGGCTTCCTGCCGATCAGCGCACCATGAGCGACTGGCTCTCTCAGGCCGAATGGCAGGCTGTGGTGCTGTCTCTGCGCGTGGCGTTCTGGGCCGCGCTGCTGGGCCTGCCGCCCGCCCTGCTGGTCGCCCATGCGCTGGCGCGCTGGCGCTTCCCGGGCAAGGCGCTGTTGAACGGGGTCGTGCATCTGCCGCTGATCCTGCCGCCCGTCGTCACCGGCTATCTGCTGCTGATCGGCTTCGGGCGGCGCGGGCCGATCGGCGCGCTGCTGGAGGACTGGTTCGGCATCGTTCTGGCGTTTCGCTGGACGGGTGCGGTGCTGGCGGCGGGGATCATGGCCTTTCCGCTGACCGTGCGCGCCATCCGGCTGGCCATCGAATCCGTCGATCCCCGGCTCGAGCAGGCCGCCGCCACGCTGGGCGCCAACCGGGTGCGGGTGTTTGCCACCGTGACGCTGCCGCTGATCCTGCCGGGCATTCTGGCCGGGGTGGTGCTGGGCTTTGCCAAGGCGATGGGCGAATTCGGCGCGACCATCACGTTCGTGTCGAACATCCCCGGCCAGACGCAGACGCTGCCCTCGGCGATCTATGCCTTTCTTCAGGTGCCGGGCGGCGAGGCGCAGGCGTTGCGTCTGGTGGGCGTGGCGGTTGCCGTCTCCATGACCGCGCTTCTGGTGTCGGAATGGCTGGCCCGCCGGGTCGCCCGGCGGATCGGGCAGGACCATGGGGGCCGGGATGCTTGATCTGCGGGTTCGGCATGGGTTCGACGGGTTCACCCTGGATGCAGGCTTTGCCGCCGCGGACGGGGTGACGGCGCTGTTCGGGCGCTCGGGCTCGGGCAAGACAACGCTGGTCAACGCGGTGGCCGGGTTGCTGCGCCCGCAGGCCGGGCGGATCGCGCTGGAGGACACGGTGCTGTTCGACAGCGCGCGCGGCATCGACCGGCCCCCGCACCGGCGGCGCATTGGCTATGTTTTCCAGGACGCGCGGTTGTTTCCGCATATGACCGTGCAGCAGAACCTGACCTATGGGCGGCGGTTCGCCGGGCGTGGGGCCGTGAGCCAGAGCCGGGGCGTGGCGCTGGCGCGGATCGTCGAGCTGCTGGGCCTTGGCGACAGGCTGCACCGGCTTCCCGCGGCCCTTTCAGGGGGCGAAAAGCAGCGCGTGGCACTCGGCCGGGCGATCCTGTCCGATCCGCGCCTGCTTTTGATGGATGAGCCGCTGGCGGCGCTGGACGAGCCCCGCAAAGCCGAGATCCTGACCTATCTGGAGCACCTGCGCGATGAGACGCGCGTGCCGATCCTGTATGTCAGCCATTCGGTGGCCGAGATCGCGCGGCTGGCCACGACCGTGGTGCTGATGGACCGGGGCCGGGTGGTGATGGCGGGCCCGGCCGAGCAGGTGCTGTCCGACCCGGACGCCGCGCCCGCGCTGGGGCTGCGCGAAGCCGGGGCGATCATCACCGCACGGCTTGAGGGGCACGATACGGACGGTCTGTCACGGCTGCGCAGCCCGGCGGGCCTGCTATGGCTGCCTCGGGTCGATGCGGCGGCGGGCGCGCTGCTCAGGCTGCGGATCCTGGCGCAGGACGTGATGCTGGCGACGCAGGCGCCGGTTGGCATTTCGGCGCTGAACGTGTTGCCGATGACCGTGGCGTCGGTGCGCACGGGCGATGGTCCGGGGGCGCTGGTGCAGGTGCAGTCGGGCGACATGCGCCTGCTGGCGCGGGTCACCAACCGTTCGGCCCGCACGCTGGGACTGGCGCCCGGGCAGGCGGTGTTCGCGGTGCTCAAGGCGGTCTCGGTTGCGCGTGGCGACATTGCCGGTGCCCTGTCTGGCCCGGCGGCGCCCCCGCCCGGACAGGCCGATATCCTGGGATCGTAGAATAATCTATCCAGATTTCTTCAAAATTGTGCCGTATTCCGCGGCTAGCCCGGTGCCGTCAACTTGCACGGTAACGGAGCGTCACCCATGAATGGCCGCAAAATCCAGTCGTCCGGACCCGCCGGTCTTTCGGCCCTCGCGGGCGCCTTGTTGGTCGCCGGTCTGGCGACGAGCGCATCCGCGCAGAATTTCGCGGAATATCTGGGGGGAGGCTTTCTGACCGTGAATGACGGCTGCGCCCAGTATGGCTGGAGCGGAACACATCAGGTCATGGTGCGCATGGAACCTCAGGGCGTCGGTGGCAACCCCGCAGACATGACCCAGATGGCTTTGCTG
>Ga0316205_10003746_pt1 | contig 14013 bp, 13 predicted proteins | sample 3monthpyrite_MG_FD_204941 | JGI IMG/M metagenome (GOLD analysis project Ga0316205, IMG submission 204941) | Microbial mat bacterial communities from mineral coupon in-situ incubated in ocean water Damariscotta River, Maine, United States -... | ecosystem: Environmental > Aquatic > Marine >... | reverse complement strand
AAAGAGTGAAACCTGTTCTAGAAGTTGCAAAGTTACGTTTTGAAAAAGAACAGTCACTACGTAGTGAGCTTACGAAAGCCAAGTCACAACTTGAAGAAAGAAAAACTATTGAACGTGCTAAAGGTATTATTATGAAAAGCCGTGGTCTCGGCGAAGACGAGGCTTATAAGGCTTTACGTAAATTAGCCATGAATAAAAATCAGAAGCTTATTGAAGTTGCCGAAGATGTGGTTTCAGTTTCTGAGTTATTAATGTAAGCAGCCTTAGTCGGCTTAATTTAAATCGAGACCAACGTGGGTCTCAATATAGACAAAGACGTCATCCATGCTGGTATCCGGCAGGGTTGACGTCTTTTTTTTGGAGTAAAAGAATGAACATAGCCGTTCATTTAGTTGAAGATGAAATTGAAGATATGTCGCTAGAACATCCCATCGTTATTGTTGGGACTGGACCTGTTGGCATAAAAACACTAACAACGCTGTTAGCGGAGTCACCAGACCGAAATATCATTGTGTATGGCGATGAACCGTGGGAGCCCTATAACCGTGTGAAATTGTCGTCATTCCTGGCTGGTGAAATTGATTGGGCTGATCTCACTGATTCTCAAAAAATTCCAGAGATAAAAAATCTGGTTCAACATCAGAATTGTAAAATCACAAAGATAGATAAGGATAAAAAAGTTGTTATAGACGAACTAGGTCGAGAGCAGAAGTATGAGAAATTAATCCTAGCGCTAGGTTCACGACCACATATCCCTGGTATTGGAGGTGTTGAGCTTGATGGCGTTTATACCTTCCGTGATATGACAGACACAAACCGTCTCTTGGCTCGTCAAACTAAAAGTAGGACGACTGTTATCGTTGGTGGTGGTGTATTGGGTCTGGAAGCCGGGAAGGCCATGCTCAAAAACAATACAAACGTCGTTGTGGTCGATCATTCGATGAGGCTGATGTCAAATCAGCTCGATGAAGATGCCAGTGAGTTAGTAAAAGAGCATATATATTCACTTGGTATTCGATTAAGTCTTGGTTCCGGCATAAAAAAAGTACTGGGAGAAAATAAAGTCACAGGAATTGAGCTACTCAATGGTAAAAAAATAGATTGCGATACAGTTATTTTCTCCACCGGAATAAAACCAAACATCGAACTGGCAAGAGAAGCAAAAATATCAGTCGGTAAAGGTGTGCGCGTCACCGACACAATGCTGACTAGTGACCCAGATATTTATGCCGTTGGCGAGTGTGCTGAACATAGAAATATTGTTTATGGATTGGTTGCTCCTGGCTATGAGCAGGCAAAAGTAGCAGTTGCAGATATTTTCGGGAAAAAAACGAATTACACCGGTTCAATTATGGCAACACAACTTAAAGTTGTCGGTATGCCTGTTTTTAGCATGGGCCGAACGGGAGAGGGCGAAAGTAAAAGTATTTTTGTTCAATATACCTACAGTAAGCCAGAAAAGGGTCTGTATCGTAAAATTATCATTTTCCGAAATCGTGTTGTTGGTGCAATTTCAGTAGGAAATTGGGACACATTACATCGTGTACAAGAGAGTATTACCAAAAATAGATATATATGGCCATGGCAGTTAAAGCGATTTAACAAGGTGGGTGACCTGTGGTCGCTCGAACAGAGTAAAAAGGTTAGTCAGTGGCCAGCTAGTGCTATTGTCTGCAATTGTATGAATGTTTCACGCGGGCAGTGTAGCAAAGCAATTAGTAAGGGTTGCTCCAGTGTAGAAGAAATTATGCAGTCTACGTCGGCCTCAACAGTTTGTGGGGGTTGCCGTCCACTTATTTCCGAATTGCTTGGTGGTGTGGTTAAGGCTGAAAAAATTAAAGCAGTAAAATCTTTTATGTTTTACTCCTTGCTGGCCAGTATAGCGATGTTAGCTGCACTGTTTTTACCAGGCCTTATGTATAACCCGTCCGCAGAAGTCAATTTCCAATGGGATCAATTGTGGCGTGATGGATTAATTAAACAAGTGACAGGTTTTAGCATTCTCGGGATGACTTTATTTGGACTACTTATCTCTCTGGCTAAGCGCTGGAAGAAATTTTCATTTTTTCAGTTCTCTGTATGGCGATACCTACATGTCCTCATTGGAGTATTTGTCGTAATAGCGTTATTTTCGCACACAGGTTTTCGTCTAGGAAATAATTTGAATGGAATGCTAATGATTTTGTTTTCAGGATTAATTCTTGTGGGAGGGATATACGGACTATTCATGTCACTCCAACACAAACTGGATGGAGTCTTTGTGAATAGAGTCCGCGGCTACCTAAACTGGACACACCTGTTACTTTTCTGGCCTGTACCCGTTTTGCTTTCGTTTCATGTTTTAAAGACCTACTACTTCTAAGTGAAGAATGATGAGCGCACGCAAACATATTTACTGGATCTACTGGCTACTTATTACTGTAGGGCTAGCTGTGTATTTAACTATGCAATTACTTGGCGAAGATAAAACAGTGTATCTGCCTGGCAAAACAAGCCACGGTCACTATCAGATCGAAATGGCCTGTGCTGCTTGTCATAGCGATCCACTAGGCGGAGGAGAAGTATTACAGGAAGCGTGCATGAATTGTCATGGCAGCGAGCTGGAAGTCGCTGATGACTCACATCCGAAGTCAAAATTCACAAACCCCCGTAACGCAGATCGAGTCGCGAAGCTGGATGCACGAAAATGTGTAACCTGCCATACCGAACATAAAGAAGAAATCACCCTTGCGATGGGGGTTACACAACCCGACGATGTTTGCTTTAAATGCCATCAGGATGTTGCAGAAAATCGCCCAAGCCATGAAGGCCTGGAGTTTCCAACCTGTGCAACTGCGGGGTGTCACAATTTTCACGATAACCGGGCCCTCTATGAAGATTTCTTGTCTAAACATCTGGGCGAGCCTGAGGTGCATTCGACAGCTAAAGTAGCTCCTTTGTCGCCGGTTGAGGTCTACCAGACCATTTCAAGCTACCCAATTAAGCAGTACCCAATCAAGGCTCTTAAATCAAACGAAGCGGATCAACCAATTTCTGTTCGCAGAGACCCAAAAATCGTACAGGACTGGATGGACACAGCACATAGCCAATCAGGTGTTAACTGCAGCGCATGTCATGAACAAAAAACGGAAGGTTTAGATAAACCAGTATGGGTTGATAAACCAAGCCACAAGGTTTGTTCAACATGTCATACCGATCAGACTAAAGGATTTTTATCAGGAAAACATGGAATGCGTCTAGAACAGAATTTAACTCCTATGACACCGGGTAAGGCACGCCTGGAGATGAAGCGCACGGCACACGGTGATGAACTATCGTGTGTGTCTTGCCATAGCTCTCACCGGTTTAACACTAAAGACGCGGCAGTAGAAGCCTGTTTGAGTTGCCATGATGACCAACATAGCAACTCATATAAAGACTCAAAACATTTTAATTTATGGCACAAAGAAATAAGAGGTCAGGCGGCAGAAAATACTGGCGTATCTTGTGCTACCTGCCATATGCCGCGTAAGGAAGTCAAACACGACGGTGTGAAAATAATTATTGCTGAGCATAATCAAAATGATAATTTGCGACCAAATGAAAAAATGCTCCGCAGCGTATGTATGCAATGTCATGGTCTGGGCTTCTCAATAGATGCGCTTGCAGATCGTGAGCTTGTAGAAAAGAATTTTTCTGAAAAACCTGACGTCCACATTGAAAGCCTGGACATGGTAAAGAAACGTCTGGGTTTGAAGAAAGATGTAGATGGTATGTAAATTTATTAATACTTGGAGAGTAATCATGAAATCAAAGATATTAGTTTTATTCAGTAGTATTATTGGCTCGGCGTTTTTGTTATCTGCATGTGGCGAACAAAAGACAACGGGTATTGACCCTCAAATGATGACTGACTCACTGTTTAGCGTGATGGAAGCAGACAGGACGGTTTATACCAAGCTTATTATTGGTCGTCTGGCTAAAGATGAGAAAGTCATCAAAGCCTCTGAGCACTGGAAAGATGAGAAGGCACTGGTTTTACCTGCGCAGATGTTTCGTTATGGCGCAGAGCGTGTAGCAGAAAAAGGCGCGCCCTTCAGCTACTCCTTGCTTTCGCTGTGGCCAGTGAATAAGCAAAACAAACCTAAAACAGAAGTTGAAATTAAAGGTTTGAACTACATTGCCGAGAATCCAGGTAAGAACTTCTATTCAGAAGAAGAGCTAGGTGGAGTTAAATATTTCACAGCTGTTTACCCAGATGTTGGCGTAGCACCAGCCTGTGTTTCCTGTCACAACAAGCACAAAGATAGCCCCCGTACTGACTTCAAACTTGGTGAAGTAATGGGTGGTGTTGTGATTCGCATTCCGATTTAAACAAAAGACTATAGGAGAATTATGATGACCCCTGAACAAATCAAACTAGTACAAAGTAGCTGGGAGCAAGTAAAGCCCATATCTGAAAAGGCTGCAGAGTTGTTTTATGGAAAACTATTTGAGCTAAATCCTGGTTATAAGGCTCTATTTCCTGAGGATATGGCTGAGCAAGGACGAAAGTTAATGGCCATGATCAATACCGCAGTCAATAGCCTGAATAATCTCGAAGCGGTTGTACCCGCTGTTGAAGAAATGGGTAAGCGACATGTTGGGTATGGTGTTAAAGATGAAGACTATGATGTTGTTGGTGAGGCACTGCTCTGGACTTTAGGCGCAGGTCTTGGTGATGCCTTTACAGAGGATGTTAAATCCGCATGGACGGAGACCTATGTCGTACTTTCAACAACAATGAAAAATGCCGCGGCCACTATAGCTGCATAACCCACGTTGTTTGTGGAAATTACCCTGTGCCTCGGCACAGGGTTTTTTATATGCGTTTTAGTTTTTTGCACCATCTCAAGGCAATCCAATAATCCTCTTGCCCCATATTAAAACCCAATTCATCTGAAATACGAAAAATAGCACCAGAATAGAGCGTTACTCGATGGTCGTATGGCTTTTATAAAGAGAATTTCATGTAAAAAGTGTTTGAAAACATGTATTTAAGTATTCTCTAATATTTCTGGCACAGTGCTTGCTCTATAGAACTATAAGTATCCCTGATCTAATGGCGGGGCAGGCAATAAATCAGGCAAAGGCGCCCATGAACCCACGTCAATCCGATGTGCATTCATAGACGCTTTTTTTAGGGCCCAGATAATTTAAATAGGAATTTTAGAGAGGTTGAGATAGTAGAAATGAAATTTACTTTTGGCAGAAGACATTTATTGAAGAAAAGCATGATGACACTTGCGATGGCAGCTAGTGTTGTTGCCGCCAGTATTAGTAGTAGCGCGTATGCCGTCGGTGAACCTGAGAAAGAAGAATTGAAGTTTGGTTTTATCAAGTTAACTGATATGGCACCGTTAGCCATAGCCTATGAAAAAGGATACTTTGAAGATGAAGGCCTCTACGTTACTTTGGAAGCGCAAGCAAATTGGAAAGTGTTACTGGATCGTGTCATTGATGGCCAATTAGATGGGGCACACATGTTAGCGGGTCAACCATTGGGGGCAACAATTGGCTTTGGTACAAAGGCTGATGTTATAACCGCGTTTAGTATGGACCTGAATGGAAACGCTATCACTGTTTCTAACGATATCTGGAAGGAGATGAAAAAACACGTTCCGCATAAAGATGGTAAACCTGTTCATCCAATTAAAGCCGATTATCTAAAGCCCGTCGTCGATCAATTCAAGAAAGAAGGTAAACCTTTCAAAATGGGCATGGTATTTCCCGTGTCGACACATAACTATGAATTACGTTACTGGTTGGCAGCAGGCGGTATTCATCCTGGATTTTATGCTCCTCACAAAGGCGACACGAGCGGTAACATAAAAGCGGATGCCTTATTATCGGTTACACCTCCACCACAAATGCCCTCCACAATGGAAGCAGGTACCATCTATGGTTATTGCGTAGGTGAGCCCTGGAATCAACAGGCAGTGTTCAAAGGGATTGGTGTTCCAGTGATAACGGATTACGAAATCTGGAAAGACAACCCAGAAAAAGTATTTGGTGTAAGCAAAGCCTGGGCAGAGAAATATCCAAACACACATATTCGTGTTGTCAAAGCACTGATTCGAGCTGCACTTTGGTTAGATGAAGATAACAATAAGAATCGTCCAGAAGCGGTGAAGATTCTTGCCAAGAGTCAGTACGTTGGAGCCGATTACGATGTGATTGCCAATAGCATGACTGGTACCTTTGAATATGAAAAAGGTGACAAACGTGATGTGCCAGATTTCAACGTCTTCTTTCGTTATAACGCAACCTATCCTTACTACAGTGATGCAATCTGGTATCTGACACAGATGCGTCGTTGGGGACAAATCTCTGAGAAGAAGAGTGATAGCTGGTACAAGGATATTGCTAAGAAAGTTTATCGTCCGGATATCTATGCAAAAGCAGCTAAGGAACTCATCAAGGAAGGAAAGCTAAAGGCATCAGACTTCCCTGAGTTCGCAACCGAAACAGGGTTCCGTAAGCCACAGACTCACTTTATTGATGGTATTACCTACGATGGTAGCAAGCCAAATGAGTATCTAACTAAGTTCAAAATCGGCCTAAAAGGTAAGGACAAGATTTAATGGTACTACCTCCCGGTACGGGATTGTACCGGGAGGTCCTTATGAGGACACACACATGACTACACAAGTTGTAAAATTATTTGAAAGCATGAATATACCGGGGCATACAAGTAAATTTCTTGAATGGGCGAAAGACCCATCAAAAGTTTTTAAAACCCTGGGCATTCCGCTACTGTCAATAGCCATCTTTCTCGCTATTTGGGGTGGTGTTGCATCTCAAATTAAAACATCGCTTGGACAAGTACCCGGACCAACACAGGTTTGGCAACAATCTGTAACGCTCTATGATGAACATGTTGAGGAAAGGGAAAAGGAGCAAAAGTTTTACCAGCGCCAGGAAAAACGCAATGCTAAGAAACTCGAAAAAGATCCTGATGCAAGAGTAAAAATTCGTCCTTATACTGGAAAACCAACATTTTTTGACCAGGTGTTTACCAGCATCGTTACTGTGTTGACTGGTTTTTTCATCGCTAGCTTGATTGCGATCCCCATCGGTATAGTTTGTGGGCTGAGCACTACGCTATATACAGCATTAAATCCACTGATACAGACATTCAAACCGGTATCACCTTTAGCATGGTTACCCATTGTCACTATTATTGTTAGTGCTGTGTATATAACTGATGATCCTATGTTCGAAAAATCATTCTTAACTTCAGCCATTACGGTTACTTTATGTTGCATGTGGCCCACGATAATTAATACGACGGTTGGTGTTTCGACTATCGACAAAGATTTGGTGAATGTCAGTCGGGTATTGCGCCTTGGTTGGTTCACTAATATCTTCAAAATTGTATTGCCGTCATCGATACCAATGATGTTTGCAGGCTTGCGTGTATCTTTAGGTATAGGCTGGATGGTGCTGATTGCAGCGGAAATGTTAGCGCAGAATCCAGGTTTAGGAAAATTCGTCTGGGATGAGTTCCAAAATGGTAGCTCTAACTCACTGGCGCGCATCATGGTTGCCGTTATTGCGATTGGCTTGATTGGCTTTGCGCTTGATCGGTTAATGTTACTTTTTCAGAAATATGTCAGCTGGGACAAGTCAGCCGTCATACGCTAAGTGATGAAGAGGAGAATTAAGATGAAGCATTTACAAATTTCTCAGGTATCAATGGAATTCGAAACGCCTACAGGACCTTTTTCAGCACTGAAAGACGTTGATTTGGCCATTAGTGAAGGTGAATTCGTATCTTTAATTGGTCACTCAGGGTGCGGTAAGTCGACAGTATTAAATATTGTAGCAGGACTATATCAGGCAACGGGCGGCGGTGTCATTCTTGATGGTAAAGAAGTCAATGAGCCTGGTCCAGATCGAGCCGTAGTATTTCAGAATCACTCTTTGTTGCCCTGGCTAACTGCTTATGAAAATGTTGAGTTAGCGGTAAAACAGGTATTTAGTGGCAAGAAGTCAAAGTCTGAGATAAAAGACTGGATCAAGCATAATCTTGAGTTGGTGCACATGACCCACGCGATGGACAAGCGACCTAGTGAGATCTCGGGTGGCATGAAACAGCGAGTCGGTATCGCCAGAGCTTTGGCTATGGAACCAAAAGTACTTTTAATGGATGAGCCATTCGGTGCACTGGATGCCTTAACGCGTGCACATATGCAGGATTCATTAATTGAAATTCAGGCACGCTTGAATAATACAGTGATCATGATTACGCATGATGTTGATGAAGCCGTATTGTTATCCGATCGAATTGTAATGATGACTAATGGCCCATCAGCAACTGTTGGCGAAGTTCTTTCTATAGATCTTCCACGTCCTCGTGATCGCGTAAAACTCGCTGGGGATAAGCACTATAACGAATATCGTGCAGAAGTACTCAAATTCTTGTATGAGCGCCAGCGTAAGATTGAACCTGTCAATACAAGTGTTAAGAAGGTTAAAAAAGAAGACAAAGCAGCATAGTTCTAGCGACAGAGTTGATATGTGTGAATGCCAAGGACGGCCCTTTTTTAGTCATTTGAGAGCAGAATGTTAAAAGCGGAAAATAAACAAGAAATAATCAATGATACATGCGATATGATTGCGACTAAATCTGTTGCCCGTTATCTTTATCATTTACGGACCATCACAATTATACGCCATATCATACCCGTGATAATTGCAAGCCAGCAACACCGCGGTTCCCAGCTGGCTTTTCTGGAAGGTGATACCATATATCAGAAAAAGATTTCCGACCTTGAAGTGGAAATGGATCATCGGCTTTCGACGTTGAAACTACTTAATACAGAGCTTTCAGAACCCATACCAGCATGGGACATTGAGCAACTATTGCAAGAATGGCAAACAGTAAAGGATTGGTCAGAAGGCCCACCGCTGGAGAATTTCAATCTGCATAGCCATTTTATCGAAAAACAAATGAAACTGATGTGGCTTTCTGTTGAAAAAACTAACAGTTTTTTTGCAGGGGACATTGATGAAGGGTATTCAGGTAGTAATCAAACAGGATTTCATAGCAATCATGATTCATTACTTATTCGATTGATCTTGAATGAGACGCCTGAACTAATTGAGCTCATTGCAAGAATTCGAGGATTATCAACGCATGCATTAGTGATAGGTTCATGTGACGAGGACCATTATACCTGGATTGAATACTTACTCAGGGAACTTAATCAGAAAAAAGAATATTTCAGGGAATTATCTAAATCTTTACAAAAATATGTGCTACGAGATTTTCCAGCACTGATTGAACTACAAATGCAAGATGTGCGCATAGTGCAACTTGTTCAGTTTATAGAAAAATTTGTTCTCAGAAAAAACAACATTGAAATGGACAATCAGGATGTTTTTGTTATGGCTACGAAAATTATCAACTCTCAAACTGAGGTGATCTATAAGGGGCTGGATTATATTCAAAATAAGATGCATCGAGATTTTGAAGGCTGGCATCAATCTATTTAGTTATTTTTTCGTAACAAAATCTACATATCCAAGCATTGTAGATTGCTTGTGATCATAGTAGGCAGATTTTATTGTTGCCTTGTCAATACCATATATGCGGTCAAATACAATCGTAAGTGCCGTAAATCCATTCTGAGATCGTAGAGTTGCATACACACGTATAGGAAGAAGGCATGATAAAATGCGACAGGTCAAGCAGATCGATATCACTGCTGGTGATAAAACCGTATTGAAGCCTGGTGGGCTCCATCTGATGATTCTCGGGCTTAAATCCTAACTGCAACCGGGTACAAAGTAACGATTACACTAATATCTGCACCATTCTGCTCTGCATCTACACTGTGGATGTACTGTTCGAGCGGTAGTGGTTCCATATTTTGCTATGCTATGAGAGTGACCGCCACCAGAAGCGAGCGCTGTTTTCACTATTTCTATATTATTCGGTATACCTCTTGACGGCTATGCAGCTAAGCCGCAAGGTATTGAACAGAGGGTGATAGTTTTTTGTTATGCAACTACACGCTGATGTCATTGCTCCAGTTATTTTAGGTACAACCGGTATCTTATTTTTTGCCGTGTTGGGCCGATTTGCGGCTCGTAGGCTTGGACAGCCATCAGTGCTAGGCGAACTGTTGATGGGCATCTTCATCGGCACCGTTGGGTATGTTTTCAAAAACGACTTTATTTTAGTGCTGCGCGAAGGCGCGGCATTGTTCGATATGGTTGATTACATGTTACATGGAGAGCCATTACAACAAGCAGGTGAGCATGCATTAGGTAAAGGACAAGCAGAGGAATTGATCGCGATCCTAGGTGGTCCAAATGGAGAAAGCTATTTAAAGGTGGCGCAAACCGTTGACATCTTTTCCCGGTATGGCGTCATTTTTATGCTATTTCTGGTGGGGCTGGAAACTAGTCTAGGCGATTTGCGCCGTGTCGGGATGCAGTCGACCTTGGTTGCTCTTTTAGGTGTTATCGCACCGTTTAGTTTAGGATTAATACTGACAATTTTATTTTTACCTGAGCTTTCATTACAGACTGACTTATTTATTGCAGCCACGCTAATTGCTACGAGCGTTGGTATTACTGCACGTGTCTTGCAAGACATCGGACAACACCAGACTAAAACGGCTAACACGATCCTGGGTGCGGCGATTATCGATGATGTGCTGGGTTTAATCATGCTTGCCGTGGTTAGTGGCATTATTGTATCCGGTGGGGTAGAGATCTGGGAAATATTTTTGATCATTCTGATGTCGGTACTATTTTTTGTTATTGCATTGGTGTTTGGTCCAAAATTTTTAAATTTTATGATTTGGGCGGTGCGTCATCTTGACATGGCTGAAGCCAAGATGTTTATCTCCTTCCTGTTTGTTATGACGCTAGCCTGGTTGGCCAATTTGATAGGTTTGGCAACTATTATTGGTGCGTTCACTGCGGGAGTGATTTTGCATGATGGTTATTTCCGACACTGGGGTGACGCGACAAAACATCGCTTAAGTATAAAGGATTTGATTTCACCGCTAGAGACTATCCTGGTGCCTATCTTCTTCGTATTAATGGGTGTGCAAGTCAAATTGGAAACATTTCTTGATATCAACGTGGTATTAGTTGCGTTGCTGTTCGTGATAGTTGCAATCGTTGGCAAGTTACTTGCTGGTTTAGGTGCGCTACGAGGATGTAACCCGTTGGCAGTCGGTATTGGCATGATGCCACGTGGTGAAGTGGGATTGATTTTTGCCTCATTGGGTAAAAGTCTGGGTGTATTGAGTGATGAATTATTTTCATCAATTGTTATCATGGTTGTGGTGACGACATTGATTACGCCACCATTATTAAAGTTAGCATTAGCGCGTTCTAATAAAGACTGCTAGATAATCTATGACCATAATAATCATGATAATGATCAATTTGTCTAACAATCCTACTTGGCAGCCGTCATAAACACGATATACTAATTCGGTACCCTTACTGAAAGTCGCTTGCTATGTGCCTTGGAATACCTATGCAAATTGTTGAAATAAATGGCTACATAGCGCGTTGCCAGGCTAAGGGCGTCGAGCGTGATGTAAGTCTATTTATGATGCAGGATGACCCACTTTCTATAGGTGAATACGTCATGGTGCATGTTGGTTATGCTATACAGAAGATCACTGAACAGGATGCACGCTCATCCTGGGAGTTGTTCGATGAGATCCTCGCTACGACCGTAGATCATGCATGAATTATCAGTATGCCAAAGCATGTTACAACAAATTGAAGCTGTGGTTGCCGAGAACGACGCGATAGGTGTACATCGCGTACTTGTGCAAATTGGACCATTGTCTGGTGTTGAAGCAGAGCTATTGGCACAGGCGTTTCCTATTGCTATCGCTGGTTCAGTTGCAGATGGTGCGGAATTAGTCATGGAGACTTTACCCATTCGAGTGCGTTGCCAAAGTTGTGGTGCTGAAAGTGAAGCCGGGGCAAATCGCTTGATATGCGGTGATTGTGGTGATTGGCATACAACATTAATCAGTGGTGATGAAATGTTGTTAGCGAGCCTGGAACTTGAGAAGTAATCAGAAATGAATATTTGCCTGTTACAAACAGGCGATATTGTTTCAGGCAAGTTGAGTGTGAAGCTAACTTAAATATCTCGAGGCAAGATTATGTGTGATACATGTGGTTGTAATGTCACTCCCGGAAACGAGCATTTGGTTCGTGCCGATGGTAAACATGCGAAAACACAGGATGGTAAGCAGGCTATCACCATTCTTAAAAGTCTTTTGAGTGAGAATGATCATCAAGCGGCACATAATCGACATCACTTTGATCAACACCAGGTGCTCGCGATAAATCTGATGTCCTCACCTGGCTCAGGTAAAACCGCTTTGCTTGAGGCAACCATTGATGCCTTGCAAGGCGAGTTCAAAATAGCCGTGATCGAAGGAGACCTTGAAACGGAAAACGATGCAGAACGCATTCGGGCCAAGGGTGTCACTGCCATTCAAATTGCAACCGGTACTGCCTGTCACTTGGATGCACATATGGTACACGATGCTTTACATCATATGGACCTTGCGCCACTGGATATCGTGTTTATCGAGAATGTTGGTAACCTGGTATGTCCTGCCAGTTTTGATCTCGGTCATCATCGCAACGTTACTCTACTTTCAACTACCGAAGGTGATGACAAACCAGCCAAATATCCTGTGATGTTTCGTGCAGCAGACATAATGTTGATCACCAAAACAGACTTATTACCTGTGTTGGAAGACTTTGATCCAAAGAAAGCTGAACATTACTTACGTCATCTCGCTAATGATGCACCTGTGTTACAGCTCTCTGCAAAAAAAGGTCTACAAATGAGTAATTGGGTGGATTGGCTCCGTAATGAAGTGAAACAACAACGAGAACGTCTAGTAGCAGAAGAAACAGCACGGCCAAAAATTCAAGCCGATGGTGTAAAGTTTCACGCTGCTAATCATTCACACTCACACGGCTAATTACTCCATGAGCCTTGCTGCCAAAGACTGGCTTGCACATATTCGACAGTTACCCGTTGATAAAACTTTACGTATTATGAATGTTTGTGGTGGTCATGAGCGTTCTATCACTATGTCTGGATTACGTGGTGCGCTACCTGAAAATATTGAATTGATTCCCGGACCGGGTTGTCCTGTCTGTATCTGTCCTGAAGAAGATATCTTTGAAGCAATCCAGATTGCACTAAATGAAAATGTCATCCTGGTTGCCTTTGGCGATATGTTACGGGTCCCTGTCAATGTCTCAAAAAGTGCTGCTCGGTCGCTGGAACAAGCCAAGGCACAAGGTGCCGATATCAGGCCGATTGCATCACCCACCGAGGCGGTTTTTATTGCCCAACAACATCCAGATAAGCAGATTGTATTTTTTGCTGCCGGTTTTGAAACGACAACCGCACCTGTTGCTGCGATGGTCGCAGAAGGGCTGCCAGATAATCTCCTGTTACTCTTGTCGGGTCGCTTAACCTGGCCAGCGGTGGCTATGTTGCTTGATTCTGGTGAAGCGGGATTTGATTGCCTGATTGCGCCTGGACATGTAGCAACAGTGATGGGGGCTAACGAGTGGCAATTTGTTGTAGACAAACATCATCTTCCTGCTGCAATTGCAGGTTTTAATAGTGAGAGTTTACTCGCTGCATTTTATTCAGTTATACGACAGCAGCATGAAAATAAGGCGTTTCTTGATAATTGCTACCCGGAATTAGTGCATGATGAGGGCAATATCACTGCGCAAAAATATATGAGACAAGTCATGCATGTTAGCGATGCCAACTGGCGTGGTATTGGCATCATTCCTAAGTCGGGTTTTGTGTTGAATGATAGCTATGCTCACCATGATGTGCGTCAAGTATTTCCTGGTTATGCCGATGATGCGCGTAAGCGAGCTGGCGAAATGCCGCCTGGCTGTGACTGTGCAAAAGTTGTGCTTGGAAAAATTTATCCAACCGAATGTAAATTATACGGTAGT
>Ga0316205_10003745_pt1 | contig 14014 bp, 15 predicted proteins | sample 3monthpyrite_MG_FD_204941 | JGI IMG/M metagenome (GOLD analysis project Ga0316205, IMG submission 204941) | Microbial mat bacterial communities from mineral coupon in-situ incubated in ocean water Damariscotta River, Maine, United States -... | ecosystem: Environmental > Aquatic > Marine >... | reverse complement strand
TATGTCAATGAAATAAAAAATTTGAAAACTATTAAGCGAGTGTGTTTGTTCTTGATTAGTGAGTGATGCGTTGTCTTGCTGATGCATTAAGTTTGTTAAACGTATTGATGTAATCCCATGATTAGCATGATTAGCTTAACAGACGCTATGTATAGCGAAACATTATTCTGTTTGCAGGCGTGTTAAAAATGCAAAGGTTAGTCTTGTGTGCAGGTTTCAAACAAAAGGTTATGCGCTTGTATAGGTTTAAAAGATTGTACTTGCATAAAACACTTTGCCACGAGAAAATGTTAATACTGTATTAACTATTTTAAAAATATTTTTAGTTGTAATGATCCAGGTATGGCGCGCTTGTTTGTTTTAACTTTCAGGTGTTATGTGCTAACCGTAATAGGGAGTAGTATTAAAATGGATGAAGGAATAGATCGACGCACGTTTTTGAAAGCAGGGATAGCCGGTTTTGGAGGCACAGTACTCGCCAGTACGGGATTACTCACCTGGGCTCCGCGAAGTCATGCTGCCGTCATTGCAAAAACTTTTTATATCACGGAAGGTTTTGTCACCCAAGCTGATGGGGTTGATGTGTACTTTCGTGGCTTCAGCAGTAGCAGTACTACACTCAATGTGCCCGGAGAGCAGTTAATCGTACAGGATGGTGATACGGTACGAATGACTATTGTTAATACCTTGGGTAGTTCGCATAGTTTTGTAATTGACGGCCTGATAGATAGTGGGCCGATTCAAGGCGGTCAAACCAAAGTTGTTCAGTTTGTTGCCAGTAACCCTGGTTCCTATTTATATCATGATGGGCTTAATGTTCCTTACAATCGACTGACTGGTTTGCATGGCGGTTTCGCTGTTATGCCTGCAGGCAGTGGTAATGAATTGTATGGGGGTAGTCCAACTTTCATGCAGCAATATTTCTGGATCTTTAATGATATTGATCCTGCCTGGAACAGAGCAGTACAAAATGGTCAATTACCTACTTCACCCTATAAGCCCAGGTACTTCACTATCAATGGGCTTAGCGGACGTCCACCAGGAGCTGCTGGCAATAAGAATCCGATGGTAGACAGTATGGCTGATCCACTTACCAAACTGGATGGCCATATTGGTGATCGTACTCTGGTTCGCTGCCTGAATGCAGGCATGGTACAAAATGCCATTCATCCACATGCTAACCACATGGAATGGCTCACGAAGAATAGACGGATTTTACCTTATGTTTGGGAAAAAGATGTCATTCCACTTGATGGAAATGGCGGCGCTGTCGATACTATTTTTCCGTTTGATTCCCCTCCCGATGCATGGCCGCCAGTCACCAATCAAACATTGATTCAGGCTGAGAATGAAGGTAGACATACTGCTTTCCCCATGCACTTACATAATGAAATGACTCAGACTTCCGGCGGTGGTTCGTATTTGTTCGGTGCTTTAACTGACATTTACTATCATTCTAAATAGGGGGGAAGGAAAAAAATGATGAACAATATGAATAGAAGAAATAGCACGGTAACAACGGATGTAGTTACTCCCGCAACAAACCAAACCACGACTGCAGCTCCTACTGCCAGTATGGGAGGTGGTGGCATGGGTGGAGGAGGTATGGGCGGTGGTGGCATGGGGATGAATAATGCCTGTTATGTCAGCCCTATTAGACCCACAGAAGTACCCGCTCTGGACCCTAACCCTGATGTGGTATTCAACCGCAGTGTTGATATGAATATCCCGGTCGTTATGGATGATGGTAAAACTATCAATATGTGGGGCTTTGCCAATAGCCTCGGTGGAGGAATGAATGGCATGGGTAATGGTACATTTCCGTCTCCTCCCATGCGTGTCAGGCAAGGACAAATCGTGCATACGCGTCTAAATGTCGGAATGATGCTTTATCATACCATTCATCATCATGGTATTGAGCCTGAGTACCGTAGTGACGGTGTTGGTCATATTTCATGGGATGTGCAGGGTACTTACACTTATCAATGGCGTCCAATGCACGCGGGTACCTATTTTTATCATTGTCATACCAACACTGTTCTTCATGTTGAAATGGGTATGTATGGAACGTTGATTGTAGATCCGCCCGAAGGTCCGGGTACTGCATTTTCAGGCGGTCCTTCCTATGATCTGGAGGCAATATGGGCTGTTGATGAAATCGATTCATCCTGGCATAACCTGGACTGGACAGCAGGTACTTGTGGTGGCGATGTAGGGTTGAATGATCTCAATCCGGATTACTTCATCATTAATGGTATTGATGGGGCCCGTTCTGCACTCAGCAACCCCGGCGTAGCAGTCACGATGAATCGTGGTCAGCGATTATTGGTTCGTTATATTTGTGCCGGTTATTTACCACAAACCATTCGCTTTGGTGGTCTTACCGCTGAAGTGATTGCCTCTGATGGACGTCCGTTACCCCGATCATTTCAGACGGGTCAATTGGACGCAGTATCTGCCGAGCGTTATGACTGTATCATTCAGCCGACACAATCGGGTACTCACACCATCAAAATTGATATTAAGGACTGGGTCACGGGTGCTGTTCTGGGTACGGCAAGAACCCGAGTGACGGTCGTATAATTTAGCCTGATAATCTCCTTCAGGAAAATCCTGAAAAGGCATTTTCCTGAAGGAGCCTGGTTTAAATCCTCATGTTTTATGTATCGCTTATTTTTTTCAGTAAGTATTGAGCTACTCACTTCTAGCTTTTTTCTGATAAAGCCTTATTCAATGGTTCGATTCTGGTTGCCTGTGTAGGGTTAATGGGTTCTATTTTTAACTGTAATAACGTGAACCGTTCTCCAAATTGAAATATAATGTGTTTTTTCTATGGGCTAGCCCATTTTTGACACCCTATATTAGAGATATTAATAATGCCAAATTCCAGGATTATCTATACAAAAACAGATGAAGCGCCCGCTTTAGCCACATTTTCACTGCTTCCGATTGTTCAAGCCTTTACCAAGGCGGCGGGAATTGAGGTTGAAACTCGGGACATTTCCCTGGCAGGTCGTATTATTGCGAATTTCCCAGATAAACTGACTGCTGAACAAAAACTGGACGATGCACTCACAGAATTGGGTGAACTGGCAAAAACACCTGAAGCCAATATCATCAAGCTTCCCAATATCAGCGCGTCGATTCCGCAATTAAAAGCAGCCATTAAGGAATTGCAGGGCTTAGGTTTTGATATCCCTGATTTTCCAGAGGAGCCGACAACTGACGAAGAAAAATCTATCAAAAATCGTTATGCGAAAGTGTTAGGTAGTGCGGTTAACCCGGTATTACGTGAAGGCAATTCTGATCGGCGTGTTGCTGGCCCTGTGAAAGAATATGCACAGAAACATCCTCACTCCATGGGTGCCTGGTCAAGTGATTCTCAGTCGCAGGTGGTTTCAATGCCTGAAGGTGATTTTTATGCCAGTGAAAAATCGGCCGTTATTGAAACGGCAGGTGATGTCAAAATAGAGCTGATAACTGAAGATGGACAGGCACAGGTTCTGAAGGAAAAAACAGCCGTGCTCGCCGGGGAGGTGATTGATGCCTCGGTTATGAGTGTTAAAGCTTTGTGTGATTTTTTTGAAGACGCCATGAAAAATGCCAAACAAGAAAACATATTACTTTCATTGCATATGAAAGCGACCATGATGAAAGTGTCTGATCCCATTATATTTGGTCACGCGGTTAACGTGTATTACAAAGACGTATTTTCGAAATATGCTGATAAATTTAAGTCATTAGGTATTGATACGCGTAATGGTCTGGGTGATGTTTATTCAAAAATTAATTCATTGCCAGAAAATGAAAGAAAAGAGATAGAAGCTGATATTGAAGCGGTCTATTCAACTCGCCCGGATTTGGCAATGGTGAATTCTGACAAAGGCATCACCAACCTGCATGTACCCAGTGATGTCATCATTGATGCTTCCATGCCAGCGGCGATACGTTCCTCCGGGAAAATGTGGGGTAAAGATGGGCAGTTACATGACACCCTGGCAATGATTCCTGACCGTAATTATGCAGGTGTTTACCAGGCAACCATTGATTTCTGCAGAGAGCATGGCGCTTTTGATCCAGCTACCATGGGTAATGTCAGTAATGTGGGTTTAATGGCGCAAAAAGCGGAAGAATATGGCTCTCATGACAAAACCTTTGAAATACCAATTAACGGAAAGGTTCTTGTCACGGATGCATCCGGTTCTACTTTGTTGGAGCATAGGGTAGAACAAGGCGATATATGGCGCATGTGCCAGACAAAAGATATACCCATTCAGGACTGGGTGAAGTTAGCAGTCACTCGAGCACGTTTAACCGGGCTGCCTGCTATTTTCTGGTTAGATGATAATCGTGCGCATGATGCCAGGTTAATTGCTAAAGCAGAAATGTACCTCAAAGATCATGATACAAAAGGCCTGGATATTAGAATTATGTCTCCATTCGATGCTACGCAATTTACATTGGCACGTGTTAATGCTGGCGAGGATACCATATCAGTAACGGGTAATGTGTTGCGTGATTATCTGACCGATTTATTTCCAATTCTGGAATTGGGTACCAGTGCCAAGATGTTATCGATAGTGCCATTGCTTGCAGGAGGAGGATTGTTTGAAACAGGTGCTGGAGGGTCTGCCCCCAAGCATGTAGAACAAGTGTTGAAAGAAAATCACCTGCGCTGGGATTCCCTGGGTGAGTTTTTAGCCTTGGCTGTGTCGCTGGAAGACCTGGCAATAAAGAGTGGTAATGCCAAAGTTAAAATATTGGCAGAAGCACTGGATACCGCTAACAGCGAATTTTTAAACAATAACAAATCGCCTTCCCGCAAGGTTGGGGAGTTAGATACTCGCGGTAGCCACTTTTACCTGGCTATGTACTGGGCTCAAGCCGTCGCTGATCAAGATGAAGAAGCTGAGCTGAAAGCTTTATTTTCCAACGTTGCAAAGCAACTCAGTAGCCAGGAAGAAAAAATCATTGATGAGCTGAATAGTGTACAAGGCAAATCAGTTGAACTGGGTGGATACTATCGGCTTGATAATAAGCTGACTACTCAAGTGATGCGCGCAAGTGCAACCCTTAATAGTATTATTGACGGATTTAATTAATTTTTAATCACTCTCATTAAACTCTGCTGCTTCATGTTTGCTCATTTCGATGTGAAGTAGCAGAAAACACCCCCAATTCTGTTGGCTACCGGCTTTTGTCAGGCAATTTACGCCGTATCGTTCAGCATCGGTTCAGCTAGAAAATCTTAAGATATGATCATACTCAGATGGAGATCATGTCATGAAGATGAAAATAATAACAAGCCTGTTGTTAATGTTAACCCTTGTTGGTTGTGGTGGCGGAGAAGGGCATAGTGATCCTTCATATATTATCGCACCTAACGGTCAATCATTTACCGTGGTGGATGATAGCGTCAGTTATCATGATTCAATTCTTTCTGGAGATGCTCATCTTTATGCGATACCGGTTACATCAGGGTATCGGTATAGAGTTAATCTCGATACTTTGGCAGGAGATTCAGACCTGTATCTTTATTATGATTACACGTTGAGTAATTTGTCGCTTTTAGGCTTTAGTGATTTTCCAGACCTGGATACGGATAATGTTTCATTTTATTCGGATTTTAACGGGTATATTTATGTTGAAGTCTATGGTGCTGTAAAAGGAGAATACTTTATTTCTGTCGATCAACTTTGAAAGAATGGTATTGTATATTGAGTGTCAATAACTATTAAAGATATTGACGATTTAGATAGGCTATTGAAGCTTGATGGAATCGGTTATATCAAAAGGGATACTGAAGGCTTTATCTCGTATACTGATTTTTCCGTGTAGTCGGTACGTGAGCGCAGAAGTGCTGTTGTTCTGTAAGCCTTGTAATTGTCGTGCAATGCCGAATAAGGTTGTAGTACCCGTTCCCGTTATTTTTACATCACTAAATGCAGGGATAGTCGTTGCCTGATTACTCAGGCCAGTCATGAATTTTTTATCATTTAATTCCAGCGTAAAATGCATACCAGAGACAGACATGCTTTCAGTATTAGGGTTTTGTACGCGAAATTCAAGTTGGTAGCGTTGCTCGAATGGTGTTGACTCAATAAGTTTCAAGTTAATAAGGGTTATTCTGGGAGCTTCCTTGAAGGTCGACAAGGATGCACAGCCTGACAATAGAGCATAAGCGCTCATAAAGAAGAGCAGAATGGTAAATCGGAATATTTTCATACTTGCAATTGGATAGTAAATGATAAGAAATTGCAACAATATCGAATATCATTATTTCAGGGGCTTCAGTTAAAGGTTTATACGCCACGCCAGATAATACAGGCAATTAAGATAAGATTGATTTAGATCACTGTTTCGCTATGGTACGTCAGGTCGTTATTTTATAAGATTAATTAAAGTTAATCCTAAAGATGTAATAGGTATAAATATGCAAGACTTGGACTATTTTAAGCATAAATTACAAAACCTGAAAAAAGAAATTGCACAGCGTGCTTCCAGTATTGATAAAGATATCAGGCATGAGGGCATGAGTGCAGATTGGGAAGAGCAAGCATCTGAACGTGAAAACGATGAAGTGCTGGAGTCGCTCGGTCATTTTTCTGAGCAGGAACTAGGTATGATAGATGAGGCATTGCAAAGAATTGATCGCGGTGATTATTTACAATGCAGTAAATGTGGAGAGAGTATTCCTTTATCACGCCTGGAATTGTTACCTTTTACAAAATATTGTGTTCAATGTGCTAAAAAAATCGAGCATTAACAGGAGATGAAGAATGTATAATGAAAAACACGATCTTATTCATGAGCTGCCGGAATACAGGGACACTATTCACGAACTGAAAATGAATAATCCACATTTCGCGAACTTATTCGAGAAATATCATGAAGCTGATCATGAAGTTCATCGTATTGAGACGGGTGCAGAGACAACATCAGATGATTATTTAGCAGCGGCTAAAAAATTACGCTTAAACTTAAAAGATGAGTTATTTCAGATAATAAAAAAATTCGATTAAAGCCTGTTTCAACACACTATTGGGGGTTAGTTGCTTAACCTCTAGTACAAGCCTTATGTCTTTTTATAAATACATAAATTCACTATTATTCCCCTATTTTATTACTGGCATGTTGCCTTGTCATGCTGAATAATACCGGCATTTATAGGGTAATAAAATTGGTAATTATTTCATGATTGTGCAGCTATTGCTTTAAGCAGTTGTATGAAGGCAACTCAAGGTTTGTGCGAGGTTTGAAGTCTGTCGAAAGTATGACGACACATGTTAAACTTGAGTAATTATCTACAGGTCAGGAGCCTTTTGCGATTATGATTGGGGTGTTATGATTCGCGCGTGCCTGCAGAGATCATATTTGATCAGGGTTTGGGTGATTTATTTGTCATACGTGTAGCGGGTAATATTATTTCACCTTCTCAAATTGATAGCGTCGAATTTGTTACTTCGAAGTTTAAAACGCGTCTTGTGGTTATTTTGGGGCATTCACAGTGTGGAGCAATATCTGCTACGGTAGAAGAGATGAAGCGTCCTAGTAATGAGCAGTCACAGAATATTAAATCCATAGTGGATCGTATTCGACCATCGGTTGAGCCCTTTAAAGTAATGGAATTATGGGGCGATGTGAAGCCCTGATTGAACAGGCCGTTAGAGCGAATGTTCGATCTTCTGCCAATCAATTAAAGCACGGTTCTACTCTTCTGGAAAATTTGAGTGATAATGATGGTCTATTGATTGTCGGAGCTGAGTATTCTTTGGGCACGGGTGAGGTAGAATTTTTTGAGGATGTACCTGCCTATTAAAAGTAATAGGCCTGTCGTTGTTTCTAGAATCGAATTTTCAGATTTAGATGTATTGGCACGACCACTACTTGGATGGTCATTATGAATGACAAAGTGAAGCAAATCACATCAGACAAACCTGTTGTTTTGATAACCATTATCGGAATATTGGTTGTTAGTCTTTTTTTACAGCAAGCCTTTAATTTACGTCAATCATTGTTATTTTTGTTAGGTATTTTACTGGGCGTAACATTGTTGCATGCCTCATTTGGTTTTAGTGGTGCCTGGCGTAACCTTATTAGAGACCGTAAAACAGATGGCGTGCGAGCACAATTGTTACTGTTGGCTTTAACCTCGCTATTATTTCTCCCCCTTTTGGGAAATGTTTTTCCTGATATCAATGCTACAGGCGCGCTGGCACCCGTGAGTTTATCTATTGTCATTGGCGCTTTCTTATTTGGCATAGGCATGCAATTGGGTGGGGGATGCGGGTCAGGTACCTTATACACCGTCGGCGGCGGCCATATCATTATGCTAATCACATTAGCATTTTTTATTGTTGGTGCCACCGTGGGTTCGGCTCATTTGAATTGGTGGTTAACCGCCTGGCCTAATTGGGGTGAGGTTTCATTTGTCAATTTAATGGGGTGGATGCCTACGCTGTTGATTCAATTACTGGTGTTAACGGGTTTATTATTTATCGTCAAGCGCATGGAATTTCGCCGATTTGGTAAAACGAAACCTGTGTTTACAAGTATCAACGATACATTTATTGAGCGATTGATCTTTGGACCTTGGCCCTTATGGTGGGCAGCACTCAGTCTCGCTCTATTAAATTTACTTACCTTGTTATTAGCAGGTCATCCCTGGACTATTACTTTTGCATTCGGTTTATGGGGCGCAAAAATATGGAGTGCCCTGGGTGGGGATGTTATGGCCTGGCCCTACTGGTCGTCAGGCTATCCTGCTAAAGCCTTCTCCAGTAGCGTGCTGGCAGATACGACGTCAGTAATGAATTTCGGTGTCATTATTGGTGCTGTGTTAGCGGCTGCTCTAGCGGGTAAATTTGCGCCACCCGGTGGATTTAAATTAAACCGTCTGATGTCTGCGATTATAGGTGGTTTGCTGCTTGGGTATGGAGCTCGTTTGGCATTTGGCTGTAATATTGGTGCATTACTTGCTGGTATATCATCAGGAAGTTTACATGGTTGGATTTGGCTGGTTGCAGGTTTTACCGGTTCGATGGCGGGTGTGTATTTACGTATTATGTTTAAACTTGATTCTAAAATCGGGGCTGCCAATGAAAAATCGTAATAGACTTATCATGGGTTCTGCTATTGGTATTGCGACTATAGCCATAACTATAGACCATACACGGCATCGTTTACCCGAGCCTGTCAGCGCTGAAGAAGTTCTCAATGGTTCAGACCAAGTCGTTATTGATGATGAAAACCTGGAGGGCCCAGATATGTCTCCTTGTTCCTTGAATATTTCGCCCTGTAGTCTTTAAGGTATTAATTATAATGTTTGAATACGCACAATCCTTGATTTCGGTAATAGAGGAGATGGGGTTAAAGCAGAGTAATCCAGTTCTAGAGCTGCTAGGAAAAAATACGTCGGTAACACTGGAAAAGAAATATCCTGAAGTGAAGGGTTACTTAGGTAATAATGAATGGCGCGCATTTTATCATTGCCATGATAGTCAACAGAAGCCTAAAGAAGAGCACGGGCATTTTCATGTGTTTATCAATGTAGATAATGTCGAGGATACGAGTGTCTGGCCACATTTGGCCTGTTTGTCAATCGATTGTTATGGGCAACCGTTGCAATGGTTTACTGTTAACCAATGGGTCACCAATGGAAGCTGGTTAACTAGTGATCAACTGATGGAAAGCCTGTCACAGTGTGAAATAAATGAAAGCATGAGTCTGGTTGAAAAATGGTTGTTGTGCATGGTACGTTGTTATCAAAATGATATTAACCAGTTGTTACAGGATAGGGATACGCATCTACTGGACCTGGGTTGGGATCAAAAAAGCGAAGAGCTCATGAAAGACAGGGGCCTCTATGTATTATCCGAGCAGGTGGTTAATCTTGGAGCTAAGCTGGAAAATATTTTTTCTGAAGAGCAGCAACGAGAACAGGCTGAAGTTATTTAGTTGGATAATAGCCAGGGAGTCTCTGACTGAGTTACTAATTAATCAGAGACTCCTTGCATAGAAAGAACGATGATTGAGCATGAAAGTTACATCGGTCAAGTGGGTTATTGTTTATTAAATAACAGCTGGGTGTATAAAAGACCTTCGAACAGCGCATTGACTTTTATGATGCCATTATCATGTGTTACTGAAAACCCTGCTTGTATTTTCGGTGTTGACTGCTTAAATGTTAACCTGTTTTCCGGGTAGTTTACTTCTAACAGAAGCCTCATGGGGAAATAACCATCCAGGAATTTTCGCTGATAGGGGCCCGTTTTTAATGTATAGCTGCCATCAGTGTTTTTCCATAAAGCTTTTGTTTCAACCTCTAGACATACAGTTGCATTTTTCTGTACATTTTTCAGTTGAATAGTTTTATCTTCAATCCAGGTCTTACCAATGTTAGTACTTGAAAGGATTTTCAGGTTGCGAACCCGTTTGCCCTGAAATACGACTTGTGCAGCAGGCATAACATCCAGGTTTGCATGGCACTGGTTTAAGGTTACCCATCCATCTTTCAAGCTACCAGGGAGGATAGTTATCGTATGCCTTGCCTGATGTGGTTCCAATTCCGGCTTTTTCTTAAGAAATACCAGTTCTCCTTCGTTGATCAGTTTTATCGGGTCTACTATGTCTTCGTCAGAGTTAAACCATTTTTCCAACTCCTCAGCAGACATTTCCCTGTCTGCTGCAGAAATGGTGTTGGTATTAAATACTCCGATCATTATAAAGACCAGGTAGACTATAAAATGTAAGGCATCCTTTTTCATAATGAAGCCGCAGTATCTATTAAACTAAGAAACTCTTTTCTGTAACCACGGTTATCCTTTCCCAGGGCATTATTGGCCAAGTTATAAACCTGTTCGAAATCTATCGCCTGGATATTATTGTCTTTCCTGAGCATTTGTCCAAATGCGGCAACAGCGGTAGCAAAGCGATAATTGTCACTCATTTGATGAATATTGTTTTTAACATCAGTTCGATATATAGGATGTTTGATTTCACTGCTTGTTTTGCCTTCAGGTTCTTTATAACGTAAGCGTACATAGGCAATTTCATTGCTAGTAATTTTAACAGGTTTTTTAACTGAATATCTTAATGGTTCAACACTTTTGCTTTTACTATCAGTGAATGTAATTTCATAAAGTGCTGTTACCGTATGTCCAGCGCCTATATCGCCTGCATCAATGCTGTCGTTTTTGAAGTCTTCATTTCGTAGTAATCTGTTTTCATATCCAATCAAACGGTATTCTGCCACTATTTGCGGGTTGAATTCGACTTGTACCTTCACGTCCTTTGCGATGGTAAACAATGTGCTGGACAATTCTGTGACAAGTACTTTACGAGCCTCGCTAAGATTATCTATATAGGCATAGTTGCCGTTTCCATGATCGGCGAGTTGTTCCATTAATTTTTCGTTGTAGTTTCCGGTACCAAACCCTAACGTGGTTAGAGTAATACCCGATTCTCGTTTTTCTTTTATCAAATTTATCAGTGCTTTCTGACTGATGGTACCTACATTGAAATCACCATCGGTTGCCAAAATGACTCGATTAATGCCATTTTTTATAAAAGATTTCTGAGCCATGGCGTAGGCCAGTTTTATACCTGCGCCGCCATTAGTAGAACCACCTGCAGATAATTTATTTAATGCCTGGGTTATTTTATGGATGTCGTCTCCAGCAGTGGTATCCAATACAACACCGGATGCCCCTGCATAGACAACAATAGCAATACGGTCTTGGCTATCTAGCTGCCTTGAAAGCATACGTAGAGAAGACTTTATATAGCCTATCTTATTGGTGCTACGCATAGATCCGGATACATCGATCAGAAAAACGAGGTTGGCAGGTGGTAGTTCGCTTCTGTCTTGCTGGTAACCCTTTAAACCGATTTGCAGTAAATGCTTTCCCTGTTTCCAGGGTGCAGGTCCAACTTCTGTTGTGACGGAGAAAGGAGTGCTCTGATTATCAGGTGTTGGATATTGATAGGAGAAATAGTTAATCATTTCTTCCACACGTACCGCATTAGCCACAGGTAAACGGCCTTGTTGTACTAGAAACCTTCTGACGTTGCTATAACTTCCAGTGTCAACATCGATACTAAAAGTAGACACAGGCTGGCTGGCAGCTTGAACAATACCGTTAGTCTTGATGTTTGAGTATTTCTCATTATTGTACGCATGAGAGGGTTGTGCATGTGTGCTTGCGGTATGCCTGTAATTTCGACTTATCCGAGCAGAAGGTGGAATATAGGCAGGTGGAACATAGCCTGGAGCACCAATACTGCCTCCGATACCACCACCACAGCCACCGATAGTTACTTTTACCAGTTTTGACCCGCTGACCATCGTACCATCACTTAAAAGTGCTATGGCGTATATGACGCTACTACCACCGAGCTTGAATCGTGACGAGATACCTTCTGCCACGGTAGTGGGGCCGAGTTTAAAATGTGCGATGGGTAGTTTCCGGTAGTGGTCGAATAACCAAATTTCTTTTACATGCAGGGTTTGATTAGGCACAGTAATTTTACCAATACTGATATTTACCACGGAGCCATTTTCTGCGATGTCGGGTGCGTTAACGACAATGCCTTTTGAAGCGATACTCGTGGATGGAAATGTATCGGTAACATTTTTTGGTAGTTTTGCATTGGCTGAAAGTATAGGCAATAGAGCGATGAATATGAAAGTTAGCGTTTTGTTGATTATTGTTTTCATGGCATCTTCCTTTTTTTGATGGTGTAGTTAACGCTGAGCAGGAAGGATGCCAGGTCTGTAATGTTATGATTTTTTGGAAAATCTTTATTTTTTTGACGGGTGCATGGTTAGCTAGCAATGTAAGTTGCATGATTTATCGTGCAACTTGCACGTTGATGCATTGATGATAAGGTTTTTTAAAAGTTTAAACGAAGCAGTTAGGTTACATAAATGGGTTGAGACTGCATGATAAGCATTATAATGCAGTCCAATTCATGTATTGTGCATTATTGCTGGCGATGCTTGAATTCAGTTTGTAGATGTTGGATGAATAATCTGACTTTTGCAGGCAGGAAGCGTCTATCAGGATAGATGGCATTAATTTCCAGTGAAGTGGGTTTGTAATTTTTCATTATTTCAATGAGTCTTCCTTGTTTAATATCTTCTTCTACTAACCAGTCAGGTGCAGCGGCAATACCTATTCCTGCCAGTAGGGCGGCACGAATAGCGTCAGGGTTGTTTGTTGTGAAAGAGCCACTGACAGCAATTTTTTCTATACCTTTTTTGCCGTGAAAGTGCCATTCGTTTCGGGTTGTTAACAAGTTGTAGACCAGGCAATTGTGATGCAATAAATCTTTTAGTACCGAAGGTTCTTTGTTGGCTTTCAGGTAGGATGGGCTTGCAACGGTGTGGCGATGCATGATGCCAATTTTACGAGAAATCATGCTGGAGTCTGATAAAGGGCCAATGCGAATGGCAACATCGATACCTTCCTTGACCAGGTCGATATAATGATCGTCCAGTCACAGGTCAAATTTTAATTCGGGGTATTGTTTTAAAAATGACCATAACCGCGGGATTATTTCCAGGCGCCCAAAAGTGACCGGCACATTAATTCGTAATATCCCCGACGGTAGTGTTTGTTGCTCTCGCATTTGAGCATCGAGATCATCAAGTTCAGCCAGTATCAAATGACATCGTTCGTAAAACTCCATGCCGGCATCAGTTGGATTCAGGTGGCGAGTACTTCGTGTTATCAGCTTGGTTTTGTGATGAGTCTCAAGGCTGGCAATGTGTTTACTGACGGTGGGTTGTGTCATGCCCGTTTCTTTCGCTACTGCGGTAAAACTTCCCGCCTCTATGACGCGGGTGAAAACTCTCATTGCGCTAATTAGGTCCATTGTGATCGCTCCAATAAATTCCAATAAATTCCAATAAATTCCAATAAATTCCAATAAATTCCAATAAATTCCAATATGGAATAAATAATAGTCAATTTAACAATATTATCAAACATTAATGCATGTATTAAGCTTT
>Ga0316205_10003744_pt1 | contig 14018 bp, 7 predicted proteins | sample 3monthpyrite_MG_FD_204941 | JGI IMG/M metagenome (GOLD analysis project Ga0316205, IMG submission 204941) | Microbial mat bacterial communities from mineral coupon in-situ incubated in ocean water Damariscotta River, Maine, United States -... | ecosystem: Environmental > Aquatic > Marine >... | reverse complement strand
GAACTTGTTCCTCATTTGAGATATCACCTGTTGACAGAGTTACCTAAAGATGAAGAAAGTGCATCAAATTTGTTGCTTATGGAACAAATGGGAACCATTTATGATCTCTATGAGGTGTTGATTGCAATACTATTAAATAATTTACATGCGAACAGGTTAACTTTAAACAATTCCACCTTAAGAGAAACCATAAAAAAGCTTGAAAATATTCAAGATCTGAGATTAAGCAAGATTTCAGAGATTAAAAGTATTCAAATATGCGGTTCAAAGCTACGTGAACGAGATTACTCAATTTCAGATTATTTGCTTGATACAAGCAACAACTCAAAACTAGAGGTATACAAATCTTTCAGGTCAGGTGACGACTCGTTTTTAGATGTATGGAACCACATTTATATAGGTATCTGGCTCGGTTTATTAGGGAAAAGCACAAATTCGCTTAGTTGTGAGCCGCATAGACTTTCAACTTTGTTAGGTAGTGCATTATCTGAAGGAAATTTGCTTAATGACGTTAAGTCATTGGTAAAATTATCTGTAAACTATCATGCGCTATCTGTTTTTAAAGGGGTCAAAGAGTTTTTACTTTTGGTTGTTAAGCAAACTTCTAACAATGACGACGAATGGAGTCCACACAACGTAGGGTTGCATAATGAATTTTTAGGTGTAGAGGATTTTCCACTCAATACGCATATTAAGTTTTGTAGCAGGGTCTCCGATTCATTGACCATAGACCTTTGGGAAGGAAGGAACTCGACGAAACACTTGGATGACCTAACTTTTTCGTTGATGAGTGGATTAAAGCACCTCGAACGTAATGAGTATGAGATGTGTTTAAATGCGTTACCTATGCAAATATCTTTGAAAATACCATTCCCGTATAGACTCATTTTTACGCAAATGAAACTATCTGCTCTATCTTATGAAAGACGCAAAACCGATGTGATCCATTTAATTAATGAAACTGTTCCTGAAAGCGGTGACATCATTGATATTGTCGCATTTGATAGGGAGTTAGTAGACTATGAGTACAATGATTTCGTATGTGAAAAAAATATTCTTGCAGCGCCGATTGCTCTGTTTATCGCGTGGCTTAAAACTGAAGATAGCAAACTTCTATCCTATCTAAGAATTGCCACAAAACAAGCAATAAAGAAACTCAAAATAGATAAGCCTTCAGCTATGATTACCAAACCTGAGGAGTATACCAATTCACAATTAGTTTTCTTTCTTAACTTCATATGCGTTCCACAAGTAATTGATAATATAAGGGCACTCAAAGGGACAAAAGCTGTATTGAATGAAAGGCAAGATATTTGTCGCCTTCTAAATGAATTAGACCCGACAAACTCAGATGACTATCTTCAAGAAATAACCAGTATTGATGACGACTTATTGATGGAAGAAGGGAAAAGAGTCGTTGACCGCACTCGAATTTATGTTGATATGGATGCCCATAGCCGTTGGATGCTAAAAGAATTAAAAGAAGATTATGAACGCTACAAAGACTTACTAGACATAAATATTACAGGTGAACAAAACTATAGTGAGATTGTTGATGATTTCTTAAAATCTGACGGCGCGACTAAAACGACTTTTCAACCCGATAATGAAGCCGATGCTGTACTATTAAGCCTAATAGTTAAAGCAAGTAATGATTTTCTAACAAATTCTAAATATGGGCTAGATTATTACTTAAGCAAACGGATCAGGCACCAATCATTTATCGGATTGATTAGAAGTCATTTAGAGTTTTCTAACCTTATTACTACAAGGGTGACCGAAGGAGAGGACTTTGAATACAACCATTATTGGGTTAATAAATTCCAATCTCTGAATCAAGAAGAAAAAGACCAATTCAATACTTTGTTATCGACTTTTGCTGAAGAATTTGACGATTTATTAATTCATGTAAGAGACAACATTTTTCAGCTAAACACTGAAGACTGTCCCACAGGTCTTATTAAGATAGATTTTAACATCCACGTGATGTCATTGCTGAAGCACTTTATTATTGAAACAAACGCTTCCTTTGAAGAGTTTGTTTATTATTCAAATATATTCATGTGGGCATTTTTACAGCCCTCGCTTGAGAAGACAAAGGCGTATATTCAATCTGAACTCAAACCAACGATAATGCATAGTGCGGATATTTTAAAGGCTCATGCAAGAAAGCTAACAGGTTCAGATCCTGCTTTTGATGACTTCGAATTGCAGTTAACTGACAAAACAGCAGCCGTGCAAAGGTCACTCGAAGACGTTATGTCGTGGTTTACACCTTTAACGGGAGTGTCAGCAGAAAGAGTGGTAATTAGTGTTCATAAAGCTCTAAACCTATCAACAAAAGCTGCATTAGATATGTTGAGACCGTTCGAACCTAAGTTAAATACCAAAATATTAAATATTCATGATTTAAAACTGCAACAGCAGGGACTTACTTTCTTAAATGACACCATATTTATTCTTTTTGACAATATTAAAACTCACTCAGGCTTAAAAAACCCAGAAATTGAGCTTCTTATTGAAGTAAACAAAGAGGATAACGTAATAACGGTTAAGTGTGATAACAATACTAGGCAGGCGGATAGAGCTAGGCTTAAGCAAGAAATAGATAAAATTAAGACTTTAATCGAAAACGGTAAAATAGGAGATAGAGCAAAGCTTGAGGGCCGTAGTGGATTTATAAAGTTGGCTGCTAGCATCGACAAAGCTGCTAAGGGACGCCTTTATTTTGATTTACTTAGTTCTGGACAGTTCAGCCTTACGATCACAAATGACTTAGCTATTAAAGTAGTACCTTTGGAAGAAGTGAGGGTTGACAATGTTTAGAGTTTTAATTGTTGAAGATGAAGAGCCTAAATATGTACATATCAAGAAACATATTGAACACATCTTACCAATAGTTGAAGTACGTCACGCCAAATCTGTAACTAGTGCTGTTGACAGGTTAGAAGACAATATACCTGACTTATTAGTGTTGGATATGTCTTTACCAACATTTGATATCTCCGAAGAGGAAAGTGGCGGTAGACCACAAGGGTTTGGTGGAATAGAAGTGTTGCGAGAAATGCAAATCGAAAAGTGGTTGTGTCCAACAATTGTAATTACAGGTTACTCCGCGTTCCAACGTGATGGAGTTCAAAGGGTAAGTTTGGACGAACTGTCTACTGAACTGATGAAGGAGTTCTCAGAATTCTTAAAAGGCGTTTTGCATTTTAACTCTTCTTTCAGTGAGTGGCAGGTAGAACTTGAAAAAATAATATCTAGCACGGGAGCTTGAATAATTATGAAAATACTAATAGTGGACGATGAAGCTTCGAGATATTCGGTTCTTATAAAGAGCCTTGTTGATATGGGCATAGACCGCTCAAATATTTGTATTAGTGTCTCTAGTTCTGATGCTAGAGATAAGTTGGAACAGGCAAAGTTTAATTTGTTAATTCTTGATTTGTTAATTCCATTATGGCCTGAAGATGAGCCTCATGAACAAAACTCAGAAGATTTACTAAACGAACTTAATATATCGGAAGAACTCAATAAACCGTCAAAAATAATAGGCATCACAGCTGATAAATCTAGCCTTACAGGTACTGTTGAGAAATTTGAACATGAAACATGGCATGTAGTGCAATATGAAGCTTCTTGCTCTGACTGGGTTAAAAAAATTCAAAACTGTGTTCAATATCTTAATGATCATCCTTCAGAAGAAACTGAACAAGAGCACAAGTATGACTTGGCAATTATATGTGCACTTGACGACCCTGAACTGACAGAAGTCTTAGCATTAGATTGGAACTGGAAGCCACCAAAGCCGATTGACGATCATACTTTCATATTTGAAGGAAGCTTCAACTCTGGAGGCAAAGAGTATTCAGTTTGTGCTGCACATTGCAGCCGAATGGGAATGGTTGCGACTGCAAATAAATCAGCAAGTATAATTAATTTGTTAAGACCCAAAGTAATAGTCATGACGGGTATTTGTGGTGGAATTAAAAAGAATACTGATTTTGGTGACGTTATTTTTGCTGAGTGTGTCTGGGATTACCAGTCTGGAAAATTAAAGAAAGAGAATGGAACTTCTGTTTTTGAAATTGCTCCACACCAAATAATGGCATCAACTGAAATAAGATCAAAAATGGAGCTTCTCAAAGCCGATAAGGAAGTTATTTCTCAAATAAGTTCAGGGTTTGAAGACGATATAAATGCAGAACCCAAATTGCTATTAGGGCCAATCGCAACTGGTGCAGCAGTTGTCGCAGATGCTGATTACGTAAACACAATTATTGCCCAAAATAGAAAAGTTCTTGGTATAGAAATGGAGATATACGGGCTTTATTCTACCGTTGAGAATACCTCAGGAAATAAACCAAAAGTATTTGCTCTAAAATCAGTATGTGACTTTGCTGATGTTAATAAAGATGATGACTATCAAAAATACTGTTCTTACATGAGTGCCAATGTTTTGAAGCAACTTGCCGAGTCTTTCGGCTATCAAATTTTCTAAATGGTTATCAGTTAAGAGCTAATTATGAACCTAGAACAAATAAAACAAGGCATCTTAGCCAAATTTGAAAAATGCCGATTGGTGTTTTGGCAAGATGAAGATATAGAATTTAAAGAGCAACTGCCAAGTATCGCGGAACAATTATCAGATGATGATATTGAGCTTGTTGAGCTAGATGAAATATCTCATTTTGAGATTAAACAGCGTATAGAGCTATTAGAAACTGAGGCTAAGTTTCTTTTATATAGTAATAGGGCAATTGGTGAACCGACTCGTGATTGGCTTTATGATATTCGTTTATACGCTCAGCAATTTTATGCTGACTCTAGCTCGATGATTTTAAATGAGCTAGGTATGCGTATGGAATTTCGCCAAGATATAAGCCGATATAAGAAGTTTTTTGGTAATCGCCAACGTTATAGCAAACTTAAAAAATTGTTACCTGAAGGTGCAGATAAGCAAACTTTAGAATTGGCAATGATAGCTGCATTAGCAAAGGTTGAATCGGTTAGTTTTAATTCTATATTGCATCAATTTTTTGATCTATACAGTGAAAGTCCTAACAAAGCTGATGAACTAATGGATGAGATTTCAAAATACGATTTATCAATCGTATTTTGGCAGCATGCGATTAAAGAGTTTGGTTATATTGAACTTGGTCTGTGGCTGGATGAAGAAACAGAGCCGTCAATTAGTGGCTTGATTACTAAGTTATTGATCACTGATTGTTACCATGGATTACAGACCTCTAGCGTTGTCTTAAGTGACACTCAATTTGCATTGAGTTTATCTGCACATGTTTTACCTATGACGATTGAAGGCGAAAGAATTGATAAGTTACCTAAATCAATTAGTAGCTTAATTGGCAATACCGCAGTAAAACGAGCGACAGTAGTCAGCTTTGTTGCTGCTTGGCGAGAGAGCAGAACACTTTCAAAGTCATATAATGAAATTGCTAATCATGTAGCGGAAGAATTAGAGTTAAAAGCGAAACTGGCTGAATTTAAACAGCCAAGTAACTTGCTGCATGTTGAAACGTTCGTAGAGGCAGAGGAAGCATTACTTAAATTACTTGCGACTGATTTGCCAGCCTTTAACTCCAATGATATTTCAGACTGGGTTTCAATTCGATTAAGAAGCCATTGGTGTAGTCATCACTATGCCCCACATAATCAAAAGTATGCTGCCATTCATAAAGCTTTAAAAGCAGCAAAACAGTTCTATGAGCTGAAAGAAAAATATATTGATGGCTTTGGTATGCGAGGTACGAAGAAACTTGATACTGCAAGTGCTTTATACAAAGCATATGAAGAAGAAATTCATCAGTTTGATACATCGTATCGATTGTTTTCTGAAAACTCACTTAAAGCCTCTCAGAACGGTTCAGACATTTTAAAACTAACGGGCTTGGTTGATGATATTGAAAGCTTGTATGTAGATTGGTATTTACATGACCTTGCGATTGCTTGGGGCAAGTTAGTTGATAAAGAGTCTTTATTAACTAACTGGAAGCTTCCTTTTGTTAATAACCAATATGATTTTTATAACCGTGAGGTTAGATCTGTTCTGCAACATCCGAGTGTTAAACGTGTGTTTGTTATTATTTCTGATGCCTTTCGATATGAGTGTGCAAAAGAGATACACGATTCGATAAACAACCGTAATCGCTATAAATCAGAATTAAAGTCACAACTAGGAGTTGTGCCATCCTATACACAATTAGGTATGGCTTCATTACTTCCACATAAGGAACTGACAGCTCACCTTAATAAAAATGTTGAATACAATCTTGATGGTGTTTCTGCTCACGGTACTGATAACCGTCACAAGGTATTACAAAAACATGGCGGTATTGCCTGTACTTATGATGAAGTTATGAAATGGACTAACCAGCAATATAGAGACTTAGCTCAAGATTCGTCAGCTATTTATATTTATCACAATAAAATTGATGCTATTGGTGACGATGGTGGTACAGAGAATGAAGCGTTTTTAGCTGCACGAGATGCTATTGAAGAAATTGATAAACTCATTATTCGTATTTTTGACAAGCTTAAAGGTGGCCGAGTAATCCTAACCGCTGACCATGGTTTCTTATTTAATCAAAGTGATGTAACTGAGTCTGATAGAACATCGTTAAAAGCAAAACCTGCGGGAACTAAGCTTTCTAAGAAGCGCTATCTTATTGGTGAAAACCTACCTACTGGTAATGATTATTGGTTAGGGAGAATGTCTGATACGGGTAATGTTTCACCTGATTCAGATGCTGAGTTTATTGTACCTCGCGGTAGCAATAGATTTCACTTTGTTGGTGGGGCTAAGTTTATTCATGGTGGCATAATGCCTCAGGAAGTTTGTGTTCCTGTTATGCATTTAAGAGCTATTCACTCAACGGTTAAGCAAAAACAAATTAAACAAAAAGTCAGTGTAGTGCCACTAGATAGTCCAATAAAAATTGTTGCTAATATTGATAGAATTCAGTTTTTACAAACAGATCCTATTGGTGAAAACTTTAAAGCAAGAGAGCTCGATATTTGGATTGAAGACCCAGATGGTAAAGTCGTGAGCTCTAGACAAACAGAGTTGTTTGATTCGTCCTCTGATAAGATGGATGAACGCAAACGAAAAGTGCAAATTAAGCTTGAAGGCAGTGGCTTTGACCGCACTATAAGTTACAAATTGATCATGCAAGATGCTGAAAGTAAATCTAAAGCAGTACATACGGTAATGATTGATTTAGCATTTGAAGATGATTTTTTCTAAGGGAAAGTATTAATGAATTTTGAACAAGAAAATGGATTGAAAGAAGAAATATCCGATATTCGTGGTACAGACCTAGACGAATTAATGACATCGGAATTTAAAGGCCGTGTAGTACGCAAAGATTTAACAAAGCAGCTTAAAGAAGGCGCTAATGTTCCTGTTTACGTATTGGAATACTTACTTGGTATGTATTGTTCTTCTGCTGACGATGACCTGATTAATGAAGGCATGAAAAATGTTAAGAAGATTCTAACAGAGAACTATGTTCGCCCAGATGAAGCTGAAAAGGCAAAGTCTTTAATTCGTGAAAAAGGTACTTATAAGGTTATTGATAAAGTTTCGGTAAAACTTAATCAAAAGAAAGATATTTATGAAGCCAATCTTTCAAATTTAGGTATCAAGGATGCAGTAGTCCCCAATAAAATAGTAAAAGAAAATGAAAAGCTATTAACGGGTGGTATTTGGTGCATTATAACGCTGAGTTATTTTTACGAAGAAGGTCAGAAAACCTCTCCATTTAGTGTATTTAATTTGAAGCCTATTCAAATGCCATCAATGAATATGGATGAAGTATATGATGCACGTAGAAAATTCACACTTGATCAATGGATGGATGTTTTACTTCGTTCTATTGGTATGGAGCCTGCCAATTTAGACCAGCGAGCTAAATGGCACCTTGTTGCTCGCATGATCCCGTTTGTAGAGAATAATTATAACGTTTGTGAACTTGGCCCTCGTGGCACGGGTAAGTCTCATGTTTATAAAGAATGTTCACCTAATTCATTATTGGTGTCCGGTGGCCAAACTACGGTAGCTAACCTTTTTTATAACATGTCTTCACGCCAAATTGGTTTAGTAGGAATGTGGGACGTTGTGGCCTTTGATGAAGTTGCAGGAATCCGTTTTAAAGACAAAGACGGTGTGCAAATCATGAAAGACTACATGGCATCAGGTTCTTTTTCTCGTGGGCGAGATTCAATTGAAGCTAAAGCCTCAATGGTATTTGTAGGTAATATTGACCATAGCGTTGAAACGCTAGTTAAAACAAGCCACTTGTTAGCACCTTTCCCAGATGAAATGATCGACTCAGCGTTCTTTGATCGCTTTCACGGTTATATTCCAGGTTGGGAAATACCGAAAATGCGACCTGAATTTTTTACAGATCGCTTTGGTTTGATAACTGACTATTTAGCAGAGTATATGCGTGAAATGCGCAAAACAACTTTCTCTGATTCAATCGATAAGTACTTTAAACTAGGTAATAACTTAAACCAACGTGATGTTATTGGTGTTCGTCGAACAACGTCAGGCTTACTCAAGTTATTAGTACCTCATGGTGACTATACAAAAGATGACGTTAAAACCTGTTTAATTTATGCGCTTGAAGTACGTAGACGTGTTAAAGAGCAACTTAAGAAAATAGGTGGTATGGAGTTTTTCGATGTTAATTTTAGTTATATTGATAACGAAACGTTAGAAGAGTTCTTTGTAAATGTTCCTGAGCAAGGTGGTTCTCATCTGATCCCCGCAGGTATTCCTAATGCAGGTGTTGTTCACTTTGTTAGTGAAGGTACAACTGGGAAATTAGGTGTTTATCGCTTAGAAACTCAAATGACGCCTGGTACGGGTAAACACTCGACTTCTGGCTTAGGTCCAGACACTATGGCGAAAGATCAAGTGAGAGTTGGCTTTGAGTATTTTAAAGGAAACCTCAATAGAATTGCTGCGAATTCAAGGTTTTCAGAACATGAATTTCACTTGCATTTTGTTGATCTACAAACCTCTGGCAACAGCCATTCAGCGAGTTTAGCTTCATTAGTTGCTAGTTGTTCACTATTGCTTAATAAGCCAATGCAAGAGTCAATGGTTGTGCTTGGCAGTATCACTTTAGGTGGTGTTGTTAACCCTGTACAAGACTTAGCTTCTAGCATGCAAATCGCTTTGGAAGCCGGTGCAACTAAAGTATTGTTACCTATGGCATCAGCAACCGATATACCAACTGTTCCGGCAGAAACCTTTACAAAGTTCCAGGTAAGTTTTTACAGTGATCCTGTTGATGCTGTATATAAAGCGTTAGGTGTACAGTAAATTTACTAGATTGAAACACACAACTTGTGTGTTTCAATCTTATGAAGCATCGATAATCTCTATGTTTTTTACATCTATTAAATTTGATGAAGAAATGTCTACACCACTGAATTCTTTCTCGTTTGGAGCCTCTGTTCTATCGATAGCTAAATTAGTAAAGTTGTATAAATTAGTGTCTGATAGTTGAGAAGGGCTTACGTTCTGAGTACTTTTAAAAATACTTTCTACACGGCCAGGAGATTCTTGGTCCCATGTGGTGAGCATTTTCTTTATTTTTTTCCTTTGTAAATTCTCTTGTGAACCACATAAGTTACAAGGGATGATAGGGTAGTCGTTAATCTCCGCTAATTGCGCAATATCTTTCTCGCGACAATAAGCAAGCGGTCGAATGATAATATTACGTTTATCGTCACTGAGTAGTTTGGGTGGCATTGCTTTTAAGTTAGCATTATTAAACATGTTCATTAACAGCGTTTCAACGATGTCATCCATGTGGTGGCCTAGTGCAATTTTGGTTGCGCCAATTTTCTCAGCAAAGCCGTATAGTGAACCTCTTCGGAGTCTAGAACACAATGAACAGGTGGTTTTTCCTTCAGGTATTTTTTCTTTTACTACAGAGTAGGTATCTTTATCAACAATGTAGTAATCAATGCCTTTGTGTTTTAGGTAGTTAGGTAAAATATCTGCAGGAAATCCAGGTTGCTTTTGGTCAAGATTGACAGCAACGACTTCGAATTTTATAGGAGCAACCCGCTGCAGGTGTAAAAGAGTATCAAGCATCACAAAAGAGTCTTTACCACCGCTCAAACCACAAAAAATTTTGTCTCCTTCTTCGATCATATTGTAATCAAAGATTGCCTTACCTGTGAGATGGCGTATTTTCTTTTCTAGTTTGATGTTGGGACTATGTTTACTATTCATTGCGCTATTATTACCGTTAAACGTCAGGGAGCATATTTCGAAAGGATTCTATCATAGACAAAGGTAAACGTAATTCGCCTTATTAGCTTTTATTTTTTGCCTATCAAGCGATATCTTCGGGACGATCTCGAATAAGCCTGTCTATAGATAAATTAGGGATTTCTTCAGCATTTTTAAAAATCTTTTCTATAAGTGCGTATTGTTCGTCAAGCATCTCTTGCATAACCTCTTTCTCTTGAAGAGAGTGCATATATTTTTCGTAGTAATTGACATCACCTGCACCTATCTGTTTTGCCGTATCTGGTGGTAGTTTATTGACCCCATTATATCTCGATTTAGCGTTACCAAATTCCTTCGTTATTTTGGTAAACTTTCTGAGGGTTGGTTTAGTGACCTCAAAATCTAGTTCAACCTTAATACGCTTAATAAGTAAGTCCCAAGTTATTTTTGAGTTCCATTGCCTTAATATAGCAACTATTTTTATCTCAATTTTTCGTGTTAATTTAATTCTTCCATCTGTATTATTAACTGGCATTGTTATCTCCATATCGACTTAAAAGGTTCTCTAACCTTTGATTCGAGGTGGTTTTATTTGTTTTTGTACTATCAATTAAAACTTTTAATGATTTACTAGTATCTTCTAGTGATAATTGTCTCACTGCTATTTCCGCTGTATCTAAGTTTTGTACCCGGAACTCTAATGCAGTTAAATCACCAGCCATTCTAACGCTTGAACCATCAGGGACAGCTGGATCTTCAAGAATTTCTACCAAAACCTTTAGTACAGATGTTTTATTTAAATGAGTTTTATACCATTCTTGAGATGCTTTATTTACTGCAAAATCTTTATGTGATTCCACAGACCCCAGTCTTTCTATTTGAACATCTAAATCATACTTTAGAAGCTTTAACCCTTTTTCATCCCCTTTGATATAACACATTTCATTACAGCCAAAACAACTTGTCATAAAGTCGTTTAAAAAACGACAAGGCATGGTAACTAAGTCTTGAATGCAAATACCTTCAGACATTATTGTCGCTGGTAATTTACGCATATTCTTAATTTCTTTAATGCTAATGAGCTTAATATCAGTAGATGGCTCCATGTCTGATTTATTAACAAGGATAGAGTTTATTTGCTTGGCATTATCTTCATCAATTGTATGAATATATTCATACGCTTGGTCTGCATCCTTTCTTCCTGACCACAGATTAATAACTGAAATTGGTATGCCGCTTTCTTTAGCGTGATGGTTTACCCAATGCCTTAATTGGTGCGAGGAGAAGGACATACTTTCTAGGCTAACACATGAAAGTGCTTTTCTAATCCAACGTGCTGTAAATTGGGGTCTTTCTGTGGAAATTTGTAAGCTATACATGTTAGGTATAGGAATTACCTTGGTATCGAAAATAAATTGTTTTTTTAATCTGTAATGCCTGTGTATGGCTGAGGCAGTAAATACAAAAATTGCATCTTGTACTTTTGTATTTACCGTTTTTCCTTTCGTTATAGTATCTGTTGAGCCGTTTAAAAATGCATTAGCTTCAATAATCAAAGAAGTCAGCTCTGAAAGTGTGGTTTTATTTTTTGTTTTAAATAAATATTTTTTTACAGATGTAAAGGTGCGATGGGTGCGATTCATACTTATATTTGAATCTGGAGTATATAAATAAATGATTGTATGGTCTTTTGCAATTTCTTCATCGCAATTAATATCACTAAGGTATCTGAACCTTTTCCATTTTTGATTATGATGGACAGGTATGCGGGTGTCATGCTTGCCAATTACAGGAACAATGGGGTCACTATTATACAGACCTAGAATTAACCCTAAATGGAAAATACTAGTTTTTGACTCATAATTTAAATTAGGATAGAGAGCTAATTTGAATTTAAATTTGGGATATTTTGATATTATTTTGCTTAAAGAAACTGATGGGGTTGTCATAAAATACGATAAAATCTTACCTGGCATAGATTCGGGCTCTATAACATCAAGAATTTTATTTATATTATTGCTTAACTCACTAAGAAGGTGTGTTCGATTGTCGGGATGAGTTTTTGATCCCTTCCAAAACAAACTATGTGTTTCTAAACCTGTTTCTGTATTAACATGCGACTTGACCCTTTGGTTCGGTAGACCCCAAATCTCGATATTCGCTCTTGATGGGGTAGCTAAGCTTAAAGTTGCAAATGCGACGGCCAAGTATGCTTTAGGATGTTTTTGAAACCCGTATTTTTTTAGACCACTATCAGAGTATAACTCATTAAATGTGACTCCAATTGCAGCTACTTTCTCATCTGAAATTAACAGTCTAGAATCCCTTTTCTCTTCTTCATCATAAGTTCTTGAACGCTGATCTTTTGAAACAGGAGTTATTAAATACGTTGGTATGAGTTTTTTATTCTTACACCATGTCCAAAAAGCTCGTGCGCATTTATCTGAATAGCCAAGTATACTAAATGTCGATGTTACTTCATCGAGTTCAGACTGTTGAATATCCCAAATTTCGTTTTTTATTGTTCTAATGACTCTCGCGGCATATTGGACTTGAGGTACAATATAATAAGGGGCTAAATTACGATGTATTGCTTCGAAAGCATAAGCCCTAACTAGATCCAATTGGCTATTACTTTGGTTGCCCGCCCAAATTGAAAATTTCAAAAAAATCCTTCTTTGATTAGGGTGGCATGCCCAATCTTCGTTCCAACACGCGATAGAGCTACCATCCATTTTTTTTATATAATTTGTCTCATTGAAAGACTTTTTTGTTTTTACTATTAGGCGCTTTAGATTAATCTCAAATTTATTCATTTACGGATTCTCTTGAGATTTTTGGAGGGTGTTTTGTTCTGAAATAACTTGTTTGATACGTTTTATGATCGCGTTTATCTCGAACAACTGATGGTGGTTTCCACCTATATTAACTAGGAAATTTTTCTTAGCTTGAGCTTTAATTAGTTGAGATTTATGATCCCCTTCAATGAATGGGACAAATAAGTCAGCACCACATGAGTAGCAACCTAGTGGTGCTCCGAGTCTTTTAGTACAAGTAGTACAACCCACTTCATTATTTATTCCTCCTAAGTTTTTCCCTAATTCGTCTGTATAAACTTTTCCAAAATGCTCGCTGTAGTCTTTTTTTGTCCAACTAAATGACTTTCCTAATAAATTATTTTTACAAAATTTATCATTTATCATTTCCCTCGACTGAGGAGTTAAATCTTTATAATTTTTCACTGCAGGAATAGTAACGCCAGTTAACCTTGCTAATTCTGGATTACTTAGTCCTGACTCCATGCCCCGAGTAATTGTAGAATGCCTAACTCTAGCAATACTAAAAGTTGATAAGCTTATAACACTATCAAGGTTACGATGAAGGGCGTCTGTGTGCATACTTGGCAATATTAGATCGCTTTTACACTTTATTGATAAAAGCGCAGGAAAAAGGGGGTAGCATTTCCAGGGGAGTTGTTTAAACTCCGTATCAAACGTTTCGCAATAGCTTTTAAGTAATGCCTTATATTCAGTCAAATAAGTTTTAATAATCTGAGTAAACATTTCGGAAAATGGAAAGACATCTCCTTCTGGGCTAGCCCTAAATCCACTATTATTTAATTTCGATTTATAAAATAAAATAGAAACAAGTTTCTGGTCAATGTGTATATCATCATTATTGATACCATAAGTTGATATATCACAGATTTTACATTGGCATATTTGTGCTGGTCTCCTACCGCTTA
>Ga0316205_10003743_pt1 | contig 14022 bp, 14 predicted proteins | sample 3monthpyrite_MG_FD_204941 | JGI IMG/M metagenome (GOLD analysis project Ga0316205, IMG submission 204941) | Microbial mat bacterial communities from mineral coupon in-situ incubated in ocean water Damariscotta River, Maine, United States -... | ecosystem: Environmental > Aquatic > Marine >... | reverse complement strand
CATCGGCATGGAAATGGCCCAGGCTCATGTCCGGCTTGGCGCGAAGGTGACCGTGCTTGAAGGGTTCAAGGCGCTGGGCAAGGACGACCCGGAACTGGCGGCGATTGCACTTGAAAAGCTGCGCGGCGAAGGGATCGAGATTGTCGAAGACGCGATGGCTAGCGAAATCAAGGGCGCGCCGGGAGCGATCGAGGTCCACACCAAGGACGGCGCGGTCTACAAGGGCAGCCATCTACTGATGGCGGTGGGGCGCATGCCCAATCTCGACAAGCTGGATCTGGAAAAGGCCGGGATCGCGTTTGATCGCGGCGGGCTGAAGGTCGATGCGCGCCTGCGCACGACGAACAAGCGCGTCTTTGGCGTGGGCGACGTGGCCAGCAAACTGCAGTTCACCCATATGGCGGGCTATCACGCCGGGATCGTGGTGCGTCAGATCGCGCTGGGACTGCCTGCGAAGGCCAGGGAAAGCCATATCCCCTGGGCCACCTATACCGACCCCGAAATCGCGCAGGTGGGTCTGAGCGAGGCGCAGGCGCTCGAGCAACACGGCGACAGGCTGGAGGTCGTGCGGTTTCCCTATGACGAGAACGACCGGGCCATTGCCGAGGGCAAGACCACGGGACTGATTAAAGTCATGGTGGTCCAGGGCCGTCCCGTGGGGGCCTCGATAGTCGGCGCGCAGGCGGGCGAGCTGATCGGCCTGTGGGCGCTGGCCCTGGCCAACGGGCTGAAAATGACCGCGATTGCCAACATGGTCGCGCCCTATCCCACGCTTGGGGAAATCAACAAACGGGCGGCGGGTGCCTATTTCGCGCCCCGACTCTTTGAAAACGACTGGTTGAAGCGTATCGTGCGCCTGATCCAGCGGTTCTGACAGGCAAGGCGCAGATGGAGGCCCGGTGCTGAATACCCTTTCCGGACGGTTCCTGATCTTGACGACGGTCTTCGTGATGCTGGCCGAGGTCATGATCTTCGTGCCGTCTGTTGCGCGCTTTCGCGAGGATTACCTGGTCAACCGGCTGGAACGGGCGCAGATCGCCTCTCTCGCGCTTCTGGCCTCGTCCGACACCATGGTCACGCCCGAACTGGAAAGCGAGTTGTTGGCCAATGCGGGCGTTCTTACCGTCGTTCTGCGCCGCGACCAGGTGCGTGAACTGGTGCTGGCTTCACCCATGGCGCGCGCCGTTTCGGTCAGTTTCGATCTGCGCGAGGCCGGGGCGCCGGGGCTGATCCGCGACGCGATGATGCGGCTGCTGAAACCCGAAACCGAAGTCATACTGGTGACCGGCACCCCGGTGCGCGGGGCCGGTCAGATCATCGAGATCACCATGGAAAGCGCACCCTTGCGCTTGGCCATGCTGGAATACGGGCTGAATATCCTGATTCTGTCCGCCGTGATTTCGGTCATCACCGCGGGACTGTTGTTCTTTGCCGTGCGGCGTTTCCTGGTCCAGCCGATGTCACGGGTGGTGCGCCATATGTCGAGCTATGCCGAAGCGCCCGAAGACACGCGCGGGTTCATCCAGCCCACGGCCAATCTGCGCGAGTTGCGCCAGGCCGAGGATGCGCTGTTCATGCTGCAAACCCAGATCACCGGCTCGCTGAAGCAGAAAGAGCATCTGGCGCAACTGGGCAGCGCCGTGGCCAAGATCAGCCACGATTTGCGCAATATTCTGACCGTGGCCCAACTGTTCACCGACCGGCTGGAAACCAGCGCCGACCCCGCAGTGAAACGGGCCGCGCCCAAGCTGGTCGGGGCCATCAGCCGCGCGGTCAACCTGTGCGAGGCGACACTGGCCTTTGGCAAAGCGGAAGAACCGCCTCCCGCGCTGACAATCATCGCGCTGTCCCCGCTGATCGACGATGTGCTGGACGGCGAGCGGCTGGCGGCAATGGACAGGGATTTGGTCGATTTTCGCACCGATGTGCCCGCCGACATGCAGGTGCGCGCCGACCCCGAGCAGCTTTACCGGGTCTTTACCAATCTGGTGCGCAACGCGCGGCAGGCGATCGAGGCGACCTCGAATCCCGGCACGATCTCGATCATTGCCAGTGAAAGCGAAGAGGACTGGACCATCCTCGTCGCCGATACCGGACCGGGTTTGCCCAAGAAGGCGCAGGAATACCTGTTTCGCGCGTTCCAGGGCGGCACGCGAAAGGGCGGAACCGGGTTGGGGCTTGCCATTGCAGCCGACCTGATCCGTGGCCATGGCGGCTCGCTGATGCTGCAAAAGACCGGCCCGGAGGGCACGGTTTTCGAAGTGAAGCTGCCCCGCAGGAGTTTCGCCATGCAGGCTGCGGCACAGTGAAGAAAACCCGGCGTTTTCCGGCGAAAGTCCCTTGCCAAGACCATGGGCCGGGGGTATGCCCCCTCTCCACGCGCTGGTAGCTCAGCTGGATAGAGTACTTGACTACGAATCAAGGGGTCGGGGGTTCGAATCCTCCCCAGCGCGCCATAGGTTTTCTTGCAATACCTGTGACTTGGACCTCGCCGTTGACAGCGAGAAGTTTGGTCCGTATCTGACGGGCTTCGATATGACCGACGTCGGACCCGTGGCTTGGGTTTCGACGTGACCCGATAGGAGAGCCTGCGATGAAACGCACTTTTCAACCGTCCAACCTGGTGCGCAAGCGCCGGCACGGGTTTCGCGCACGCATGGCGACCAAGGCAGGGCGTAAAATCCTGAACGCGCGTCGTGCGCGTGGCCGCAAGTCGCTGAGCGCCTAAAGCGCCCGTCCGGGTCGCCCTCGTGCAGCCCGACACCGATACCGATGCACCCGCCGCTCTGACGGCGGGTTTGTCGTTTCCGCTGGTGACCTTGCGCAAGCGCAGCGACTTTCTGGCCGCCGCCCGCGCCCGCCGCAGTCACCAGCCGGGATTCGTCCTGCAAGCGCGCCAGCGCGGCGATGGCCCCCTGCGCGTCGGCTTCACCTGCTCGAAAAAGGTCGGCAACTCGGTGGCCCGCAACCGGGCCAAGCGCCGCCTGCGAGAAATCGCACGGCTGGTGCTTGCGGTTGAAGGACAGGCAGGCTGGGATTACGTGTTGATCGGGCGGGCCGAGAAAACCGCGTATCGTGCGTTCGACGCGTTGCAGGCCGATCTGCGCACCGCCCTGGCCGAGATACACCGGAGACCCAAGTGACCCCTCTCGCCTGGACATTCTCGCTGCCCGTGAGGGCCTACCGCCTGGTGCTTTCGCCCTGGGTCGGCCATGGCTGCCGGTTCCAGCCGACCTGTTCGGCCTATACGCTCGAGGCGCTGGAAAAACACGGCGGGATCAGGGGAAGCTGGCTGGCCGCACGACGGATTGCTCAATGCCATCCCTGGGGCGGCTCGGGGGTCGATAACGTCCCGGACTGAACCGCATCACTGTTCGAACGGCTGAACCCGAACCACCCTGAAAACACCCTGCCTGTCCGCCATTTCGACAATCCGCTCGGGGTCGGTCAGCAGGTGCAGGGCGGGGTCGTTCGCGATCTCGCTCATGTCCACCTGCTCGACCCGGAACCGCTCGGGTCGGAATGTCCCGGAAACCGCCTGTTGCCCGGTCCGGTCCAGAAAATCGCCGCCGAACACGAACGCGCCGTCGAAATCGACCGAGCTGAGAATCGCGCCTTCGAAACTGACATCCGCCAACACTGCGCCGCGAAAGGTGCTGGCCGGAATACTGGCACCGTCGAACCGCACTCCCATCAGGGTCGCTGCATCGAAATTCGCCGCAAGCCCGTTGACGCCGCTGAAACTGACCTCATCCAGCAGCGAACGCGCAAAGGACACGCCCGACATCGAAGTCGTGTAGACCTCGAATTCCGGATCGTACGGACCTTTGACCCTTGCGCCCTCAACAGCGTCGAACCGGCTGCGGCGTATATGGGTGCGCTCGAACCGGGCCTGTTCCAGCGAGGCTCCGCCGAAATCGGCATCGACAATATCGGCAAAAGTCAGGTCCGCGAGGGTCAGTTGGGCCAGTTGCAGCGAGGTCGCGAACAGCTTGATCCCTTGCGCATGGGCATAGCTCAGATCAAGACCATAAAAATTCAGCACCTCGAACGCGCGAACCCCGGACAGCGTCAGTGTTGAAAACAACTGGCCCCGTTCGGGACTGGCGGGCCGGTCGATCAGCGCGCCCTGACCGGTCTGGTCCGTCCACTGCAACCCCTGCGACATGCCCGCGACCGTCAGGGGCAGATCGTCGGCGCGCCGGGCCATGGCCGCCTGAACCAGCGCCGACTGGTCGTAGCGCGACAGGCCCAGGTCCAGAAAGCGATAGGGCTTTGTGGCGCGACTCGCCGCCGTGATCCGCAGGATCAGGGCCTGATCCAGATCCCGAAGCACATCCAGCGCCGGCATCCGGCTTTCCGCCGTGGCCGGTTCGGAGCGCGCGGCATCGACCCGGTCGGCGGCCTTGCCGAGTTCCCCGGCAATCGCGGTGATCTCGACCACAAGCTCGGCATTGCGGGCCGCCTCGGCCAGTTGCACGTCCATCCGCGACAGGGCGGACTGCCCTTCCAGCAACTCGGTTTGCGCTGAAATCAGAATGTTCTGCTGGTAAAGCAACCCGGTGCCCGCAAAGGCGGCCATGGCCGCGATCAGCGCCGTCAGCGAGCCGATGATCCAGCGCCGGGTCGAATGCCAAGCGTAGCGTGCGAGGCTCAGTTGCACCAATTCGCGCGCCGCATCCGTGGCCCGGTCGGGATCCCGGTCGATGGCACCCCTGGCGACTTCGGACAGCGGTTCGGCAAACAGCGACAACTGGGTTTCCGCCAGGCCAAACACACGCCGCAACAAGGGCCTGCGAAACGCGACCAGAAGCAGGCCCAGCGTCAGGATTGTCATCAGGAACATCAGGAAGGCGAGCAGCAGCACGCCCGCCAGATTCTCGACCACGCCAAAGCCGAGATATGCAGCGATAAAGCCCGCCGCCGTTCCAAAACCGAAGACCAGCAAGAAAAGCCCGCCGGACGGCTCGCTGGGCATATCGCGCGGTTCCATTTCGACCTCCCCGCCGTTGACGATGCCCCTGCCACCTCGTTAAGTCCAGCCAAACGCGAGGGAGCACCATGCTCGACAGCCCATCCGACATTCACGCCCTGTTTCACGGCGCTCCAACCACCACCGAGTTCAGGAAACTGCGCAAACGGATCGTGCGCCAGACCCGCGAGGCGATCGAGGCCTTTGGCATGGTCGAACCGGGTGCGCGCTGGCTGGTCTGCATGTCGGGCGGCAAGGACAGCTATACGCTGCTGGCGGTGCTGAGCGAGCTGCAATGGCGCGGGCTGTTGCCGGTCGAGATTCTGGCCTGCAATCTCGATCAGGGCCAGCCGGGGTTTCCCGCCACCGTCCTGCCCGAATTTCTGGACAAAATGGGTGTACCGCACAGGATCGAGTACCAGGACACCTATTCCATCGTGGTCGACAAGGTGCCCATGGGGCGCACCTATTGCGCGCTGTGTTCAAGGCTGCGGCGCGGCAATCTTTACCGGATCGCGCGCGAGGAAGGCTGTTCGGCGGTGGTTCTGGGCCATCACCGCGACGACATATTGGAAACCTTCTTCATGAACCTGTTTCACGGTGGAAAGCTGGCCACAATGCCGCCGAAACTGGTGAATGACGAGGGCGATCTGTTCGTCTATCGCCCGCTGGCCCATGTGGCCGAGGCCGATTGCGGGAAATTCGCGCGTGCGATGAACTATCCGATCATACCCTGCGATCTGTGCGGCTCGCAGGACGGGCTGCAACGCCAGCAGGTCAAGGCGATGATCGACGGGTGGGAGGCGAACTACCCCGGTCGGCGGCAGAAGCTGTTCCGCGCCCTGACCAATGCCAGACCGTCCCACCTGCTTGACCCTGCCCTGTTCGATTTCACCGGCCTGACACGGGATGTGGATTAACCCGGGCCTTGGATAGCGAAAATTCTACGCGTTTTCCCGGGACCGGTTAATCCGCCCTTGGCATTGGCACCGCTACAGCGGAGACGCGGAAGCAATCGGGGTTTCCGGCGGAACGCGGGGTGGTCTCATGGGGCGTGTGTCAACAATTCTAACCCATGTCGCGGCAAGACCGGCACCGGCAATCCTTGTGCCGGTGGCCTCCGCGCTGGCCTATTCCTGGGGCGCGGCGGGATCGCTGCTGGCCCTGGCCGCCTTCTGGCCCATCTGTGCGCTGGCCTTTGCCTGGCGGCGGGAAGACCGCGCAGGCCCGGCGGCACAGGGCACGACCGACCCGCTGACCGGCCTGTCCCAACGCGCCGACATGATTTCGGCGCTGGACGGGCTTTTTGCCCGCGCACCCGATCAGCATGTGACCGCCGCCTGCCTTGTCTTCGATCTCGACGAATTCCACCGTTTTAACGAAATATGGGGCACCGACGCCGCCGACCGGCTGCTGGTCACCACGGCTGAGCGAATCGGCGCGTCGCTTCGGTCGGGCGATCTGGTGTGCCGACTGGAAGCGGACGCCTTTGCGGTGCTTCTGGCCCCGTCCGACCGCCTGACATTCGACGCCATTCTTGCGGTGGGCGAGCGCATCCTGCGCGAACTCGCGGCACCCCTCGTGGTTGACGGCACAACCACCTATGCCAGCGCCTCTGCCGGGATCGCGATGCCCAAATCGCTCAACGCGCAAACCGGGCAGGAATTGCTGAGTGCGGCTGAGCGGGCAATGATCGAAGCCCGTGCAAGCGGACGCGGAACGCTGCGGGTCTATTCGGCCGATATGGGACAGGGCGCGCGGACCCGACACACCCTGGCCGACGAGGTGTCCGCCGCGCTCGACGCGGGCGACATCGTGGCCTGGGTTCAGCCCCAGACCAGCATCGACGGCACTGAACTCGTCGGGGTAGAGGCACTGGCGCGCTGGTATCACCCGGAACGCGGGCCGGTCTCGCCCGGCGAATTCCTGCCCGCGATCGAGGCTGCCGGGCGCAGCGAGCAATTGAGCGAAACCATGCTGTCCAACGCCCTGCGTTATTTGCGGGACTGGGAACAGGACGGCCTGGTCGTGCCCCGCATCGGGGTCAATTTCGCCGCCGCCGAACTGCGCAGCCCGCGTCTGGTCGACAAGATCAGGTGGGAGCTTGACCGGTTCGAACTTGGCCCCGAACGGCTTGCGGTCGAAGTGCTGGAAACCGTCATGGTCGAGTCCGAGAACGATATTCTGCTGCGCAACATCCGCGAGCTTGGCGAACTGGGCTGCCGGATCGACCTGGACGACTTCGGAACCGGAAGCGCGGCCATCGCCTCGATTCACAGGTTCCGGGTCGGGCGGATCAAGATCGACCGCAGTTTCGTGCGCAGCATCGACACCAATCCCGATCAGCGCCGCATGATCGGCGCGATCCTGAACCTGGCCACCGAATTGCAGGTGGAAACGCTGGCCGAAGGGGTGGAAACCCCCGCAGAACAGCAGGCGCTGGCCGATCTCGGCTGCCAGCAGGTGCAGGGCTTCGGCATCGCGCGCCCCATGCCGCCCGACGCGGCCACCGCCTGGCTTCACGCCCATGCGCGCCAGCACCGATCCGACCCAACCCGGCAGGGCGCGACGATCCGCGCGGTGTGATTTGGCGGTTGTTTGCCCGTGATGTAACGGAAGTTGACCTTTCAGGCCGCGCCAAGGGGGGTCGGGGCCGGGAAATCGCTTGACCTTCGGTGGCGTTCTGGGTTGAACCACGCGGAACTGTCCCCAACCCTGAATGGTGCCTCCGCATGGACGACCAGAACAAGAATCTGATCCTCGCAACCGCGCTCAGCTTCCTCGTCATTCTCGTCTGGTTCCTGGTTTTCCCGCCGGAAGACACGCCGCCCGCACCCGCGACCACGGATGCGACGCAACTCGCCCCGCAGGTGGCGGATGCGACCACCGGCGCGAACCTTGCTGCGCCCCCCCCCGCCGCAGAAGGCGCCGCCCCTGTCCCCGGCACCGCACCGGACGCGAGCGAACCGTCCCAGGCACCGCGCATCCCGATCGACACCGCCAAACTGTCGGGTTCGATCTCGCTGCTGGGCGGGCGGGTCGATGACCTGTCGCTGAAGGACTACAACGAAACGCTGGAAGCCGACTCGCCGATCGTGCGCCTTCTCACGCCCGTGGGTCAGCCCGACGCCTATTACGCGCTTTACGGTTGGACGCCGGGGGGCGATCTGACCTATGACGACGTGCCCGGTGCAAACACCCTGTGGCAGGTCGAAAGCGGTGATGCGTTGAGCGTTTCCAGCCCCGTCACGCTGGTCTGGACCAATGACAGCGGGCTGGTGTTCCGGCGCACCATTTCGCTGGACAAGGATTACCTGTTCACGATTGAACAGTCGGTCGAAAACACCCGCGAAACCGCCATTCGCGTCCAGCCTTACGGGATTGTCGCCCGCCACGGCGAACCCGACACCATCGGCTTTTTCATCCTGCACGAGGGGGTCGTGGGCATTTCCGACGGCGAACTGATCGAGATCCAGTACGACGATATGCCGGATTTCGATTTTGTCGACCGCGAGGCCGCCCGCGCCGAGGTGCGCAATGTGGCCGCCAATGGCTGGCTCGGTTTCACCGACAAGAACTGGATGACAAACCTGATCCCGACGCCGGGGACCGAATTCACCTCGGTGGCCAAATACGTCTCGGGCTCGGAAATCTACCAGACCGAGATTCGCCTGCCGACCCTGTCGGTCCAACCCGGCATGACGATGCAGGTTCAGACCCAGCTTTTCGCGGGCGCGAAGGAATGGGAAGTGATCCGGGACTATCAGAATCGTCTGGGCATCGACCGGTTCCTCGATTCCATCGACTGGGGCTGGTTCTACTTCCTGACCAAGCCCATTTTCGCGGTCCTGCACTGGCTGAACGGCCTGATCGGCAACATGGGACTGGCGATCATCGCTCTGACACTGATGATAAAGGCGATCCTGTTTCCGCTCGCCTACAAATCCTACGTCTCGATGGCGCGGATGAAAGAGCTTCAGCCCGAGATGGAGAAACTCAAGGAGGCCGCGGGCGGCGACCGCCAGAAGATGCAGCAGGGCACGATGGAGCTCTACAAGAAGAACAAGGTCAACCCGGCGGCGGGCTGTCTGCCGATCCTGCTGCAAATCCCGATCTTCTTCTCGCTCTACAAGACGATTTTCGTCACCATCGAGTTGCGCCACGCACCGTTCTTCGGTCCGTTCCAGGATCTTTCGGCCCCCGATCCGACGACGATCATGAACCTGTTTGGGCTTCTGCCCCTGTCCCCGCCTGATCCCGGCTCGATCATGGCGCTGGTGTTCATCGGGATCCTGCCGCTTCTGCTTGGCATCTCGATGTGGCTGCAACAGAAACTGAACCCGGCGCCCACGGACCCGACCCAGGCGATGATCTTTGCCTATCTTCCTTGGGTGTTCATGTTCATGCTGGGCAGTTTTGCCAGCGGGCTGGTGGTGTACTGGATCGCCAACAACGTGATTACATTCACGCAGCAATATATCATCATGCGCAGTCACGGCTCGAAACCGGACCTGTTCGGGAATATCACCCGCAGCTTCAAACGCTCGAAATCCGACAAGAAATGAACGCGCGCCTTTTCGAAATCATCCGGCATCCGATCAAGGCCGTCGGGCGGGAAACGCTGGTTTCGGCGGTCTTGACGCCCGGTGAAGTTCTGCCCTGGGACCGCGCCTATGCCATTGCCCACGACCGGGCGCGGGCGGATGACCTTGCCGGGCCCTGGGCCAAGGGAGCGAATTATCTGCGCGGCGTGACAGGGCCATCGCTGATGGCCGTCCGGGCGACGTTTGACGAAACAAACCGGCATATCACCCTGCGCCACCCCGACCAGGCGGATCTGAGTGTCGATCTGAACACGCAAAACGACGCGCTGATCGACTGGCTCACCGCACTCTGGCCCGCCGACATATCCAAACCGACCCATGTCGTGCATCACGCGGGCCGCGCCCAGACCGATATGCCGGGGCCGTGGATTTCGATCAATTCACGCAGCAGTCACGCGGCGGTGGCCGAAAAGCTGGGTGCAGACGACTTGTCCATCCACCGCTGGCGCGGCAATCTCTGGCTCGACGGTCTGCTGCCATGGGAGGAATTCGCGTGGGTCGGACGCCAGTTTCGCATCGGCGAGGCGGTTCTGGAAGGGGTGCAACCCATCACGCGCTGCAAGGCGACGATGGCCAACCCCGAGACCGGGATGCGCGATCTCGACACGCTGGATGCGCTTGACGCGGGCTGGGGCCACCGGGATTTCGGCATCTACGCGCGCGTGGTTGCCGGCGGGTCCATCGCCCCCGGCGACGGGGTCGAGGTGCTGGGATGAGCCTGCCCTTTCCCCTGGCCGAGATCGACACGGCCACGGTCGAGGCGGGGCGCAAGCTGTTTGCCGGTCCGGTCGATTTCCTTAAGGGCGTCGTCAACATGGACGGCCTTCCCCCCGGTGATCGGGTCGAGGTTTGTTTCGCCGGCCGGTCGAACGTGGGCAAGTCGACGCTGATAAATGCGCTGACCGGGCGCAAGGCCATCGCGCGCGCCTCCAACACGCCGGGCCGGACCCAGGAAATCAACTTTTTCCAGTTGGGCGAAACCGGCTATCTCGTCGACCTGCCCGGCTACGGGTTCGCCAACGCGCCGGTCGCCGTGGTGGAAAAATGGCAAAGGCTGCTCAAGGCCTATCTGTCGGGCCGCGCCACCCTGCGCCGCGCCTTTGTTCTGATCGACGCGCGCCATGGCGTGAAAGCGGTGGACGAGGAAATCCTGACCTTGCTCGACCGGTCTGCCGTCACCTTTCAGGCCGTGCTGACCAAGGCCGACAAGGTCAAGCCCGCCGACATGGACAAAACGCTCGCCCAGGTACGCGCCGCCCTTGCAAAACACCCCGCCGCTTTCCCTGAACTGGTCGTGACCTCGTCCGATACCGGCGCAGGGATCGCCACATTGCGCGGCATTGCCGCCAATCTCGACTGACCATTTCTTTCCGACTTAAATACTCACGGCGCAGCGCCCTTGGCAGGTCCGGGCACATGGATTATGCAAGCCACCGGACCGCAAGAAGTGTCATCAGATGAAGAAGCAGACAGCGATGAAAAGCGACTGGATCGCAACCGCCCGCACGCTCAACCAGGCCCTGCCCTATTTGCAGCGCTATGACGGATCGACCGTTGTCATCAAGTTCGGCGGCAACGCTATGGGCGATGATGCGGCCATGGACAGCTTTGCCCGCGACATCGTGCTGATGCGCCAGGTCGGCGTGAACCCGGTCGTGGTCCATGGCGGCGGGCCGATGATTAACGAGATGCTGGACCGGCTGAACATCCAGTCCAGTTTTGTCGGCGGCAAGCGTGTGACCGACCGGGCCACGGTCGAAGTCGTCGAAATGGTGCTGTCGGGCCGGGTGAACAAGCGGATCGTGCAGGCGATCAACGGTCAGGGCGGGCGCGCCGTGGGTTTGTCGGGCAAGGATGCCAACCTGATGGTCTGCGACCCTGCCAGGCCGGAACTGGGCTTCGTGGGTGAACCCGCCGAGGTCAATCCCAGCCTGCTCAAACAGCTTTTTGAATCCGAGATCATCCCAGTGATCGCGCCGATTGGCGTCGGTCGGAATGGCGAGACGTTCAACGTCAACGGCGACACGGCAGCCGGGGCCATTGCCGCCGCGCTGACGGCGGACCGGCTGTTGCTGCTGACCGATGTGGCGGGCGTGAAGGACGAAACGGGCGAAGTTGTCACCCAACTGAACCGCGCCCGGGTCGAGGACATGACTGAAACCGGCGTGATCGCGGGCGGCATGATCCCGAAGACCGAAACCGCGCTGGCGGCACTTGCCGGGGGTGTGCGGGCGGTGGTCATTCTCGACGGGCGTTCCGCGAATGCCTGCCTTCTGGAATTATTCACCGACCACGGGGCCGGGTCGCTGATCCGCGAGAAATGACCTCCTGCGAATCGCTGGCCGACGGGGCCGCGCGCCGCCATCTCAGCATCGCCGGGGCGTTCCATCCCAAGGCTGGTTCAGGACTGCCCGAGGGCACGGGAACGCTGGTTCTGCTCGCTCCGGGCAACGATGGCTACTGGGTCAACGTAAATTCAGAGCCTGAATTCAGCGATGGCGCGGCGAATCCGGTGGATCGCTGGTCCACCCGCGTGATCGGAGACTGGGCGACTCAACTGGGGGCCACGGCGCATTTTCCGTTCGGTGGACCGCCCTACAGCCCGTTCCTGACATGGGCGCTTGCCAACGGGCGCGCCTGGGCCTCGCCCACGGGACCGCTGGTCCATGACACGTTCGGGATGATGATCTCGTATCGCGGCGCGCTGGCCTTGCCCGAGCGGCTGGACATACCGGCCCCTAGCCCCAATCCCTGCACCACCTGCGCGGAAAAACCTTGTCTGACAGCCTGCCCGGTGGGCGCGCTGTCAGCGCACGCGCCCTATGACGTTCCCGTCTGCAAGGCCCATATCGGATCGGTCGCAGGGCGGGCGTGCCTGTCAACAGGATGCTTGACCCGGCGCGCCTGCCCGGTCAGCTTGGGTGCGGGCCGAGCCGAGGCCCAGTCTGCCCATCACATGGCAGCCTTTCTGGGAGCGCGATGAAAACCCTGATCCTGATGCGCCACGCGAAATCCAGCTGGGGCAATCCGAACCTGCCGGACCGAGACCGGCCCCTGAACAAGCGCGGTATGCGCGCGGCCCCGCTGATCGGTCGCTGGCTGGTCGAGCACGATCTGGTCCCCGATCACGGGTTTGTTTCCAACGCACGGCGGACGGCTGAAACCTGGCAGGGACTGGCCCTTGATACGCCGGTGACATTTTCCAAAGCCCTGTATCACGCCGGCCCACACCTGATGATCGAGGTGATCGAGCGATCCGAAGACGAATGCGTGCTGCTTCTGGGCCACAATCCGGGATCGGCAGAGCTTGCCTCGATGCTGGCCAGCGACCCACCCAGCCATCCCCGGTTCGACCAGTTCCCGACGGCCTCGGTCCTGGTGGTCGATTTCGACATTGCGAATTGGCGCGACCTGCCGGGACGCACCGGGGCCTTGCGCCATTTCGTGACCCCGCACGATCTGGTCTGAACGGGCCGGAACGGAAAAAGGCGCCCGAGCGGACGCCTTTCCCCAAGAACGATGAACCGGATCAGTGGCCGAGAATCTGGCTCAGGAACAGCTTGGTCCGGTCCGACTGCGGATTGAGGAAGAACTCTTCAGGCTCGTTCTGCTCCACGATTTGTCCCTCATCCATGAAGATCACCCGGTTGGCGACCTGACGGGCAAAGCCCATCTCGTGGGTCACACACAGCATGGTCATGCCTTCTTCGGCAAGCTGGATCATGGTGTCGAGCACTTCCTTAATCATCTCGGGGTCCAGCGCTGAAGTCGGTTCGTCAAACAGCATGATCCGGGGCCGCATGCACAGCGAACGGGCGATGGCCACGCGCTGCTGCTGACCGCCCGAGAGTTGGCCCGGATACTTGTCCGCCTGCTCCGGAATCTTCACCTTCTCCAGGAAGTACATCGCGGTTTCCTCGGCCTCTTTCTTGGGCGTCTTGCGCACCCAGATCGGGGCCAGGGTCAGGTTGTCCAGAACCGTCAGATGCGGGAACAGGTTGAAGTGCTGGAACACCATCCCGACCTCGGACCGGATCCGGTCGATGTTCTTCAGATCCGACGACAAAAGCGTGCCGTCCACGGTGATCGACCCCTGCTGGTGCTCTTCCAGCGCGTTGATACATCGGATCAGCGTGGATTTGCCGGAACCGGACGGACCGCAGATCACGATCCGCTCGCCCTGATAGACCGTCAGGTCGATGTCGCGCAGCACATGGAAAGACCCGTACCACTTGTTCATGTTGACGATTTCGATCGCCACCTGGTCCGAGACTTTCATGCCGGACGGGGTGGTTTCGCTCAGATTGGTTGCTGTTTCAGCCATGGTTTTGCTCTTTCCTTAGCGATGGTCTGTGCGCAGTTGGCGCTCCAGCCATTGCGAGTATTGCGAGATGCCGTAGCAGACGGTGAAGAACATGACACAGGCGAAGGCCCATGCTTCCCAGT
>Ga0316205_10003741_pt1 | contig 14032 bp, 9 predicted proteins | sample 3monthpyrite_MG_FD_204941 | JGI IMG/M metagenome (GOLD analysis project Ga0316205, IMG submission 204941) | Microbial mat bacterial communities from mineral coupon in-situ incubated in ocean water Damariscotta River, Maine, United States -... | ecosystem: Environmental > Aquatic > Marine >... | reverse complement strand
ATCCGATCCATTATTGTACAGCAGCTTTTAGGTATTTACGTTCTAAAGAAAAAGTTCCAAACGGAATAATTGAAGCAAGCAAAACCTTTTTAAAATTCGCTTTAAACCATTCATTTTCAGATTTGAGCATAAATGCAAGTATCACGTAGAGCATAAATAAAATACCATGTGGCATACCAAGCATTTTGACATATTGAGGGTCATTACCAAAATATTTAATTGGAGTCGCTATAAAAAGCAGTAAAATATACGACAAGCCTTCTAAAAAGGCGACAAATCTAAAAATGGATAAAAGTGAAAACATGAGCTTGATTTAATTCATGCAAAGATATTATAACGCTTTAGTGTACCAAAGTATTTGCAAACAAAAAGCGCTACCCATTCAGGTGCGCTTTTTGATGTGATTTGAGGCAATAGAATTATTCTCCGACTGTCGAATTGGACATTAAGGCGAAAAATTTATTAATGTTTGGTAATATTACAATACGAGTTCTTCGGTTTTTTGCTCTACTCTCTTTAGAGTCATTATCAACCAATGGTTGGTAACTACTGCGACCAGAGGCGATTAGCTTTTCGGGAGCAACGTTGTATTGGTCTTGAAGTTTTCTAACTACCGAAGTAGCACGTAAAACGCTCAAGTCCCAATTATCTGTTACTTTTGCATTATTAATACTTCTTGCATCTGTATGTCCTTCGACCATAACATCGATGCTTGGTTCGGAGTTTATAACATCAGCTAATTTTTGTAGGATAGCATCAGCTTTATTGCTTACTCTGTAACTTGCTGTATTAAACAATAATTTATCAGAAATAGAAATCATCACTACAGTTTCATCAATACTAATTGCAATATCTTCATCTTCATTTAGGCTCGACGTATCAAGTGTTTTAGTTAAATTATATGAAACAGCAAGATTCATGGAGTCTTTTAATGTATTTGCTTGTCCTAAAAGTTCTGGATCTACTTGCTTTAAAGTTTCACGCATTTTACTTTTAGTATCATTAGAAATTACTGCAACATTGGCAATGGTTTCAAGTTTTGCATCATTCTCAATGCTTAATTCTGTATTTAAGTCTGATAAAGAATTAATTTTTTTGTTGTATTGATCCACACGAACCTGAATAGCACTAAACTTAGCTTCTAGGTCTTCTTTTTCGACTCTAGTTTTAGTCAGTTCACTTTTAATTTGTCCGTTTTCGGTTTCTAAAGCAACGTATTTTTTTTTAGATACACAAGAGGTTAAAATCAATCCGCTTAATAATAGAATTGAGAGTTTTTTCATAATGTTAGTTTTATGGATTAAATTGTTTAAGAGTATTTACGGTTATAATCTGCAATTGGATTTTCCAAACACCTTTTTTATCAAAAAAATAAAAAATGAGTTAAAAAGATGTTGATTTTTTTGTATCTTAAATGTCCCATTTGTCTCAAAACCCACCATGTGTAATTTGTAGTTATAAACTAACAAAAATCATGTTTTTCATTAATAAATGTGATTAATTTTATTGGATAATTAAATTAAAGCATATGAAAGTATTTGACGATAAGCACATCAAAAATGTAGTTTTTGTTGGTGCACACAATAGTGGCAAGACAACCCTTTCTGAGACCATGCTTTTCGAAGCTGGTCTTATTAATAGAAGAGGTACCGTTGAGGATAAAAATACCGTATCAGATTACCATGACATAGAGCACCAACGCGGTGCTTCTGTTTTTGCTACACCTTTGCATACTGAATGGCGGAATTACAAAATTAACATAATAGACACTCCTGGGCTAGACGATTTTATTGGTGAAATTATTTCATCTATTCGTGTGGCTGATACTGTTGTTACTGTTATTAATGGAAGACAAGGTGTTGAAATTGGCACCGAAATTATTTGGAGCTATATAGATAAATACCATAGACCAACATTATTTGTGGTAAATCAAATTGATCATGCTGATACTAACTTTGAAGACAACTTTAAAAGTATTAAGAGTTTAGTTGGCAATAACGCTGTTATGATACAATACCCAATTAAAATTGATGGTGCACAATGTATTATAGATGTTTTAAAGATGCGTTGCTATAAGTTTAAGCCAGAGGGAGGGAAGCCAGAAAAAGTAGATATTCCAGCAGACCAATTGGACAAAGCCAATAAACTTCATAATGAGTTAGTTGAAAAAGCTGCTGAAAATGATGAGAACTTATTAGAACTCTATTTTGACAAAGGCACGCTTAACGAAGATGAGCTGCGATTAGGACTTAAAGCTGGAATGTTAAACCACGAAGTATTTCCTGTTTTTTGTGTGTCGGCACTTAATGATATGGGAACAGGTCGATTAATGGGCTTTATAGATAATGTTGCACCTGCTGCTGCCGATTTGAAGCCTGCTCAAAGCAACGAAGGAAAAACTATAGAAGCAAAAGCAGATGCTGATACAGTTTTATTTGTTTTTAAAACATTATACCAACAAAATCTAGGGCAAATAAGCTTTTTTAAAGTAAAGTCTGGAGAAGTAAAACTAAATGATAAATTCACTAATTCACATACAGGTGAAACCGAAACCATTAACCAACTGTTTATAATGGATGGCAAGAATAGGGAGTCGGTTTCTAAACTTTCAGTAGGTGATATTGGTGCCACTTTAAAGCTAAAACATACAGGAACCAATGATACTTTATATAGCGGTAACACACCAATTAGCATGAAGTATATACAGTATCCAGAGCCTCGTATCACTAAGGCAGTTGAAGCAGTAAATAACAATGACGATGAAAAGTTAAGTGAAGCTCTAAAACGTATTCATAGTCAGGATCCAACCGTGGTGATTTCTTATTCAAAAGAATCTAAAGAACAATTATTGGGCTGTCAAGGCGAACTACATTTATCAGCTATTAAATGGACATTAGAAAACATGTATGGTGTTGAGGCGACATTCAAAAAACCCAAAATTCAATATAGAGAAACCATACAACGCTCATCAACAGCAAACTACAGACATAAAAAGCAATCGGGAGGCTCAGGACAATTTGCACAAGTACACATGAAGATTGAGCCTTGGCACGAAAATATGCCTGAGCCAGAAGGATTTAACATAAGAGGAAAGGAAGAAGTAAACTTGCCTTGGGGAGGAAAATTAGTGTTTTATAACTGCATTGTTGGAGGCGTCATAGATCAACGCTATTTACCATCGGTTATGAAAGGCATATTGGAAGTTATGGAATCTGGCCCATTAACAGGATCGTTTATACGTGATGTCCGCGTTATGGTTTACGATGGAAAAATGCATTCGGTAGACTCAAACGATATTTCATTTAAGATAGCAGGAGCACACGCTTTTAAAGAAGCCTTTCTAAACGCTAACCCAAAACTTTTAGAGCCAACAAACAAACTGACCGTAAAAGTACCAGAAGAAATGACAGGAAGCGTCATGACCGATTTACAATCAAGGCGATCAATAATACAAGGTTTTGAGAATTTAGATAATTACCAAATTTTAAAATGTCAAATACCAGCCGCCGAATTGTTTGGGTATTCAACCGATTTACGTTCGTTAACACAAGGTAGGGCAACATTTAGTTCTACGTTTTCGTCGTATAAGCCAGTACCAACAAATGTTCAAAAAGAATTAGTAAAAGAAGAAGTTTAACACATAATAACAAAACACATGCAAGCAAAAGTATCATATTTAAGCGATCTCAAGTTCAATTTAGAAACTTGGAAAAGAGAATTGCGTTTTCATTTTAACGAAATGGACACGTTTGAAGAAAAGTTAGAAGAAATTGCAAGTAGAGAATTTGGTAAACAAGCAACAGTTCCTTTAGAAAATTTTCAAAATAAGATAATGATTGAAAAAAATGCCATTTCAAAATTAATGCACAGAATTAGAAATAAAATGGCAAATATCAATAATGCAAATTTTAATGAAAGCATTGATGGTCGTTTGCAAAATGAGCAACATACTTTGAAAGACGATATGCGTACTTATATTAAAATGCATTACGATTTAAAAGAAGATATGATGAATTATTTTCGTGAATGGCTTTAAAATTCATATATCAACGACTCAAAAGAGGCCATTTTAAATTTAAGATGGTCTTTTTAATATTTGGGTTAAAAGGGTTTCGTTAATTCTTATTTGACATAATATAAATTATAGTACAAATGTTCATTATGTTGTTTAACCCATTGTTTCCATTTGATAGCTATAATTCTATACTATGTAAAATATCCCAGAAGCATTCATTTTCATTAGAATAATTAGAACTTGGGTCATTAAACTAATAAGTGGTTTGCTTCGCAGGGTTTTTTAAAACATTATGTATCTATAATTAGCCGTTATGTAAAATAGCCGCTACCAAGCGCTCGATTGTTTTATAAAATCAAATTGCTCTAGCAATTTATTTTACACACAATTATCCAACGCTTTCCAACGCCAAAAAAAAGCTAGCTTTTAGATGTTAATTGAAATTTTAGCGTATTTGAATAATTGTACATCATATTTTTTTCTACGCGATTCTCGTAAGCTTGCCATAAGAGCTTAAATTTTAAGAAAAATAAAATTCCAAGCACTTATTCTATTCTCGTTACCGTTTAATCTTTTTTAATTACAACTTCTAATATTATGTAAAATAGAAATTAAAGATTTGAACTTCTTAAGTTTCCATTCTTATCTTTTTTTCTTGATAAAAAAAGAAACAAAAAAATCAAGACTGCATAAACTTTTGGAAACAATAACGTTTCGTTACACTATATTTTAGGAAACATTGTAACTGATTAAGACTGCCATGAAATTCATTGCAAAATTGAAACTCTTAAGATTATGTATTGCTAAACCCCTAAAATATAGACGTTCCACTCTCCTATTGTTTTAACCAAAATTTTATGAGGTCATTTAAAATCCAACTTCATTTAAACTTTAATTCCAAACTTTTTAACCTTATCTAAAGCATCATTTACAATTTGTAATCTTCTTAAATCTATGTTTTCTTGTTTTTTAATTCTAGTTATAACTGTTTTTATTATACTTATTTCTTTGAAGCTTAATTTTCCAGTTTGTTCTCCTAAAGCAATTACTTTTTTCCAAGTATCGTTTTCAACAAGTTTTAACCTGTTATAAATTGAAATTGGGTCAATTAAATCTCTTTCTTCAAGTTTACTCAACTTAACAATTGAATCAAAATCTATGCTTTCATTTTTTAACAAATCTATTATTTCACTTCCTTTAGAAATTTCAAGTTCAGTTAAACTGCCATTTCTTTTTAGTTTACCTCGAATATTTGATACATAATTTTGTTGTACAATAGAAAGTGTATCTGCATTAAAGTTATAAAAACATAAACCATCCCAAAAACGCAAACCCATTGATGTGATTTTCTCTAAGGCATTATATTTTTTTGTTTCTGCAATTTGGTCAATATCTGTTTCATACCTTAATTTAAAGTCCTTATCAGAAATCAAATATTTTTTTATAACATCTAAGTTTACAGGATGTTTAGTTAGACTCTTTAATTTATCCCAATTTTTTTCACTTTTCGCAGCTTCACTAATTAATAATACATTCAAATTGGTAAAAAACTCATAAACAAATATTAGAAGTTTTTTTAGCTCTATTTGAAATTCTTCGCTTATATGCTGTTCATTCCAAATTTTACCTAAATCTAGTTTATTATTTGTTATGAAATGCAAGTATGATAATGCATAAGCAACCGTATGTGATTTAATATTTGTATCTCCTATTGGATCTTGGTTTTTTCTTCCAAAAAGTTTATCTGTAGCTTTAAAAAGTATAGCATTTGCAATAATATCTTCCCAATATATTTTATTTGGTTTTTTCTTTTTAAATTCTTTTTCTACATCACGCAAAAAAGCATTATAATTTTTTTGAGCACCTTTTGAAACATGATAAGGTTGTAGTTTCCAAAGATTCATATATTTTGAAACTTCCGATTTGATAATTAATTGATGTCTTGGGTATTTAAGTTTGAAAGCGTTCTGTTTGCTTTTAGTAGGTTCTTTGTTTAAGGCTTCTCTATACTGACCTTTAACTCTCTCAAAAAACCAAATAGATTGTTTATTCTTATCATCGACATCTATAGCAAAAGTAGTTCTAGATAATTCTTCCAGTCGAATTAAAAAAGGATTATTCGATGTTAAATCCAGTTCAGAAACCTTATTTTGACTATTTGCGTACCTTGAAATAAATGGAACAGTTTCATTTTTCTTTTCCTCATTTTTAATAACTGTCAATTTCATTTGAACAAAAACATCAGAAATATCTGCTTCCTTATATTTTTTAGCAGTATGAAATAATGACGCAGTTGTTTGCCCTCCATTTACTATTTGAAAATCTTTAACTGAAACCAAAACTAATTGATTTTTATCGTTTAATTTGGTCTTCACTTCTTGCGAAGTTGCTGCAAGACCATTGTTATATGGTAAAAACATATGAGGTTCAAACCTAATTGTATCACGAATTCCTCTGTTAACTTTACCTGTCTGTTGCAAAAATGCTCTAACATTACTTTCCAATAATCTAGTTCCATAATTTCTGTACATCGTTGCTAATACTGTACCTGGAACTATTGCGAGATAACATTCGTATAATTCGTTTTTAGAAGGCATTTCTAAACAAGGAATTACTTCACCCATTATTTCTTCAAAATCTATTTCAATCGGTTCCCGATTTCCAGTTGATTGTGAAAGTCTATGTAAACGCTCAACATCCCAGATTTTAAAATTTATTAATACATCTTCTAAATTTTTTAATTTAAAATTTGACGGAGGATCATGAGGAATATCTCCATTTGATAAAATAAAAATATTGACACGTATTATTTTCTTAAATTCCTTTTTTAAAACGGTTGCTAATCCATAAGCTTCTGTCGAAGGTTCTATTTCATCGAGATAGCCTTTTAAAGCTGCATTGATAAAACCAGTAGACCATTTTATAAACTTATCAAAATCACCTTTTGTAACTCTGTAAAGTTGGTTTGTATCTTTATAGGAAGAAATGAAAATATCTATGTTTTCATAGCCTTCTTCCAGAGCATATCCATTTATTTTGAATTGAATATTTTCGTTTTTATTTTCTTTGATATAATGACATAGCCTTACTCCTTCAGTTTCACCAGCTTCAGTTAATGTTTCCATAACATATTCTGTGAATTTATTCTCTTTGGAATCACCATTTTCATCAGAATACACTAAAGATTGTACTTCATTATATAAATTCTGGATAAATAAAGCCAATTCAAAATCTGAATTGTTAATTTTATTATTCGTCATCTAATATTTCATTTATAATTTCAGTAAATGTGGTTTCAAAATTTATACAATATCCTAAATCAATACCATATGATATTTTTGAAATTGATTCATTTACCATTAATGCAGTTATTTTTGGAAACTCAGAAGTTACATTATAATATTTTTCATCCCTTATACGATAGCCTATTTCATTATAATCATCTTCTAATTCAGGAAAAACACCGAGATTAATCAATTTAACATTAAAAACATTTAACAAATCTATATCACTATTTAATAACAAGCGAATATCGTTTATGAGACTTAGCAAAGTAGTTCCGTCTGGAAATTCATATAATTTATAAAAGGCTATAAAAAGTTTGTCTAATCCTGAAGTATCTAATTGATATTCATTTGAAATTTTAATTGTTTGTGAATTTGAAATTGAAGTTTTTACTTCAATAGCTTTTGCATTAGTGTAGAAATCCTGGTTGGTACCATTTGGAGCTTTCCAAGCATTTATAATTTGTTTATAATTATTTTCTATTAATACTTTATTTAAAAAATATAATTCACCAAAAAGCCCTCTTTGCTGTTGAGGCGTTAAAAGGTTTGTGGAAAATTTCCCAAATAATTTTTTCCAATAATTAATTCGCTTTGATATAATATTTAGTGCAATTTCAGAATTATTAATATCCAATAATGAGTTTATAATATCTTCAATAAATACAATAAAAATATCCGTTAATTCTTCATCTAAGAGGATTATGGCTAACTCTTTTTTATTATTTGAACTAGGTATAATTTGTACTTCTACACCTATAAAACGTTTCAAATAATTCTGATGAATATTAATATTCGAATCTAACTCAAGGAGGAATAATTTCGCATTTGAAAAAGTAATTGTACCTATAAAACATGTTAATCCAGAAACCTGCATAACACGCTCCCGAATAACTTTGTTTTTAGAGGCATTTAATTGACTATCCCAAATTTCTTTTATACTATTCATCTATATCATCATCTTCTTGAGAATATTCAAAATCAGGGTTTATTGGTCTAGCAGCAAATTCTACTTTTCTCTCATTAGGGAATTCTGGTATTATTACTCCAAAACCAACCAACGGAATATTCTCATCTAAATCTGGAGAAATTCTAGGGTCAAATGGAACTATAACCAGTAAAGGTGTTTGTGAGTTCTTTCTCTTTTCTTTTATTTCATTTTCAGATGGAGCAGCTTCATCAAAATTTAAATCAACCATTCTTGCTCTTTTATCAAGAATAGCATTTTTACCATTTTTAACTGACAATTCATTCTTTCCATCGTCAAAATTTCTTGCTGGTAAACCACCATTTATAATTTTATCTTTCAGAATAAAATCATGCTTTAACGTATCTAAACCATTAATAATTTCCGCTTTAGCTGTTACTTTATTTCTTGAATTTAATATTACTGCTAGATTCCAATTGTCTAAATTTCCTTGATTACTTTGAGCAGTTATATAATTGCAAAGAGTATCCAAATCATGATAGTCCTGTTGATATGATTCTAAAAACGTTACAATTTTTGATGCTGAAATATTATTCCAAAGTAATTCATTTGCTTCTTGTCTATTAGGTTCAGATAATGTGTTTAATAGAAATGCAAAGTTGTCATAATTGCTTTTTACAATTTTAGAATCTTTATTGAAAATAAAAGTTTGTTTTGTCTGACCTGAAAAACCAACATTAATTACCTCATGGTCTCGCATTTTTGCAGCACTAGTTATTTGTAATCTATTAATAGCGACCATTTCTGGATGTGTTCTCACTTTTAATTGATAATGAGATGGTGTTTTGTTCTGCGATGCCATATTATTAAAATCCACTTTCATTTCTTCAGTAGCTAGAGTAATATGCCTATACCAATTTATCAATTGCTCTGTTGTATATAAACGACATAAATCTGCATAACCAGGACGATACCCAAACCATTTACCCATTTGCATTAATGAATCATAAAGACGTGTAGCTCTTAAATAATAACTTACAGACAATCCTTCAAGTGTTATTCCTCTTGCAAGTTTATTGCCACCAACAGCAATAACTGACATTCCATTATCATAAGCGTTATAGTTTATTTCTTCTATTTTATGATATTCTAAATTTCTTGTATTCTTAGTTCCATGTACAGCTCTAACCTCAATTTTTGTAACAGCATCAATTAATGCAGATTTTACCTCTTCCCAAGAATGTTGCTTAATCTTATGATCGTTATAAGATATATTAGTTAAGACATTATCTGTAGTCGGAATAAAATCATCTTCAAAAAGTTCTTTTAATTCATTTAATAAAGTTCCTTGGCCAGATCTTATTTGTAAAGTATAATCTCTCATTATTTCATTAACCAACCAAGCTATTCTATCAATCCATGCAACATATAACGCAACATGAACCAACATTGAATTGTGCTTCTTTTCCTGACCACGTAACCTTCTAATCGCACAAGTAAGAATAAAAGATTTTATTGCTTTTTTAAGGCTATTAGGTACATCATCAGGTAAATCCTCTTTGTTTAATCTATTTATTCTTCGAGGGAAATGAGGTTCTTGGTCTTCAGTTTGTCTAATTGTATCAAATCCTTGAACTTCTTCTGAGGTTTCTTCATTATCATATCCGAAAACTTGTATTGCTCCTATATAATTTGAAGGTGGCGGAATATTAACTATGAAATCTCTAGGAAATAAATCTTCACCTACTTTAAGCTGAATATCTTTTACAACAGTTTCAAGATTTTCACTCCATGAAGCAGGTATAAAAATGTTTGCATAAGGTGTAGCAGTATATCCTATAAATGTATTCTGGTTAAATAAGTTTAATAATGTTCTAATTAATCTATTTATTGTTCTTACATCAAGTTCAGTTCCAGAATTAACTGAAGCATTATCTGCTTCATCATCAATTAATAATAATGGTATATCAAATATTTTTCTATCACCATTTTCACTTTCTTTTGAAAATTGATACAACCATAGAATCAAGTTTTCTAAAATACTTTTATTCTTTTTAATTACTAAAACCGTTGGACTATTTCCACCAATTGGTACATTAATACTTGTTGCAATTTTTCGATTAAAATCTCCCTTATTATCAGATGATGTAAACGAATATATTTCGGTTTCTGCTTTTATTTTACCAACTCCAATTTTATGTTTTTGTTTTCTTAGAATAAAATCTGAACTATTTCTTCCAATATACCCTTCATCAATACGGAGTTGTGTTTGTGCTCTTAAACTATTGTGTATTCCAGCAATAACAATAATTAGTTTATATCCTGCATCTGTAGCTTTATTTATTAAACCTGTATAATTAGCTGTTTTTCCAGACTGTACATTACCAACAACCATACCTCTTCTATCCCAACGACCTTTTGTTTTTGGGTTAACACATTTATCTAATATTTTATCTGTAATATCATCTAGCGTATCAATTGGAAAAGAAGAATCTTTTTGATTCATATAGATTTTATATCTATTCCATAGTTCAGGATTAATTTTTGATTTCTCGTTATATAGCCAAGGTTTTACATCTTCAGCAACCAACAAAGTTGCTTCTTTAGAATAAACTTCAAAATCAGCTTCAAGTTCACTTATCAATTCCTCTCTGTTTAAACCAATAAAATCAGGCATTAGAATGATATTATCAATTGCTTGATTTATTATATCATTTGTTATTTCTTTTCTATCATAATTTCCGAGAAGAATATGTGCTATATTTTTTGCGCTTTGAATTTGATTCATAATTATTTGAAGTATTCTAAAAGTTGTGGGTATTCATTAAAAGGTTGAATATTAAAAATTTGTTTTATCGCAATATCATTACTAGTTCCTGCTTTTTTTAATGATTCAAACATCATTTGTGCTAACTTTATAGTCCCTGATTCTAATTCTTTAGATTCGTTTCTTAATTCTACACTTTCAGGATTTTCACTATAATTCTGTATTATAGATTCAACTGGTGTAGTTTCTCCAATAAGCTTAAAAATTGATTTTAAACTTTTATTTGTTATTGATTCAGATTTTAACTCTTTAGCTAAAATTGGATGTTCTTCATTTATATAATAATTAATTGCACCATCACGTTGTTTTTTAGCTTTCCAAATAGGTTGAAAATCGAAACTTGTAATTGAATCATCTAACATTATTTGATTACCTCTGAAGCGATATATGTTAGACGCTGTTTGTCTAGTCATTTTCCCCAAACGAACTAAATCCTTTCTAATTAAAATTGAAGGTGTTGCAGTTGCTTTTTTAATATCAATTTTCCATTCATGGTCAAGTTTATTTGGAATATCAATTAATATTCTTGCATTTTTATAATGTTCATTTTTTGTGAAAATACCGAGCCAATCACCATAAAGTAAAAGACGTTCATTTCTATAAATGTAAAAACCTTGTAATTTATACCAATCTTCCGTTTTGGCTTTCTTCCTATCCTCTTCATTAATTTTAGAAATATGAGGCAATACATAACATTTAATACGAACATTGTCATTTTCTAAAAGTTCATCACTTACTAATTGACTACCTTCTTCTTCTTTCATAAATGGATCCCAAGGTTTTATAGCAATTCCATTTATCCAAAGTTTAATCTTCCTTTTTTCTAAATATCTATGAAAAACTAAACTTAGATGCTCTTCTACTAAAGCAAATTCTTCTAAAAACACTCTTCTAGCTGCTTCATTTTCAATATGAGAATTACCAACAAGTCTATCTAGTTTTTCCCAAATAACAATAGTTCCACTTTTTTCTTTTGATAAATCTTCAACTAAACTTTGATTAGATATGTAATCAAGCAATGACCATTTCCCAGTTTTATTTACAAAATCTAAATCCCAACATCTTTTTAAAGTTTTATATTCACTTTTTTTAGTTACAACAGTTAAAACTTTACATTGTGAAAAGGATGAAGTTTTCAATCCAAGACCAAACCTTCCTAAGTCAGATTCTTCTCTTTCATCATTTGGGTCTTTACTTCCTGGTGTCATCGCCTTGACCAAAGAATCTTTGTCCATTCCTTCTCCATCATCTTTGATTGTAACTATTGAATTTTTTCCTAACCATTCATAATCAATCCATACATTTTCAGCTTTAGCAGATATGCTATTGTCAATAATATCAGCAATTGCTGTTTGTAAATTATAGCCAAATGCTCTGAAAGTATTAATCATTGCACTAGCTTCTGGAGGTGTTTCTTCAGAAATGTAGTCGGAATATTTTGTCATATTTTATTCATTATCGCATTCGCAATCTTTTCTGCCATTAATGGAGGAACTGCGTTGCCAATTTGTCGAAAAGCAGCACTTCTTCCACCTTCAAAAAAGAAATCGTCAGGAAATGATTGTATTCTTGCAGCTTCTCTAACAGATAATGAACGAACTTGTTTTGTATCAGGATAAATGTAATGATGTCCATCTTTAGCGATATGAGCAACCATAGTATGTGAAAATCCATTTGGGTCAACAACTTTATATCTATCTACAAAAGATTTTTCATTTTTATGTGTTTTTAGTATCTCTGGTAAATCAGGATATTTTAATCGTTCTTCCTTTTGCCATTTTTTAATAGCAATTTTATAGATTTCCAAATCTCTATCGTTATGAGGTCTAGCAATGTGTTGAGAAACAAAATCTACACCATTTCGCAGTTCAAACTGAGTTAGATATTCAGTTGTTCCTGCTTTATATTTAGTTATATTTTTTTGCTCTCCAGGTTTAAGCTTTTTTAAATCTGTTAGAATATCTCTAACTTTAAAATTGTGTACAATTTTATCAAAATCTGGATATTCAAAATCTACATCTTTTCTCCAACCTATTAAAATCACTCTTCTTCTTTTTTGAAGTACTCCAAAATCTTCAGAGTGTTGAATTTTATAATCTAAATTATAACCTATTGAACGAAAATATTTTTGCATGTTTTTAAAATACATGCCTTTTTCTGCTGAAATAAGACCTAATACGTTTTCAAAAACAAATGCTTTTGGTCTATAGTTTTTTAAAAATTTAGCATATTCTTTGTAAAGAAAATTTCTTGGGTCATCTTTCATTCCTTTTTCATCTCTTGCTCTTCCAACCAATGAATATGCTTGACATGGTGGTCCACCTATAACCAAATCAATTTCTTTATTTCCAGCTAATTCATCTATCTTGTCAAAAATAACTTTATTGTTTTTATCACCAATTCCAATATTTAAAACTGATTCTGATAAAAATTTATCACCAAATTTTGAAATGAAATTTTCACGAGTTATTTTGTCATTTAAATAATCATTGTAATGGTCTAAATTATTTTCATGTTTTAGCTTGTGATAAACTAATCTTGTTTCTAATGTATTACATGCATGAGAGTCTAACTCAACATGAGCAATAGGGTTAAAACCTGCTTTAATAAAGCCTTCAGAAAGTCCACCAGCACCAGAAAATAAGTCAATAAAATTCATAATGTGAATATACTAATAATATAAATTTGCGCAATATTTTCTTGTAAAATTATTAACACATTTATCCACTCCACACACATTCCACTACGTTCCTATCGTCGCTTCGTAAAATGAGTGTTCCATTAGCATCGTAGAGAAAAATTTGTCAAGAAAAAAATAAGAAAACGAGTAGTAATAACTTTCGCTTTTAACCAAAGCTCAAGTTACATAACGCAGAACATTATAGTACAAATGTTCATTATGTTGTTTAACCCATTGTTTCCATTTGATAGCTATAATTCTATACTATGTAAAATATCCCAGAAGCATTCATTTTCAT
>Ga0316205_10003740_pt1 | contig 14033 bp, 12 predicted proteins | sample 3monthpyrite_MG_FD_204941 | JGI IMG/M metagenome (GOLD analysis project Ga0316205, IMG submission 204941) | Microbial mat bacterial communities from mineral coupon in-situ incubated in ocean water Damariscotta River, Maine, United States -... | ecosystem: Environmental > Aquatic > Marine >... | reverse complement strand
CAGCGTGAAGTTTCAGTCATTGAAATTGTACAGGAAATTGAAATATTATTCCGGCAAAGAATAGAGGCTGAAGGTCTTGGTTTTTCCGTTAAATATAATTTTCCTTTACCGAAAAATATATTTTCTGACTCATTAAGAATGAAGCAAATATTAATCAATCTTGTGAGTAATGCAATTAAGTTTACTAAAGAAGGCAGTATAGATCTTAGTGTTAGTTTTAATATTGAAAAAGATTTACTGATATTTTCTGTAAAGGACACAGGGATTGGTTTAACTGAATCACAAAAGAAAGATATTTTTCAAAACTTTACTCAGGCAGATGTATCAACTACCAGAGAATATGGTGGAACAGGACTGGGGCTTTCTATCAGTTTAAAACTGGCAGAGATGCTGGATGGAGATATATGGGTGGATTCGACGCCAGGAAAAGGGTCTGAGTTTTTCTTCTCAGCATTTGTCGGAGAAGAAATAAGAGTGACGTTAATTGATACGTTGCCAGATGTTTTGCCTGAAGTAAGCATGGTAAAGAAGCCAGCGATAAATGTAAAAGGAAATATATTGCTGGCTGATGACGTGACTGATAATCAGTTATTAATCAGTGCATTACTTGAGGATATGGGTGCACAAGTTGATATTGCTGAAAACGGGCAGGTAGCTCTGGAGAAAATATCTGAGAATACATATGATCTGGTATTGCTTGATTTACAAATGCCAGTGATGGGCGGTATGGAAGCACTTGAAAACATAAGAGCCAGAAATTATAAAATTCCTGTTGTATTTTTAACAGCGAATGTTATTCAGAATGAAGAAAGAGAATCTCGTAATGCTGACTGTCAGGGTTTTTTGAGTAAGCCAATTGATGAACATAAATTGCGTGAAATTGTATCAACCTATCTGGAAACTATTGACAGCACTAAAAATGTCGCGGTTAATACATCGCATCAGTCTGAGACTGATGATGAAGTTATTGTGTCAACCCTATTGCAAAGAGAAGATAAGGTGGATTCAAAGTATCTTGAAATTGTTAGTATGTTTTCAATACAACTTCCAGATCGCATAAATGCACTTGTAAGTGCATTAGAGCTGAATGATTATGATTTGTTAAAGACATTAATACATGATCTGAAAGGGCTTGGTGGCAATATGGGATATGGTGTTATTTCTGATTTATCAGCTGAAATTGAGGAAATTATCTTTCAAAATCCTGATAAAAAAAGAATAGATGTATTAATTCAAGATCTGTACAAAGCAGAAAGAAAAATAGCTGCAGGATTAAAACAATAAACGAAGATAGCTGTCTGATGTCTTATAAAGTCAGCCAAATCGACAGTAAATTGACCAGTTTTTATTAGACGAAACACTTTTTAGGTCTTTAAGGATATATTAAGCTTATCAGTGTTAAATAGGGCGCTATATACTGAATTGAATAATGCTTTTCAGAGGTAATAGGATTATGAGGGTAATTTTGTTGTGAGTAGTGAAAATAAAAAACTTATCTCAACCCATATTCACACAGCATGGAATATGGGCGATTTTGATAAACTAAAACACTCTTTTGCCAGACAGTTTTTTTATAAAACAACATTCACTGATGAAATTCTGAATGCAGAACAATATCTGGGGCTGATTGCAGCCTTACGGGATGCTATGCCCGACCTGTTAGTGGAAATTGAGCTGATTATGTCTGAGCAGAGCCGTGTAATGACACAGGTCAGCTTTATTGGTCAGGTTAAGAAACCTATTTACGGTATACCTGTCAGTGAAAAGATTATTACTTTCCCGGCAATGTCTGTCTGGGAAATTGACAGTCAGCGAATTAAAAGTGTAGAAACTTTAATGGATATGACCAGTATATCCAGACAGATTGGTCAGATGATTTCACCTCAGATCCCATTAGGTATTCGTTCAAATTCCATGCTTAATGTTAAAGAATCATAATTTTTAATATTGGGTCAGTGTACTGACAGGCTTTAATCTATTGGCTGATTTTATTGTGATGCTTTTATAGCTTTCTGTTTTGGCAGGTAATCACTTTATCAATATACTCCTGAACATCTTCTTTTCTACCTGCTCGATGGCCTGTCATCCGGTTAAAGTTATTGGCAATTATATAATGATAACAATGCTCAGCTGAGAATCCGTCATGCTGTCATTTTTCGAATAAAACTATTCTGTATTCAAACATCTAAACACCTCCAGGCCATGCTATATATAATAACTATTTATGACATGTTCATGAATAATGACAGTCAAATGTTGAGATAAAATATACAATAACAAACATGTGTATCAGGTGATATTAATTATATCCTGAGCTATATTAGTGAAATATTGATAAGCATGATTTTTAAGGATTGAATAATGAAAAAGAGTATCTCTACATTTGTCTTATTTTTAACGGTATTTATTCACGGTTCTGCATTGGCAGAAGAAAAACCTGATGACAAAAAAATAACAGGCCTCTGGAAGGCAACTGCAGAACTCGGTTATGTTTCAACCAGTGGTAATACTAATACCGAGACGTTAAATACCAAAGCGAGCGCTACCACTGACCGTGAGAAATGGCACCATAAAATTGAATTCACAGCATTGAAGTCGTCTGATGGTAATACCACTACGGCTGATAAATATACATTAATGGGCCAGAGTGATTATAAATTAAAAAAGCCAAGCTTTTTATTTGTTCTGGCAAGTTATGAGGATGATGCATTCAGTGGATACGATTATCAGGCAACTGAATCTGTCGGTTATGGGCGACGAGTAGTTGAAGAAAGTAATCTGTCGCTTGATCTGGAAATCGGTCCTGGTGTGCGGCAGTCTAAATTATCGACTGGTGAGTCTGAAAACGAGACTATTGTTCGTGCTGCCGCAAAACTGGACTGGGCAATCAGTAAAACCAGTAATTTTAATGAGGTTTTAACAATTGAAGCCGGTGAAGACACAACGATTACTAAATCAGTAACGAGTTTATCAAGCAAGATAAATGGCAGTCTATCCATGAAAATAACATACACCTATAAAAATACTTCAGATGTCCCCGTGGGTGACGATACAGATACGGAAACAGCCATCACGCTGGTTTATAATTTCAACTGATCGCATTTGAAATAATTGTTATCTCATGGATTGCCGCTTCGACTTATTGGTATGAGTCTGTTGGTGTTTTTAGCCGGATAAACTTATTACAACTTATATCGTAATCGGCTAAAGCATTCGGGCATTTTTATTTCTTTTTCTTATTGCGAATAATTTTAGTCTGGCTGGCCTTGTTGGTACGGGCTGGTCGTGAATGTTTTTCAATGTTTTTAAAGATGGCGTCGCGGTCACCCACTTCATAACCGGGCATTTTAATCCGTTTAATTCGGCCACCGATCAGGCGTTCGATATTCGCCAGTGAGCGTTCTTCTTCGCGGCTGACCAGTGAGATGGCCTTGCCTTTTGTACCGGCGCGGCCAGTACGGCCGACCCGGTGCACATAATCTTCGGCGAGGTAAGGCAGGTTAAAATTAACGACGTATTCGAGACCCTGTATATCCAGTCCGCGTGCGGCAACTTCAGTTGCAATCAGAACCTGCACTTTAGCATCTTTAAAATCAGCGAGCGCACGGCGACGTGATCCCTGTGACTTATCGCTGTGACAAAGTGCTGTTTTAATTTGTGCTGCTTTCAGGTTAAGCATCAAGGTATCAGCCTGTGCTTTTGTGCTGGTAAAGACCAGTACTTTAAACCAGTTTTGTTCCTCAATCAGGTCAACAAACAATTCTGCTTTGCGGCGTTCTTCTACCGGATAAACAACGTGTTCAACCGTTTCAGCAATTGTATTTTGTTTGGAGACGCTGATGGTTTCATATTTTTTCAGCAGTTTGTTGGCCAGCTCTTTAACGGACTGAGACATGGTGGCAGAAAACAGCAGTGTTTGTTTTTTATCGCTGGTTTTTTTCAGCAGTGATTGTACATCGGCAATAAAACCCATATCCAGCATACGATCAGCTTCATCCAGTACCACAAACTCTACACTGGCGAGATTTATATTGCACTGAACGATATGCTCAAGCAGGCGTCCGGGAGTGGAGACAAGGATATCAACACCGGCTTTCAGCTTTTTTTCCTGAGCGCTCATTTTTACACCGCCAAAGAATGCTGTAATGCTAAGCGGTAAAAACTGAGCGTATTCACTTATGGTCTGAGCCAGCTGTTCAGCCAGTTCTCGCGTTGGCGTCAGAATTAATGCACGGGGACTGTCAGGAGAGGTGGTAACAGGTCGGTCGGTCATTTGCTGTAATACAGGAATGGCAAAGGCGGCTGTTTTTCCGGTACCTGTTTGTGCGTTTGCCAGCAGGTCTTTGCCGCGGCGAGCAGGAATAATTGCCTGCTGTTGAATGGGTGTCATATCGCTATAGCCGCATGCATTCAGCGCTTGCTGAATCTCAGGGGCCAGATCTAAAGACGAAAATAGCATAGTAATTCCTTGGTGGATCTTGCGACAGTGGTAATTTGAGCGCGAATTATAGAGGATTTTTAACGTATTAGTGTGATTGATTATAGTCGCAGACGAAAAAATATGACTATATTACTCATTTGCTTTTGCAGGGTGAGTATATAGTGCTGTTGGCTTTATGGCTGTGTTGATCTTGGCGGTATTGATGAATACACTTTAATTTAGTTGATTATATCTGCAGGATAATAAGATTCATGACTGATACTAAAGCATTGCGGCTGACAATTGATGCCTCAAATTTGAAAAGTTTTTGTAATAAATTGCTGACAAGGTCACAAGATATTGCAAAAACACACGAGGCTTTATTGACGCTGGAGTCTTTTATTTCTGTTTTTGGTAAGCCAGCTGAAGATACCGAAGTCTACGCTTTAATTGAATCGACTATAAAATCCATTACTGAGATGAGTCAACAGCAACTACTTGAAAAAAATACCGATGACTTACGTACAGCTCTGCGACAATGCAATATTATTGCTCTGGCATCTGTGCATCTCGACTTATCGCGGAATGGTTTTTATCAGATATTGCCGGATGTGATTGCGGGACTGAGTGATGATGATATCCGTTTACTGATGGCCTGGTCTGATAACTGGATGAAAGAAGCCAGACAGCTGCTGGAGGATTGCAGTGGATTTCCTGAAGTGATGGACTTTGCAAAAGCAGAAATAAGCTCGGAGCAATTTCATGCCATGGATGATCTGGACCGGGTATTAAATGCCCGGTAATACTCATAGTGTTTTTTAGTGGCTGCTATAGATCGGGTTCATCAGCTTCGCGTAAACGCTGTCGGCGAGCCTCTTCTTCAATTAACGCGGCCTTAATTTCTTCCATGACGAGATCAACATCAGTGGTTTCAGTACTTTCCTCGAAAGCACCTGTCAGGTTAATCTCGGGATGTAAGTCACCTTTTTCATAGAGCGCCCAAATTTCTTTGGCATATTTTGTCTGTAAAAGCTCCGGTGCAAACTGGCCGTAATAGTTAGTCATGTTGTTGACATCTCGGGTCAGCATTTTTTGCGCATTGTTATTAGCAGCGGCATCAACGGCCTGAGGCAAATCGATAATCACCGGACCATAAGCATCGACCAGAACGTTAAATTCTGATAAATCGCCGTGAATGATGCCGCTACAGAGCATTCGCACCACATCTTGTATGACCACGGCATGGTCTTCAATGGCCTGTTCTGCGGACATGGCCACATCATTGAGTCGTGGTGCTACCTGACCCTCGTCATCGGTGATCAGTTCCATCAGCAGTACACCATCAAAGCAGCCATAAGGCTCTGGAACACGAACGCCTGCTTTGTCCAGTGAATAAAGTGCGTCCACTTCAGCGTTCTGCCAGACTTCTTCTTGCTGATCACGGCCAAATTTTGAGCCTTTTTCCATGGCGCGGGCACGACGGCTGTTTCGAACTTTACGGCCTTCCTGGTATTCGACGGCCTTTTTAAAGCTGCGTTTATGGGCTTCTTTATATACTTTTGCACAACGTATTTCACTGCCACAACGGACCATATAAACACTGGCTTCTTTACCGCTCATCAGCTGTCGCAAGACTTCATCGACCAGGCCATCTTCGATTAAAGGTTGAATACGTTTAGGGGTTTTCATGCGGACGTTATACATGAGTTATACAGATGATGGAATAGTATGTGTTTAATAGCAAATGAGTGGCGGACTGAAATCATCAGCTAAAAGCCAGTGAAACTAAGGTTTTGTTTGTTAACAACTGAATGAATTAAAGAGGTATTATTGAGGCTTGTTTACATGAATATTGTGACAGGTAGCACCTAGTGGCCATAAAACCAACCATTTATAAATTCAGAATTTCGTTATCTGATATCAACAGAAACTACTACGACACCTTGAACCTGACGATTGCTCAGCATCCCTCAGAAACTGTCGAGCGAATGATGGTTCGAGTGCTGGCTTATTGTATAAATGCTCAGGAGAGTCTTGAGTTTACTAAAGGGCTTAGTGCGATCGAAGAACCGGATATCTGGGTAAAAACGCTGGATGATCAGATATCGCTGTGGATTGATGTTGGGGAGCCGGCATTCGAGCGGGTTAAAAAAGCGACCCGGCTAGCCAAAGAAGTAAAGTTGTATAGTTTTAACTCTAAATCAGATGTCTGGTGGGATCAGGGGCAGTCAAAGCTGCAGCAACTGGCGATATCGGTGTACCGGCTCAAATGGGAGGAAGTCCAGTCACTGGCAGCACTGGTGGCCAGGACAATGGACCTTTCGGTGACAATTACCGGAGATTCAGCCTATGTGGCCACAGAGCAGGGTGAATGTGAGCTGGGTTGGGTGAATTTACAGGTGACTTAAATAAGATAATTACCAGTTATTAATATACCTGATCTATATCAATATAATAGTCCGGCCCATGAACTACATTCTGGCTATGTTAATTTGTTAATGTTTAGGGTGTAGTGATGAAAATGTTAAGTTCAGAAAAAGCAGCAAAACGTACCAGACTGTTACGTTTAAATATTCTGGCCGGCTTTATTTCAGTCATTGTCTTTTCTGTATTCATGATTAGTGGTGAATATGCCACATTGGCAGAGCGTAAAGAGGCTGATCATTTTTACAATATGATGATTATTGTTAGTGTGCTTTACATGGTAGTGGTCTGGTTTAGTTGTGTATTCAGTAAACCATTCTGGAAACCTGATACCGAATAATCGTATTCTTATTACTGCTTAAGCTGGCAATCAATGCTGTTTCAAATTTGAAAGATTGTAACGAAAAATATATCTTATTGTTCTCTGGCAGAATAAACGCTTTAATATTCCAGATCTTAAGAAAAAACTGAATTGAAATATCGGGGGTTTAAAGCAATCGTTATTAGGAATATGCCAGCTTTTACTAATAGTTTAATTCAAAATTAAAATAAATAATCAGTAGTAGTGATGGCTTTAGTTTGTCTGTGCAATATCAGACAAAGGTTTTAGTGCTTCTTTTGCCGTTGTTATGCAATCCATCATTTCCTTTTCAATATTGATTCTTTCTTCTTCCAGTTGTTTAGCAGAAATCTTTTTCTCAATAAAATGCGGAGCTCCTACAGCAATTGCAATTTTAGAAAAAGGTTTGGGAATAATGAATTTATCCCAGGATTTAAGTTGCCAGTAGCGATCAGCTGCATATGCCATTGGTAAAATAGGTGCCTGTGTCAGTTGCGATAACATGACGGCACCCTGTTTAAATACATGAACAGGACCGGTTGGGCCATCAGATGTTGTAACGGGAGAAATTTTGTCATTAACAATTGTATGATACATATCGCGCATGGCTTTCGCACCCGTGCGGGTGCTTGAACCACGAATAGCTGTTGCACCCCATGACTCCACCATTTTTACAATAATTTCACCATCAACAGAAGGGCTGATTAAAAAACCTATTTTTAAACCACGCTTTTGTAAATTTTTCATATACCAGGTACCGAAAACATGCATTTGGTGCCAGTAACAGGGAATGATCGGGCTGTTTTGTTCAATGAGTTTTTGGGCATGTTCATCACCAACGATTATTTTTACCCGGCAGGTCCACCAAAAAAAATAAAGAAAGCCTTTGATAAGTGGCTGCAGAAGTGCAAATGTAATCCGGCGTTTTAGAGTCATGGTGCGCATAAACAGTTATCCCTGTATCTGAGTTGCTCTGGTAATCCTTTATTAGCATATTCCAGATTCAGAAATCGCTCAATATGTAATTTTGAGCGATTTCAAATATTTTATAATCTGCCAGGATGTTATATAGTAAGACTGTAGTTTAAGAGCAGATTTATGTGATTTTCAGAAAGGTTTAATCTGGTACATATTTCAATTCAACGCTCACAATAAGGATATTTATGACGACAAGCACGCTTAAAAAAAAGCTGACTCCGCCAGGGCCTGCTGAATCTTTTGATCTGAATATGACTGAAGAGTCGTTTGCAAAGATCAGTCAACTAATTTCTGAATATGGCGATATTTGTCGAATCACCTCACCCACACGAAAAAGTGACGGTTACTTAATAAATCATCCCGATTATATTAAACAAGTACTGTTAAAAAACCATCAAAACTATAATAAAGGTGTTGGATTTGATCGTGTAAAAATGCTGCTCGGAAACGGCATTATTGTTAGCGATGGTCCTTTCTGGCGACGCCAGCGTCGTATGATGCAGCCTTCATTTAGTCATAAAGTAACGGGACAATTATCAACACAGATTCAGCGCTGTAATTTAGAGTTACTGGCACGCTGGGAAAAACTGGCAGAAAAAGAAGCGGTTATTAACCTTAGTGAAGTGTCGAGTGAACTCGCTTTACAAATTGTTTTACGTGCACTGTTCAGTGATGATCTCGATAATATGATTGCAGAACATGGCAGCAACCCCTTTTCTATTTTAACGGAAGACCCCGCCCGTGACATGAAACTGGTTTTGAAGTTCAGAGAGCTGGGTAAATTATTGCTGGCATTGATACAGAAAAGAAGGGATGAAAAACCAGAACGTTTTGATTTTCTGGCTATGTTTATGGACTCTCGTGATAAAGAGACTGGCGAGGCCATGACGGATCGTGAGTTACTCGATGAGCTTATGACCATGATTATTGCGGGTCATGAAACCAGTGCTATTACATTAAACTGGGTCTGGTATTTTATTGCAAAGTTTCCTGAAGTCGAAGCGAAAGTGCATGCTGAAGTTGATAAAGCTGATTACAAAAATATCCCTGAGTTTGATGACCTGAATCAGCTGACATACATTAAGCAGGTGGTGGAAGAGTCATTGCGTTACTATCCGCCGGTATGGTTATACACGCGTAAAGCGATAGATGATGACATGCTGGGTGACTATTTTATTCCTGCCGGTAGCGATATTTTTATAACACCTTATTTTTTACATCGACACCCTCAGTTCTGGCCGGATGCTGAAAACTATGACCCTCAACGCTTTACTGTAGAAGCAGTGAAGCAACAACATAAGCAGGCATTCATACCATTTTCGGCAGGCCCAAGGCGTTGTATCGGTGATTTTTTTGCGATAGTTGAAATGCAAATGCACATAGGCGCAATGGCACGCCACTTTACGTTAGAAGATCTGACCGAACGGCCGCTTGAGCTTGCGCCTGAAATTAATATGCGCAATAAACACCCGATTATGATGAAGATTAAAAAACGTTAAAGGATTAAGTGAGATGTCTAGTTTTACCACATTGCCAGAAGCGCTGGAGCAACACAGTACTGATGAGCGTAGCCTGACGTATATTGAAGGTAAAGAAAAAGAAAACACTGTTACTTTTAAACAGTTACATCAGCGTGCTCTGGGTATGCTGCATCATTATCAGCGACAGGGGCTGAAACCCGGCGATGAGCTGATTATTTTTTTGAGAAATAATGAGCGTTTTCTTGATGCCTTCTGGGGCGCTATTTTTGGTGGCATCATACCTGTACCTGTTGCTGTTGGTATCAGTGATGAGCATCGCTCAAAACTGTATAAAATTTATAATAAGTTGCAGCGCCCTTATATTTTTACGGATGAAGATAATCTGGAACGATTAAAAAAATATTCAGATGAAAATAATCAGCCTGAAAATTATGAAAAACTAAAAAAGACGGCGGTACTGGCAGAAACAACGACTGACCTGAGTCAGGCAGGTGAAAAACATACAGCAAAAGCTGACGATGTTTGTTTTATTCAGTTTTCATCGGGCTCTACCAGTGATCCAAAGGGTGTGGTGTTAACTCACCGCAACCTTATTCTGAATGTGCTGGCTAAAGGTCAGGCAGGTGGCTATACCAAAGATGATATTTCTCTGAGCTGGATGCCGTTGACACATGATATGGGCCTGATTGGTTTTCATATCAATATGATTGTCTGTTATATGCAGCATAGTATTATGTCGACAGACCTTTTCAGTCGTCGTCCTGCGTTGTGGTTGCAAAAAGTCAGTGAGAAAAAAGCCAGTGTTATCTGTTCGCCTAACTTTGGCTATAAACACTTTCTGAAATCCATGTCAGGAAAAGAGTTCCCGGATATGGATTTGTCCTGTGTACGTGTAATTCTTAACGGCGCTGAACCAATCTCCACCCGTTTGTGTGATGAGTTTCTTCACCGGCTTGAGCCATATGGTCTGAAACGCACAACCATGTTACCGGTTTATGGTCTGGCAGAAGCCACGCTGGCGGTTGCTTTTCCCAAATGGGGGCAGGAATATCGCGCAGTACATGTCGATCGTCATCAATTAAAGGTAGGTGACAAGGTTACTTATCTTGATGAAGGTAATGCAGATACTGTGAGTTTTGCGATTGTCGGTTTCGCTGTTCCGGATATGCAAATTCGGATCGGTGATATTAAGGGCAGGGTTCTTGAAGAGAATACCATTGGCAGCATCCTGATGCATGGCCCGACAGTAACGCAAGGTTATTACTACGATGATGATGCTACCAGCGCAGTGACCACACCAGATGGCTGGTTTGATACCGGTGATCTTGGTTTTTTGAAAAATGATGAGCTGGTGATTACCGGACGAAGTAAAGAAATCATTTTTGCACATGGTCAAAATTATTATCCTCATGATCTGGAATCTATCTTAATTCATAATAATGATGTCGAGCTTGGTAAAGTTGCTGTTTATGGAATCTGGGATGAAGCTAAACAGCGCGATGAATTGCTGGTGTTTATTATCTTTCGTGGTGACTTAAAAGAATTTGTGCCAGTGACTAAACAAACGACTCATACACTGAATGAACTGGCTGGTCTTGAAGTCGACCGGGTTATTCCTGTCAATCGTATTCCAAAAACAACCAGTGGTAAATTTCAGCGTCGTTTACTGGCAGATGCGTTTGAAAATGGCGAGTATGATGATGCACTAAAAGAATTAAAAGAGCTCGAAACAAATCACTCAGTATCTGATAACAGTGGAGCAACGCCATTACAGCAGGAGCTTGTCGAATTATGTAATGCGGTATTAGAAAACAGTGAACTGGGTCTGGATGATAATTTTTTTGAAACGGGTATCAGTTCATTAACACTGGCTGAGATGCATCAGCGGATTGATGATAGTTATCCCGGCCAGATAGACATTGTCGATTTGTTTGAATATCAGAGTATTCATGCTCTGTCTGATTTTTTACAGGAAAAAATAAACTAGCTGGAGCCTCATATAACTGCTTTTAAATTGATTTCTTTTAAGAAAGCAGGCATCTGTTCAGATTAGAATCTGTTTTTGACTGTAACTTGTTAATAACTGACCAGAGAAGAACGGCAATGACTATAAAAATTGGGATATTAACAGCTTCCGACAGAGCAAGCTCAGGTGTTTATGAGGACCTGTCGGGGCCAGCGATTATTGATACGCTCAATGATTATCTGCAATCAGACTGGCAAGCGGTATATAAAGTGATTGCTGATGATCAGCAAGTGGTTGAAGATGCACTAAAGGAGATGTCAGATACACAGTCCTGTTGTTTAATAGTAACAACAGGGGGTACTGGGCCGGCACCACGTGATCTGGTTCCTGAAGCTACTGAAAGTGTCTGTGATAAAATGATGCCGGGTTTTGGTGAGTTGATGCGTCAGGTGAGTTTGCAATATGTACCCACAGCCATTCTTTCTCGTCAGACAGCCGGTATTCGTGGCAAATCGCTGATTATAAATTTACCGGGCAAACCAAAATCTATTCGTGAATGTCTCGATGCAGTTTTCCCAGCGGTGCCTTATTGTGTGGACTTAATAGAAGGGCCTTATCTGGAAACAAATGAGGACGTGATTAAAGCATTCAGGCCTAAAAAGTAAATCATATTATCAAGGCCCGATAATATGATTCACAAGCAGCAAGCTTTATACCTATGTTGTTGGGTCTGGTTTTATCAGTAACTGACGCATGTAGCCGCCAATCTGATAAAAGCTCAGTCCGCCAATAATTAATAACGCGCCAGTCCATATTCGACTGTCCGGTTGTTCGCCATTAAAATATTGCCCGATTAACAATGCAATGACCGGTGTCATTAAAGGAATCAAAGCAATTTTACTGGCTTCAATTTTTTTTAAGATATAAAAATAAATCGAAAAACCGACAGCTGTCGCAATAATGCTCAGATAAAGAATTGAGCCCCAGCCTGATGCAGATATGCTTTCTGGTATTGGTGAGTTATTAAAGCACCAGAAACCAAATAGCAGAACAACACTGGCCCAGATACCCCCGGTTGTTACTGAAAGTATTGGCAGATCATAGGCATAGCGTTTAAATACCACGGTTCCAAAGCTGTGCCAGGTGACTGCTGTTAATACTGCGATAATCGCCAGATAATATTCATTGCTAGCTGTTTGCTTTGAATAAAAAATAATTAACAGCCCGGCAAAGGCAATAGCAATGCCCGTTAGTTTCTGCGGTGTTAATGACTTTTCTTTCAAAATAATGGCAGCAAAAATGCCGGTTATTAATGGCATCAGTCCAAACAATAAAGCAATCAGCCCTGAAGAAAGGGTTTGTGCACCCCAGTAAATCAGAATCATGCTAAAGCAAATATTGAAGCCACTGAGCATGTACATTGCCAGTGCGCGTTTATGCCATACCCACGGGGATCGGAAGCTCATAACAAATATCTGACATAACACAGCAGCAATGACCATTCTGCTAAGCACTCCAAAAATAAAACCAGCTTCTTCTGCGCTCCATTTAACAGCTAATGGCGTTGTAGACCAGATAATTACGATAGCAATATATGCCAGTGGCAAAGACATTCCATTTCTCCTGATAATTCCAGTACTGATTTAAAAGCAAAAAAAAGGCCGTAGATCTTTCGGTCTACGGCCTTCAGGAATTTTGCTTTGTATTTTAATTAACTACATGAACTTTCCTGTTGGCACGCAAACACGCATATCTTTCGCCAGAGGGAGACCCACAAGGTGGCAGATAATGACTGATAATTGTTTGCGTGAAATTAAGTTCATGCTTTGAGTGTCTGTTTTAATGAATAATTTGTCAATGATTATTTTAAATTAATCAACAAGGTTGTTTATTCGCCGATCAGTTCGTTAATGATTGTAATTATTTGAGGGTTGTCCCATTCAATACTGCCAAACAGGGAATATCTTATTTGTCCTTTTTTATCAATCACATAACTTGTTGGGAATGCAAAAACAGACCAGCGTTGGAGAGCGGCGCCATCCGTGTCCATCAGAATGGGAAAGTTGACGGAGACCTTGTTTTTTAGAAAAGTATTAATGTCATTTTCTTTTTCCGCCATATTGACACCCAGAATTACAAATTCATCGGTGCTGTACTGGTTTTGAAGTCTCTGCATCGATGGCATCTCATGTACACAGGGAGGACACCATGTTGCCCAGAAGTTCACCAGTACGACTTTATCTTTAAATTGTTTCAGGTCTACTGGTTGTCCATTAAGAGAGTATAGTTTTAGTTCGGGCGGTGTAGATTTGCCTTTATGGGTTCTGAGGGTTTTGGTTTTTTTAGCATTTGCAATAACGGTTTTCTGGGTCGGAATGTTTTTTACGGCGCGAGATAAGCGAGGAAATTTAGACAAAGCCTGTG
>Ga0316205_10003739_pt1 | contig 14037 bp, 11 predicted proteins | sample 3monthpyrite_MG_FD_204941 | JGI IMG/M metagenome (GOLD analysis project Ga0316205, IMG submission 204941) | Microbial mat bacterial communities from mineral coupon in-situ incubated in ocean water Damariscotta River, Maine, United States -... | ecosystem: Environmental > Aquatic > Marine >... | reverse complement strand
ACTTTCGAGCCGCGTCGGATGTACGTGTTTGACGTTCAGAGCGAGAAACGGATTCGGTAGCGCGCCATTACCCGAATGTTTCGAAGGCAGATACCGCGGCCGCCAGCGCCGTGTCGTCCACATCGCGGTGCAGGACCATCCGGCTTTGCCGCCCCTCTCCGATCAGGATGCCCTGCCCCCTGACATGTGCATAAAGCGCGTCCCGGATGTCGGGGGCGGGTGTCAGGAAAACCATATTCGTCGCCTGATGTACTTCGCCCAGCCCAAGTTCGCGCAGTACTCCGGCCAGAGCCTCGGCCCGCGCATGGTCTTCGGCCAGACGTGGCAAAACGTGGTCGAGCGAATACAGCGCCGCCGCTGCCAGCACCCCGGATTGCCGCATCGCACCCCCCAGCATCTTGCGCGCGCGATAGGCTCTGGCAATCACATCGCGGGGTCCGACCAGTACCGACCCTGCCGGCGTCCCCAGGCCCTTGGACAGGCACAGGGACACGGTATCAAAGGGTCCGGCCAGATCGGTGGCCGAACAGCCCAGCGCTGTGATCGCATTGAAAAACCGCGCGCCGTCCAGATGCGCGGACAAGTCGTGGTCGCGGGCAACCTCGACTCCTGCGGCGATCCGGTCGAGCGGTATGGCTTGACCGCCCACCGTGTTTTCCAGCGACAGCAACCGCGACACCGGGCAGTGACAGTCATCCGGCATCACCCAGTCGCGCACGGTTTCAGGCAGAATGTCACCACCCGATGTCACCGGAACCGGTTGCAGAGCTATGCCTCCCAAAACCGAGGCACCGTGCGCTTCATCGACAAAGACGTGATAGGGTGCGCCGACAATCACGGCCTCGCCACGCCCGCAATGGGCCAGCAAGGCCGTCAGGTTGGACTGCGTTCCAGATGTCAGGAACAACGCTGCCTCTTTCCCGGTCATCTCCGCCAGCCGGGATTGCAGCAAGTTGACCGTGGGGTCTTCGTCATAGACATCGTCGCCCACCTCGGCCCCGGCCATGGCCTGCCGCATTCCAGCGCAAGGCTTGGTCACCGTGTCGCTGCGCAGGTCGCACAGGACTTCAGCCGCCCCTTGGGACTTCAGGCTTTCATAAGCTATCATTCCGTCACCTGATCGTAGGCCAGTGCGGCCACAACATGCACCCGCCGGTGCTCGCCGCCGTTCAACGCCGTGTGATAGCCGCGCGTATCGGTGAAGTACACCGAGCCGTCCGCCGGAAGATGGGTGACGTGGTGATTGACGATGAACAGGGAACCGGGGTTGGAAATCACCGGGATGTGCAGGCGCGGTTCGGGATCGCGGTGCCACGAGTTGCAGTTGTAAAGACCCTTGGACAACACGCGCATCCGCCCGATGGGGAACCGCTTGGTCAATTCGGAATGGACCTGTTCGAAATAGGTGCCCGCAAAGGCCGGATTGAACTGAGAAAATTGCGCCTCGGGCACCAGATCTTCGCGCGGCTCTTCCACATAACGCTCGTCGCCCCTCAGCCAGTAGCGCCCCGACAGGTCGTTATCCGTCCATTCGGTCTGCCCCGGCCGCTGGGTCAGTGGCAGGGCCGCAAACCCTTCGTCCTGCATCCCGCCCTTGTAGCTTTCGCGTTTCAGGCATTCATCGAGTGCTGCGCGCAATTCGTGGATGTCAAACCGCAACTCAAGCCGTTCGATCCCCGGCCCCGGCGTAAAATGGGCCACGCTCGTTGTATCGGGTCGTGTTGCCATCCAACGGTCTACGGCGCAGGTATCGGCATCGGTAATTTCGGGTGCAAATTCCATCTGAACTCTCCAGGTCGTTTCGACACACCATGGCGTCAATACCCAGCGACAGCGAGACCGTTTGCGACCTTTACAGGTCAGTCCGCACCCGCCAGAGATCGGGAAAGAGCTCGACCTCCAGCATCCGTTTAAGGTAACTCACCCCGCCCGTGCCCCCGGTCCCGCGTTTTACTCCGATGATCCGTTCGACCGTGGTGACGTGGTTGAAGCGCCAGCGGCGGAAATAGTCCTCCAGATCGACGAGCTTCTCGGCCAGTTCGTACAGGCTCCAATGGGTCTCGGGTGCGCGATAAACCTGCTCCCACATCGCCCGGATCGCCGGTTGCTCTGCGTGGGGTTTGGTCCTGTCGCGGGAAAAAACGCTCTTGGGCAAGGTCATTCCACTGTCAACGGCATGAGTCAGCACGACATCATAAAGGCTGGGGCGCGCCATTTCCGCTTTCAGCGCCTCTGCATCGGCGGCACGATGTGCATGGGGCCGGATCATGGCCGGGTTTCGGTTGCCCAGCGTAAACTCGATCATGCGATACTGGTGCGATTGAAATCCCGAGCTGTGCCCCAGAGCTTCGCGAAACGAGGTGTAGTCGCTGGGCGTCATCGTTCGCAGAACATCCCAGGCTGAATTCAGCTGCTCGAATATGCGTGACACGCGGGCCAGCAACTTGAACGCCGGGGGAAGATCGCCCGCCGCGATCAGCTCCCGCGCCCGGCCAAGTTCGTGCAGGCCCAGTCGCATCCATAATTCAGAGGTCTGATGCTGAACGATGAACAGCATCTCGTCATGGGCCTGCGACAGCGGACGTTGCGCGCTCAGGATCGCGTCGAGATGCAGATAGTCGCCGTAGGACATCCGCCCGTCAAACGCCATTTTTGCCCCGTCAAGGGCAGGATCATAGGGGTCGGTCATAGCACAAAGGTTGCGCGAAGCGTTCCGCGACGCAAGCCCGTTAAGAGACCCGCGCCGCGCCGTCACTCAAGCTTGGACGCTATCAGTTCATGCCGAGGCTTGTGTTGGTGAACAGGTAGTTCTCGGATCCCTTGTGGCAGGCGATACATCCCGCATCCGCGTTCTTTCCAACCATGCCGGCCAGACGCATGCCCATCGGATTCTTGTCGAGACTGCCATCGGGCAGGTACTTCACCCAAAACCAGTTCTGGTTGTCCTCGTCATACCCTGCTTCGCGGCGGAACATCACCGTATAGGCACCCAAATGCCCATCCGGGTTCTCCAGCACTTCGGCCTCGCTGACGCCTACGGGACCATAATTCCGCTTCACCACCAGATCGCCGGTATGACCGTTCACGCTCGCCGTGGTGTAAAACGTTTCCAGCATCATCCCGTGCGGATCGGTCCCGGGATAGGGGAAAGACATGATCTTGTCGGGACCAGCCAATCGCCCAGCCTCCATCACGTCCCAGAGAAGCTGGGCATAAGCCGCATCGTCGTCACTGCCAAACGGCATGTCCTGCGCAAAAACAGGTGTGGCCGCCACTATTCCAGCCAGTGCGAATGCCTTAATCGATGCATGCATCGTCGTCGTCTCCCTTTTCGGTCAGTATGTATATTGTGTGCCGACATTAGGAGAGTGCGGGATCACCCGGTGTCACAATGTGCACAACAGGTCGTGACCTCTCCGTGATCGGATTTGGGCCTATGCTGCGTCCCAAGCAGGGAGACCGCCATCATCCGCGCATTTGTAACGATTGTACCGATCCTCGCAGCGACGCTCTGGGCTTCCGCCGGGTCGGCGCTGGCCGCCCCCCGCTGCGTCATCAACGAAACTGACATGCGCTATCTATTTACGCTTGAGGATGAAACCGGTGTGCGCCCGATTGCCTGGCTTAACCCGTCAGAGCGGCTTTGCCTTCAGGCCGACACTGGCACGAAAATGATCGGGTCAGTGTACGAGGCCGAGACTTCGCTGGAAGGTTGCAGCTGGATTTTCGTCGACGAGATGCACCTGAGGCTATTTGCTTATGCCTCGTTCGATCGCTGTGCGTGGAGTGCGCAACCGGACTGATCGTTTCGGATCAGATCGCGGGTTTTGTATCGCCCCGGAAAACCCGGCCGGGCGCCTTGAAAACGCTAGAGCCGAATACCAAGGTCAGACTCCACAGACCGAAAGCCGCGTGCTAGCCTTTGTCTCAGACCCGCCGAGACGGATTTTCCGATACGCGGCAAGTGCTTGGTACAAGCTGTCGGAGGATGACTTTCCGAATGGGACAAAGATTTCGCGGCGCGCGCGGCCATATAGAGCTCTTTGGCCGCAACGACCCGCGCTCCGGTCAAGCCACGCGGGATTTCGCCGAACGAGACGAAGCGCTGCGATTTCTGCGCAACAGCGCGCTTGATTCGGCGACACTGGGCGCGCTGCGACGATGGGCGTATGAGCAGGGACTCCACGTTGGCCAGCACCAGGGCATTTTGGAGCGACTTGCGACCGAGTTGAGCCATGGCACGCTGCATCTGGGAACCGTGACCCAATCCCGGAAATCCAGTGGCGGTGAAAAGCCCAAGCCCGAAACGCCGGACAAGCCCAAGCCCGCGCCGCCGCCTAAACCCAAACCGACCCCACCGCCCAAACCGATCACCGAACTTGTCGTCACGGTCAAAGACGAGGATGGCAAACTGATCGAAGGGGCCAAAGTCGTCTCCGGTGCGGCCGGAACCAAGACCACCAACAAGGAAGGCGTCGCGGATTTCGGCAAGGTCGAGCCGGGCAAATATGACATCACGGCCGAAAAAGGTGGTCATTCGAAAAAGAAGAATGATCCGGTCGGCAAGGACGAAAAGAAACAGGTTGATGTGCCCGAGGGCAGCAAAACCCAGGTCGAGCTATGCCAGCACCCGAGTTGCGCGAATGTGGCCTTTTTCGAAGGCCCGACGACCCGGCAGTACTATTTCGGCTTCGACCACAAAACCAACCTCGTCGCGGCACCCAATGGCGAATACTGGAAGCCCGTCCCGGACCGCGGCACCCTGACGATGCCGGGCAACAAGCTGACCCGCGATGCCGCGCGCTGGGTCTCGGTTGCCGTCGGCCAGCAAACCCAATTGGAGATCAATTTCGACTTCAAGGGAACCGAATGCATCCCCTGCATCGAAAACAGCACTTTTGAAGTTGTCCCGGCCAACATTGCCGAGGTGGTCACGGCGTCGGTTTCAGGCAAGAAGGCCGCGTTCAAGATCAAGGGCAAGGCAGTGGGCGAGGCGAGCCTGAAGGTCATCTGCGACGGTCAGGATCTTGGCTGGTTCCACATCTGGTGCGTGAACGAGGCGACGCTGAAGCTGGATATTGCCTGCCTGATTACCAACCGCGCGCCGGTGGCGACTTACAACATGGGCCTGTTGCGCCAGCATTTTGAAGACATCTACCGGCAGGCCTGTATCAAGATCGACATGGTGGATCTGGGCAGCATCAACCTGACGTCGAACGCACCGCTCGCTACGATCGAAAGCAGCGGTTACCCGGCTGGCGGCGGGGTTTTTCTGGCCAAATCCGGCACGCCCAGACCCTATAACAGCAAGGGCGCAGTCCTGAACGCACTGCACGGCGCGGCCAGTACGGTTCTTGGGGCGCGGACAACGGCACCGCTGGCGCGTGCGGGGGCCTATCGCCTGTACTGGTACGTGCCCACCGTCGGATGCTCGATTCTGGGCACCGTGCTGAACATTGGCAGCAACATCTCGTTCGGGTTCCAGCCTGACTCAAGCACCGCGCGAAACTCGACCGCCCACGAATTCGGCCACAGCCTGAATTTGCGGCACCCGTCGGACGGATCGTCCGGTCCCCAGTTCGCCGCTCACAATCTGTCGACCCGCAATGTTGCCAGTCCCGCCTATACCGCGACCAATACAGAACCAGCCAGTACGCCAAGAACCCCAAGGTCAAACGTCATGGCGAATGATCCAACAAACCTCATGGGGTATTGGCCGGACCGTCCGAACCGCAAACGACTGCGCTATCATCAATGGAAAGCCGCCAGTAGGAGCTAATCATGGCATTTGTAGATTCCTGCCCGCCCATCGTCGTCGAACGGGTCATGCATGTCGATCTGGCCTCGGCCGAGAACAGCGAGCTTTTCTCCTGGATCGCCAGCCAGTCCGCACTGGAATGCCAGGTTCAGGCAGTCGGTGCGATTGCGGGCCGCATGAAAGCCGACAGTCACCCGCAGGTCATTGACGATTTCAGCGCGTCGGTGGCCACCTATGCCCGGTTCCTGGACCCCGGGGCGATCGAGAAAGTCACCGGGGCTTATCTTCGCATGCCCTACTATAACTCCGTGGCGCTGAATTATTTCAACGGCCTGATCCAAACCGGGATCGACATTCGTTCCAAATTGAAACGACGGGTAATCGAAGACTGGAGTTTCACCCACCCGCGAAGGGATGCCGCCAGCTGGCACTATTACCTGTACCTCGCCAGCCTGGGCGAGCCGGGAGCGATGGAAAAACTGGCTGACAAGATCGAGCGGACAGAGAATGGCAACGACGCGACCAATCTGTTGCAAAGCCTGTCGGAACTGAAAGCCGAGGGCGTGGTCGAGGTGTTGAAGCGATACGAGACCGACACCCGCCGGGCCGACGGCACGGAAGAGCCGGGAATGATGATTTCGGAGAACGTGAAGGTCTGGCTGATGATGCGACCGCCAGAGTGAGAGGTAGAAAACCAAACACGGCAGAATGAGGTATCGTCAGGAAAGCCATCGACCAACCCCGGTCGTCCGAGGAACACCATCCACGGCCTGTGCCTTGCACGCGCATACTGCCCTTGATCGGGGCAATATCCGAATAGTTGCGCCCGAGTAGCTGATGACGATGTGATCGGTGCCACCAATCGCGCCGTTGGCTGGGTCGCTTTCGATCAATCCCAACGGTCCCGCACCCAGGCGCTGGCGTGGCGCAAGTCTGCTTCAGGAATGCACGCCCCGTCTCAGGTCCAGGGTCATGGGAGCCTCGGGGTGCGGGATTTCTGAATGGGGCGAGTAGGCCCCGCCACTGTGGCCAAAGGCCTCGAACCGGGCAAGCCGCCGTGCCTGGGCCTCGTCTCCGTTGACCGGAAAAGTCTCGTAGCTGCGCCCGCCGGGATGGGCGACGTGATAGCGGCACCCGCCCAGCGCGCGCCCAGTCCACGTGTCAAAGATGTCGAATGTCAGGGGAGCATCGACCGGCAGATTGGGATGCAGCGATTGCGCCTGGTGCCGTGCCTTGAACCGAACGCCCGCCACCGCAAGCCCGTCGGTGACGGTCTTTTGCAAAGGCACCTGCCGTCTGTTGGTAGTGACAGTATAACGCGCCGGGTCGCTTGTAATCAGCTTGACCTGCAACCGCTCGACGGTTCCGCAGTAGGCCCCGGACCCGCCTAGAACGGGCCAGGGTTCCAAGGCCTGCCGGATTTCCAGCTTTGCGCCCTCATATTCCACCTCGCCACAGAACGGAAAGCGGAACTCGGATTGGGCGATGAACCACGCAGGATCAACCGGCAGGCCGTGGTCGGTCAGATCGCGGCACACTTCCAGAAAATCCTCCCAGATATAGTGCGGCAACATGAACCGGTCGTGCAACTGGTTGCCCCAGCGGGTCAGCGGGCCACTGACAGGCGTATCCCACATGCGGGCAATCAGGGCGCGGATCAGCACTTGCAGCGCCAGCCCCATGCGTGGGTTCGGCGGCATCTCGAAGCCCCGAAACGCCACCAAACCCTGCCGTCCGGCCGGGCCATCGGGCGAATAGAGCTTGTCGATGCAAATCTCGGTCCGGCGCGTGTCGCGGGTCACATCAATCAGCGCATTGCGCAACAGCCGGTCTACCAGCCAGGGTTCGGGCGTGTCCTGATCCGGTTTCGGGATCTGGCCGAGCGCGATTTCCAACTCGTAAAGTCCGTCCGGGCGCGCTTCGTCATTCCGGGGAGCCGGACCAGTGGGACCGACCAACGGGCCAGAAAACAGGTAGGAAAGGCTGGGATGGCGGTTCCAGTGCAGGATCAGCGATTTCAACAAGTCGGGTCGGCGCAGGAACGGGCTGTCGAGCGGCACCGGGCCGCCCACGACCACAGGGTTTCCACCGCCGGTTCCGGTGTGCCTGCCGTCGATCATGAACTTGTCGGTGCCCAGATGGCAGGCGCGCGCCTCGTCATACACCGCTTCGGTGATCGCCTTGCAGTCTTTCCAGATGTGCGCGGGATGAGTGTTGACCTTCAACACACCGGGGTCGGGGGTGATGCGGATCACGTTCAGACGCGGGTCGGGGGGTGGGGCGTAGCCCTCGATTTGGATCGGCTTGCCGGTGGCCTCGGCGGCCCCTTCGACAGCCGCGATCAGGTCCAGATAATCCTCCAAATGCTCGACCGGGGGCAGGAAAACACACAGTTTGCCATCGCGGGGTTCGACCGAAATCGCCGTACGCACCGGACCATCAGGATCGACCGGCTGGTCTTGCCCCCCTTCGGGCAAGGCGTCTTGGGCGTGACCCAAGGTGGGCGCGATCTCCGCCGGGTCGGCGGGATAGGTGGGGGGATAATCGGCCTCGGGGATCCAGGGCAGGGACTCAAGCGGCAAACGGAACCCGACCGGGTCGTCGCCGGGGATCAGGAACAGGTGCGAGCGGCGCAGCTTCCATTTTTCCGAACGCCACTGTCCCGAAACCTGCCCGCCCCCGGTCTGCCGACGCTGAACGGGCAGCGCGTAACCAGATGGCTTGGTCAAACCCCGCTCAAAAACCCGCGCGATCCGGTGGCGCGCTTCGGGATCCTGCAGTCTGGAATTCTCGGGACTGAGGTTTTCGGGCAGTTGCGCTTCCTTGAGCAACCAAAGGGCCGGATCCTCGTAGGCTGCGACCACGTTCTTGCGGGGAAGGTCCAGCCGGGTTGCTATTTCCTTCAAGAGTTTGCGCGCCTGTTTGTGCCCGACTTTCTCTTCGCCGTTTTCGGCAGCGATCAGGTCGGCGTTCTGCCAGATCGGTTTGCCATCGCCGCGCCAGTACAACGGGTACGTCCAACGCGGCTGCGTTTCGCCCGGAACCCATTTGCCTTGTTGAAAGTGCAGCAACCCGCCCGGTGCGAAACGATCACGCAGGCGGCGGATCAATCGGTCTGCCAGCCCGCGCTTGGTGGGGCCGATCGCATCGGTGTTCCACTCGTCAGCTTCCAAATCGTCGATGGCCACGAATGTCTGTGCGCCACCCATCGTCAGGTGTACATCGCCCGTTTCCAACCGTTCGTCGATCTTCTTGCCCAGCCGGTCGAGCGCATCCCAGGCTGTGTCCGAAAACGGTTTGGTGATCCGGGGATGCTCCGCAATCCGGCGGACCTGCATGTCGAAGTGAAATTCGACCTCGGCCTTGCTGGCGAGGCCCGTGATAGGGGCGGCATTCCCATGGTGGGGCGCCGCCGCCAGCGGGATATGGCATTCGCCTGTCAGAAGCCCACTGGTCGGGTCCAGCCCGACCCAACCCGCACCCGGCAGATAAACCTCGACCCAGGCGTGCAGATCGGTGAAATCCACCTCTGTGTCCGAGGGATCGTCCAGCGCCTTCAGATCGGGTTTCAACTGGACCAGATAACCTGACACAAACCGCGCGGCAAAACCCAGGTTGCGCAGCACCTGGATCAGCAGCCAACTCGTGTCCCGGCACGATCCGCTGGCTTTCTTCAAGGTTTTTTCTGCGGTCTGGACGCCGGGTTCCATGCGGATCAGGTAGTCGATTTCGTTTGACAATCGCGCGGTCAACTGCACCAGAAAATCGACGGTCCGGTCGGCTTCTTTCGGCATGCTCTTAAGGAACCGGATGAGCCGCGAACCCGCCGGTTCAGGCTCTCGATACAGGCGCAAGTCGGCTTCGATGTCGTCGGGATAGCTGAATGGCCAGTTTTCAGCCACGTCCTCGATCCGGAAATCGAAGGGGTTAAAGACCGACAAATCGGCCACCAGATCGACTTCGAGTTTGAACTCGCGCACCGGCTCGGGGAAAATGAACCGGGCCAGCCAGTTGCCGTAAATGTCTTGCTGGTGGTTTACGAAATGTCCTTCGGGCGAGACTTTCAACGAATGAGAGATGATCCGTGTGCGGGAATGGGGTGCCGGACGCAGGCGGACGATCTGTTGTCCAAGCTTGACCGGGCGGTCGTATTTGTACTGCGTCAAGTGATAGATGCTGGCCTTGATCGACATGTCGTCCTTACCCCATCCGCTTCTGGTCCCGAAACCTGCTCCAGCCCAACACAATCGCCAAAGCGATCCCATAACCCAATTCGCAACGGCCAATCGGCCCGCTGGCAATATACAAAATTGTTGCCGTGATGCTTCTATGCCTTCACGCTCGTTCACCAATTGGGCGTAAAACAAGCAACAATGGGGTCTTGCACCGGGTACTGTTTCGAAAACAGACATGACCATGTGCGCGCCCGAAAAAAGCTGAACCGACCTCGCGTTTCCATGTCAGTCAGAACAGCGTGCGGCCAACACAAAACTGAAAGCGGGAGTCCTTGCCCTCCAACCCGAAATTCTCAGGCCTGCATCCAGCGGCAATCGCGCTGCTGATACCCTTGGGCGCTCTCGTCCTGTGGCGCAGTGCGTATCCAGTCACGCCCTGGGCGGTCGTGCTTTGGCTGGCTCCTGCATTCGTCGTCGCACAGGGCAGTTATCAGCGCACCCGCACGTTCAAACGCGTCTGGCGCGAGGCGGTCTGGCATCCGAACTCGTTCGTCGCGCGCTGGTTGACCGGACGCCTGGCCGCGCTGTGGAAAGCTGGAATTGCCGTGGTCGTGACACTTCCGGTACTGGCCCACCTGTCCCTGACCGGCAATGCGACCACGCTGATCGCACTTGTCGTGGTGGCCCTGTCGGCCTTCGGCCTGTCTGCCGTGCTGGGACGTGGGGTGCAGCGGCAGACCGCGCCGGCTTTGGTTCTGCCCGTAGCCACGCGTCTGGCCTGGTGGATTGCCGGCGCTGTGGGCTCTGGTCTGGTTTTCACCATCAGCCTGTTCTGGACCCCTTTGCCGGACTACCTTGACGCGGCGGGTTGGGGCGAGACGCTTGCGTTAATCCGCGATCAAATTCCGGGGCATGGCGGGCCCGTGGCCTGGCTCATGGCGACGCTGAGCACCTTCGAAGCGATGAGCTATTTGCTGGCGCGCGAAGAAGCCCGACTTGTTGCAAGCCCGTTTCTTCTTATATTTCAGTTGGTTTATGACGCGCTGGCCGCGTTTTCCTTTGCCCGGCTGGGGGCCGATGCGGCGATGCACCTTCGGTCGGGCGACAATGCTGTCGAGACAGGATGAACATATCCGATCTACAATTGAACCGTGAAAGCCCGCCCCATATCGGACGGCGTTTCTGGTCGTTCGTGTTTGGTTTCGGGGCGCTGCTTGCCGCAATGGTGGCATTCGCGGTTTGGCAGGGGCAGTTCCGCCTGACCCCCCGGATCATTCCCGGAGAGACGCTGGCGAGATATATCGACGACGCGGTCGAACGGGCGACCGACGCCAGCGCAGAGCGGCTCGACGCGGCTGTCGACGCGGTTTTCCTGCCGGTCTATGCAGCCGTTCCGGGATATGCCGATTTTCACTTTTCTGTTGCGGGGGACTACACCGAGTTGGCGCTGCTGATCGCAGGACGCTCGGGCGAGTTGTTGGAGGACCGGCTTTTCGCAGGTTTTGACGCGCGGGCGGAAACCGCACAGTCCTCGCTGAATTCCACTTTCGTCACCACATACGAGCAGCAATTGCAAACCCAGCTTGCCGCCTGGTTCGGTCCGGAGGGCCCCCGTTTCGTGACCCCCGAAACGCAGCTGCGGCTGGAAACGATGCGCGCGAATGCCACGATCACGCAACCGATTTCCCGCGCGTTCAGCGTCGCGGGCGCGGTTGTCGGGCGGCGCGCGGTCCGCTTTGCGGGCAAGGAGATCGCCGAGCGCGTGTTTCGCACCTTTGCCCGGCGCATCGCGGCCAAGGTCGCGCTGCGTGGCGGTGGCGTCGGGGGTGGCGCGGCGGCTGGTGCGGCCGTTGGGGCAATCCTCGGCCCGCCGGGGGCCGCGGTTGGTGCCGCTGCCGGGGCCATCGGGGGGTGGCTCGCCATGGATTACGGTCTGATAAAACTGGAAGAAGCGTTCACCCGCGACCAGTTCGAGGCGGATCTGAGAGCCATGATCGACGCCGAGAAGGCGCAGTTTCGGGACGCCTTGCAAGCAGCCATCGACGTCAAGGCCGACGCGATCAGGCTAGCCGGGCGAACGCCTTTCGAAGTGCTGCGCGATATGGATCGGGAACCGTGACCGTCAGCAGTGCCTAATCCACCCGTGCGATCAGGTTTTCGACCTCTGGTCCAAGTGCCTCGACGATCAGGGCCACGCCGTCTCGATTGGGGTGGACACCGTCAGATTGCATGAACGCCGACAGCACCCCGGCGCGATCGGTTTCAGCGCGGGATTCCAATGCTGCAAGAAAACTCTCGACATACAAAGTGCCGTAGGTCTCAACGAGTTCCGGGTAAATTGCGTCAAACGCTGTCTTGTAGTCCGGTCCGTAGTTTCCGGGTGCCTCGAAACCGACGAGCAATACGGGCAGGCCCCGGTCCTGCACCACTTGCAGTATGCCTTCCAGATTGGCGCGGCTTGTTTCGGGAGAAATACCGCGCAGCAGATCGTTGCCGCCCAACGTGACGATCAGGGCGTCGATTTCGGGCGTAAGCGTCCACGCAATCCGCGCCAGCCCGCCCGCAGTGGTATCGCCGGACACGCCCGCATTCACGATCCGAACGTCTGACCCGCGCTCGCGCAACCAGGATTCCAGTTGCGGCACGAACCCGTCCTGCTGCTGAAGCCCGTATCCCTGGGTCAGACTGTCGCCCAGGGCTGCCACCACCGTTTGCGAATTGGCCGCGCCAGTCAGCACGATTGCTGCCAATCCTGCCGACAACAACTTGCGCGCGCCGGGTATTGCCCCATATGCCAAAGCGACCCCGACTCGCAGGAGCCTTCCCATGACAGCCGTTCTCTCGCTCAAGAACGTCCATTTGAGTCTCGAAGGCAATGCTGGCCGCGTGGATATTCTGCACGACATCTCGCTCGACATCCCGGCGGGTGAAACGGTCGGGATGGTGGGACCATCTGGGTCTGGCAAGTCGTCTCTCCTTATGCTCATGGGCGGCCTGGAACGCGCCACGGGTGGCACGATTTCAGCGCTTGACCAGGATCTTACCAATCTGGACGAAGATGCGTTGGCACGCTTTCGCAGGGGGCATATGGGCATCGTGTTCCAATCCTTCCACCTGATTCCCACAATGACGGCGCTGGAAAACGTGGCAACCCCACTGGAACTGGCCGGAGCACGCGATGCGTTCGAGCGGGCGGAGGCCGAATTGACAAGCGTGGGATTGGGCGGCCGCCTGCACCACTATCCCAGCCAGATGTCGGGAGGCGAACAGCAACGGGTTGCGCTTGCACGGGCAGCTGCGCCGAGACCTGACATTCTGCTGGCCGATGAACCTACCGGAAATCTGGACGGTGCCAACGGGCAGGCGATCATGGACATGCTGTTTGGATTGCGCGACCGCCATGGCAGCACCCTGGTTCTTGTGACCCACGCGCCCGAGCTGGCCGAGCGCTGCGACAGGGTCGTGTCGCTGAATGACGGCTGGATAGATGGCGACACTGCCCGCACGGCCGAGGCCGCCCAATGAGTATTGCCTTTCGCATCGCGCGTCGCGAATTGCGTGGCGGGCTGAACGGCTTTCGCGTTTTCTTGGCCTGTCTGGCGCTTGGCGTCGCGGCAATTGCCGCCGTCGGCTCGGTTCGGGTCTCGATCCAGGAGGGGCTGTCCCGCGAAGGGGCGGTCATTCTTGGCGGCGATGCCGAGATGAGATTTACCTATCGCTACGCCGATGACGCCGAGCGCGCCTGGATGACACAGGAAGCCATCGAAATCTCCGAGACTGTCGATTTCCGCTCCATGGTGGTCGTGGATCGCGACGGCCGGATCGAACGCGGCCTGACCCAGGTGAAGGGCGTGGATGCCGCATACCCGCTGAAAGGTACTGTTGGTCTCTCGGGCGGGCTGGACTTGCCGGATGCGCTGGCCGGGAATGGGGTTTTGCCCGGTATCGTCATGCAGCAGGTTCTGGTCGACCGGCTTGGACTGAAGATCGGGGATGCTCTGAAACTGGGCACTAAGGCGTTTGTTCTGACCGCCGTTCTGGAGCGGGAGCCTGACAGCGCAGGCGGCGGCTTCCTTCTTGGGCCGCGCTCCATCGTCCTTTTGA